>Ga0334888_1004565_pt1 | contig 12443 bp, 9 predicted proteins | sample GraSluR1_MG_FD_207227 | JGI IMG/M metagenome (GOLD analysis project Ga0334888, IMG submission 207227) | Sludge microbial communities from methane-producing bioreactor in Wageningen University, Netherlands - Granular Sludge_3_08-R1 | ecosystem: Engineered > Bioreactor > Anaerobic > Unclassified ...
ATTCCAGCCGCTTTTCCAGTTCTTCAATTCTTGCCTGCATAACTGCCAGAGTATCTGCAATCGGGTCAGGAAGCATATGGTGCTCCAGATCAACCTCTACCTTTTCATTTTCAACCCTGGCCCCATCCCTGACTACTATTCTTCCCGGTACACCTATTACCGTACAATTATCCGGAACACTCTTCAAGACTACTGAGCCTCCACCAATTTTTACATTATTACCAATGTAAAAGGACCCCAATATCTTGGCCCCAGCACTTATAGTAACATTATTCCCAATTGTTGGGTGACGTTTCCCTTTTTGTTTCCCGGTTCCTCCCAGGGTTACTCCCTGGTAAAGAGTTACATTGTCTCCTATTTCAGTGGTCTCACCTATTACTATTCCGCTGCCATGATCAATAAAGAAACCCCTGCCTATTTTCGCTCCCGGATGTATTTCTATTCCAGTCAAAAAACGGCTGATATGTGATATTAAGCGGGCTATCAAATACATTTTCTTCTGATATAAGAAATGGGCTATTCGATGATTAATTATCGCATGAAAACCCGGATAGCAAAGCATAATTTCCACTACGCTGCGAGCCGCAGGATCTCGTTCAAATACCACCTGTATTTCTCTCTTCAGGCTGTAAAACATTTTTCTCCCTCCAGTAAACTAAAACTGCACTGCAGTTTAGTTAATTTGAAATTTTTAATGAAACGCACCCGGGCACTACTGATTCGCTTTATTCCCGTTTAAATTTGCACCCTCCGGGCAGCCCTCATTCAAAATTAGTCCATAATTAAAAATTAAATAAAGCCTTTCATCTCTACGAAGAGACGAAAGGCTTTGCTTCCGCGGTTCCACTCTGCTTGGGTATCATCTTCTCTAGCAACAATACCCCACTTGAAAAATATAACGGTAATACCGGATATACCTACTTTATTTCAGTATATCTGCTCCAGGACGCAAATTCAGCGACTTCTTACCATGAAAAAGCTCGCAGCCGGTGACTTTTTCTCTCTGTCAGCGATCGACGCCTACTTATTCCCTTCTCAGCCTTTAAATATGAAGTTACTAAGATTATATGCAGTCGGTCTTCTTATGTCAAGCATTCAGGTCTTGATAAACTTACTCTTTCCCCTCCATTATCAAGTCCATTGATTGCCTGATCCTGCGCAGGCATTCACCTTGACCCCAGATGCTAATAAGATAAGGCAATTCAGGCCCATGGGTTTTCCCGCTCAGGGAACAGCGCAATGGCATAAAAACATTCCTGGGCTTGAGTTTTAATTCTTTTCTTATTTTTTTGATGAACTCATTTATTATTTCTACATTAAGCTCAGGAGGAAAATTATTGGTAAAATACTGCAGCACTTCCAAAACACCCGGCTCCCTTAGTACTTCCAAGGCTTCTTCCTCATATTGAAGATCGGCAAAAAATACCCTTAATTCTTTTTTTATATCGGCCAGGCATATCAGATGGTCCCTGACAGCTTTAATCAGCATGTAAAGCTTAATCTCATCCAGTTTTTCTATCTCTTCAGCAAAATCCGAATCCCGCATATACGGAACAAGCAGGTTTTTCAGTTCCTCCAGTTCCAGTTTTTTTATATATTGCTGGTTTAGCCAGTTAAGTTTATTCAAGTCAAAAACTGCCGGGCTCTTGGCTACCCTGTCCAGAGTAAAAGCCCCGCTGATCTCTTCCCCGGACAATACTTCTTTTTCACCCTCCGGCGACCACCCCATTAAGGCCAGGAAATTAAACAAAGCCTCCGGCAAGTAACCCATTTCCCGATATTGAATAAGTGAAGTAGCTCCATGCCTTTTACTCATCTTCTGCCGGTCACTGCCAAGAATCAGAGAGATATGAGCAAAGTCCGGTCTTTTGAAATTCAGAGCATCATATATCATCAACTGCCGGGGGGTATTCGATAAATGTTCTTCCGCTCTGATTACGTGACTTATTCCCATCAACACATCATCTATTACTACGGCAAAATTATAGGTCGGCAGTCCATCTGATTTAATAATGATAAAATCTCCTTCATTATCACTTTCAAAACTTATCCTGCCCCTGACCAGATCATTTACCACATATATCTTGTTGGCTGGCACTTTGAAGCGTATAGCAGGTTTTATCCCACTCTCAATCTTTTGGGCAATCTCCTCCTGCTCCAGATGACGGCATTTCCCAGAATAACGAACAATCTGGCCTTCAGCCAGCAATGCCTGTCTTTCTGCCTCCAGTTCCTCTTCCGTGCAAAAACAATAGTATGCCTGTCCTGATTCAATCAGTTTATTGGCATAATCTTCATAAATGACCCGGCGTTCCGTCTGTCTGTAAGGTTCATTCTCCCCTCCGACATCAACGCCTTCAGTCCAGTTTATTCCCAGCCACTTCAAAGAATCTATTATCTCTTCCTCGTATTCCCTGCGGGACCTATCCAGATCAGTGTCTTCTATACGCAAAACCATTTCCCCATCTTGATGAACGGCAAACAAATGATTAAACAATGCTGAACGAGCTCCGCCAATATGCAATGGTCCAGTAGGGCTGGGCGCAAATCTTACTTTAACCTTCTTCATCATCTTCCCTCCCTCAAATACCTGCTAATTATATCACTTAAAATAATTGCCAACCAGCCAATAATAAATACTTAGTCCAAGTAATTAATCTTATAATATCCATAATTGCCTCCTATTTGAGCCAATTATGCTATGCCAGAAAAGTGCTGATTTTTTCAATCAAGCTTTTCAGCTCAGCCAGAATTTCCTCGAAAAAGTTGGCTGCCTCACGGCCAGTGTTTCTGATATCCCCCAGGCTTCGTTCCAGACTTTTCAACTGCTCATTCAGCCCTTCCACACTGATTTTTAAACCATTGATACGTTGCATCAAAAGAACCATACGGTCTATACTCTCCTCTGAGAGTTTTACATTCAACTCCGCACTTATATCCAAAATGATCTTTCGTATCTCTTCGGGATCAGAGCTTCTGTTTTCTATTACCTTTCTTTTCACTTCATATATGAACTTTTCTGCCTTGCTTTCTCCCAGCTCCTGCGCCAGTCTTGATGTTTCTGCCATTTCCTGATGAGCTGTCTCTTTCGCGCTTTCACTCAGTTTCTCACCACTGACTGATTCAAATGCTTTAATAATACCGGTCAGAGCTGCGGTTCCTGATACCTCAAAAGGCGCCGCCACGATAATCCTTGCATCCTTGCTGCCGGCAGTTGTCAGAGCATTGGCATACATGAAAGGCGTAATAGCAGTAATATTGTGAGTACTAACTTCGATTCCCTTATTTTTATCCAGTAATTCGACATAGGCTGAAGAAATAGCCCTGCTGCCTATCAGCCTTTCCTCGACCACCCCTTGTAGATAAGCTCTTTCTTCACTATTGCTTACTCTGATGACCCTGGTATCCTTATCTCTCTTCCAGTCTCCAAAATACTGCATCAAACTGTTTTCCTGCTCAGTGTTCAGATCCTCGCCCATTGCAATTACTACCCGCGGTTTTTCCTTTTCACCTCCGGCAGGTACTGTCTGGAGCCGTGAATACAGGCCAGCACTTACAATAATAGAAGCAAACACCAGAGCAACAATGAATCTTCTATCCAAGATCATAAAAAAATACCTCCTGCCATTTTTTATAGTTTCCCACCAGCAGGAGCCAATTATTTATCCTATTAAATTAAAACCCTACAAGCGGGTGGGACGGGGAGTGGGACAGGGGGGCGGTTCTTTTGTCATAACCCTCGGGTTATGACAAAAGAACCGCCCCCCTGTCCCACTCCCCTGTCCCACTCTGGCTACTGTGCAATAAGATTTTACAACGCTAAGGCCTGTTATCAATTAGTGCTACGGCCTGGGCAGACATTCCCTGCTCCTGGCCTTCAAAACCCAGATTCTCAGTCGTGGTAGCCTTTATACTCACCTGTTCGAGAGCCAGGCTCAAGGCATCTGCAATATTTTGCCGCATTTGGATTATGTAAGACGCTAATCTGGGTTTCTGGGCCACAATAGTACTGTCAATATTCACTATATAATAACCGGCCTGCTCAAGCTTATGACCCACCTCTTCAAGCAATTTGATACTGTTGACATCCTTGTACTCGATATTGGAATCAGGAAAATGCCGGCCAATGTCTCCCAGGGCAGCCGCCCCTAAAAGAGCATCACAAATAGCATGAACCAGCACATCTGCATCGGAATGTCCTAATAATCCCTGGGAATGAGGAATATTTACCCCCCCAAGAACCAGTTTCCGGTCTGCCTGCAGTTTATGCACATCAAAACCGCTGCCTATACGCAAAAAGCTCCCCCCTTGACCTGAATTTAATTACCATTAAGTGAATTATCCACCCACTGTATATATAGCAAAGCGAACACCAGTAGTGCCCGGAGGGTGAATCTTAAGATCCTTCGGTATTGCCTCAGGATGACAGTACTAAAGTACCCAAAGAATCATATTAAAAAGTAAATTATACAAAATCCTCACTCTATAGATTTTTAATAAAAAATAAAGCACCTTCAAAAATTCTTGAGCATCATTGTCCATGCGTAAGAAAAGTCTGAGCTATCAGCAGATCATCTGGAGTAGTAATTTTAATATTCCTATGATCTCCCGGCACTACCTTTACTTTACCCACATATTTTTCGAAGAGAGCTGCATCATCTGTTCCCCGGAAACCTTCCGCATATGCTTTTTCATAAGCTTCGCACAAATTAGAATACTTGAATATTTGCGGAGTTTGAATGTTTACGATCCTTGACCTGTTTAATGTCTCAGCAACAAAACTACTCTCATCCACTTTTTTTAAGGTATCCCGGGCCAGAATACCCGGAACAGCAGCCCCCCACTCCTGAGCCGCTCGGAGAATATTTGCCAGTAATACAGGGCTTAATAAGGGCCTGGCTCCATCATGAATGGCTACATAAGCAGTATCAGCAGCCAGTTCCTGTAAGCCAGCCCATACCGAGTCCTGGCGTTCCTTCCCACCTGCTATTACTTTACTGACCTTTTGAAAGCCAAATCTTTCGACTATTTCCTGTCTGCAATATTCAATCTCTCTGGGACTGGCCACAATCACAATTTCTGCTACCGAAGCAAATGCCTCGAAAACATCCAGAGAATACTTCAATACCGGCCAGGATTCCAATAAGATATATTGTTTGTTAATATCGCTGTTCATTCTGCTCCCGCTGCCTGCTGCTGCAATAATAACCCGAAAACTATCAAGCAAATAAATTCACCTCTTGCACATCCTGTAAATTATTTTTGGCATCTCCATGTTTTTCTTCTTTTATCTTTCGTGAAAATATCATCCTGCCTGCAGCAGTCTGGAAAACACTGGTTACCATCACCTCTAAATCACGGCCAATTTCGTCATGAGCATTTTCCACAACTACCATAGTGCCATCCTCAAGGTAACCAACACCCTGGCCTTCTTCTTTTCCAGCCTTAATTATACTGATAGTCATGCTTTCGCCAGGATATACAATCACCTTCACTGCATTGATTAATTCGTTAATGTTTAACACCTGTATTCCCTGTAATTCTGCTACCTTGTTCAGATTATAGTCATTGGTTATAATACTGGCATTCAGTTCTTTGCATAAACGGATCAATTTGGCGTCAACTTCTTTTTCTTCAACAATACTTGTATCCATTATATCAAGTTTTATTCGGGGATGCTTCTGCATTTTGGACAAGAGTTCCAGTCCATGTCGTCCTTTGTTCCTGCGCATACTGTCTGATGAATCTGCAATATGCTGCAATTCATCTATCACAAAAACCGGTACTATCAGGGAACCCTCCAGAAAATTACTCAAACAGACATCATAAATACGACCATCGATTATAGCACTGGTATCTACAACCTTACTGTGTGATTCATTTACCGGGGCATCATCATACTCGGTGTTCTCGCTGGCATTGAAAGGAAGGATTCCATAAATATCGCTGGCTCGGCGTGTTCCAATCTTTAATCCCATATATGCACTAAAAAAGAAAACAGCAATTGTCAAATACTTCCCCGCACTGCTGATCACAGAAAAAGGATATCCCCCCAATAAACCCACGATTATCCCCATCAATAAACCTGTAGTTCCCCCAAGCAAGAGCTCTATTGAAGTATTATCCAGAAAATTGTCGAATATATTAAGATATCGCTTGACTATTCCAATCAACCAGCCAAAGAAAGAATAAAACAATGCACTTAATATTATGGCAACAGCAATTTTCCAAATTGATTCCAAGTCAATAATGAGATCCAATAAATATACGAGCCAAATACCTGAGAACAAAGCCAAAAGCAAAATCTTCGTGGAAACTTTCCACTTATTTTTCATTTAATTCACCTCCATTACTTATTTTTCTATAAAAGGAAGTAAATTATACAGGAATTGGAATTATCTTACCCTTTATACACCCCAAAACTTCCCATTAAATCATTTCAATACTCCCTTGCCCTTTGTTGACAAAGGAGTCTTTCAGGGACTATAATTATTAAAATCACAAAAAAGGGGGCAAGTCTTTTATGAAGGACTTGATTTGTGATGAGTTTCAGAATGTAGTTGATGACCTCTTGATTAGACATTGCAGCATTCTTGATATCCTTTCCAAGCTTTCTGAAGCCTCCTGCCGGGTAAACAGGGCAGTTAATAAGTCAGTGACCAATTGCGGATGTATATCTATTCAGGCACAAAAGCTGCAAATTCCAGAAAATATTAGTTCTCTTGAAGAATTACGCAACTGTCTGGATAATCATTTGCAGGGAGAATTATGCTCTAATTGTGAGGAAGTTGTTATAGGTGAACTGGGAAAGCTGCTCTTTTATTCAGCAGCTCTTTGCAATGTCCTGGATATAAGTCTTTATGATGTTTTTATTGAAGAATACAAAAAGGCCGCCGCTCTGGGTGTTTTTAACCTCACCTGATCTTGTTTCGTTTTTCTTCTCTTAATGGTAAAAGCTGAAATCGTATTATAAAACGATTTCAGCTTTTAAAAATCTTCCAATTATCATTAACTCTTTAATAATAAGAGCCTATACCTATAAACCTTATTTTTCAGCTTATTTATTTATCCCATATATTCAAGAAGCAATTGCTCCTGCATTCGTTTCAGTCCGTTCTTGATAGAGCGGGCCCTTACTTCTCCTATGCCTTCCACATCGTCAAGTTCCTCTATACTGGCTCGCAAAACATGACTGAGCAAGGCAAAACGCTCTACCAGATTGTCTATTATTGAAAGCGGTATGCGGGGTAGTTTATTCAGCATTCTATAGCCCCTGGAGGAAACCTGGTTATCCAGATGGCTGCTGGCACTCCCCATGGATAGTTGCCGGGCAATAAAAACCGAATCGGAAACATCTTCCTCAAAGGCTTTAAACATCGTGTTCAGAATTTCCTGAGGCAAGCCCTTGGTATTAGTATAGTCCTGAATAATAAACAAGACCTCTTCCTCAACATTGGCCAGCATTTCATCGAGCTGCATTTTTACCAACCTGCCTTCAACACCCAACTCAGCAATATGGTTTTCTATCTCTGAGGCAATATGTAAAACCTTGATACTGCGTTTTAAAACTTCACATACATCGGAAACCGTAACCATATCCTCAAATTCCAGACCACCCAAACGCTGAAATTCACGACCCAGAACATTGCGGTATTTCTCCAGGGTCTGCAAGGCCTGGTTTGCCTTAACCAGTATGGCAGCCAGATCACGTAAACGAAAAGTAATATTGCCCTGATACAGGGTAATTACTTTGCGACGCTGGGAAACCGCCACTACCAGTTCCCCGGTCTGCCTGGCAACCCGTTCTGCAGTACGGTGCCGAATCCCGGTTTCATTGGAATGTAAATGGGGATCTGGATCCAGTTGCGCATTGGCTATCAAAATCCTTGAGGCATCACTGTTGGTAATAATTGCTCCATCCATTTTGGCCAATTCATAAAGCCGTGAAGGTGTATACTCACAATCTATATTAAAGCCACCGCTGACAATACTCATCAGCTGTGGAGAATCGCCTACAACAATTAATCCACCGGTATTGGCGTGCAGTACATTTTCAATACCAATCCTGAATACTGTTCCCGGAGCTAATTTTTCAAGATGTTTTCTGAAGTCTCCTTTATAAATGTCTTCCATCCGTTTCATCCCTCCAAAAAGTATTTGTTAATTCATCTATATTATTTATCTCAATTATTTCCATATTATAACTATTATTTTTATTCCTCGCCCTGGCAGGGACAACAACAGATTTATAAGCCATTTTTTCTATCTCTTTTAAACGTTGTTCCAAAAAAGGAACCGGCCTGATTTGCCCGGACAGGCTAAGCTCTCCGGCAAATACTATGTCTGCCGGTAAGGGACTTTCATGGTAACTCGAGATTATGGCTGCAGCAATAGCCAGATCAACGGCCGGGTCTTTCAAGCTTACCCCTCCGGTCACCTTTAAATAAACATCATATGCAGACAGCTTGCATGTTTTTCTTTTTTCAAGAACCGCCAGTATCAAAGCCAGGCGGTTCTGATCAATACCTGATGCCATACGCCTGGGATATGCTGTTCCTGCTGAAGAAACCAGAGCCTGGACCTCCACCAGAAAAGGCCGGCTGCCTTCAAAACTCGCTGCTATCGCGGTTCCAATTCTATCTCCTGCACTGGAACTCAAAAAAATAAAAGAGGGATCCAAGACTTCTATTAATCCCTGCCCGCTCATTTCCAATAAGCCCAATTCATCAGTTGAGCCAAAGCGATTTTTGGCAGCACGCAAGAGACGAAAAGCATAGTTCTTTTCTCCCTCGAAGTATAGCAGGGCATCTACCATATGCTCAAGAAGCCTTGGGCCAGCCAGGTTTCCGTCTTTAGTTACATGACCAACCAGGAAAAACGGCTTTTCTGTTTTCTGGGAAATCTCCATGATTCTGGCAGTACATTCCCGCAGTTGGGATACACTGCCTGGAATAGAATTAAGTTCCGGAGAATATACCGTCTGAATAGAATCAATTATTATCAGAGCAGGATCTATCTCATCTATGTATTCCTGGAGCAAGTCGATGTTCTGTTCGTTTAGCAGGTATATCCCGCTGCTGTCAATATTCATCCGCAGTGAACGAAGACGGATCTGTTTCAGTGATTCTTCCCCTGATAAATATATTAGTTTTTTTCCTGTTCTTGCTATATGATCAGCTACTTGAAGCAGTAAAGTGGACTTGCCTATTCCGGGAGCACCACCAAGCAAAACCAGGGAAGCAGGAACAATACCTCCGCCCAGCACCCGGTCAAGCTCGCCTATCCCGGTACTAAGCCTGCAGATGTCGTCACTGGATATCCGGTTCAGGGGAACCGCTTCTGACTTTTTCACATGCTGCTTTTTGTTCTGCCTCTTTTCCTGGCTTTCTTCCTGCAGGGTGTTCCAGGAAGCACATCCCGGGCATCTTCCCAACCACTTGGAACTTTCATAGCCGCATTCACTGCACACAAACTTGCTAATAATTTTTCCCATTATTTCTCCTCTTGAATAATTATATACGAAGTTTATTTTTTATCCTGTAAAACTGCACCTGATTCAATGAGTCTATTGGCATAATTAGCTTTCTACTTTAGTACTATTATCGTATTTTAGTACTGTTATCTTGAATCAAAGCCAAAGGATCGGGCACTGCTGATGTTGGCTGCGCATATTCATAAATAAGATCTGAATTTTCGAAACAATCCAAGACTCTCAAATAAAAAAATGAAAAAAGAAGCTACCCCCTTAGCTAGCTTCCTTTTTTCTTGCTGTTATTCAGCTTTCTTTATTATGATCTTTTCTCCGTCGCTGTCAACAATAATTCTATCTCCTGCCTCTACCGTTCTTTTCAGGATCTCTTCAGAAATACTGTCTTCCACAAGTTTTTGTATAGCTCTTTTTATAGGTCTGGCACCATATGCCGGGTTATATCCTTCTTTGATAATCAATTCCCGGGCTTTTTCGCTTATTTCCATTTCATATTCATTTTCTTCAATACGTTTTCTCAGCTCTTCCAGCAATAATTCTACTATTTCTTTCAGCTCATCCTCATCCAAACTCTGAAAGACTATGATCTCGTCAATCCGGTTGACAAACTCCGGTCTGAAAGTGTGTTTCAAGGTTTCCATAACCCCATCTTTCATCCGGTTGTAATCCTGGGCTTCATCAATAACGCTGCTGAAACCGACTCTATTAACCTTGCCAATAGACTCAGCACCAACATTGGAAGTCATGATAATAATGCTATTACGGAAATCGACTGTCCTTCCCTGCCCATCAGTCAGTCTTCCATCCTCCATCACCTGCAAAAGAATATTGAATACATCGGGGTGGGCTTTTTCAATCTCATCCAGGAGAATTACGGAATAGGGTTTTCTCCTGACTTTTTCAGTAAGCTGTCCTCCTTCATCATATCCCACATAACCTGGAGGAGAACCTATCATTCTGGAAACAGCATGTTTTTCCATGTATTCCGACATATCCATCCTGATAATCGCATCTTCGCTGCCAAACATAGCCTCTGCCAGAGCCCGGGCCAGTTCTGTTTTTCCTACTCCTGTAGGGCCTAAAAATACAAAGGAACCTATTGGCCTTTTAGGATTTTTCAATCCTGCCCTGGCCCTTCTGACAGCGCGTGATACTGCTCTTACAGCCTCTTCCTGCCCCACAACCCTGCGATGCAGATAATCTTCCAGGTGAATCAGTCTTTCGCTTTCCTCAGCTGCCATTTTATTTACCGGTATTCCCGTCCAACTGGATACTATAGCAGCGATCTCACTCTCTCCCACAGAGCCGACTTCAAGATTTCGCTGGTTAATCCACTCTTTTCTCCTATTGTCGATTTCTTCCTTGAGTTTCTGTTCTTCATCCCGCATCCAGGCTGCTTTCTCGTACTCCTGGGCATTTATAGCCTCTTCCTTTTCCTTGACCAGTTCCTCCATTTTAAGTTCCAGGTTCTTCAACTCTTCCGGGAGAACATAATTGGCCAGTCTTACTCTGGATGATGCTTCATCAATAAGGTCAATCGCTTTGTCAGGAAGAAAGCGGTCACTGATATAACGGGCAGAAAGCCTGGCGGCAGCCTCAATTGCCTCATCGCTTATTTTCACTCCATGGTGGGCTTCGTAACGATCGCGCAAGCCTTTCAATATCTCAATACTCTCTTCAATAGTAGGCTCATCAACCAGTATAGGCTGAAAGCGCCTTTCCAGAGCAGCGTCTTTTTCGATGTGTTTCCGATACTCATCAAGGGTGGTTGCTCCAGCACACTGGAATTCGCCTCTGGCCAGTGACGGCTTAAGAATATTGGCAGCATCTATTGCTCCTTCGGCTGCACCAGCTCCTACAATAGTATGCAATTCGTCAATAAAAACAATAATATCCCCGGCGGTTCTGATCTCGTTAACAATCTTGGTCAACCGATCCTCAAATTCACCACGATATTTTGTCCCTGCTACCATTGATGAAAGATCCAGTGCTACAACGCGTTTCTTGCTTAAAATCTCAGGTACCTGATTCCCCTTGATTCTCTGTGCCAGACCCTCAACTATAGCAGTTTTACCAACTCCCGGATCACCTATCAGAACCGGATTGTTTTTCGTGCGTCGTGACAATACCTGAATCAATCTTTCGATTTCATTATCACGTCCAATTACCGGATCCAGCCTTCCCTCTGCTGCATCCTGAGTCAGATCACGGCTGAATGCGTCCAGAGTAGGAGTTTTGCTTCTATTCTTTCTTTTTCCCTGGGCCAGGTTCTGATTAAGCAAAGGTTCCTGATACGGATTTTTGTTTGCCGTATTGGGTGAAGCTTCCCCCCCCAGAAGCATCAAAACCTGTTCCCTGATGCCATCCAGTTTAACCCCCATAGATATCAGCACCTGTCCGGCTACCCCTTCTTCTTCCCTGAGTAAAGCCAGTAACAAGTGCTCCGTCCCCACATAATTGACTCCCTGCAGGCGCGCTTCGTCAAAAGCCAGATTAAAAACTTTTTTGGCCCGGGGAGTAACCGGTAAATCTCCAGCAGCTTCTTCGACAGCAGCAGTATTTTCACCTATTACTTTATTTATTTCTTCCCTTACTTTTTCCAAATCAATACCCGTATTCAACAAGGCCCTGGCTCCAACACCTTCACCTTCTTTAAGAAGGCCCAGTAAGATGTGCTCTGTACCAATAGCCGGATGTTTTAATTGCTTGGCTTCTTCCTGGGCATGAATAACAGCACTCCTGGCTTTCTGGGTAAACCTTCTAAACATAAATCCGACCTCCTTTATCTATTCCATTTCAATTTCACTTTTTGTTAAAGAAGCTTTTCCTTTACCGCCTTGGCTCTTTCTATGTCTCTGCTGAAAGCATCCATCTCTTTTCCCGATTTTTTTTGTAAATGAGCCGGTCTGATAGCAACTATAAGCTCATTCAATACAAAACGTTTAATACTGTTTAT
>Ga0334888_1004567_pt1 | contig 12441 bp, 24 predicted proteins | sample GraSluR1_MG_FD_207227 | JGI IMG/M metagenome (GOLD analysis project Ga0334888, IMG submission 207227) | Sludge microbial communities from methane-producing bioreactor in Wageningen University, Netherlands - Granular Sludge_3_08-R1 | ecosystem: Engineered > Bioreactor > Anaerobic > Unclassified ...
GCGCCAGCGACACATGTTTCTTTTATGATATTCATGTTTTCCTCTACGAATTAATAATACTCTTACGGACATCTTATGCGCCTCTTCATGGCGCTCTGCTTTCCTTATATATAATGTAAGTTTATAAGCTCCGGAAATACTCCCATAACTTCTGATATTCTTCATCTGACAAACGTAACCCTTTACTCATTCGTGTATGATCTTCGTTCCAGGTCCGTATGTCTATTTTTGCCGGCTTATCATCCCATGAGACTCTGTTTATCTCCAGTGACCATCCGCCGTTATTTCTGCTTATGGTAGCCATATGCTCTTCTATGTTATATTTGATATCTTTGGCCATAACGCTTTGCCTCCTATTCAATCACTGTTTCTGTTTTAAGCTCGTACCATATTTGCCCGCTGCCGGCGCTCATTTCTGCACAATTAAGCTGGTGTAATTGGTTCCGCACCACAATGATATTTTAATATTTTCAGCTCCGGCTTTTTCGGTTCTTTATCTCTCATCTCTTCCACTCTTTTCTATCGAATCTCCACTCTGGATCTATTTCTCTGCTCTCCATAATTATGACTCTGCGATTTGTTCTAATGCAGGGCAATAAGAAAAGGACCAGTAATATTGTTGGGAGCAACCGTTTCATATCTACCCCTCCTCTTCAGATAGTTCGTTTACAGGAAATTCATCGCTTAATCCATGTAGTAGAATTTTATACGCCAGTTTGGCCGTCTCTTGAAGCGTGTTGTCGTCGCCAGCGCATATCGGAGCCATGGTGTCTATAAGCTGATCTATGCGTTGGAGATATGGCCGGTTAAACCGGGCTAATGTTCCTTTCTCAGATTGTTCACTTTTTTCCGGTTTTTTCTCTTGTTTTACACTATTGTCCGGAATATTCCCGATTTTGCGCGCCGTGTTTATGACATTCCCAGTTTTGGCAGCAACATCTTTGGCCATATCTGTTGTAGCCGTATCCGGTTCTGCTTTTATTACCTCTTCAGGTTTTTCGGATGCCCTATGCTTCTTAAGTTCTGCACGCCATAGGCTTACTGACTGTATGGACACACCTAAGGCTTCAGCTGTTTCTTTACAGGTTTTCCCTTCTTCTGTGAGCTTTACGAACTCACCCCATTTTTCTTCGCGTTTTGTCATGTTATTTTCTCCTTCCTTACATATAACAGGTGATAGCATAGCGAGTGTTTCTCGTTTTTGCAGTTCGGCATATTCCGCTGCTGCAAACGGCTCGGTACGACATTTTTTAAGGTCAGACTCTTCACAGACATTTTCTTGTAATAGCAATTTTTCTTGCCATCTTCTGATTGTGTAATAATCGACTTCCAAAAATCCTGATATATCTTTCAGCGCCCAGCCGGCGTTGAGCAATCTGGTAAATTCGCTTTGTTTTTCATGGCATTCTGAATAGTGTTTCATTTCTCTTTCCTCTTCAGTAATATCCTTTAAACCCCAAGTCTGTTTTCGCATAATTCGAGTACCTTTTTCAGAGCAGTTTTCATTTTTTCTTTTTCTTCAGTTTCTATGGATTCTTCTATACAGGTTATCGCAAATGCAAAATCATCCTGAAGATTGTCTGTGTGAATCTTGAAGGCGACTAAATGATTCTTTTTACCGTTTTCTGCCTTCCGTTCTGCTGTAGCAGCTTTGGCTACAGCTTCAGCCCGGGCCTTCTCTGCAGCAGTGATCTCTGCCTGAAGATCTTTCCGGGCTTCTTCTTGAGCCTTCTTCCTGGCTTTTTCTTCCGCATCATTGACTGCATTCTTTTTGTCCTCTTCAGCCCGGGCAAGTTTATCTTTCAATTTCTGTATCTTTTCCTCCGCTTTGGACAGATCCTCCGGAGATGCCCCTGACCTTTCCAGTTCTTCTTTTTCATGGGTGGTTTTTTCCAGCTGCTCCACAAGGTTCTCATTTCTGGCTTTATATTCTTCGATGGCTGCTTCCAGTTCCTTTGTGGATACAGATCCGATATCGTCATGCTCTTCGGCTATCTGTTCGATGTCTTCATCCGGTAATGCCAAGAGCTTTAATGCATTTGAGAATCCCAAATCCGCAAACGTTTGCGGATTTGAAAGAGGACTGTTCTCATTGCCGAAGCGATCAGCCAGTTGCATGAACTGTTGAACCTTTCTTTCACTCCAGGATAGGTTTTTTTCTATATATCCAAGCCATTCTCCATGAGGGACAAGGTCCTTGAGCTCTTTCAGGTTTTTCCCGATAGAAACGAATCCCAGCATGGCAACATTCTCGACCTGGGTATATGTTGCCTTGATTTCTGCTACTACGGTTTCCGGGGTTCTCACATCTTTTACATCAACTATTTCCATTTTTTTCTTCTCCTTTTTTCTATCAACGATGACCATGGGTTATGCGGCTTTTTGTTTTTTTGTTTTCAGTTCTGAAAGCCAGTTTTCAACGAAACTTATTATTTCTTCCGGTCCATTGCGATTATGTTTTCCTCTAAGCTGAAGTAGTTTATATTTCGGTGAAATTTCCAATACATAAAATGCTTTTCCCGGAACATTGCTTTTTCTCACAAAAGCAATTCCGGAGACTCCTTTTACAATGTTTCCTGCGTAAAGGCCATTGCCCACGCATATACCAAGAGTCTCTCCTTCACGCCGGAGATCTGCGGCGGATGTCGGAATCATTACAACAAGGTCTCCGGATACATACGGATCGAATGTCTTGAATATTTTTTTCTGGTTTTCCATGAAAGCCTTTGCAGATTTTCTCTCTTCTGCTACTTTTTTTGCCTCTCTGATCTCTTGGATTATTTCTGTGACTCTGTCATGTGCTGCCCAAAACGGTTTTGGAAAAGCCACTGATTTTACCGTCAGATCATACCCTGCTACTATGCACATTTTTGCATAGTCGAAATAGGATCTTAGATCTACACGAACCTCATCGGGGCGCAAGCCTATTTTTATTCTGGCATTCTCACCACGCAGATATAAAATAACCTTTCCGAGGGTTATTCCATAATTGGATTCAAGGTCTTTGAAAACTCCCGCTTCGGCATAATAATTTGAGTTGTTTCTTAATTCGTCGATTTCCGTCATCGTCAATTCAATTCCATATTTTTTATAGTAGTTTCTGAATATCCCGAGTTCGTGAGGCTGCGGATCAAGTTCACGCATCATCCGCACATGCCCCATATCCATGCCTATGATTTTCTGCAAACTCTTCCCACGCCAATTGACAGCTCTGCCCACAGGTTCCCCGACACACCTGTAATACACAACTTTCTCAAATCCTGATTTCATGAGAATTTCAGTTGATGAGTATTTGAGAAAAATGTCTATGTATTTTACTAATGGGTAGAAATATGACCGATGATAATAACCGTTATCATAGGACGGCCAGTTTTCAACGAAACTTTTTATATCGGCATATTTAAGATCCGTGTCTTCGAAAAAATTCTGATTAAGAACCCCTTCCGAAATAACCGACCTTTCATCGTTATATCTTGAAATGAAATATGACATTCCGGGAGGAGCGCATATTTTGATATTTTTAATCTGCCGCCATGCATATCCGGATAGCCACGAACAGCAAAGCTGATACGCCCGACAATCATTTTTGGCGAGCTTATATATTGCCTGATACTGCATTTTTATTTCCGGTTCATACAGATCGAACTCAAAGCACCTATCAAAATCCACATCGACCAGAATCACGGCCAGATATATGATGCCTTTATTCTTGCTTAACGCCAACAGCCTAAAACTTTTCTCACGGATCCTGCGTCCGACTCTGCCATTCAGATATATTGTTTCTTCGCCACAGTTGTTACAGTGTCCGTCCAGTTCGTGTTTCATATATATATTATTGAAAGGGATGACATTGCCGCAGTTCGTACACACGGCTATATCATGTTCCCGGTCGAAAATCATATATTTTTTTACAGCCCCGATAATATCGTCATAGTATGTCTTCGGGTCGGGAAGACAGCTTATGATCTCATTCGCTGCCTGTGTGATTTCTTCTGTGCCGCGAACACTTTTGGGAAGATCACAGATCATTTTCATTTTCTTCCCCCTTATATATCCGCCAGTACATCTATATGTTCAAATGTCTTTTTAGAAAAAGTTTTATCCGTATCTGTTATTCCATAATATTCTTCTACTATGGAAAAGCCCTCTTCATCTGTAAGGCAGGCGCATGATCCGGTGGTTCTGTTCCTGGCTTCCTTCATCATGGCGTCAACGGCGCCCTTTAGACTTTTATCGTCCTTGAGTAGCTTCTCTGCTATATTGTCATTCGTGCAGAGATTTGTCAGATGTTCTTCTATCCTGACTATAGTAAGATTGTTTTGGTCCTTCATCATTTCTTTCGTTATGTGAGCTATGGCTTTTTCGATTTTCTCAGACATCTTTTTCAAACTCCTTTCTCAGTTTTTTCTGTTTTTCTCGCATGGGTTTCGGCATCCGAATAGTTTTGCCCGTCTTACCTCCGCCACTTTGACCAACTCTTTTTTCTTTGAAGCAGTCTGCTACCCAGCGGCGCCGAGCAACATGTTCTTTCATGATTCGGTCAGTAAACATTTTTTTCTCCTCTTCAGAAACACATTTATGCTCTTTATTCTCTTTTAGGGAGTTGCGTCTCATGTTCTCCGCCATCTCTTTCTGTCTGGCAATATATTCCGGATCATGTATATTGCATCTTTCTGCTCTGCATCTACCTGTATTCGTGTCCACGTTTCCGCACCATGTCTGTTCGCGGTCACAGAATATAAGGCCTGCTTCGGGCCATTTCTCTTTTTTTGTTTTTTCTGCTGTCTGCGATGCCGGCTTTCTTTTCTTGTTTGCCGGCGTCTGCAGGTTCATTTCGATCTGGTTCATTGCTTTTTAAATCCTCTTCGCAAAGGTTCCAGGAACATTTCTGTCGTCAATATAGTAATCAGCAAATATCTTTCTGGAATGATCGCCTCCGAAAGCTTCCAACATTCGCTCCATAGGTTCGTTCACTCCGTCAAATTCAAGTCCGAAATATTTACACCAGCCAACTGCCTCAGCAATTCTTTGCTCATCCCTGCAGGTCCACAGGATCACTCTATGTCCTTTTTCACGCAGGGCTTTCAGGTTTTCTATGAGTTCTATATTCGGCAGTCCTATTTCCGGCCATTCATTTGTACAAAGCGTACCGTCAAAATCAACGGCATATACAGCCTGCTTGCCATCCTCAGGTTCGGGTATTATAAAAGTGCTCTTCAAATCAGTCTTCTTCTTTTCAGATAAAATGATTTTTTCGGCCATAGCGGCCACCTGAATTGATTCCTTGATCAAATGTTCCGCTTTATTTTGAATGATGTCCGATATTTCCAGAGCGAAGCGGAGATTATTTTCTTTTGTTGCTGTCCACAGGTCTCGATAGAGATCCTTTATGTCTTCAAATTCATCGCCGGTCTCGTCAATTTCTTCCTTGAGTACTGACTGTCCCTCATGAAGCGAATTAAAAAGCGGAAACTTCTCATTTGCTTCTTTCAGTTCCGCATTTATCAATTTTTGTATCTCTTTATCTGTGATCATAAGTAATTCCTCCCTATGAGTTTCAACCATATTTCCCGAGCCTGTTTTGATGTGGCTCCGGCAATCATCAGCCTGTATTCGTATTTCATTTGGTAGTATTCCCGCCAGAATTTATTTCTTTCCTGTGCCAGTGGAACAAGATCATCCTGCAGTTCCCGGTGGATCTCCGGGCATACATCAATCTGGAATTTATTATCGATGCTGATCTGCCGATTATTTCCCCTGAAGATTTCGTGTCTTTCTGCTCCCGGCCTTCCGGTATAAAAGCAATGTCTTTTGGCTTTATCCTTATATCCGTTCATCTGCTTCTGTTTTTTTACAATCTTGGGTTTCGGGATGGCACATGTTTGGTAATAGTCATTCCGTCTGTGGCTCATCTATATCTTCTATCCTTTCATACGTCTTTTTGTTATGTGCCCTGGCAAAGTAATACTTTCTGACTGCTCCGGCGTTTTCTTTCCAGCCTTTCATAAGAAAAACAGCATCGCATATTGTTATTGCAGCAAAATTTATTGCTATATGTTCTTCATTCCCGAATCCGTTCATTTCCAGGCGAGCCGGGTTGAATACGGAATGTCCCCGATATCTGAGTTCGTTTTCCACTTCTGCGAATGCCAGTTTATATTCATTCTCTGGTACCCCCGTCATAGGTCCGCTTATATATACCTTCACGCCTTTTTTAATTTCCTTTCCAAGATTCGTTTGAACAGTTCTCTATCTCCGCAGAAAAATGTCCCTGTGGCTTCCGGTCCGTATATGCCACACAGTATCTCTTTCGCTATCGCCATATTACTGTTAGCGTCCACGGTGATCAGCTTAAATGTTTCATCCGTGAAATTTATACGCACAACTTCCTTGTATATCCCAAAGCATTCTTCGCGCTGTAGATCCGATATGTATTCAATCGATGTAACTCGACTTCGCTGATCTATTACCATAGCTGTGCTCATAGCTTCGACGAATCTTTTCTTGTTCTCTAACATGTTTCTTTCTCCTTTCATACCAATCGCACATGAGATATATGCTATAAGCGATTAAAGGCAGCCATTCTCCGCCTCTCGGAATGCCGGGTCTTATCGTTGATGCCTGCCAAACCATGCATATTGTTACCAGGGTTATCATGATAATTCCGAATGAATGTATCCGAAGGAATTTCTGTTTTATCATTTTTCTACCTCCTCTATCAGATATACTCGGTTATGCTGTATGCCCAGTTTTTTTGCTTCAGCAGCGCTGTCGACGTATATATCCAGCTTCTTTCCTTTGATGGCGCCGCCGGTGTCTTCGGCAATCCGGAATCCTATGCCCGAAACATATATCAGAGATCCCATCGGTATCACGTTTGGATCTGTTGCTACCGTCATGTCTGATACATGAGTACCTGTACTGGTTATTCCGTTATCTTTTCCGCAGCTGGCCACATCATCGGTGTAGAATGTGGCCTTGAACTGCCCTAGGTATTTGATCTGCACGCAGTCCAGTTGCTTTTTGATCTTCCGGATTTCCTGCCGGAGTTCAATATTTTCCTGCTTTAGCTCCTTGTTCTGATTTGATAATGTTTTCACGGAGACATATCCCGTTGTAATTACCAGAATGGCAAGGCATATAAGTATTACCAATAAGGTTAGTTCTTTGGATTTCATTGGTTTTCTCCTATATTTTTCAACCATTCCTTTGCAGCAGCCACTGTAGTGTAGTGGTATGCTCCAATCTGAACAGCCGGAAAGCTCTCTTCTTTGAAAAGCTCTCGAATCTTTGCTATTCCGATTTTGGGAGCAAAGAGCTCTTTATACTCTTTAGGACTTATCATTTTGTAATCGTCCATTGTTTTCACTCCTTTTACAATTCTTTTAGCGGGTTATGATCCCCGCAGTAATGCCCCCTGCTATTTACTGTTAGCATCCAGATAAGTCCCATTGAAAGGATGGTGTTATCTGCTGGGAGCATTACTCCGAAGATTGTGATATAATCATCCTTGAAAGGATGGTGATTATAGTGTTGATAACACGACATGCTAAAAATATGAATAACGACAGCGATGTTCTTGTAACTTTTGAAACTGAAAAAAAATGTCCTATATGCAAAGCTTCCATTTCTCCAATTTTTTTTCATGCAGTAATGTGTAAACCACATGAGGGCGAACCCGACTTTTCTGTTCTTAATTACTGCACTAATTGTGATCATACATTTCTCTCAAATTACAAAATTATAAGTAAAAATGGTGTAAACGTTGATCAATCCAAATTAATATCTTCAGTACCAAATATCTTTTTTAAAAAAATATTTGATGAGCAATTAACAAATCTTTCTCCACGATTTGATAAAATTTACAATCAAGCCCTTGAAGCAGAATCTATGGATCTTGATGAAATAGCTGGCATCGGTTACCGCAAAGCCTTAGAATTTTTGGTCAAAGACTATGCTATTCGTAAAAATCCCGATAATGAGGAAAAAATCAAATCCATGTTTTTAAGCAATTGCATAAATGATTATATTGACGAGCCACATATCAAAAATCTTGCAAAATCTTCAGCTTGGCTTGGAAATGACGAAACGCATTATGTGAAAAAATTTGAAGATCGAGATATAAATGATATGAAAAAATTCATTAAGGCCACCGTATATTTCATTGGAATGGTTCTTGTTTCTGATGACGCTGCGGCCATGGAACCAAAATAATTATTTTTCTAAAGAAAATTTCACTTCCAAATCGAAATTCTCAAGCCGATTTATTGTACTTCGCAGTTGATTGGCTTCTTCTTTTGCCTGTTCAATAAGCTTTCTAAACTCCGGAATATTAGTTGCTTCTATTTTCAATATTCCGCTTTCATCTATTCCATCATCGTGGTAATATCCTTTCATATATCCTCCTTTCTTCCTATACTTTCCGGAGATCTAGCATTTTCTGCGCCACATCGTCAACGAGGAAAAGCTTTTCCCTGCCATTACTGATGTAATCAAGGCCATCGGTTATTTTTTTCCGACAATCACTATCCGGATCACAACCGTTGAATGCGGCAATCTCTTTTATGTTGATCATTCCCGAGCCGGAGGATGTGCTTTGTATTCGTCTTATAAGAGTTTGTTTTTCCATTTTCTTTCTCCGTGTATGTGATATAATCGCTTTGAAAGGAAGTGATTATATTATGTCTTGTTCAGCTTTTGAAAAATCTATTTACAAGGATTTGTTTGATCGTTTTCAGAAAGACGAATCTCATGTTGAGTTTTTGCGTTCCGAATATGATGGTGACTTCGAAGATTTACGTAACGCTTTAAAACATTTATCCGAAAAAAACATCCTGTTCCTGATAGACGATCAGCCAGATTCATTAACTGTTGAATTAACACCTGAGTATTGTTATTGTTTCGTGGAATTATAATTTTATAATCTTGGCATTTGGATCTTTCGATAAGAATGGTTTTATACTTTCTTCATCGTACACAGGATATGTTATTGGCATTCTGTTATAATCTGATTCATAAGCTATATGCGCATGTTCAATTGCCTCAGATCCAGCAAATTCCACTACGGCTTTTACTGGTTTTCCTGTTATTTGCTCAATTGCCTCCGCCAGTATCTTTGTTTTGTCTGCGTTCATATGATTTATGGTAAGCATGTATTTCATAATCTATCTCCTTTCTCCGGGTTATCCGGCTTTATTGTGATATAATCTCCGTAAACGGAGGTGTGTTATGAAACAATTTGAATCTGATTTAAAAGTCGTTATCGCCTTGAACAATAAGTCTGAATATTTTCTGACAAGTCATACCGATATTCCGCATGACCGTCTAAGTTTTCTCAAGGCAAAAGGCCTGATAGAATCTGAAAAATAAGTAATTCCCGAATCAGTCAAAGCAATGCGTGGATTATATCGCTTTATTATTACTTGAATTATTTTCAAGTTTGATAATAAAAAAAATTTCATCTATAGTTACACCAAATAATTTTGCAAGTTTATCTGCATTTCTTGCCTTTACCATACCAAAATCTTGTTCCCATGCATTATATGTTTGTGTGGATACGTTCATTTCTTTTGCAACATCGCTTTGACTCATGTTGCTTCTTGCTCTTAATTCTTTTAATGTATATTTTCTTTTGACATCCATTTTTAATTCTCCTCCTATTTTGTAAACACATATTACTTGAAAATAATTCAACTGTCAATAGTTTTTTTGAAAATAATTCAACTTTTCTTGAATTATTTTCTTTTTTGTAATATAATCCAGAGAAAGGAGACTTCATTATGTTATCTAAGAATATACGATTTTTAAGAAGAAGAGCTGATATAAGTCAAGAAAAGCTCTCTCAGAAGCTTGGATATAAATCTTTTACAACGATTCAAAAATGGGAAGACGGATCATCAGAGCCGACCGTGCGTACGCTTAATAAGTTGTGTGAAATATTTGATGTGTCAATGGATGAAATAGTAAATTCTGATTTAGAATCCAAAGAATATGAACCGCAATCTATAGCGGCTCATCATGTTGGTGAGTGGACCAAAGAAGAGCTTGAAGAAATAAAACAATTCAAACAATGGGTAAGGAGTAAAAGAAAATAATGACAATGTATGAGGAATTGTTGTCGGAATATGACAATAACCTCTGCATTGAAGAAGCGGACATGACTATTGAGGGGTTATATGCCGATGGATGTATCAGGATCAGAAAGAACGAGCCGGTGAACAGGAAGGCCTGCCTTCTAGCAGAAGAGTTGGGGCATCACTACATGGGGTGTGATGATATTCTGGATCAATCTACATTGGAGAACCAGAAGCAGGAATACAAAGCCCGCCGCTGGGCTTTTAAAAAACTTGTGCCTTTGTCAGACATAATGGATGCTGTGTTGTTGGGATATACTGCAACTTATGAGATAGCCGATTATCTGGATCTGGATGAAGAATTTATAAGAGATTGTTTGAAATATTATGGTTTTTTATAGTTGTTGATATAAAAGAAAGGTGGTTATTTTTATGGCAAATGAACTGGAGTTGAAATTGGCATGGACTTTTGTTTCAGAATGCCCTGTGCCCAATGACGTAGCAGATCTGTTGTTGGACGATGAAAACGCGGTCGCCGCATATAAGACACTAAGAGACGTAGCTATTTTTACTAACAAAAGACTAATTGTTAAAGATGCCCAAGGCATTACAGGGAAAAAGATAGAAATATATTCTCTCCCTTACTCATCAATAAAAATGTGGTCTACCGAGAATGCTGGCAAAATTGATTTTAACTCAGAATTCGAACTATGGACTTATGTAGGGCATATTAAACTAAACCTAAAAAAAGGTATAGATATAAGAAAATTTGACAGTTTGCTTGCTCAGGCTGTATTATAATCTACACAAAAGCAAAAGCCCCTGTACCGGCAGGAGCTAATGCAATCGGGAAGGTTCATGCAAACCTATAATATAAAGTCATTATAACATTTTGAACCTTCTTTTTCAATAAAGGAGGTTTTATTATGCTTAAAAATAAACAAAAGAAGGAGGATGAAAGAACTATATATAGAAAGACCTTTGTGTTCGACGGAAAACGATATGACGTAACCTCTTCAGATCCAGAAGAATTAATAGCCAAAATCGCTTTAAAGAAAAAGGATCTGGAAGAAGGAAGAATCATTCTTGACCGCAATACCCTTGTCCGTGACTGGAAGCAAGAATATTTCAAGACATATGTAAGCAAAGATGAACTCGACCGTGGTTATAAAGACAAAGACAGCCTTTATAAAAACTATATTGATCCAGAGATTGGACACATGAGAATCCGCATGGTGAGACAACTGCATTGCCAAAATATAATGAACAGAGCCGGAGGTCTGAGCAAATCTCGAGTATTGAAGCTCCGACAGCTTCTTACTAACCTCTTCAGGATGGCCATGGAGAACCATCTCATATTGGAGAATCCAACAAACAGCATAAAGTTGCCTCCATGTCGCGACGGATCCAACAGATCGATAACGGCCAAGGAGCGCAAATTTACCTTACAGGTAGCCGAATACCATAAATCAGGGCTGTATATCCTTTTAATGCTTTATCTCGGGCTCAGGCCCGGTGAGGTAGCCGCATTGCAGTGGAGAAACGTAGACTTGAGCTCCAGATATATAAAAATCGATTCTGCACGTAAAGGAGAAGGCATCGGTGCTCCAAAGTCAGATGCCGGATACAGAAGCATCCCGGTACCGGATAAGCTCCTGGATCGCCTCAAGGAAGAATCCAAAGGAAAAGGTCCGTTTAATTTTGTTTTGGAAAACAACGGGCACATGTATACCAAGGCGGCCATGTACAGGCTATGGCGCAGTTTCGTTCGGGAAATGAATATCGTCATGGGATGCAAAGTGTATAGGAACCAATTACAAAAACCGTATCCGGTTGCGAATGATCTGATCGCTTACTGTTACCGGCATACATACTGCACAGATCTACAGGCTGCAGGCGTGGCGATAAACGTGGCGAGAGAGCTCATGGGACACAGCGACATAGAGACTACATCTCAGATATATACGCATCATTCAGACAGATCCATCGAGACGGCGGCAAAACTTATCAACGAATACCACAACGGCAAAAAAAAGAAGGTTAGTAATCCAAAATTCAGGCAGCCTAAAAGGCGACTACGGATCATATAACTTTTTTACTCCCACATCTATTCCCACAGTTTAGTGTGGGATATTACAGGATAAATCGGCATATTCCAATTTTTAACAGCGAAAAAATCAACAAAAAAACCTTTGATATACGTTGAAAAATGCGCATTTTCAAAGGTTTTTATTTTGGAGCGGATGAGGAGGATCGAACTCCCGTTTCCAGCTTGGGAAGCTGATATTCTGCCATTGAACTACATCCGCAGGAGTCCTTCCCTTTTCTTGGGAAAAGACCGTAATTATTATATCATAATGATTGGATC
>Ga0334888_1004568_pt1 | contig 12441 bp, 10 predicted proteins | sample GraSluR1_MG_FD_207227 | JGI IMG/M metagenome (GOLD analysis project Ga0334888, IMG submission 207227) | Sludge microbial communities from methane-producing bioreactor in Wageningen University, Netherlands - Granular Sludge_3_08-R1 | ecosystem: Engineered > Bioreactor > Anaerobic > Unclassified ...
GCGGCGGCGAGCCGCCGGGGGATCGTGGTGATCAACGCCCCCACCGGAAACACTCTCGCGGCGACGGAGCACACTCTGGCCATGATGCTCTCCCTTGTGCGGAAGGTACCCCAGGCGTGGAACTCCCTGGCGTCGGGCGAATGGAAGCGGAGCCGGTTCATGGGCATGCAGCTCTCGGGAAAGCGGCTTCTGGTCATCGGCCTCGGGAGGATCGGAACCCAGGTGGCCCTGCGGTGCCGGGCCTTCGGCATGGAGGTGTCCGCCTACGACCCCTACATATCGAAGGAAAAGGCGGACCGCGCGGGGGTCCGGCTCCTGGATGACCTTTCCGGGGCTCTTTCCCTTGCCGACGTGCTCACCCTCCACGTCCCTCTCACCGCCGAGACCAGGCGGCTGCTCGACGGCCGGCTTCTCAAAGCCTGCAAGCGGGGAGCCTTCCTGGTGAACTGCGCCCGGGGCGGCCTGGTGGACGAGGAAGCAGTCGCAGACGGCGTACGCTCCGGCCTTCTCGCCGGGGCCGCCTTCGACGTGTTCGACGGCGAGCCGGTCCGAACGGACCATCCCTTCCTCGCACCGGACATCCGGGAGAAAGTCATCCTCACCCCCCACATCGGGGCCAACACGGAAGAGGCCCAGTCAGCCGTGGCGGTGATCGCCGCATCCAATCTCGCTGCCGCTCTCCTGGGCAGGCCCTATGAACACGCGGTGAACCTTCCCTTCTCCGAGCAGCTTCTCTCCGACGGGCGGAGGGCCTATCTCTCCCTCGCCCGGAAGATGGGGTACCTCGCCGCCCACCTTCTCCGGGAGCCGGTGAAGGAGATCCGGGTCACCCTCCGGGGGCCCCTCTTCTCGAAAGGGGACGACCCCATCTGCTTCGAAGTGCCCTACCACTACTCTCCCTTCACCGTGGCGGGGCTCAAGGGCATGCTCGAGGTCTCCCACGGGCCGGAGGTGAACTACATGTCCGCACCCCTCCTGGCCTCAGACAAGGGAATCGCCGTGGAGGAGAGCCGGGGGGAGGGAGGCACCTACAAGAACCTCCTGGAAGTGACCATCAGTGCCGAAGGCTCCCGTGAAGGTGTCACCGCGGCCGGCACGGTCACCGAGGAAGGCCGCCAGCGGGTGGTGAACCTCAACGGCTACTGGATCGAGTTCGTCCCCGAGGGAACGGTGCTCCTGTTCAGCAACCACGACCGTCCGGGGGTCATCGGGAAAGTGGGCACCATCCTCGGCGAGGCGGGGTCCAACATCGCCAACTTCGCCCTGGGCAGGAAGAACGGAAGCGGTCTCGCCGTGGGAGCCCTTCAGATCGACAACGACATTCCCCTGAAGGTCATCGATACCTTCAAGGCAGACGCGGACCTTCTCTGGGCCGTGAAGGTGAACTTCTCCGAGGCCCTGTGATGAAGCGGATCTTTCTCGTGCGGCACGGGGAAACGGACTGGAACAGGGAAGGACGGTTCCAGGGCCAGATGGACATCCCCCTGAACGGAACGGGGCTGGTCCAGGCCCGTTCCGTCGCGGAGGCGCTGAAAGACGTTTCCCTGGACAGGATCGTGGCCAGCCCCCTCTCCAGGGCCCGGGAGACCGCCCGCCCCCTTGCTGAACTGAAGGGACTGCGGGCGGAACTGTCCGAAGGGCTCATAGAAATAGGGCACGGCCTCTGGGAAGGCCGCACCTCCGGCGAAGTGGAGGCGGAGTGGCCGGGAAGGCTCGAAGCCTGGCACACCCGGCCCGAAACGGTGGTCATGCCCGGAGGGGAGAGCCTCGAGGACGTGCAGAACCGCGCCTGGCCCGCCCTGCTTCGGATTGCGGAAGGAAAGGGTGAAAACATCGCTGTTTTCACCCACGACGCCGTGCTGAAAGTCCTGCTGATGAACGTGCTGGACTGTCCTCTCTCAAGCTTCTGGAAGTTTCAGCTCGCCAACGGGAGCATTACCCTCCTCGAGCGTACGGACAGGGGATGGCGGATTCCCCTGATGGGCGAGGCGGGGCACTTGGGCAATCCCTTTCTCCGGGAAGAGCAGAAAGGCCTGTAAAAAGCAGATGCAGGTTCCGGGGGCCGGGGAGGAACCTCAGCCCCCGGAACTACCAGCCCTTGACCGTTTCGAAGATGCTGTCGGGGATGTCCCCGGCGAAGAAGTCCTCAAAGGATTCTTCGATGATGTCCATGGCGCTGTCGGCCTGTTCCTTCGTGATCACCAGGGGAGGCTGGATTCTCAGGACGCTTCCGCTGAAGAAGGAGAGGAGGAGTCCCCTTTCCCAGGCACGGTAGCAGATTTTGGCGGCCGCTTCCCCGTGCCGTTCTTTCGTGTCGCGGTTCTTGACGAGGTCTACGCCGATGGAGAGGCCGATGCCCCTGACGTCGCCGATGATTTCATATTTTTTCTGCATTTCGAGGAAGCGGTTTTGAATGCGCGCCCCCACGTCCACCGCGTTCTGAAGGAGGTTTTCCTCCCTGATGACGGAGATGGTGGCCAGCGCCGCCGCGCAGCAGACAGGGCTGCCTGCCGCAGTGAAAAGGTGCGCGGGAGCCTGCCATTTTTCCATCAGGTCCGCCCTCGCGACCACGGCTCCGAGGGGCAGGCCGGACGCAATAGCCTTTCCCATGACGATGGCGTCGGGGATCACATCGAAGTTTTCGATGCCGAACCATTTCCCGGTGCGGCCGAAACCCTGCTGCACCTCCTCAGAGACGAGGAGAATTCCGTATTCGTCACAGAGCTTCCGAAGGGACTGCATGTACTTCTTCGGCGGAACCACAAGGCCCGAATCACCCTGGATCGGCTCGATTACTATGGCGGCCGTCTCGTCGGGGGGGATGTTCGTGGAAAAGGCGATCCGTATCTGTTCGATGGCGAAGTCTGCGACCTCATCCCCGGTCATTCCCGGGAAGGGCGTACGGTAAGGGTCGGGATAGGGAACGTGGTAAATGTCGGGAAGCAGCGGACCGAGTCCCCTGTGCATGGGCAGGCTCACGGCGCTCATGGAAAGGGCTCCGTAGGTGCTGCCGTGGTACGCCCTGAGATAGGCAAGGATTTTCGGGCGGCCTGTTGCGATACGGGCCAGTTTTATGATCCCGTCGTTGGCGTCCGACCCCGCCAGGCCGTAATAGGCCCTCTTGCGGAACGTTCCCGGGGTAATGGAGAGAAGCTCCTTTGTCAGCTCGATAATGGGTTCATGGTACATGTAGACATGGGTATACAGGATGAGGTCCTCCGTCTGCTTCCGGATCGCCTCCACAACTTTCGGGTGGCAGTGGCCCGTGTTCACCGCACCGGCACTTGCTAGAAAATCGATGTACATGTTTCCGTCCACATCTTCAATGGTGGCGCCCCTTCCTCTTCTGACCACAAGAGGATAATACGGCAGTTTCGCGGCAGGGGACGTAATGGCCCTGTCTTCCTCGACCAGGCGGAGGCAGCGGCTGATATCTCTTTTTCCGGTAAACATTTCGGGTTCATCTCCTTGCAGTTGGTTTCAGGGGCGGCGATTTTCGCGCAACAGTGAAAAAAAAAGGCGGGAGGCATGCCGGGCAAACCCGATGCCTCCCGCCTCTCCAGGGAGCAACGATCAGCGGGCTATGCCCGACTCCTTGTAGATACGGTCCATAAGATCCTTGCCGACGATCTCTTCCATCTTGGGCCACACTACCTTACGGACATGGCCCGCTACCGCGTCAAGCTGTTCCTGGGAGAGCATCACGATCTCCCAGCCGTATTCCTTGACGAGCTTCTGACGGTACTCCTCGTCGGCCTCTTCAGCCCGGGCCCACTGTATTTCCGACTCTTCCTGGGCCGCCTTCAGCATGACGTCCTGGTCTTCCTTGGAAAGCTTGTTCCAGAGGTCCATATTGATGGCAAACCACCAGGACTCAAAGAAGTCGTTGTACTGGATCCAGACCTTGTTGACGTCCTTGAACTGCCATGCCTGGAAAGGGGGCCCTCCCATCTGGCCGTCGGCGATTCCGGTCTGGATGGCGCTGTAGGCTTCGGCATAGGGTATGGGGGTGGCGATGTAGCCGAGAGCCTCGTAGGTCCACTCGCAGGGCTTGATGGGCATGACGCGGACCTTCAGGCCGTGGCTGGCTCCCGGTTCGGCGAATTTCTCCGGAACCTTGTTGAGGGAGACGCCGGACATGCCGATGGGAACCACGGAAAGGGCCTTGATATTGTGCTTCGCCCACAGGTCCTGGATGATCTTGTAGGCCCAGCCGTCCGGTCCGTAGACCTTCTGGGCTTCCTTCGCGTTCGTGACGATGTAGGGGAAGTAGTAGGCCAGGTTCAGCTGGGGATCGAAGTTGGCATTGGCCTGGGCCATGCTCATCTCGATGGTGCCGCGCTGGACCATTTCGAATATCTCGGTCCAGTCCCCCAGGACGCCTCCGGAGAAGACGTCGATCTTGATCCTTCCGTTGGTCCCGTCAAAGACCTTCTGCGCGAACGATTTTGCCCTCAGGTCATAATCGCTGTCAACGGGATGAACCTGGGCAAGCCGCATCTTGAACTGGGGCTCTGCAGCTGACGAAATCCCGAAGAAGGCGACGAGGAACGAAAGAGCAACAAGGCAAACCAGGAGTTTTTTTGTTGTGCCGGTAAACTTCATGTTTTCCCTCCTTTTCTTGATCCGAAAAAAGTTGCTTCCGATTGTTGTCCGACATGGACTGAACGCTGTTCGAGACATTTTTTCTCCTATCCCCTCCTTTGTCTCACCGGATGACGGTTCAACTACTTGATTCCCATGATCAGCCTGGGAAGGAAAAGCGAAAGGTCAGGCACATAGGTTGTCAGGATGATGACGGGAATAAACCCGAAGAACATATAGATGAGGGCCGGTTTCAGGTATTCGTCTATCTGGACGTTGCCGACCCTGCCTCCGAGATAGAGAATGGGTGCCGTTGGAGGCGTCACGTTGCCGAGGCCCAGGTTCGTCCCGAGAATGGCCGCGAAATGAATGGGGTGCACGCCTATCCTCAGCATGAGTGGCATGAGAAGCGGAGCGGCGAGCATGGTTCCGCTCAGGTCGTCCATGAGCATGCCGATGATGATCAGGAATATGTTCACCATGAAGAGGATGACGTACTTGTTGTCCGAGGTTCCCAGCAGGAAGTTGGCAATTTTCATGGGGACCTGCTGCATGGTGTACAGGCGGCCGAGGATGGTGACGAAGAACAGCATGAGCACGATGACGCCGCTCGTCGTGGCCGCTGCCTTGAGGGACCGGAAGAACACCGTCATGGTCAGTTCCCTGTGGACGAAAAAGCCCACGACGATGGCGTAGAACACGGCGACTGCGGCGGCTTCCGTGGGCGTGGTGACTCCGCCGTAGATGCCCCCGAGGATAATGACGGGCATGAGAAGGCTCCAGAATCCTTTCTTCCCGGCCTTCAAGACAAGCCTGTTTCTCTCCTTCGGCGGAAGTGGATCGTCCACTTTGATGGCGGGGAATCTGCCCACCATGAAGTAGTTGATGATGCAGAAAATAGTGGTGGTGAGAATTCCGGGAATCACCGTGGAGAGGAAGCACGCCGCCACCGACTGCTGGGTCACCCACCCGTAAAGAATCATGGGAACACTCGGAGGAATGAGCTGACCCAGGACCGATGCGCAGCTGAGCATCCCTGTGGAGTAGCCTCTCGGGTAACCCAGCTTTTCAAGGCGCGGGATCATGATGCCGCCGATGCATGCCACCGCCGAGGAGGCGGTGCCGGAGATTGCGCCGAATATGGCACAGGCGACGATGCTTGCTGCTCCCATTCCTCCCCTGAGACGTCCCAGCATGGAGTTGGCGAAGTTCGTCAGCCGTTCGGCGATGCCCGCGGAGCTCATGAGGGCTCCGGCGATGATAAAGAACGGGATGGAGAGAATGGTCAGGGAGTTCAGCCCCCGGAAGCCGATGGTCATGAGGAAGGAGAAGTCTGGGAAATAAATGACCCCCATGTATATGGCCGCCAGCATGAAGCAGAACGGAACCGGAATTCCGATGACGATGCTGGAAATCAAAATCAAAAGGTCGATGGCTATATGATCCATGATGGTCCTCCTTCGCCGCCGCTATTCATCGTAGGGCGCCCTGGGCAGTGCAAGGCTGGGTTTCCCTGCCGCCTGGCGGATATTGTCGAGCAGTTCGATGAAGAAATAGAACGCCATGAGCGCTGCGGAAGCAAGAAGGCTCATCTGGGAGTACACCATGGGGATCATCAGGGCCGGAGACCGTTCCCACGACTTGATGGACCATGCGATGTAGTTCCAGCACCAGTGTGTCATCACGCACGCAAGGATGAATGTGATGAGGGTGACGAAGGTCTGGATCTTGCGGTATGTTCTCTCGTTTTTCATGACGGAGTGGATGAGGTCCGCCCTGATGTGGTTCCGCTCCCTTGCGCCGGAGGCGGATCCCATCATGTACATCCAGAAGCCGGTCATGGTCGCGAGTTCTTCCACGCCCATGAGGGGCATCTTGAAGATGTATCGGAGGGCGACCTGTGTCAGCACGAGGGCGACCAGGATAATTGTGCTGGTGATCATTATGAAGTTTTCTATCTTTCTGAGAAAAATCCAGAGCATGTCAAACATTTTTTTCATTCCATCAGCTCCTCGCATTTCCCCTGCGGATCAGAGAGAGTTCAGCACGCCGCTCACAAAATCCGTGCCGCGGCTCACTTCGTCGGCAAGGAACTGCAGGTCGGTCTCTGAAAGGTCGGAGGGACGGAGTCCCCTGTTCTTGAGCGCGTTCCTGATAAGGGAGGCTCTCAGCGGATCGAGGTCCACTTCGCGGGCGCAGATCCTGTCCGGGTGAGACGGAAAAACGATGGTTTTTCCCGCTTTTTCGGACGCCGGATCCCCTGTTTCGATGCGGATCCCGTTTTCCTTCGCGAAGGCGAGCTGGGCGTAATGGTGCTTTCCGGCCCCGGTGTACTCAGTCTCCTGGACGACGATGATCTGGTCCTCGTCGAATTCTCTCGCGAGAGCAAAGGCGGCCGTCAGGGCAGTATTCCCTGCGGGGCCCCGCTCAAGCCCTTCGAGCACGGCCAGGGCTTCGGTGATATAGAAGACTTCCCCCTGGTTGACGGTGACATACCGTTCAAGATAGCGCAGGGGCCGGGCGGCGTTGCGGGGAACGTCGGACCGGTCGGGCCACGTGGCGAAAGGTACGCCGAAGCCCGTGTGCCCCGTGGTGAAGGATTTCAGGTTGAAATCCCTGTCGCTGGCCATGTGAAGTCCTTCCAGGTTGACGCTGGCGCCGATGATCTTCACATCTTCCGCCCCGGCCTTCCGGAGCCCCCTGGCAGTCCCGGTGACGTTGCCTCCTCCCGCGTGGGTAATGACGACCGCGGCGGGGAGACCACCATGAAGCTTCCTGCACTGCTCGGCGATTTCCCAGCCGATGGTCTCGATGCCGGCGATGCTCAGGGGCGTATAAAGAGACGCATTGAAAAAACCGGTTTCTTCCAGTACCCGCAGCAGGTAATAAAAGAGTTCGGGACCGACGCTCGTCTGGATAACCTCGGCGCCCAGGGCCTCGCACTTTCTCGTCTTCTCGACGATCTCCGGCTGGCCTCTCCCGAGGCTGTCGAAGACCTCCTGGACGATGATGGTCTTCAGGTTGCGGATATTCGCCTGGGACACCAGGGCGGCGCCGTAGTTTCCGCTCGTGGCGGCCGCCACGCCGGGAAACCCCTTCGCCTGGGCGAAATGGCACGAAACGGAGGCTCTCCTGTCCTTGAAGCTCCCGGACGGATTTGCGGCCTCGTCCTTGATCATGATGCGGGCACCCTTTCCCTTCGGAGAAAGAGCCCGTACAGTGCGTGTAAGATTGTGGAGCTCGATGAGGGGGGTATCGCCGACGTGGGCTTCCCTCTGGATCTTTCGTATTTCGTCCAGGGTATAGCCGTACTGGTTCATCATCCTCTCGTAGTCGAAGGAAAGCTTTCCCTGCTCAAACTGGGCAAAATCCATGAGAAGGGATTTCTTCATTATTTCGATTTTGCGGGCCATGACGCTTTCATAGGTGTTATTCATCCGACGTTCTCCATAATGACCGCAAAGCATCGCCAAGACCGATAAATTCCGGAATCTGGGGACCAAACGAATGGGTGAAGGGGGGATTTTCCGCCACCAGCGTTCCCTGCAGCACCCGGCCGCAGGTTGAAACCACAGTTGCAGGCTCTCCGACCGGGGCGTCTTCCTGGAGGATGCCTTTCGCCTTTACCCGGAGGGGAACCCTGCGGGTCTCCGGCGGAAGATGTTCCGGCCTTTCGCCGGGTTCCAGAAGGATCCATTCAATCTGAACCCAGCTTCCTTTTCTGATAATGTCCATGATGCCGGTCTCCTTTCTGTGATTCTCGTCAGGGGGTACAAAAACTGAGGTTTCCAGAAGGCATGTGCGGAAAGCCGGGCCCGTCCTTTTCGGGGCATGGGGGTTCTGGAGCTGTCTCTTTACCGGCACCGGAATCCTTTTGATACGATACACCAGATCCGCTTATTTTTCAATTCAGACGCCATGAAATGTTTCTTTTGTTTCAGCAATAGCAATAATGCCGTATTTTTAATAAAATACCATAACATTCACATAAAACATGCCCCCGGAAAGATCCGGGGGCATGTTTGTCTTATTTCTTTTCCTTCAGTCGGCGGAGCATGTCCTCTGTCATCCGGTCCAGGTCGTACTCAGGGGCGAACCCCCACTCCTCCCGGGCCGCGGTGCAGTCCAGCGAGTCGGGCCAGGATTCGGCGATGCCCTGCCGGAGTGGGTCCACGTCATACTCCATGGTGAATCCTGGCATGATCTTGCGGATGGACGCGGCGATCTGCTCCGGCTCGAAGCTCATGGCGGAAATGTTGAAGGCGTTCCGGTGGACCAGCTTCGACGGGTCGGCTTCCATGAGCTTCACCACCGCCGCGAGGGCGTCGGGCATGTACATCATGTCCATGTAGGTCCCCTTCGCGATGAAGCTTGTATAGCTGCCTTTGCTCACGGCGTCGTAGTAGATGTGTACCGCATAGTCCGTGGTGCCGCCGCCGGGAAGGGCCTCGTAGCTGATCAGGCCGGGGAAGCGGAGCCCCCGGGTGTCCATGCCGAATTTTTTGTGGTAGTAGTCGCAGAGCAGCTCCATGGTCACCTTGGCCACACCGTAGATGGTGGTGGGCCGCTGGAGAGTGTCCTGGGGCGTGTTCTTCGCCGGCGTCGAGGGGCCGAAGGCCGCGATGGAGCTGGGGAAGAAGAAGGCCGCTCCCCGCTCCCGGGCCGCTTCCAGTGCGGTGCAGGAGCCGCACACGTTAATGTCCCACGACGAAAGGGGGTCGCCCTCGCCCTTCGCGGACAGGACCCCGGCCAGGTGGATCACCGTGTCCGCCCGGAAAGAGTCCAGGAGATCCGAGAAGGCCTTTCCGTCCCTCACGTCGAGCAGATCGAAGGGGCCGCCCTCGGACACCGGGCCGGGGACAGTTCTCCGGGCCGTGGCCAGCACGTTCTCAGCACCGTAGATATTCCTCAGATAGGGGGTCAGTTCGACGCCGATCTGGCCGCTCGCTCCCGTAATGATGATTCTCTTCATTTGAGAATCCCCATTTCCCTGCCCACGGCGGTGAACTGCTCCACGGCGAACCGCAGGTCATCCTCGGAATGGGCCGCCGAGACCATGGCCCGGATGCGGGCGGTTCCCCTGGGAACCGTGGGGAAGACGATGGCGGTGGCAAAAACGCCCCGCTCGAAGAGCTTCGCGCTGAAGGCCTTGGCGTCGGATGCCTCGCCGATGATCACCGGGGTGATGGGCGTTTCGCTGCTGCCCGTGTCGAAGCCCAGGGCTTTCAGTTCCTTCTTCAGGAAGTCCCCGTTGCTCCACAGCTTCTTCACCAGGGTCTCGCTCTCCTGGAGAATTTCCACGGAAGCGAGGTTGGCCGCCACGTCGGGAATGGTGAGGGCGCTGCTGAAGAGGTTCGGGCGGGCCTTCTGGCGCAGGTAGTCCACGAGCACGGCGCTCCCGGCCGCCATGCCGCCCATGACGCCGAAGGCCTTGGACATGGTGCCGATTTCCACGTCAACCCGGCCGTGGAGGCCGAAATGGTCCACGATGCCCCGGCCGCCCCGGCCGAGGACGCCTTCGCCGTGGGCGTCATCCACCGCCACGATCACGCCGTGTTTCTCGCACAGCTCCACGATCTCGGGCAGCTTCGCCACGTCGCCGTCCATGGAAAACACGCCGTCGGTGATGAGGAGCTTCTTTCCCTTTACGTCACCGTTCTCCTCGAGTTTTTTCTTCAGGTCGGCCATGTCGGAGTGTTCGTACCGGACCACCTTCGCCTTCGACAGCCTGCAGGCGTCGATGATGGATGCGTGGTTCAGGGAGTCGCTGAAGATGAGGTCGTCAGCGCCCCCCGCCAGGGTGGGGATCACCGTGAGGTTGGCGCAGAAGCCGGACTGGATCACGATGGCGGCCTCGGCCCCCTTGAAGGCGGCGAGTTTTTTCTCCAGCTCGATATGGGGCGACATGGTGCCGGCGATGGTCCTCACTGCGCCGGGACCCACGCCGTATTTATCGGTGTATTCCTTTACCTTGGCGACCAGCCGGGGATCGTTGCAGAGGCCGAGGTAGTTGTTGGAGCAGAGATTCAGGTATTTTTTCCCGTCGATATGAACCCACGCCCCCTGGGGGCTTTCAAGCGTCCGGATGGTGCCGTAGAGCCCCGCCTGCTTCATTGCGTCGAGCTCATCCGAGAGGAACTTCATGGGAACGGCCATGGTAACCACTCCTTTTCGTTTTTTTGAATCACCGCCCCAAGTATGGTAACGAACGGACATCCCTGTCAATGGAGTATAATTTCCATGGCCTTCCTATAATCTTCGCGGAAAAAATATATTATTCCGGCTGCACCAAGGAGGAATTCCCATGAACGAAGAAATGACCCTCGAAGCCCTGGCGGAGCGCATGAGCGGCGACAGCTCGGCCCCCTACTACATTGCCGGTGTGCTTCGGGAGGCCATCTACCGGGGCATTCTTCCCGAGGGGAAGTCCCTCCACCAGGCCCAGCTCGCCCTCCGGCTCGGCGTCAGCCCCATTCCTCTCCGGGAGGCCCTGCGCCTGCTCGAGACCGAGGGGCTTGTGGCCTTCCAGGGATACCGGGGCGCCGTGGTCACCGCCCTGTCGGTGGAAGAGGCGAGAGAACTCTACGAAATGGTCTCCGCCCTGGAGACGAGCCTCCTGAGGATCGCCTTCCCCCGCATCACCAGGCGCATCGTGGACGACGCCGGGAAAATTCTCGATCTCATGGACGATGAGCAGGACTGCATCCGCTGGCGGGACCTCAACCAGATGTTCCATAACCTGCTCTTCGAGCCCGCCGACCGTCCCCTCACCCTGGACATGCTCGCCAGGCTCCGCCAGAAAACAGACCGGAACATCCGCATCCACCTCGCCTCCATGCGTGAGGAGTCCCAGCGGCAGCACCGGGCCATCCTCGCCGCCGTGGCCGGACGGAATCTGTCCGCTGCCCTGGAAGCTCTCGCCGATCACCTGACCTACACGTCCAACGACCTCCAGTCCTGCATGAGGCTCGAACAGGGGAACAAAAAACGATAGCTGGTCCGGAAAGGGCGCATTGTCCCCTGCCCTGGAAAGCCCGCGGGGTATCTTCACCCGGAGAAAAATCCGTTGTTTCTGCTGCGGAGAAAGTGCCTCCATGCCGTCTGACTGCGCTGTTTTCCCCGGGATCGTGTAAAATAGAACGTATTCGTCCCTGAGGTCAGAATTGTCCGACCTTTTGTGTGTCCTGTGTTTTGAACCGATCTTCCTGAGTGTGGGATTCATCCCCGGAGGTACCAGCGATGTCTTTTCTCAACAACGTGCTCGCGATTTTTATCCTGATTCTTGTCAGCGCCTTCTTTGCCGTATCGGAGATTTCCCTCGCCGCATCGCGGAAAATCAAGCTCAAGCTCCTGCTGAAGAAAGGCGACCACCGGGCCCAGAGAGTGCTTGACCTGCAGGAGAACCCGGGCCATTATTTCACCGTCATCCAGATCGGCCTGAACGCTGTGGCCATCCTGGGCGGCGTCATGGGCGAGTCCGCCCTTTCCCCATACATTTCTTCCTGGCTGCACCACCTGTATGACGGTCCCGCGCTCCAGACGGTTTCCTTTGCCGTTTCCTTCTCTTTCGTGACGGGGGCTTTCGTCCTTTTTGCCGATCTTATCCCGAAAAGAACCGGGATGATCGAGCCCGAACGGATCGCCATGGCGGTTGCCGCTCCCATGACCGTCTGCATGAAGCTCTTCGCTCCCCTGGTGTGGTTCTTCAACGGTCTTGCGGACATGCTGTTCAGGCTGTTCCGCGTTCCCATCGTCCGGCGGGAGGACATCACGTCCGACGACGTCATGGCCATGGCCGACGCGGGAGCCCAGGCGGGGGTGTTCCTGAACAAGGAGCAGCACCTCATCGCCAACGTC
>Ga0334888_1004577_pt1 | contig 12421 bp, 7 predicted proteins | sample GraSluR1_MG_FD_207227 | JGI IMG/M metagenome (GOLD analysis project Ga0334888, IMG submission 207227) | Sludge microbial communities from methane-producing bioreactor in Wageningen University, Netherlands - Granular Sludge_3_08-R1 | ecosystem: Engineered > Bioreactor > Anaerobic > Unclassified ...
GCGTCAGGAACGTGCCTCCGAAAAGCCCTCCCATGATCGTGGCCGACAGGGCGGAGAAGAAGGGATCGAATATCAGAGGCAGCATCCCGAGAATCGTCGTTCCGGCAGCCATGGTAACCGGACGCAGCCTGCTGACGGCGGAGTCCAGAATCGCCCGATAGGGGTGCTTCCCATCGGCTATATCCAACTCTATCTGGTCGATCAGGACAATGGCGTTCTTGATAACCATGCCGGAGAGCCCGAGAAACCCCAGAATCGCCATGAAACCGAAAGCCTGGCCGGTCAGGAGGAAGCAAATCGTCACGCCGATGATGGAAAACGGCACCGTGAGAAAGACGATGAGCGCCCTTCTGACTGAATTGAAAAGGCCAAGCACGAGCACGAACATGGCGATCAGGCAGATGGGGAAGGAAATTTTCAGCGGATCCACAGCTTCCTTTGAATCCAGATACTCTCCGGCCCACTCCAGCGAATAGCCCGACGGCAGCATGATGGCTTCCATCTCATCCTTCACTTCCCGCCGCAGTGTTTCGGCCAGTCCGACCACGGGATTCACCTGTACGGTAACGGCCTTCTGCCTGTTCTGACGCTTGATCATCGGATCTTCCCAGACGGTTTCCACGCCGGAGGCGACTTGAAGCATCGGAATATAGGACCCAGCCGGAATACTCCAGACTTGGACGTCCTCCATATTCTGCACCGACGCGCGCTCCTCTTCCACCGGACGGGCGACGATGGGAAGCAGGACATCGCCTTCGCGGAAGAGCCCCATTGCAATTCCGTTGAAGTTGAACTGGAGCGCCTGCGCGAGATCCTGCCGGCTGATCCCTACCCGCCGGGCGGGGTCTTCGGAAAAGACGGGGCGAACGGCCTGAACCGGCGTCCTCCAGTTAACCTGCACATCGCGAGCATTGGGGTTCGCTCTCATTACCGCTTGCGCTTTTTCGGCGATCTTCTTGAGTTGGTCCACATCCGGCCCCCTGAATCTGGCCTCGACCGTGAAGTCCCTCGACGGGCCGGTGATGAACTTGGTACAGTGGGCCTGTACGTCCGGTATGTTATGGCGCATGAACTTCTCGGTTTCATAGATCAGATCGTCGACCATGCGGTAGTCTTCGACCTCCACAAGAAGTTGCGCGTAGCTCGAATTCGGGTCCTCCCGGTTGTACGTGAGGATGAACCGAAGCGTCCCCTCCCCCGCGAATGCGGAAACGTTCTTCACTCCGTCGAGTCCCGAGACATACTCCTCGATTACCTTCAACGATCTCGCCGTATTTTCGATTCGAGTTCCTTCGGGTCTCCATATGTTGACGTAATAGTATCTCTGGGTGGAGGCCGGAAAGAGGTTTGTGGGTACCAGAGCGAATCCGAGCATCGACAGAACAAGGAGAATCAGCGATACCGCGACCACCGCGGCGCGATGTTTCAAAAAACCGTGGACTGCTCCGCGGTATATCCTGTACATGGGTTTGTCGTACGGATCCCTGTCGCCCGACGAATCGGGGGCATGAAGAAAGCGTACGCAGAGCAAAGGCGTCACCGAGACGGCCAGCACCCAGCTCATCGAAAGAGAGATCGCCATCACCCGAAAGAGCGACTGAGCGAATTCGCTCACCTGCCCCGGAGCGAAACCAATCGCCGCGAAAGCCAGTACGGAAACGCCCGTAGCGCCGAGCAGGGGCCACTGCGTATCCCGCACCACGTCGCATGCGGCTTTCTTCTTCTCGGTCCCTCTGGCGACTGCTATCAAGAAGCCGTCGGCGACCACGATCGCGTTGTCCACCAGCATGCCGAGCGCCAGAATGAGAGAGCCCAGCGAAACCTTTTGAAAATCGACGTTCAGAAGATACATGCCGATAAAGGTAACCAGGATATTCAGCACCAGAACAACTCCGATGAGGAGTCCGCTCCTCCACCCCATGAAGAGCAGGAGAAGGCCGATGACGATCGCTACCGCCTCGAGAAGGTTGACAAGGAACGTATTCACGGACTCGGTGACTATTTCGCTCTGGTAGTAGATCGAGTGCATCTCCATACCCAGAGGTTTCGTCGCTTCGAGTTCGGCGATCCGCCGACGCACTTCCTCGCCCATCCTCACGACGTTGCCGCCGTCCACCGTGGAGATTCCTATCCCGACGGCGGGGCGCCCGTTGAACCGCATCATGTTCGCCGGGGGTTCCGCGAAACCGCGCGTGACGGTCGCCACATCCCCTAAACGTACAAGTCCGTCTTTCCCGCCGATGTATATGTCCGAGATCAGCTGTTCGCTGACGAAATCGCCCGTCGGGGTGACGCGAAGATAGCTTTCGCCGACGTTCACGTTGCCGCTCGTCTGCACGAGGTTCCGGGACGCGAGCGCATACTGTATCCGGGCGGGGGAGAGCCCCATCTCCGCCATGCGCGCCCGGTTGAACTCGACATAGACGACCTCCTGCCGAGTACCCCAGAGTTCGATCTTGGCGACGCCCTTGCACAGAAGCAGCTCCTTCTTCACGTCCCGAGCGTAGTCCCTGAGCTGCGAATAGGAATATCCGTCGCCCACGAGCGCGAAAAAGACGCCGAACACATCGCCGAAGTCGTCGTTCACCCAAGAAGGACCGGCGCCGGGGGGAAGTTTTCCCTGCACGTCGCCGACCTTTCGCCGCAGCTCGTCCCAGATTTGCGGCAGCTCGTCCGTCGTATACGTCTCCTTGATATCGACGTAGACGACGGACACTCCCTCCCGGGAGGTGGAGTAAATCTTCTTCACCTGCCACAAGGCCTGGACGGCCTCCTCGACGACCTCCGTCACTTCCTTTTCGACCTCCGCGGGACTTGCTCCGGGGTACCTGGTCACCACCACGGCCGTTTTGATCGTGAATGTAGGATCTTCAAGGCGGCCGATTTCCTGATACGAAACCACTCCTCCGACGAAAAGGAGGATGAGCAGTACATAAACAATGGTGCGTTTTTTAAGCGCGAAAACCGCTGGATTCATTCTCCGAAACCTCTACCGCGACATGGGTCTGAGCTTCATGCCCTCGACGACGAAGGACGCCCCGGCGACGACGATCCGCTCCCCGGAACGCAGTCCGTCGAGCACGAGCACCCTGTTCCCGCCGTGACTGAATGCCCCGGTGCGAACGCTTCGTTTCACCGGAGAGGACGTGTCCGGATCGAATATCCAAACCGCGGATCCCTTCTCGCCGTCGGCGACCAACGCTCCTACGGGAACCGAAACCGCGTCCGCGGCATCCGCCTGTTTTCCCCAGGAGATCTCTCCGGTCATGCCGGGAAGGATCTGCGCCTCCTTAGGAGCGGGGAGCGCGAAGGTCACGGAATACGTACGGGTCGACGGGTCCGGAGCGGCGCTCCACTCCTTCAAGAACGCCTTGAACGTGCGCTCCGGGAGAGAGGCGAATCCTACCGTCGCCTCCTGTCCGGGGACGAGCGACGTCCGGGCGATCTCGTTCTCGGGTATGTTCGCCTTGATTTCGAGACTCGATATGTCCAGAACGGTCAACACCACCTGCCCGGCGCTGACCATCTCGTGGTTTTCCACCCGTTTGGTCGCGACGATGCCGTCGAAGGGCGCGAGCAGCTTGGTGTCCGCCAGTTGATGCCGTGCGATCTTCAATCGGGCCTGAATATCCTTCACCGAGGCCGCCGACGTTTCGAACGCGCCCTTCGCCGCATCGTACGACGCTCTGGAAATGACGTTCTCTCCCAGGAGCGACTTCGACCGCTCGAAATCCAGCCTCGACTTTTCAAGAGCGGCCATCGCGCCCGACAGCTGAGCCTCCAATACGCGGATGGAATCCTGAAAATCCCGAGGATCTATCGCCATCAGCACCGCGTTCTTTTTGATGAAATCGCCGGGTTGCCCGTTCACCGTCACGAGAGGGCCGCTCACTCTGAAAGAGAGCGGCGCTTCCTTGGACGCTTGCACGGACGCAGGGTAGATTCGACTTTTCAACTCGTTTCCGGAGCGAACCTCCTCCAGCAGCACCGGACGCGGCTCGGCGAAGAGCGCTTTCATCTTCGCGTCGACCCCTCCGTCCGATGCGGCGCTCATATGCCGCGTTACTTTAAATACTCCGAGCAGCGACGCCGCTACAGCAAACAACAACACTCCAAGAAAGATCTTTTTTTTCATGACACGCTTTCGCCTCTCTCCAAATCATCAACATACTCCACAATCAATGAAAAAATCAGACTTTTCATTGAAACGCCCCCCTATATCCGATGCATATAGAGCGATCAGGATAATCCTTCCACAAGGGATCTCAAACAAAGACTTGTAAATACCCTCAAAGCTTATAAACCAACAAAAAAAATTAAACTTAACGATTCCCTTGAAATCCTCTGGCCCTTATTTTTGCATTCACAACAAAATTCATCTAGCCCTCTAAAGTATATGGCTACCATACACTTTGAGTAAAAAAACATTGGCCGCTTAGCGGCAACCCTCAAAAAAAGATACGCCAAAGACTCGCAAGACTACCCAGAGTGATTTGGGAAAATCAACAATCTAACACTGCTTCGAACCTCGCGGGAAGAGAGGAATCTTCTCGGGAAGTCGCCGCGTTCAAGGCTTCAAGATGCTTCCGAATCTCAGGCACTTGCCGTTGCACAATCGCGACAAAATCCGCTTTCGCAAACAAGTCACCCGGATTCATCCTCAACTTTTTCGTAATTTTGTTTCGAACAAGAGCATCGCACGACGTCTCCCTTACACTTCTTCAATCTCTCCGAAATACCATTTAAAAAACACGACAGAAACTGCATCTCGTTTTCAGATGCGTTTTTTAATTCTTCTTCGACCATGCCGTCGAGAAGAACATGATAGTTCATATGAAAACGATGCGCTTTCTCGCCTTTCTCGGTCAATCTAATGGAGAGCTTGGATAAATTGGATTCGTTTGCTTCCTTGATAACCAGGTCCTTCCTTTCCAGTTTTTTAATAATTTCGGATACAGAGCCTTTCGTAATGCAAAAAAGCTTAGCCAACCCTCCTATATGAATACCGGGCCGCTCTGCAATAGCCGATATCATATGAATTTCCGAATGAAACACCGGAACGTCTGTCCCATAGTAACGCGTCGTTTTATCCAACTCGACATACATTGTAACCAAATTAAGAATATCATATCCAATTCTATGTTTATCAAATCTAACTTTATCCATGCAACAAGTATATGGCAACCATACACTACATGTCAAGAGTCTTCATCTATATTGCGGCAAAACAGGGATAACGTCACCTCCGAGCGGGACGGAGAAATGTCGTCGATATGTTGATGCATCCTTAGGTGCATAATCTTCCCGCAACGGCCTTCGCCGGTTATAAGCACGAACGTTCCCGGTTCGATATCCAAAAATTTCTCGTTCCATCCGCCCGATATCGATACGGAATCTTACAAAATTCGATCATACAGCGTCTCGCGCGCAAAGCCCGAAATTAAGCGATTCCGATCTACTCTCGGTCAGACGCCGGCCCTTTGCCTCCTCCTGCGACCGCCAGAGCGTCCGATACAATCCGTCCTGCTCTATCAGTTCGTTATGCGCCCCCGCCTGAACAATCTTGCCCTCGTTGAAGACGAGAATGTTGTCCGCCGTGCGGATGGTGCGCAGATGATGAGCGATGACCAGAACCGTCCGATTTTTCGCGAGGTTGCTGACGGCCCGCTGAATCTTCGCCTCGTTGACAGGATCAACATTACTGGCGATCTCGTCCAGAACTACGATGGGAGAGTTTTTTAAGAACGCCCGGGCAATGGAAACGCGCTGCTTCTGACCGCCCGAAAGCCCGACGCCGTTTTCGCCGATGGGGGTGTCGTATCCCTGCGGTAAGCTCATAATAAAGTCGTGGATCATGGCTTTTTTTGCCGCGGCAACGACATCCTTTCTTGCAGCGTTGCGGTTGCCGATCTTAATATTTCCTTCTATTGTGTCGGCAAAGAGAATAACGTTCTGCATAACGATGCCGATGTTCCCAAGCACCTCGTCGTAGTCTATTTCATGAATATCTACGCCGCCGATACGAATCGCCCCCTTCCGGGGTTCCCAGAAACGCAGCAGGAGGTTCGTCACGGTGGTCTTACCGGATCCGGACGGGCCGACAAGCGCGGTCAGCGTTCCCTCTTTCAGCCGGAAGCTCGCGTTTTCCAGCGCGAATTCTCCCGCTTCGTAGAAAAAGCCGACATCCTCAAAGACGATATCAAAGGTCTTCGGTTTCTTCGGCTTTTGGGGGACTTCTATTACGGGAGCATCCAGTACGGTTTGGATGCGCCGATAGCTGTCGGTCACCTTGATATAATTCGTCCAGTGTCCCTCCATACCTATAAATGGCTTGTAAAACTCGCGACTGACGATAATAAAGATCAAGTAATCAAAAAGAGACAGATCGTTTCCGAACACGAGGTAGGCGCCGAACGTAGCCAGCACGGCAAAGCAAAGCTCCACAAACAGAGAATATCCGCCCAGGTATCCAGCTACAAATTTCGCGGATTTTCTACTGCTCTCGCCGAACCGTCTCGCGCTTTGCTTTAGACAAGTTTGAAAGTGCGAACTTTCGTTGAAAGCTTTCAGCAGGGGGATGCCCTTCACGTACTCTACAAACAGACTGACCATATCGGCAAGGTCGTCCTGCGACTCCTTCCGCAGAGCCTTACCTGATTTTATACCGTATATGAGAACCAAAAGCGCTATGGGCAGCAAAGAAACCATAGCCAGTCCCATACGCCAGTCCACTATAAAAAGTCCGGCGCCGAGGACGAGCGCCACGAGAAAGTCGCTTGTCATGCGCGACCACATATGCGCTACGACACCCTCCATATTCGAAACATCCTTCTGTATGATCGTGCTTATTTCTCCGATGCGCTCCTTTGTATAAAAGCCAAGCGAAAAACATTTGAGTCGAGACAGCATATTGCTGCGAATTTTCTCCTCGATGTCAAAACCGGCAAAATGCTTGGCCATATCGGCGATTACATTGCACACAGCCTTGAATACCACAAGTCCGATCATCCCCAGCCAATAATGAGAAAGCGCAACCTCCCGACCGGACGTTATCATTTTTATCATATCAACGACAAGCAACATCATAGCCGTTCCAGCCAGAGCGTACAGTGTAAAGAACGTGATCGAGAGGGCCAGCATACCCTTGCCCTTTGCCGTCATGTTTTGAAATATTCCTTTAATCATGCGGAAACCTCCTTGATCTGCCATGTATCGACCAGGTTTTGCCGCTCCACCATTTCAGCATACAGCGCGCAGGAGAAAAGCAGCTCCTCATGCCGACCGGAAGCAACGAGACGCCCTTTGTCCATTACGACAATCTGATCTGCGTTTGCGATGGCGTTCATATGATGAGCAATCATAATCAGGGTTTTATTTTCTCCAAGATTGCCTATCGCCTTTTGAATCAGCCGCTCATTCGTCGGATCTATGGCTGCTGTCGCCTCGTCCAGAATAATGATCGGCGCATTTTTCAGTATCATTCTCGCAATGGAAATACGTTGCTTTTCTCCGCCCGAGAACTTCACGCCCATTTCACCCACCATGGTCTCATAGCCCTGCGGGAGGCTGATGATGAAGTTATGTATTTGCGCCTTTTTTGCCGCTTCCTCTATTTCTTCGCGCGTCGCGCCCGGCCTGCCGATACGGATGTTCTCCTCGATGGAGAGATTGAAAAGGAAAACCTCCTGCTGTACTATGGCGACAAGGGAAGAAAGCGCCGTCTCGCTCAGGTCCGAGATGTTTTGTCCACCAATAGAGATAGCGCCGCGGTCCGGTAACCAAAAACCCATGATAAGACTTGCCAGCGTACTTTTACCCGAGCCGGACGCGCCAACGATGGCGTTCACGGAGTTTTCCTTAAAGCAAAGATCGATGCCCGACAGCGCTTCCTCTCCGTCCGTATAGCTAAAGCTTACGTTACTAAATACAATATCGCCCGAATGCGGGGAAACATACTGATTGCCGCGTTCAGAAGACTCTTCGCCTATTACGGAAAAGATGCTTTTCATCGACTGATTGAAAACGATGTCGTAGTGCTGAAAAGTTGCGAGCTTGGCAAACGAAGAAGAAAAGATACCGCCGAGAATCAGCGCCAACACAAAGCCCTGCGTGCCGATCCGTCCGCCGGAGAGCAACAGGGAACCGACAATCACCATCACCACGAGCCCTCCTTCGAGCATCATGGATATAAAGCTCATGGGAACGGACAAGCCAAGCAGCGCCTTCTTCACCCAGCATATATAATCACGCATACCATCGAGAACGCCCTGCGTTTTTTGCTCCTCGTGCGAAAACGCCTTTATTACGGAAATGGTTGAAATGTATTCAAGCAGATCTTCTGACATTTTTTTGGTGCTGTCCATAAAACGCTCCATGGTCCCCGACCACAACCTGTTCATCGCCTTGCGAAACAAAAACATCAAGGGCACGGTGCAGACAAGCGCCAGCCCCATCCTCCAGTCGATCAGCAGCACAACACCAAAAACGACCGTCGGTACCAGCGTTGCCAACATAATTTCCGGCAGCGCATGCGCCAGATAGACCTCAACCTCCTCCACGTCATGACTGATAATATTGGCAAGATCCCCCGTTTTTCGCTTCTGAAAAAAACCAAGCGGTAACTTTTTCAAGCGTCCGACGATATCGACGCGAATTTCCGCCAAAGAACCGTACGCCGCGTCGTGCGCTTTCCAAATCGAAAGTCCGTAAAACAGCGATTTCAGCGCAAGGCACAATGCCATCCCTGCGCCGCCCAGCAAAATCATCCGCTCTGTTAACGTTCCCCCCATCATAAGTCCAATAACATATACGACAATAATATTAGGAAGCGCTCCCAACACGACGCTCATGGTAAGCAGAACATTGGCCGCCGTATTTTTGCCTTTCACTCCTTTAATGTATTTTTTCAGTTTTATCTCCATAGCCAGTCTCCTTTTTGATATTAAAGCGCGAAAAGAGCGTTTAATATTGAATTTCTTTTTAATATACTCCCCCAAAAACCTCGTCGACTTTTTAAAACGGGCGAGGCGAGACGCAGCATTAAACTACCAGGCCTTGCTCAAACTAAAACGAGCTGCTTCCAAGATAGTAATGCCTGGCCATAAGATCAAGCATGCCGACAGCCCATTCGCGGCTTTTGTAATGGCGGGCGATTTCAAGCAGACTTTCAGTAAAATTTCCGGCAAGAATATGGACGAACAAGCTGTCGTATTCCGCGCCAGTTTTCTTTTTTATGCTTATTTTAATATGTTCTTCGATCAGCCGGATCAAATCCTCTTTCGCACTGCTGTGACTCGTACCCATGCTTTTGTCGATAAGGACGATAAATTCTCTGCGCCTGTCGAACAGAGTCAGGATACACTCTCGCTCAATGCTGACGAACTTGTCGAAGGCATGACCGTTCGCTTCTTCCGCCCGCTTCAGAGCTTCAGGCAGGATTAAGACAACAGGCCGTACAATCTCGTCGAAGAGCGCTTCCTTATTTTTAAAGTAAGAATAAATTAGGCCTGTGGGCACGCCCGCTTTTTCTGCAATCTCCTGCATGGTGGCGCTTTTAAAGTCCTTTTGATAAAACACATCAAGAGCGGCTTCAAAAATACGCACCCTTATCTCTTTTTTGAGCACCTGTACCATAAGACAGCCTCCAATATTGAATTTATATTCAATATACCATGCGCTTGCAAAACCGTCAAGTTATATCAAGCTAACATCAAAGAAATCTATACTTTCAGCATATTCTTTTAGCTGGAGTTTTTGTCCCGGATGAATTTCCGCGTGTTTATTTCAATTACGTTGCCTTCTTAGCGCGGGAAATAGCTTCCCGGCTTTTTTCCACTATTTCCCAAACATATGAAAAGATTGATCGGACAAAAAACGAAAGCTCGTAAATGCTCAAACCCGGTATCCGCCATAATACGCAAAATAACATCTTCCGGTGCGCGGCGCCCGGCTCGGTTTCGATATTGCGAACATGCTGTTTCTTCATCGACTTCGCAATATACTCGAACAAATTTCTTTTGATATCCACGGTAAACACCTTGCCCCCACTTCCAACGGCTCGCGCAAAGAGGACGGTGAAACAACCTCCTCCCGCACCGCCGAATCGACATCTTTATTCGAATGATTCCATCTCCTTATGCAGTCTTCTCGCCAATATAACCGTAAGGAGCACCGTCAATGCGTCCGCAGCCGGCTGAGCCCAGATAACACCTTGCAACCCCAGCATACGCGGTAAGAATAAGATTGCGGGAAAAAAGAAGACCCCTTGTCGGCTTACACTGAGCAATCCTCCAGGCAATCCTTTCCCCAGCGCTAAAAAAAGCGCAATATAAACCATCTGAAACCCGAAGAAGACAAAGACAATCCCGTTGGCGCGCAATGCTTTGCCGCCGAGCTCGATCATCGCGACATCGCCTACGCTGAACAACGACACGATTTGCTCCGGAATCACGATCATGACAAGCGCCGCAACCGCACAAAAAGCCGTGGACCATATCAGAGAAACCCTTGTCGCCTCCTTCAGGCGATCATAGCGCTTTGCTCCGTAATTGTACCCGGCCACCGGCTGGAAACCCTTCATATAACCGAAGACTACATACGTACCCATCGTCGAAACTCGGGCCACCACACCTATCGCCGCCATCGCCGAATCACCGTAAGCGCTCGCCGCCGAATTCGTCAATGCGAGCGCAACGCTGGTTAAAAACTGGTAAATGAGCGTGGGGACACCTACCGCCAATATCTGCGCGTAGATTACCCCGTCGAAAGCGAAGCCGCGCACTGAAAACCTCAAAACCCCTTTTTTTCGCAATAGGTACCAACCGTAAAACATCGTCGTAACCGCCTGTGAAATCACGGTGGCGATCGCGGCTCCTTTGATGCCGAACTCCAGCGAATAAATTAAAATAGGGTCAAGAATCACGTTGAGCCCCCCGCCGATCAACATGGAGATCATTGTAAACCGGGCTGCGCCCTCCGCCGTGATCACGTTGTTCATCGTAACATTAAAAATATTAAATATTGAACCGGATATGAAGATCGCCGCATAAGCCCGGGCGTAGGGAAGCATTGTTTCAGTAGCTCCGAGCGCTTCGAGGATACCATCAAGAAAGCAAAGCGCCGCTGCGATACCCGTCGCACCTACAACAAGGCTGGAAAACAGCGCAGTAGCCGCCGTTCTGTTTGCCTGCTCCGCGTTTCCCTCTCCCAAGAGTCGTGAAATATAAGATGCCGCACCCGTTCCGAACATCATGGCAAGCCCGATTACAAACTGTGCAATTGGAAAAACAACGGATATCGCGCCTACATGGCTTGTGCCGAGTCCACCGACGAAGTAAGCGTCCACCACGCTGTACAGCGCGCCGACCAGCACACCGAGCGTAGTGGGCAACCCTAGCTTGAGTAGAGCTGTTGAGATCTTTTCATCCCTCATGATTTTAATTTTCATGTCGTTGACATTCATATTAAGAAACATTCCCCTTCTTATTTTTATGTTAAAATATATTTTATTTATAAATGCATTGCCATATGTTTAGCAGCTATACTCTTTGTGCAAAAAAAAGAACCGTCTTTTCTGACGGCTTTTTATCGGCTCCCCGATAGCCGACAACCTCTTCACGACAATTCTCTTTGACTATAAGCATCAACTTGGGCTTCCAGCGCATCCAAAAAACTTTTCAGAAAGGACTTGTTTTCATCGGTGGCCTTATCCAGCAAACTGTCAACGATCTCATCGAATTGTCGATGGAGCTTTTCATGTTGCTCGTATGCCGTTTCCCCTTCGGCTGTGAGACACAATACAAGGCGCGATAAGTTACGAGGATCGACATCCTTTGTGATCATCCCCTTTTTTTTAAGCTTCCTGACGATCTGGGAGACCGCGCCTTTCGTCACTCCCAGCAGCTCCGCCAACCCCGTCACATGAATGCCCTCATTTTCCTTGATAGCCTTGATCATGTGAATCTCCGCATCGAAAAGCCGCTCGCCAGTGCCATAGTCGCGTGTCCGTTTATGCAGCTCGACAATCTTGCCTACAATTCGTAGCAACGTATAACTGGTATGTGTTCTTCTTTTAAAACGCATATTCATCTTCATCATGAAAAGAAGTATATAGCGGCTAAACACTTTTGTCAAACACTTTTTAGCAGCAACTCGATTTCTTGCTTCCGCTTTTAAAAATTTCACCCGGAAAGAGTGAGACTACGCATAATATCATCCGATCGCTGCAACGGATTATCCATTGCAGCGATTTCCGAACCGATGAACGAGAGGGGGAACATTCGTCCATACTCTTGTCGACTACATTTCCTTTTCCGCCCCTCCGCCGAGAGCGTGGAGGAAGTCGGCGCGCGCCGTGTACGCGTCGTATATCGAAGCCGCAAGCTTGTTCTGCGCGTTGACGAGGGCGACCCGCGCATCCAGA
>Ga0334888_1004579_pt1 | contig 12414 bp, 16 predicted proteins | sample GraSluR1_MG_FD_207227 | JGI IMG/M metagenome (GOLD analysis project Ga0334888, IMG submission 207227) | Sludge microbial communities from methane-producing bioreactor in Wageningen University, Netherlands - Granular Sludge_3_08-R1 | ecosystem: Engineered > Bioreactor > Anaerobic > Unclassified ...
GGATGTTGTAGATCACCTTCCCCTCGTAGTTCGCGATCTCCAAGAGCTCCGGGATCGATGATATGATCTCCTCGGCGGAGAACTGGCTGGTGACAGCCCCCGTCCTGTAGTCGACTTTGCTGGCGATCGTCCCGCCCGTGGAGAGGATCGAGACCTTCGGGAGCCCCTCCGAGCGCGGCAGGGGCGGAGGCGGGGGGACCTTCAGGGCCTTCCCCCGAGCCAGAAGCTCCACCACGGACCGTTCCGGATCGAAGCCGGCGTTGTAGCCGCTCTCCATCTTGATGACCACTCTGCCGCTGACAGAGGGCATCAGGACCCCCTCTCGGCGGACGCCATCCTTTGTGACCGCTATTCTATCCCCCAGTTCCAGCATCACCGCATCAGCTCCTGCCTCCTTTTCGACAGAGGGTGATTTCGAGGGATGAAAAACGTTCCCCTCCGGGGGGCGGCCATCGACGGGGAGGCGCCATCTCTTCCGCCAAGGCGCGACAGATTTATATCCTGGTGATACCACCCTCGGTGCGGTATGGCAAAGTTGCTATAAGAAAACAATGTTGCCCAAAATTCTGGAGGGGGGCTGAAGATGGTCTCATGGTGGTGGTCGGGTTCTGAAGGGCGGACCGAAGGCTCATATCCGGTCCTTCTTGGCAACAAAGGCGGCGATCATCCCCGTTCTCCTTGGCGGTCCGGGCTCTGGCTCCCCGGGCGGATCCCCGTTCGCGCTTCTCGGCAGGGATCTATAATTTTCCTTGGCCTGATCGTCCTCGTCTCCGCGGTGGGGATAGTCCCCGGGGGGGCCCTGGCCGCCCTGGACCTCTCCCTGACATCCTCGGCAAGGGGCGAAGCCGTCTTCGCGGGAGAGAGCTTCAGCTACACCTTCGAGGTGAGGAACTCCGGCCCCGCCGCCTCCGTCATCATCACCACCAACCTCTCGATCCCGGAGGGGGTCACCCTGGAGTCCTTCACCCTCAGCCGGGGAGAGTACGACCGGAGGGGTGGGGTCTGGACCGTCGGGGACCTCTCCGCCGGGGGGGTCGAGAGGCTGACAGTGGATCTGGTGGTCGCCCCTTCGGTCCCGCCAGGGACGGTGATCTCCGCCGCCGCCAGGGTGACGGAAGATCGGGCCGACCCCCGTCCGGAGGAGATCGAGGCCTCCACCCAAACCACGGTAATGGCCGAGGCGGAGGTGAGGGTGGTGGTGACGTGTCCTTCCCCGGAGGAGGGTGGAGAAGATATGCCCCTTTACGTCGTCAATGTCGCCAACCACGGCCCTAGCTACGCCCGAAATGTATGGTTCATGGATCTCATCCCCGTGGTGATGTGGCTCAACGGCGCCAGGTACAGGAATGAGGCGACGGGGGATGAAGGGGATTGGATCGGTTTTCTGGATCTGGGCGACCTCGCGCCGGGGGAGACGAAGCGGGTCAGAGTCTACGGGGACCTCTCACCCACCACAGCAAGATCGAATCCAGGGGTGACGATCACCGTCAGGTGGATGGACTCCGTCGATCCGGCATGCAACTCAGAGGTCTCGAGCTGCCGGGTCGATCGGATCGGTTGAGTCGGCCGCCCCAGGCCTCGGTCTACTCGAGGAAAGCCGATTAATATGCGTGCGATGAAGGTTTCTGGGGAGGCTTTTCACTTTGATATATTTCGTCACCGGGAACCGGGGAAAGTATGAGGAGGCCCGAGAGCTTCTGGGGGATGTAGAGCAGAGGAAGATCGGGTACCCCGAGATCCAGGCCGACACCCTTGAGGAGGTGGCGGTCTATGGCATCCGGGATGTGCTGGATAGGCTGCCGGGGCCCGTGATGATCGAGGACGCGGGGCTCTTCATCGACTCCCTGATGGGTTTTCCCGGGGTCTACTCCGCCTACGTCTTCGATACCATCGGAAACGAGGGGATCCTCCGGCTGATGGAGGGAAGACCCCATAGGAGGGCGGTCTTCCGGTCGGTGGTGGCGTACGCGGAGCCGGGGATGGAGCCGATCCTCTTCTCGGGGGAGCTGGAAGGGGAGATCGCCCTCGAACCCCGGGGCTCTGGAGGATTCGGGTACGACCCGATCTTCCGGGTGGGGGAGAAGACGATCGCCGAGATGGACCTCGCTGAGAAGAACCGGATCTCTCACCGGGGCGGATCTATCCGCGCCCTGAGGGAGTGGCTTGGGGCCCGGTGAGCCCCCGGGTCAGCATCTCTTCTTCTTCTGAAGGACGCACTTGGGGAGCATCCTGCTGTCGATCTCCTTTATCCTCGGGGCCTGGACGGCGGAGATGTAGAGGGTCCTCCCTTCCACCTCGAGCCTTCTGTCCATCGGCTTTGGGGGGCTGAGCCTCACCGGTAGGAGGATCGGACCCTCGCAGGTGGTGGCTATCCGAAGCTCTGAGAAGCTCTTTTTGATGTACTCCCGGATCTCCGGGGATATGATGGGGTCGGGGAGAGGGCCTTTTCGGGGGAGTTTTCCTGGCATTGCCGGATTCTTCGTCCTCCCCCTAGAAATAGTATATCCGCCCGATGGTGGGCCCTCGCCCCAGGGAGAGGCGGATCTCGCCCTCCCTGAGGTGGGATGCCCTTTATAAGCCCCGGGGCTTAACCTCTCCTCATGGCGAGGAGGAAGAAAGGATACTACCGGGGGAGGGACCTGGCGAGGCAGAGGATCGAGCGGCTCTTCGTCCTCGCCGAGGAGGAGCACAAGCAGCATCCGGAGAGGAGCGACAGGTACGTCGAGATCGCCAGGAGGATGGGGATGAGGATGAGGGTCCGGATCCCCCGCCGGCTGAAGAGGCGGATCTGCAAGGGGTGTCGGTGCTACCTCTCCCCCGGGAGGACCCGGGTGAGGCTGAGGGATGGGATGGTCACCGTCACCTGCCTTGAGTGCGGAGAGGAGATGAGGTATCCGTACCGGAGGCCCCGGTGATCCGGGGGCTCCTCCACCTCCCATCCCTGGAGGTTTTGGGTCTGGGCGGGGTCGGGGGCCCTTCCACCATCGCGCCCGGCGGCCGGGAGGGGCGGTCGGATTCCTCCGGAAGATTTTCCTCTTCAGGAACCGCTCCTACACCGACGCGTCGGGGGCGGAGATCTTTAGACCTCGACGATCGAAGAGCCAGGTACCCCGGCCGCCTCGACCGGAGGTTTCTCCAAAAATTTTTAATATAATGATCGAATACTTGATCAGTGTCGACGATTCCGGAGGTGGATTATGGCATACCTTTGGTCCATTCCCTGGACCTTCATGTCCTCTCTCGGGGTGCTGGACCAGCCCGGTTACTGGCCCCCCGAATACGTGGCGGCATCGAGGGCCTTCCTCATCCTCCTGACAGCCTATCTGGGCTTCAAGGCGCTCTATCTCCCCTTCAGCTTGAACGATGGGGAGTAGGCAGCCCGCCCCCGTCCCTGCCGCAGAGGCCCAGAGCCTAGGTGGCCCACTTTTCCGAGGCTGGGCCTGCAGGAAGCTATTTCTAAAATGTTCTACTATGTACATACCATGCAGCTTCGCTGCGGCAGGTGCGGCGCTCGCTGGGAGTACAGGGGGCGGGCGGAGGTCTACGCCTGCTGCCCCCAGTGCCGGTCGAAGGTGAAGATCGACCTGGAGGGGATCCCCCTCAGCCTGGAGAGGTGGGCGGTCCGGGTCCCCGACGACCTCCCGGGGGCGGCGGAGGCGTTCTACCGGGGGAGGCTGGAGCCGCCCTTCGGGCCGATAGCCATCTCCACGGCCATCAGGCACGACCACAGCAACTACGACGAGCTGGTCATTAGGCTGGAGAAGAAGGCAGCGGAGGAGGGGGCCGATCCCAAAGAGGTGATGGCCGCCTATCAGATCCTGAGGGAGCGGTTCGACCGGGAGATATGCACCCGCCTCTGGAGGTCGATGGCCTGCAGGTGCGGCAGGGGCGATCTGGACGGCGGGGCTGACCCTTGTAGGAGAAGATCGATATGAAGGAAGATAAGCGGAGGCCTTATCGGTTCGTCGAGGCCCTGGGGCCTGAGGCTCTAGGGGCCTTTGAGGCGCTATCTGCCGAGGTTCTTAAGGACGGCGCCATAAAGGGGAAGGAGAAGGCTCTGATCGCCCTCGCCTCTGCCGTCGCCGTCAACTGCCGGTACTGCGTCGGGGCGCAGAAGCGACACGCATCGATGGCCGGAGCCAGCCCCGAGGAGATCCTGGAGGCGGCGGCCGTCGGCGCCCTCGTCCGGCTCGGGTCGGGGTTCACCTACGCCTCCTACCTCCTCGACGATGGAGAGGACGAGGCTCCTCTCCCCAGAGGAGGCGATTGAGATGGAGGGCGACGGCCGCTGTCAGGGCTGCGGCCAGGAGGTGGGGGAGGAGGAGCTGATCCTCCACGAGGGGGAGAGGCTCTGCGAGGAGTGCTACTTCGACCGGTGCCACCGGATCAAGGTCTGCGACCCCTGGGGCGAGAGGTCCAAGCGGGTATTCCGGGAGATGGCGGGGCTGGAGGGGACGGAGGGGCTGACGGAGGTCCAGGCGAAGATCTACGAGTTCATCAGGTCTAGGGACGGGGCATCCCCCGAGGAGATCGGCCGCGAGTTCGGCCTCAGCCCCGCGGAGGTGCAGAACGAGTTTGCGATCCTGCGCCACTGCCAGCTCGTCAAGGGGAAGAGGGCTGAAGGCAAGATGCTCTTCGTCCCCTGGTAGGCGCTAAATCAGAACGACGCCCTGGGGGCCTCCCCCTCCCTCATGTTGAACTCCATCGTCCAGAATCGGGCCTCTCCGTGGTGCATCCGGAATATGGCCAGGTTCGGGTCCTCGGGGCCCTGGACGATCGCCTTCAGGAAGGGCCTCTCCTCGATCAGCCGGGCCCTCAGCCCGGCGTCGTTGAGAAACTCCACCTCCCCCGCGACCCTCATAATCTTATCGTGGCTTTGTGAAGAGAAGCAGACCTCGACGAGAGGGTTCTTCCGGAGCTGCTGGCAGACCTTCTTCTGCTCGCCGGTGTGGAAGTAAAATCCGGTCTCGTCGGCAAACCACATCAGAAAGGCCCTGACGTGGGGCTGGTTCCCCTCCGCCGTCGCGACGTAGCCGACGGGGTTGTCGTTAGCGAATTTTGTGAACTCTTTCAGGTTCATATAAATCTCTCCGATCCGTTCAAGACGATCCATCCGAGACGGGATTTAGGATGGGGGCCCGAGCCTGCCCCGACGGAACTGCGAAGGAGATCTCACCATCATACTTATATATATATTGGAGGGATCGCCCTGGAGCAGCCAGGGGACTGGGTCCCGGATGGTGGTTACGACATGGATTATACCAGAGGTCCTGAAGGGGCAGACGAGGCCATCAGCCCCTTTGCGGAGAGGATGTCCCGGGTTCCCCGGTCCTTCATAAGAGAGATCCTGAAGGTGACAGAGGACCCAAAGACGATCTCCTTTGCGGGGGGGCTTCCAAATCCCCGGTTCTTTCCGGTGAGGGAGGTGGCAGAGGCCGCCCAGAAGGTATTGAGGGAGAGCGGCGAGGCAGCCCTCCAGTACAGCACCACCGAGGGCTATCTTCCCCTGAGAGAGCTGATCGTCGAGAGGTATGCCAGGAAGGGGCTGAAGGTCGACGCCGAGGAGATCCTCATCACGACGGGCTCACAGCAGGGGCTGGACCTCTTGGGAAAGGCGTTCCTAGACAAGGGAGACCGGGTCATCGTGGAGGAGCCGACGTACCTCGCCGCCATTCAGGCCTTCGGGATCTTCGAGGCGGAGTTCCGCTCCGTCCCCCTGAAGGAGGATGGTATCGACCCGCGCGCCCTCGCGGTCGCCCTCTCGGAGGGGCCGGCGAAGCTCTTCTACGCCGTCCCCAACTTCCAGAATCCCACCGGGGTGAGCTATTCGGAGGAGAGGAGGAGGGAGGTGGCCGGGGCGATGAGGGGGCATGCCACCGTCTTCGTCGAGGACGACCCTTACGGCGAGCTGAGGTTCATCGGCGAGGAGGCGCCGTCGATGAGGCGGTATCTTGGGGGGAGGGCCGTCCTCCTCGGATCCTTCTCCAAGGTGATCTCGCCGGGGCTCCGCATCGGCTGGGCCTGCGCCCGGAGCGACATCATGGAGAGGATGGTCATCGCAAAGCAGGCATCGGACCTGCACACCAGCATCCTCTCTCAGAGGATCGCCTACCAGTACCTGGTGGACAATGACGTAAGCCAGCAGATGGAAACGGTCCGGTCCGGGTACAGGAGGCAGAGGGACCTGATGGTGAAGATGATCGAGGAGAGCTTCCCCGCCGGGGTCGAGTGGACCAGGCCCGAAGGGGGGATGTTCCTCTGGGTGACCCTCCCGGAGAATATGTCGTCATTGGAGCTCTTCGACCGCGCCATCAAAAACGACGTCGCCTTCGTTCCGGGGCAGGCCTTCTACGCCAACGGCGGCGGCTACAACACCCTGAGGCTGAACTTCTCCAACTCCGACGAGGAGAGGATCGTGGAGGGGATGGGAAGGCTCGCGAGGTCCATCGAGGAGATGATGTAGCCGTCGAGCTGGGGATCAACTGGAGGGTCTTTTTCCTGGCGGCATGGGGAGGGCAGTTCCGAGATCATCGCCCCGCCAGGAATGCTACACACCGAACGCGAGCCGCCGGGCGTAGGCCCCGCAGCCTCGCCAGAGATCGTCGGATAGAGGATCGCTGATCTCCCGGATAGCCCCCTTTTGTTCTAGCAGGTTGATTCTGACGTGGGGCATCAGGGACCAAAAAATCAAATAACATTGGTGGCCAATAAATGGTTGATCTGAAATGAAGATAAAGGCATTGATCACAGGTCCGATGGTGCAGGGGGTGGGCTACCGGATATTCCTGATGCACCAGGCCATCATCGAGGGGATAGAGCGGTTTTCTGCCCTGAACGTATCAGATAACGCTGTGGTCGTCCTGGCCGAGGCCGAAGAGGATAAGATATCAAACCTCAAAGAGTTTCTCTTAACCCGTCGTCCAGAGCATGCTCAGGTCTCGGAGGTCAGGATCGATGATTTCAAGGGGTTGGTGATGACCCTTCAGGAGGCTACGGCCTTGAGCACAGTGGAGCAGATGGATAAAGCGATTCCCATCCTCATCAGCATGAACGAAAGGATGGGGAGGATGGACGAGAAGATGGATAGAATGCTCGAAAAACAGGATGAAACCGTCGACCAGGTGCGCGGACTTAGAGAGGACCTGGGCACCATCCACGCCGGGCGGATGGAGAGGATGGAAAGGGATATCGCCGAGATAAAGGCGAAGATAGGCCTCTGATGAAGCAAAGCGAAATGAGCCAGCCCTCCTGGCGGATCTGTTTTGTCTATTCTTGAAACGCGAAGGCTTTCGCGTCTAAGCTCCTAACTCAGCCCTGCATCTCGTCCTCGATCCCCATGATGAGCGCTGCCAAAAACGAAAAGGACTGCGTGAACGAGATTTCATCTCCTCAGTCACCGAACGCGAGCCGCCGGGCATACTCCGCCCGCTCCCGGTAGGCCCGACCATCCGAGATTAAATTCTCCAGTTTATATAAATCCACCGGGCGGAGGACCACCCGGCCCCTCCTGCCGCCGCCGACCGGATCCCTCACCTCGATCTCCGCCTCCTCTGCCCCGGGGGCGGTCGTCGGATAGAGGATCGCAGCCCTTCCCCCCGCGCCCCGCCCTCCGATGAGGGCATAGACGGCGAGCTGGTATAGCATCTCCCGGGGGAGGGGGTTTTCCCATAAATCCCGGTACTTGGCGTCGAGGATGGAGACGACCTCCGGCCCCCTCAGGATCGCGTAGTCCGGGCGGGGGTCTGGAGCCCTCCGATTCCTCGGGTTCTTCCCGGGGACGTAGGAGATCATGCCGCTGAGGCGGTGCTCGTCCACGACGGTGTAGCCCGGCAGGTTCTCCCGGAGAAACCGGGACAGGAGCGCCTGGAAGAAGCGGTTCATGTCGAAGAGGAAGCCGGGTAGCGGAATCTCGCTCTTGCTGTCATCCAGGGAGAGGCCCTGGGAGGCTGAGAGGATCTCGATTATCGATATCGAAGGTTGATAAGAAAGATTAATAAAGAATATAGCTTTTACTTCTTACCCTAAGTTGCATCGAACTAAAGAACTTGTATAACATAGTTCAGGAATCATCATACTATGTTTAGTAATATGAGAGACTGATATGGCTGATCACGACTCGCGGGTTTCCATCGATCTGAGAGATCCTAATTTTACACCATCGGGTTCCGAGCAATTAGAAGACACTGTAGATGATTATTTCGGATTGTTGATTTTGCGAGCAAAAGGTTTTGCAGAGTTAGGCAGAGTACATAATTCACCCTTAGAAATAACGAGCGAACATGTAAGGTCTGCCGCTCGTCAAATTGCATATATCCAGCCTGCTGAAAAACCTAAGTGGTTAATTCCAGTTCAAGTTTTAGAATACGTAGGAGTTGCAATTTTTGGAATTGGAACGGGTCACCTAGACAAAAAATTAGGTATTTTCGCATTTGGCTTTGGCTTAACGATTGCGATAGTATGTTTTACGATAAGAACTACAAAAGGAGAAAAATAAAATGGATAAGAAGATCAATTTAAATTACACGAAAGATGCTGAAAAGCGCCTCGAATCTATGAAAAATGATTATGTATCTAAGATAGAGGAGGCAATAATTGATAGGAAGTATGTACCAGGGGAAAGATGTATCGATGTAACCGTCTCGGATGTCGAAACCGCAGCAACTAGAATTACATTATTGGAGCCTACATCGGTTTTCTGGGACCCGTTCGGGCGACGTTATGCTAGGAATCTTAATTCGCTTTATTGGGCTTCTAAGTTGTATATATCATTGGGTTTTGCGGCATTCTTATATGGGCTCTTTGGCAGCGTTATATGGGAAATTTATTACGACGACCCAATAAGATTTTGGTTTCTAATAACTGGAATATCTATGATATTAGCTGGTGTTTTAATAAGACAATATTATAAAAACAAAGAAGCTCGATATTATAAGAAAGTTCGAGATATGCACCAACATGTAATTCGAGATTTTAGCGACGAATGTGACGACATTTATGATAGATCTAAATTGCCGTAACTTTCGGCCCTTATTGTAATTGGTTAATATATTTAGATTAATCTGAGAAATTTGTTTTATATTACCGTCATGTCACTGAAATAATACCAATTACTCTACCCCACGATCCTCGCCACCCGCCCCACCTGGCCGTCGGCGAGCCGGACCTTGATCCCGTGGGGGTGGAAGGAGGAGTTGGTCAGGATCTCCTTCACCACCCCTTCGGTTAGCTTCCCCGTCCTCTGGTCGCGCTTGAGGACGATCTCGACCTTCATCCCCGGCTTTATGTCCTTTCGGTTCTTGCCGTCCATGCTCCTTCTGCTCCCTTTCGCCTCGGCTTCGGTCAGGCTTCGGTTCGGCTTCGCCCGCGCCGCCTTCCAGCGCCGCCGTGCTGCTCCGCTTCGGACCCGTCCCGTTCCGTCACCTCGGGCTCACTCGATCTCCAGGAGGAGGAGGTCGAAGACGAGGGTCTTTCCCGCCAGGGGGTGGTTGGCGTCGAAGGTGACCGCCTCTTCGGTGACCTCGGAGACGGTGAGCTCAAACCTCTGGTCCCCCTTGGAGAACTCGATCCTCTGGCCGACCGCCGGGTCGAGGTCCGGCGGAAGCTCCTGCCGGGCGATTCTGACCAGAAGCTCTTCCTTTCGAGGGCCGTACCCCTTCTCCGGGGGGATGGTGACGGTCTTCGCCTCCCCGAGCTTCATCCCCACCACCGCCTCCTCGAAGCCCGGGATCACCGTACCCCGCCCGACGGTGAACTTCAGCGCGCCGTGGGTCTCAGAGCTGTCGAAGACCGTCCCGTCTTCGAAGCTCCCCTTGTAGTGGAGGCTCACCGAGTCCCCCTCCTTTGCCTGCCTCATCCTCTCATCTCCTCCATCTCCTCCATCTCCTGCTTCTCCTGCGTCTCCTGCTTCTCCTGTTTCTCCTGTTTCTCCTGCGTCTCCTCCGTCCCCTCATCCTTGCCGTCTCTTCTGCTCCCCAGGATCTCCACCATCTCGACCTCGAAGAGGAGGGCCTTCCCCGCCAGGGGGTGGTTTGCGTCCAGGAAGACGGAGGACTCCGTCACCTCGGAGACCGCCACCTGGAGCATCCTCTCCCGGGACCCGCCGATCTGGAGGACCTGCCCCACCTCCGGCTCAAACTCCTGCGGGATGCACCTCCTCTCCACCTCCATCACCATCTCCTGGCGGCGGGGGCCGTACGCCTCCTCGGGGGGGATCTTCACCCTCTTCCTCTCGCCGGGGCTCATCCCCACCACTGCCGCCTCAAACCCCGGGATCACCATCCCGTCGCCGATGGTGAACTCCAGGGGCTCCTTTCCGGCGGAGGAGTCGAAGACCGTCCCGTCCTCGAGCCTCCCGGCGTAATGGACGCGGACGGCGTCCCCGGCCTTTGCCCTCTCCATCTCGAAGTCTCCTGGAGGATGGTTTCAGATCCTATAGATATGTAGATGGCGGTTTATCCTCGAAATCGGGGATAGCCCCCGGGCGATGGCGGCGCCGGGGGGGAGGGGAGCGGGCCGCCTCCGATGGAACGGGATGGAATGGGACGGAATGTGGAATGTGGAATGGGATGGAACGATTTGAGGCCGGGATGGGAAGGGCGAAATGGGATAAAATGGGTGGAATGAGGTGGAATGATTTTGAGGTAGGAATGGTTTAGGGCGGGCCGCCTCAGGCGGCGTCGGCGGCGTAGTAGTAGTACTCCCCCGACTCCCTCTGGGACCGGTCTAGCCTCGAGCCGGGCTTGTTCACCCGGGGGCGGCGGGTGTCCTCGTCCCTCCTGAAGGTGATCCCTATGCCCTTCAAAAACCGGTTCATCCCCGCCCTCATCTCGACGGGGGGATGGGCGACGCCCTTCTTCCCTGCCTCCCCCTCGAAGACCATCAGCTTCTCGGAGAGGAGGTCGATGAGGTATATGTCGTGGTCGACGACCAGGACCGACCGCTCGGCGCTCTCGGCAAACCGCCTCATCACCTTCGCCGCCATCATCCTCTGCTCGACGTCCAGGTGGGCCGACGGCTCGTCCAGCAGGTACAGATCCGCCTCCCGGCTGAGGCATCCGACGATGGCCACCCGCTGAAGCTCCCCGCCGGAGAGCTCGTCCATCGGCTGCTCCAGGAGCTTCTCGATCCCCAAAGGCTTGACGAACTCCGACTGGTACCGGCTCGAGTCGAACTCCTTCGATATACTTCGAAGGAACCCCTCGACGGCCAGGTCCGCCTCCGCCTTCAGGTACTGGGGCTTGTAGGAGACCTTCAGCTTGAGGTCGAGGGCGCCGGCCGTCGGGACCTCCGCCCCCGCCAGGATCTTGATGTAGGTGGTCTTTCCGATACCGTTCGGCCCCAGGATCCCGACGACCTCCCCCCTCCTGATCTCGCCCCGCTCCGCCTCCAGGACGAACGAAGAGTACCTCTTGGTGAAGCTGCCGTAACCTGCGAGGAGGGGGACGTCCTTCTCGGCCCGGGGGGCGTGGACCTCGAAGACGATCGGCTCGGACCGGATCCGGATGTTCTCCTCGGGGAGGTACCCCTTTATGTACTGGTTGATCCCGACCCTCACCCCCTTCGGCCGGGTTATGACGCCGTAGGCCCCCGGCGTCCCGTAGACGATGTGGACGTTCTCGGCCAGAAGGTCCAAGAGGCCCAGGTCGTGCTCCACCACCATCACCGCCTTCGTCTCCGCCAGATCCCCGATGGCCCGGGCGGCGTTGATCCTCTGGTATATGTCCAGGTACGGGCTGATCTCGTCGAAGAAGTAGACGTCAGCGTCCCGGGCGGCGCAGGCGACGATGGCGACCCGCTGAAGCTCCCCGCCGGATAACCCCGAGATCTCCCGGTCCATCAGCGGCAACAGGTTCATCCTCTCCGCCAGATCCGAGAGGGCGCCCCGCTCGTCGGTCCTCTCCAGGAGGGCCCGGACCGTCCCGGTGAAGCTCTTGGGTATCCTGTCGACGTACTGGGGCTTGTAGGCGGTCTTCACCCCCTTCTCCACGACCCTTCGGAGGTAGTCGCCGAGGGCTGAGCCGGAGGTGAGGTGGAGGACCTCCTCCCAGGAAGCGCCCCTCCCCAGGTTCGGGGCGAGGAGCCCCGAGAGGATGGCGACGGCGGTGCTCTTGCCGATCCCGTTCGGCCCGAGGAGACCCGTCACCTTCCCGACGGCGGGGACGGGGAGGCCGTATAGGGCGAAGCCGTTCTTGCCGTAACGGTGGGTGGGGTTCTCCAGCTCGTCGGGGAGGTTTATGATCGAGATCGCCCCGAAGGGGCACTTCCGGACGCAGATCCCGCAGCCGACGCAGAGGTTCTCGGTGATCACCGGCTTTCCGTCGGGGAAGGTGACCGTCTCGTCGCCGGTCCTCACCGGCGGGCAGAAGTACTCGCACTCCCGGATGCACTTCCTCGGCTGACACCGGTCCCGATTGA
>Ga0334888_1004582_pt1 | contig 12402 bp, 7 predicted proteins | sample GraSluR1_MG_FD_207227 | JGI IMG/M metagenome (GOLD analysis project Ga0334888, IMG submission 207227) | Sludge microbial communities from methane-producing bioreactor in Wageningen University, Netherlands - Granular Sludge_3_08-R1 | ecosystem: Engineered > Bioreactor > Anaerobic > Unclassified ...
CCATTTCGCTTTCAAAGCTCATTTGTACCTGCGGGCGCTTCAGGTTGCTTTTGATGCCTTACGTCAATACCACCCTGCTCGCTTGGCTGCGTAACGTGAGTGACGAAATGAACGAAGCGGCGGGTTTGATCCAGTACTTCGGCGATTATTGGGATGGCTGTGAGGAGATGGACAACCCAGCGGAGGCGCGCCAGCAGTTGTTGCAGAAAATTGTTGATCAGGTGTTTGTGTACAACGATCAAGTGATTGCAGTAGCCTTACACGGCAACTTCAGTGTGGTATTTGATACGGGGGAGGATGATATGCCGGAAGAGATCGCGTCTATTCTAAAACAAAATGGCTGCGCTATCATCTTCAGTGACGCGCAGCCAGGACGGGAGCGACGGGCGTCGCATTCCCTTATTCCAACTGTGGCGTTTGAGGGACAAACTGGCTTCTGCGCATCCTTGCTGGGTAGCCGACCGACAGTTCTTCTTCGTGCGCTCTGCTGGTCCTGGTCAAGGCAGTTGTCGAGGTCCTGTAGACTTCCCTCATGAGTGGCTCGACTCCCGCCGCATCTATTGTAGCGCATGTCCTCGAACGGCCTACCTCCCATCGCTTGCTGCCTGATCTGAGTCTCAGTGTTCACGACAGCATCATCGCCCGCGCCCGCCACGCTGCTGGTGTCTCTCAGGCGGAGTTGGCGCGGCAGTTCGGGGTCTCGTACCAGCGAGGGCATCAGATCGTGCACGGGCGGCGGGGGCAGGCGATCACGCAGACGCCGCTGCCCCGCGACGTTTGCTGCGAGCGTGCGCCGCACCTTACAGAATGGCAGGATTACGGAACTGTACACCGCGTGTAAGGGGTGCGTAATCTTGTTGGCTGATCCTTGTCCGTAATGACCGATGGCCCATCCCATTCGCGGGGCCTGACTCCAACGGAGGAGAATCGCATGTCTAGGAAAGTACTGCTCATGGTTTCGGTGTTGGTGATCGTGTTCGCCTTTGGCGCAACAAGCGTCCTGGCCGACGACGACGGGGCAGAGGTGTGCCCGCCGGTCTACAGTGAGGACCATGATACCTGGGTCTCTGCCTACTTCTGCGACGGACGGCTCAACGCATTCGATATGACGCAGCCGGTTGCCATCTACTACACCTACGATACCGCGCAGGTGCTCGACGACGACGGCAACTGGGTTTGGACGGATGTCGTGACCGGAATCGCGCTGTGGTCGGTGGATGCGGAGGGCAGCGGCCAGTTGGCGCTGTGGGTGCCTGCGGCGGATGTCGACTCAGCGTTCAGCGCCACCAGCGACGTTCAGATCGCGGCGGCTCACGGCATTACCCTCAACTACTCGCCATCTGGCGACGTGCTGTGGGTCACCGCCCCCGGCTACAGCTTCGCCTGGGAACCCTGGTAGACCCTCTTGTACTGCCAGGGCACAAACCGGCAGGTCTGCGCGGGAAGGCGCGGATGCGCTCCGCGCCTTCTCTCTTCTCCTTCTCGCAACCTATCTATGAATTGTTGGGTGCAGCAGACCAACGTCCCTAGCGGGCGAATTCACGGATGGGTGCTTGAGGCAAGCCTGACCGGACATTTCAGGACTGCAAGGTTGCTGTAAGGCTCGTGTAATCCCGCTGCATGATGATTGCCAGAGTTTGGGCAGCCTATTGCGCAGGAGGAAATCTGTGAGACGCTATGGCAACGCTGTAAACATCACCCGGTTGGCGCTCGCTGTCGTGCTGGCGGTGGGCCTGGTGACGCCCCTGGTCACAGCGCGGGCGAGCGCCCAGGCCGTGACTCCCCTGGTTCTCAGCGTGCCGTCGCTGTGGGAGGACGTGCTCACGCCAGATCTGTTGGCTGAGTTTGAGACCCAACACCCCGGCGTGGATGTCATCACCACCTTCAACACGACGACGTTCTTTGGATTCGCTGCGCCCGGCTCAAGCATCGCTGACCAGTTGGACACGACCGCGCAGCAGGTGCTGGCGGCGGATGTGCTGTACGTTGACCCGACCACTCTCTCGGCGGCAGGCACGCAGGCCGGCTATTTTCTCGATCTGCTCCCGCTGGCGATGAGCGACCCCACGCTGGACGTTGCCGACTTTGTGCCGGCAGTCTGGCAATCCTACCAGTGGGACAACGGACTGTGGGCGCTGCCTCTGTCAACAGATGTGATTCTGTTGACCTATGACCCGCTCGCCTTTGACAAGACCGGGCTGACCTATCCCAACGAACGCTGGACGATTGACGATTTCGCCAGTGCAGCACGCGCGCTGGCGCAGTACAACGCCGACGGCACCGTCACAACCGCCGGGCTTTCGACGCTGTCCGGCGCTAACAATCAGGAAGTCTTCTTGCGGGCGTTGGCTGGAGCCAGTCTCTACGACACGACGACCGTGCCGAACGCGCCAAACCTGGCCAACCCCGCCCTGGAGTACATCCTGGAGACGTGGTATGAGCTGACCCAGGAAGGGGTGGTTGTGGCGCAGGGAGGCGGGCGCGATGCAGATGTCCCCCTGCGCATCGAGGGTATCAGTGGGTACGCACAGCGTGGCGGTCCAAGGCGCAGCCCCACCGAAACGCGCTACGCCACGCTCCTGCCGGGGAGCGTGGCTGGGCTGAGCGTGCAGGGTTTCGCCGTCAGCGCCGGCACCCAATACCCGGAACTAGCCTACGCGCTGGCGAGCTTCCTGGCCGGGCGCTCCGAACTGGCCAGCAATAGCTTCAGCGCTGCTCCGGCACGCTATAGCTTGGCGAACACCCAGTATGCCACCAATACAAGCGTAGGGGCTGGAGGCGGGTCGGGAGGAGGCTTTTTCGGCAACCGCACCATCCCGGAGACGATCCAGCCTGTGGTAGATCAGGGTCTCGCTGCCGGGCTGCCCATCGCCGAGCTACGCTATGCCTCCTACCTCAGCACGGCGCTGAGCGACATGCGCACCAACGGCACCGACGCGCTGTCGGCGCTGCAAGTGGCCGAGGCCCAGGCGATTAGCGACATGCAGACGGCAATGACGCGCGCGCGCACGACCGACCTCTATGTGACCGCCCCCGCGCCCGAACCGGGACTGGCCCCAGGCAAGATCGAACTCACCTGCGCGGTCAACCTGGGGTTCGGCGGCGGGTTCGGCGGCTCCTCCCAGCTAGTCAATCAGGAGGAGTGGGACCGGCTGATCGCCGACTTCGTGGCCCGCGATGCACAGGTCGGCGCAGTGACCCTGCAGCAAACGCCAGAGTCCGACCTGCCCACACTGGCAGAGCAGTATGATTGCTTCATCCTGCCGTCGAACGCCGTGAAAGAGGCGGACGTTAGCTCCTTGCTCAGCCTCGACCCGCTGCTGGACACCGACCCGACCTTCGACCGCAATGATGTGATCGGCAACACCCTGGCCCAGCTTCAGCAAGATAGCAAGACCTGGGCGCTGCCACTGGCCATCGAACCGCAGATGCTCGAATACGACCCGGAGCAGTTCGCGCGGGCTGGCGTGCCCGAACCGCTCAACGGCTGGACAGTGGACGCCTTCGTGGATGCGCTGCGGATGCTCAAGCCCTACGACACCGATCCCACGCCCTTCGTCGCCGAGGATCCGAGCGGTTCGTACATCATGATACTGATCGCCGCTTTCGGCGGCCTGCCGCTGGACTACCGCACCGACCCGCCAACGGTGAACTTCACCGACCCGACCACCGTTGACGCCATCCGCCAGGTGCTCGATCTCGCCGCGCAGGGGTACATCAGCTACGGCGGGTTGCAGAGCTTCCAGATTGCTGACCCCGGCGCTGCCACCGTCCCCGCCATCACCACCAACACCCTGAACCAGTTTCGCGGCCCGCAGCCGCCTGGGATGGAGGGAGCGACGCAAAGCACGCAGGTGATGACGACCTACCCGCAAGGCAGCAAATACGGCGTGATCGCCTACGAGATCACCACCGGCCATATCAGTGCGACCGCACAGAATCCCGATGCAGCCTATCGTTTCCTGAGCGAGGTCTCGCGAAGTCCGCAGTTGTTCTTCGGGATGCCCGCTCGCCAGTCGCTCACCTCCGACCCGGACGTTGTGGCGGCGCAGGGTGCTGAGATCGTGGCTGTCTACCAGCAGCTTGACGCGCTGTTGCGCTCGCCGAACACCATCGTCTTCCCTACCTTCACGATGGGGCGCGGCGGCGGTGGCCTGAGCATGATCGAGTCCTACTGGCTGCGGCGCGCCTTCGATCGCTACGTCACGGAAGGGGCCGACCTTGAGCTTGAGCTGGCCGATGCCGAAGAGCTGACGCTGGCCTACCTGGAATGCGCACAGAGCGTCACCATTGATGTCTTCCAGACTGGCGGAGACCAGATGCGCCAGCAATTCGAGCTGATCGGCCAGTGCGCGACGAGCGTTGATCCGACCTTCAGCATGGGCGGCTAGCCCTGACTCAGGGGGCGCGGGAAGAACTCCGCGCCCCCCTGCCGAGACTGGCTCATGATGCGCTTCTTCGACCCCATTCTTTTCGCCCTGGAGCGGCTGTGGCAGCATCGCACGCTGGTCTTCTGGACGCTGGTGGGGCTGTCGGCGGCGACCACGCTGGCACTGAGCCTGACCCTTTATGTGGACGCGGTAAACACCGGTCTGCTGACGGACAAGCTGGCCGATCCGCCTTATGCGTTCCGCTTCCGCTACCTGGGAAGCTGGGAGGGTGCGATCAGTGCGACCGACGTAGAGCAGGCAAACAAGGCTGTCTTCGGCATGTTCGTCGAGACCATCGGCCTGCCCGCAGCCCAGACAGCGCGCTACACCGGCGGCGGCAACTGGAATGTCACCCGGCAGGGGGATACGCCGGTAGCTTTCGGCACATATGGACTGGGCGCGCTCGAAGGCGCTGACGGGCAGATACAGATCACGGCGGGGCAGTGGCCGCCGCAGGAGACTGCCAGTGAGGGCATCCCCGTGCTGATGCCTGAGAAGCTGCTCTACCAGACTGGTCTGCAGGTTGGCGATGTACTCACGGCGACCAGGCCCGGCGCGCCCTCCGCCCTGATGCTCGAAGTCGTGGCGCTGTGGACGCCCATTGACGCCAGCGATCCAGCGTGGATTCTGACGCCCAAGTTCTTCGACAACGTGTTCCTGCTCCAGCCCGAAGGCTTGTGGACAGTGTTGGCGGGCATAGAGACTCCGGTCGAGGAAGTGGACTGGCAGATCATCTTCGATGGTAGCGGCCTGCGCACGTCCGACGTTGGTGACCTGCTCGGCAGCATCACCGACGGGCGGCGCGATGTGATGGCTGCTCTGCCCGGCATCCGGCTCGACGTATCGCCAGAAGCGGGCTTGAAGGCGTTTAGCGAGGATGTCAGCCGACTGACGCAACAGTTGGTGATCGTGGTGCTACCGGTCGGTGGGCTTATCCTCTACTTTGTGACCATGTTGGCTGGGATGCTGGTAGGTCGCCAGCAGCAGGAAGATGTCACCCTGAGCAGCCGGGGTATGAGCCGGCGCAAGCTCCTGGGGCTGCACGCGCTGATGTGGCTGATTCTGGCCGGCGCAGCATTGGGAATCGGCCTGGTCGTGTCGCCAGCGGTCGTCCAGTTGATCGGGCACACGTCGTCATTCCTGCGCTTCGACTACCCCAGCGAGACACTGGATATCGTCTTTACGAAGCAGGCGATCCTGGCCGGGGCGGTGACAGGCGCGCTGGCGGCGAGCAGCGGCCTGTTGCTCGCCTGGCGCGTCACGGGCCAGTCTATCAGCGCCTACAAGCGGTCAGAGGCCCGCTCCGGCAAGGCGTGGTGGCAGCGCATCTATCTCGACTTCATGCTGCTGGTGCCCGCCGGGTATGTGTTCTACACATTGCAGGCGCGGGGTGGCCTCTCCACAGACGCGCAGGACCCGTTCAGCGATCCGCTGGTCTTTCTGGCACCGACCCTGTTTTCGCTAGGGCTGACGCTGCTGTTTCTGCGTGTCTATCCTTTCCTGCTCAATCAGGCGTCGCGCCTGGTGGCCGTGAGCAGCAGCATGGCCCTGCTCATGGCGCTGCGCGAGCTGACTCGCTCGATCGGGCGCTATCGCGGCACGCTGCTGATGACCTGTTTCACGCTGAGCCTGATCGGGTTCACGGCATCTATGGCCAGCACGCTCGATCGCAGCCTGGAAGATGTGGTGCACTATGAAGTGGGGGCAGAGCGTGTGTTGGTCGTGGCCTCCGAAGCGCAAACCGAGGAAGGAAGTTCCTCCGACAGTGGCACTGAGCTAACCGTTGTCGGCTATAACACGCTGCCTGCCAGCGACCTGCTTGAGATCGAGGGCGTCTACGCCGTGTCCCGCGCCGGACGGTACCAGGCGCAGATCGTCCTGCCAGGGCAGCGCGTGACAGGGACGCTGCTCGGTGTGGATCGCGCGGCGATGGCGGCGGTTGCCTACTTCCGCGAGGATTACGGCCCTGAACCGTTGGCGGACGCGCTCAACCGGCTGGCAGGGCAGCGTACCGGCGTGCTGCTGAGCACGGCGGCGGCAGAGCAGTACAGCCTGCGCGTGGGCCAGGAGATCACCGTCCTGATCTCCGCGCTGAACTCATGGTATGAGACAAAGATGCCAATTGTCGGCCTGCTCGATTTCTTCCCCACACTCGACCCGCGCCAGGGTTTCTTTCTGGTTGGCAACATTGACCCCGTCTTCGAGCTGGTGGGCACAGAACTGCCACACGACATCTGGCTGAGCCTGGAACCGGGAGCCGACGGCAACGCTGTGCTCGCCCAGGCGCAGGCGATGGGCTTCCCGGTGCTGGACTGGCTGGACCCGGCAGTGCTGATCGCCCAGGCGCAGGCAGACCCCACACGGCGAGGTGTGTTCGGTTTCCTGTCGGTTGGGTTCGTCTCCGCGATCCTGCTCACGTTGGTGGGCAGCGTGATCCAGAGCACAGCCTCCTTCCGCGCACAGGCCGTTCAGCTTGGCTCGCTGCGCGCGATGGGACTGGGCGCGATGCCCGTAGCCGCGTACCTGCTGCTGGCGCAGGGGGTGGCCGCGATGGGTGGCATCGCCGGCGGGACAGGGATCGGGCTGGTGGTTACGCTCCTGTTCCTTCCACTGCTGGACTTTAGTGGGGGGCTGCCCCCCTATCTGGTGCACATGGCCTGGGAGGAAATCACTGTAGTGTACTCCGTGTTCGCGGTAGTACTGCTCGGCGTGGCGGTGTTGACCACCCTCTTCCTGAGCCGCCAGCGCGTTTCGACACTGGTCAAGCTAGGAGATGCCTGATCGGTTCCTGAGGATGAGAGGAGTGGAAAGGATGAGTATACACAAGGGATGGGCTGTCGTTGCGGTAGCTGTAGGCGGGCTGTCACTGGCGGCTTGCGGGTCGGTAGGCGATCTGTTTGACGATGGCCTGGCCCAGGCGCAGGGCGCGCCAACCTCGACCCCCGTGCCTACTGCCGAGGTCGCGGCGCGCCCGACCTACGTTGTCCAACGCGGGACGGTCGAGGATGTCTTCACCTTTACCGGGCGCTGGCAGCCACGCGATCAGATGATGCTATCTTTCCCGGTCAGCGGGACGGTGCGCCAGGTGACCGTCAGACGTGGCGACGCGGTGAGCGCCGGCACGCTGCTGGCGGACTACGACATCAGCGACCTGGAGAACCAGTTGAGCAGCGCCCAGATCAAGCTCGAAACGGCGCTGAGCAACGTAGACACCAGTGAGGTGGGCGGCATCCAGAGCGTGGAAAATGCCCAGATCGCGCTCGCCAACGCGCGCCTGTCGCTAGAAAACACCAGAGCGGGTAGCCCCTGGACCAGCGTCGCCTCGGCGCGGCTACAGGTTGAGGCAGCTGAGCGCTCTCTGGCCGAGGCGCAGCGCAGCTACAACGAGGCGCTCAGCTATCCAGAGAACCCCGCGTCAACTGTTGACAACGCCTATCAGCAGTTGCTCAACGCTCAACAACAGCTCGAAAGCGCGCAGATCAACTACTTCTCGGCAGCGCAGAACTATAACAAATATGACTACAGCGTTCAGCAGGCGGAGAACGCGGTGCTCCAGGCTGAGCTGAACCTCCAGCGCGCCCTGGACCAAGCGGCAGCCGGGGTTAGCGACGAGAGCGTGCGCTCTGCGCAGCTTGAGATTGACCAGATCAGGAAAAAGATCGCGGACTCCTCGTTGTACGCGCCCATTGACGGGGTGATCCTGGATGTCTATATCGCTCCAGGGAACAACGTTCAAGCCTACACCACCGTGATTGTCATTGCCCTGCCCGAACCCAAAGAAGTCATCGCCAGCCTGGCCATCTCCGATGCCAACCGGCTGAGCGTTGGCATGACCGGTGCGTGCCAGGTGATGAACCAGCCGGAGACGGCGGTTGGCTGCATTGTGCGCTCAATCCCGCTCAGCAGCAAGGATGCTGACCAGACCACGCGGGTGGCTGCCTCGCTGACGGGAGTGGCAGATAACCAGCTCATCGAGGTGCGACTGCCTCTGGAAGTGCGCCAGGATGTGCTCTGGCTTCCGCCTAGCGTGCTGCGCACCTTCCAGAACCGAACCTTCGTGGTGCTGGACACGCCCGACGGTCCGCGTACGGTGGACGTGCAGCTTGGCCTGGAGACCGACGAGCGCGTGGAGATCGTCAGCGGCGTGAGCGAAGGCGATGTGGTGATCGCGCCGTAGCCTGGGAGTCCAAGGAGCGTCGTCCATGCCCCCTCAAAATGGCAGCAACAACTCTCGCGGCAGCGGCAGATCCTATATTGACTGCAAGAACGTGGTGAAAGCCTATACGGTGGGCGATCATGAGATCGTGGCGCTGCGCGGGATTGACTTCACCATGCGCCGCGGGGAGATGGTTGCCATCGTCGGGCCGAGCGGCGCAGGCAAAAGCTCGTTGCTCAATTTGCTCGGCGGGCTGGACACGCCTACGGCGGGTCAACTAAGCGTCGGCGACCTGAATCTCCTGGACCTGCAAGGGCGGGCGCTGGCGGACTACCGGCTGCGCCAGGTAGGGTTCGTGTGGCAGCAGGTGGGGCGCAACCTGCTCGCCCACCGCTCAGCGCTGCGCAATGTCACCCTGCCGATGACCCTGGCCGGCCTGGGGATGCGCGAGCGCGTGAGCCGGGCAAAGGAACTGCTGGAGGCAGTGGGCATGACAGACCATGCCCACAAGCGCCCGGCGCAGTTGTCGGGCGGCCAACAGCAGCGCACAGCCATCGCTGTCGCGCTCGCCAACCATCCCGGCCTGCTGCTGGCCGACGAGCCGACGGGCGCGTTGGACAGTGTGAGCGCGCGCCAGATGATGGAGTTGCTCGCCACCCTGCGCGAACGCTACAACCTGACGATCTTGATGGCAACTCACGACATGGAGATGGCCGCTTACGCCGATCGCATCCTGACTCTGCGCGATGGTGCTCTGGGCCAGGACCTGACCCACACGACGGCAGAAACGCTCCCCACTCTTGATGAGGAAGGACGCATCCGGCTGCCCGCTGCTGTGCGCTCGCACCTGGACGAGGCGGCGCGGATCACCGTTGAAATCCGGCCAGAGGGCGTGCTGTTGCGCCCGGAGCAGAACATCGAGGACGACACCGACGTGCTCCTCCAGGATATTCTGCCGCACAAGTACAGCAATGGCGCCGGTCGTCGCAGATGGCGGTTCTGGCGTGACGGGCGGGCAGATGTTGAGGTGCGACGATGAAGGACGAGTTGTGCGTGCGCGTGCGGGATGTCCATCGCGGGTTCGGCGATCTGCAGGTGTTGCGCGGTGTTGACCTCGACGTGCATCTGGGCGAGCTGGTAGCTCTGTTCGGGCCATCAGGGAGCGGCAAAACGACTTTGCTCAACCTGATCGGTGCGCTAGATCAACCCCAGACGGGCCAGCTAGAAGTGCTGGGCAGGGACATCGTGCACATGAGCGAGAGCCGCCGCACGAAGCTGCGCCGGACGCAAATCGGGTTCATTTTTCAGGGGTCGTTGCTGCTGCCTACCTACTCGGCTCTGGAGAACATTGACCTGGCGCTGCGCCTGCCAGGCATCGGCTTCTTTGAGCGGCGGCGGCGCGCCAGGGCTGCGCTGGCAGCGGTGGGCCTCAGTGCCTGGGCCGACCACATGCCGGAGGAGTTGAGCGGTGGCCAGCGCCAACGGATCGCCATTGCGCGCGCGATTGCCCTGCACCCGCGCCTGGTGCTGGCCGACGAGCTGACCAGCGGCATTGATACGGCGACGGTGCGGCGCGTCCTGGCCCTCTTTCGCGGTATCGCTGCTGCAGAGGAAACCACATTTCTGATCGTCAGCCACGATCCGCTGGTCGCGGAGTACGTGGACACAGTCTATGACCTGCTGCACGGCAAGATCGTCAGGCGCTCGCCTGACCGTGAGCCGGACAAGAGCGAACGGAGGGACGAGGCATGGGTAGGATAGTGGCAAAACTCGCAGCAACGCTGATCCTGGTCGCCAGCTCGGCGCTGGTGGGCGCGCTGTTCTCTTTCCACGGCTCCTCAGACGTGGGCGATACCTCGCTGGCGCGATCTGAACTGGATGTACCCGCCGCGCCGCCGACGTTCATCCGGGTGCAGAACCAGAACGTAATCCTCTCGACCCTGACGCCAGAGCCAACCCCGACGAGGACTCTGCTGCCGCCGCCGACTCTGGAGCCGCCGACCGTTACCCCCATACCTACGCTGATCCCCAGCGCGACGCCGAGACCCACGACCGAGATCAGCGTATCGCTGCCAGGCTTGCACGGCGCGGAAACCCCTACGCCGACCTCAACGCCGGGCTGCAAGCCGCGCGAAGACTGGAAACTCACCTATACCGTGCAGTTCGACGACACACTGACCGCTATCGCGGACAAGTATGGTGTGTGGGTTGACGAGTTGGCCGAAGGGAACTGCATCATCGACAAGAACGTGATCGTGGTGGGACAGGCGCTGCACGTGCCCGGCGATGCGCACCCCAGCCAACCAGAGGTAGAATGTGTGCCCTGGGAGGTGCTCACGCCTTTCAACGGCTCGGTGACCGTTCCAGCCGACGGTTCGATCACTTTCAGCTGGCGCGGCCCTGCAGCCCCCATCAACCTGATCCGCATCTACCGGCCCGACGGCACCGTGTACGAGCGCGTGATCGAGCTGCGGCAGAACGAGCGCATCAATCTGACTGAGTATCTGTCGCTTGAAGGGACATATACGTGGTATGTCTTCCCCCTAGGGCGGGACTTCCAGCAGGTTGAGTGTCTGGAGGGAGGCCCCTGGACATTCTACAAGTCGCTGTCGTCAGCGCCGACGCCGACGGTAGACCCCAGCGCCGCAGAGGGTAATCCTGGAGGGATGTGAAAACGCCCCCTTGATGGGGGCTGGCAGGCCAGACCACGCCAGGGGGTGATTTGACTTTGGAGCAGGTACATGGGTAACTGGCTCGGAACTATCTACCCGCATTCAATTCGCTGGCGGCTGCCGTTCAGCTATGCAGGCATTGCGCTGTTGGCAGCAGTGGCCCTGGGCGGCGTCCTGTTGTTCACGTTGCAGCAGCACTACAACCAGCTCGAGCGCGAGTATCTCGATGCCAGTGCGGCCTCCGTTGCTCACAGCGCGGAGCGGCTGTATCAGGATCGGGATACTCTGTCCGACGACGTGTTCCAGTCTTCGGCCAATATCTATGCCTTCCTGGTGAAGGCGCGGGTGCGCTTGCTCGATGCCGACCGGCAGATCATCGCGGATTCGGGGACTTTGTCAGATCAGGACTTGATCAGCGTGGATGTCCGCAGGCCCGGCTTTGCCGCAGAGGGAGCGAAGCCTGAGCCGGCCGGCGCGGGGTTCGAGACTTACCTGAGCATCCAGCCTGGAATGGGCGGCCTAGAGGGTCAGCCTCTGGTGGGACTTGAGGACACGCCGCCTTATCGGTTCAGATTCGCGCCCGATGCGGTTGACCGGCTACTGGCAGGGTTCATTTCAGGCGGCTCGCGCACCGACTTGAGCGTGACGCTTCCCCTGTTCGGTGCCGATAATGAGCTGCTGGGGTACCTGGAACTGTCTGAGTCTCCGGCCTTTGGCGCTGACATCATCAAGGATGTGGCCGAAAGAGCCATTGTCGCCGGCATCGTAGCGGTGCTGCTGGCGGCGCTAGCGGGGTGGGTTGCCAGCCGCCAGATCAGCCGCCCGGTTCTGGCGCTGGCCGAGACCACGCAGCAGATGGCCGAGGGCGATCTCTCGGTGCGCGTGGAGCTTAAGCGGTGTGACGAGTTTGGCCTGCTGGCGCGGACGTTCAACGCGATGGCCGAGCGCGTCGAGAACACTGTGCTCACGCTGCAACGATTTGTAGCCGACGCAGCCCATGAGATCAACACACCCATCACTGCGCTCCACACAAATCTTGAGTTGGCTGCTTCGGGCGGTCGCTTTGATGATTTCCGGGCCGACATCGCGCGCGCCCAGGTTGAGCTGGCGCGATTGGAGACATTGGCGCGCGAGTTACTGACAC
>Ga0334888_1004585_pt1 | contig 12389 bp, 12 predicted proteins | sample GraSluR1_MG_FD_207227 | JGI IMG/M metagenome (GOLD analysis project Ga0334888, IMG submission 207227) | Sludge microbial communities from methane-producing bioreactor in Wageningen University, Netherlands - Granular Sludge_3_08-R1 | ecosystem: Engineered > Bioreactor > Anaerobic > Unclassified ...
AGCCGATAGCCAGGCCGAAAAATAATGGTCCGCCAACCCCTAGCCTCATTTTTCCAAGCTTTTTCATATTTCCTGCACCCATGCCGACACACAGCGTCAAAAAAATGAGAAAAAAAGGATTCATCACCACACTCATCAAATCAAATTTCATTTTGATGTACCCCGCAGGAACTTGCCGGATTCAATTTTTTGCTTCTCCATATATTTCAGTCTGTCCAGAAGGATTTTCCCCGCTTCCTTGGCTATCGGCCCGGGCATTTGGGTGAATTTGTAGGATTCAAACCGTTCATACTTTGCATAGGGATACATATTTTCAGAAATCAAATATCCGTTATATCCATTGGCATAAGCGATTATCATTGTTATACCTCCAAGCCGGGCTTTAGCGGCCAAACCTATTTCATGGAAGATTTCAAATGGCAGCGCCACTATGGACAGGCTCCCTATCCGTATAACCCTCAGGTCAGCGTCTGTGCTGTATTTCATAAATCCGTCCCTTAACCGCCGCTGCATGGCGTTCGCCCAATCGAGATATGCACCGTAAACTAAAGCGTCATTATACTGGCCGGTTCTTTTAGCCTGAGTTAGCCCGCGCTTATATATCGCAGCCCGCCGAGACAGCTCCGACTCGTCGGCAACTGCGTCCAGCGGAACTTCAAAGCGCTGGGCGGACACCCGCATCATACCGGATAGCTTTATTCCTATTTCGCTGAAGGAATCAATCACGATGCCGGCAAGACGCTCGCCCAGAATCTTTGCCACGCCATATCCTCCACGGTTTACGGGGTTGATATCGCCGCAGCAGCCATTCAGAAAAAATACCGGTGTTCCGGGAAAAATCTGTTGTATTTTTTGTTCCATATAATACGGAAAATCAGCGCTGTACAGATAATTTTCATACTCAAGGGTTACCGCATGACAGGCAAAATTGACCAGAAAGCCACAGGCTTTCTTTGCCTTGTTTCTGATTTCAAGGATTACCACCTCTCTGTCGGTAAAACTTCCGGTATGAATATCACCGCGTTCGGATTGCTGCCCCGCTTGAAACATTAAAGGATCCAGTTCATCCCAGTTTCTTATTTCCCAGTTTTCAGTATTCCTACCGCCCCAGTTCTGTTTGAGAACCCTGTTTGACGATATATCTGACAAACTTCGGTAAACAAACAAATCGCATCCTTCAGCCTGATTGAACGCCTCAACGGCGCATTCCTCCATCTCGCGTCCGAGATTGATCAACCAGCGATTTTGCTCATGTTCACTGGCTTTTAGCCTCATTGTGCCGGGAGCGGAATGGGTATGCGTGCAGCAAATGATAATATTGGCTGCAGGAATTCCAAGCCGTTTTTCTAAAGCATCTGAGGCCTTACGGGTAAACTCCTGTGACAATCCCAGCAAATCGCATGAAATGATAAGCGCTTTAGTGTCTTCTGATATAAAGCACGCGGCTTTAATCTGAAGAGCATCATGAATCCCTTCGGCGCCGCGGGTCCGTTTTATATATCCGGCCATTTTCAATCCCAGGGGCAAATACATTTTCACTACGGCGATTCCGGTTTTAATACTGCTCATAATCCAATTCCCTTCCGGCAAACAGATGTCTTACAGTTTATCCCTTGACAGCTCCCTCAATCAGACCTTCAATGAGCTGTTTATTGAACATGATGACAAGAATAATACTTGGTATGCTAGTGAATATTCCGGTTGCCGCAAGGCCGGCATAGTCTACCTCATAGGTGGTCGTAAATGAAGCCGCATACATTGTTAGCGTAGAGGTTGTTGAATTTGACAGAATAAGAGGTATCAACACCTCGTTCCATGCTGTTATAAACGAGAATATAAATGTCGCCGCAAGGCCGGGCCGGACAATCGGTAGAATAATCCGAAAAATAAATTGGGTCCGGGAACATCCGTCAATCAGCGCTGAATCAAAAAGGGCTCTCGGGATATCATTGAAAAACCCCCTCAGCATCCATGTTGTCATGGGTGCCAAAAATAAAACGAATACAAGAATAATCCCGGTAAAACTTCCTGCCAGGCCAACCTTTGAAACTAATATATACAGCGGTATCATCAGGACAATAGCAGGCGCCATTTGAATGGACAGCGTACCGAATACAACGGCATTTTTTCCCTTAAAATTGAAAAACGCTGCGGCATATGCGGTAAGGATGCTGACAATCATTGTAACAAAGCTGGAAAATAATGTAATTATCATTGATGCTCGGAACGCCCTCAAAAACGCCTGTTTTGCAAACAGGGAAATATACGTTTCCAGGGATGAGTCAAACAGCCGGAATCTCATCTCAATCAGGTTCTTATATGGCTGAAGGCTCGTAAGCAGCATCCAGATTATAGGAGCAACAAATATTAATGCTGTTACGGTTATTACAATATAGAAAACAGTTTCCTTCAAAATTCTACCTGTCTTTTTTTTCATTAAAATCACTGTAGCACCATCCTATACCGATATTTTATAATCAAATATTGTTCGATTTGGTCAACAGCCTGACATAAGAAAGCGAAAGGAGCAGCGTTATCAGGGTCACAACATATCCGACAGCAGAGCCATAACCGAGGTTTAAGAAAGAGAAAGATGTTTTGTACGCGTACATATATGTCAGCGTTGTCATGTTATCCGTGCCTCCGAGCGGCGTTAATGTATAAAGCGTGTCGAAAACCTTTAAAGACGAGATGGACTGAAGCATGATGACAACCAGCAGCACATATCGTATTCCCGGAATGGTAATATACCTGAATTTTTGCCATGCATTGGCTCCATCACATTTTGCCGCCTCATAAAGCTGTATCTGCACCATCTGCAGCGCTGACAATAAAAGTATTGCTACAAATGGAACGCTTCTCCATGTATCGGCTACAATAACAAATGTGATTGAGACAAAGGGAGAAATCTGCATCCAGTATACATTCTCTGAAATCAATCCCAATGCTTTCATGATCTGTGTAAATACGCCTATCGTTGGATCCAGAATCCATTTCCACATCATGCCGTTGACAACCTTCGGAATTCCCCATGGCAACAGCATAATAATCATAAACAACCTTTTCCCATAGAAATTCCGCCTTGCAATAAGCGCTATAGCTAAGCCAATCAAAACGGAAAATACTATTACTCCTCCGCTGTAATAAGCCGTTTTCCACAGGCTGTTCAGAAACACATCGTCCTTAAAAAGTGAAATGTAGTTTTTCAAACCCACGAATGCTGTGGCTGATTTAAGATTAAGCTTGTATTGAAACAAACTGAGAACGAAAGAATAAACAATCGGAATAATGCCGCCAACCAGGAAAATCAGCAAAATAGGCGTCTCCAGCAAATAAGGGTAATACTTGTCATCCAGTCCTCTTGATTTGTTAACAGTTTTACTAAAAAAATTATTTTTACCCATTTACTTCCCCTCATGTTTCGCAATATCGTTATATTCGCAATACGGCAAACGGATAATGTGTCATCTGTCTTCTTCCCCATATTATGTGGAATATGGCCACACAGCGTATAACTATATAAATGTGGCCATATTCCATTATACGATAACCAAGGAATTTAATAAACCCCTGCGCATACTGAGTTTTACCAATTTTACTTGAAATCCTTAACAATCTCTTTTGCTTTGGCTGCTGCGTTGTTAAGCGCATCCTGCGGCTCGATATTTCCCTTAAGGCAATTCACCACTTCCGCCATCAATGCATCTGTGACTTCCAGTCCATAGGGCGCGGAGAAACGGTCTGAATACCCCTTCGCTTGTTCCTTGAAGGCGCCGATAGCAGGCATGTAATCGTATACCGCATCACTCTCGTACATGGAGAGTCTTACAGGCGGGAACATCGATGCCTTTGAAACTAATAGCTGTCCCTCTTCTTCTGTGATGAATTCAAGGTAATCCAGAGCAGTATCCTTGTATTTGCTGGCTTTGGTAATTACATATCCTTCGCTGCCGGAGACCGCGGCCATCCTGCCGTTTAGTTGGGGAATTGTAGCCCACCCGAGCTCGCCGACAATATTTGATGTTTTCGGATCATTGGCAAATTTATACGTATTGGACCAGCAGATTGACATTGCCGTGTTTCCCTGTATAAACACCTGTGACTGGTCCCATCCGCCAGGATTGCTGAGCGACGAGGGTTCCACCACGCCCAGATCAAACAGCTCTCTGAGCATTTTCAGCGCGGCAACGCCTTTTTCATCGTTAAACGTAACATTATCATTCTCGTCAAACATCTTTCCTCCGTTCAGATAAAGAAGAAGTTCCCATTGTATAGTTGCCCCATATGGTGTACCGAAGGAGAACACGACGCCATATTTATCGATTTTCCCATCGCTGTCCGAGTCGTAAGTCGTCTTTTTTGCCGCATCAACAAACTCTTCCCATGTCTTTGGCGGAGATTCAGGGTCAAGGTTCGCTTCCCTGAAAATCGCCTTATTGTACCATAGAATATTAACGCTGGTAAATCTCGGAAGCCCATAAAACCTTCCCTTATAGACAGTAGCGTCAAAAGAACCCGGATTAAGATCCTCCATAATGGCTTTGTCAATCTTATCGGTAATGTCCTCCAGATATCCAACCGACGCCCACTCAGCGGTATTTGCGGCATATGACCAGATCAGATCATAATCCATATTGCCGGCCGCAAAAGCAGTGGCCATTTTTGTGTGTAAATCATCCTGCCCCATCTCAACCCATTCCAGCTTCACACCTGTTGCTTTTGTAAAAGCCTCGTTTGCCGGAAGCTGTGAACCTACGCTGACTGTTGCGACACGAAGCGTATCGGTTTTCGTTTCCCATGTTTTGTCCTTTTCTGCTTGTGTCGGTTGTGTTTGTCCCGTTTGCTGTGTTGTTTCTTTTTGTGTGCAGCTCATAAGTACAAAAGTACACAGCAGAATTGCCATCACCAGAGCAGCACCTCGAATTACACGCCTTTTTACCATTTCATTTCCTCCCTTTCAAATAGTTTATTAGTGGCAATGCAAAACCTTATAACATTAGCTTTTCAAAGCTTAGTTAACAACTCCGTTTTTCACTTTATTCCGGTTTTTATCGAATTTTTCATACGTCTGGAATTATTTTTCAATGCGGCCACATTCCGACCTGATTTTAGATAAGCAATTATTCAGTCAATTGGTAAAGATACAGGCTTGCCCGATTCAATGGAACGATGTACAGCTTCAATAACCATAGTCACTCTATAGGCCGACTCTGGACCTGGTCCGGGCTTTGTGCCATTTAGCACACAATCAATAAAATGATCATGCGCATGCTTAAACGCGCCAGCCACCATCCCTTGAACTTCATAGCGGATATAAAATGCCGGATGTGTTCCTCCTGTCCGGTCGTAAACCTCAATCTGGTCATTCCCCATTTCCAGGTTTATAAATCCTTCCTCTGCATAGATTTGCTTTCTTCCGTCCGCTACCATATGATACGTATTTGGCATTATCCATGAATTTTCAAATACCCCGATACATCCATTGGCAAACTTGACGTTTACCTGAATTGCATCATAGGTGTCAATACCCCTTTTAAGAAGAACGTTTTTTATACCATTTGCATAGACCTCAATTACTTCCGAATCAAACATCCATGTGAATAAATCTATATCATGGCTGCCCAAAAATGCTGCTGGCGACGTTTTGGCAGCCCATGACATCATCTCTGTTGAAACCCAAAGCGTGTCATTTAATTTCGCTGACAGCATAAGCGGTTTTCCAATTTTTCCGGAGTCCAGGATTTCCTTCGCTTTTACAAAAGGAGGAGCCCAGCGATTCGTAAAGTTTACCATAAGCTTCTGTCCTTTACGTATTTCATCGACTATATCCTTTGCATCAGAGAGATCTATAGCAATGGGTTTCTCCACAAGCACATGCTTTCCGGCGCGTATGGATGAAAGCACCGGATCTTTGTGTGCAAAATCAGGGGTTGCAACAATTATACCATCAAGCTCCTCCTGCTTCAGCATGGTATTATAATCCTCATAATACACCGCTCCATACTTTGAAGCGCATGCTCTCCCTTTCTCTTCATTGATATCCGCAACTGCGGCTAGAACCTCACGGTTGCTTTCTGCTACCGTTTTTGCATGGATATTTCCAAGAATACCTGTTCCAATAAGACCAATTCGTAACATTTTATGTTCCTCCGTCCATATAAATCTGAATTTGAACTATTTTATGATACCAGCCATTTTTCCCGGATGTTCAAACCAATACCGTATGCGGCATGCGGCAATTCCTGGTTTGAAAACCTGATAAGGGGCTTATATCTGCTGCCAGGCACCAGCTTGTCTGAAATAGCAGATGATATAATGTCAAGAAATTCCTGTCCAAACATTCGATACGGGCTTTCAATTATTACCGCATATGGGCTGAACAGGCATACGGCCACGTAAATTGTCGAAGCTATCCTACCTGCATATTCATAAATCAAACTGACAATTTCCCGTGAATTATCTTTTATTCTGGGACATACCGCTTCTTCTTTTTTTAAATACTGCGCAGCCTCCCGCTCAAAGGTGGAAAATGCAATCGTATTTTCAATCCTGTCGCCATCAGGGGTGGACAATTGCCCGATGTCTCCCGCATAACCGTCACATCCGAAATAGACATTGCCGTTTATCCAGACCGCGCCGCCTACGCCATTATTGCCTATGTATATGAAGAAAACATCACGGTCAGATATTTCAGGCATCATATCCAGAATTGACAGCATAGCAAGCTGGACGTCCTCTCCGATAAGGATTTCAAGGTCAAAATATTTTTTTACTATGTGCCGGATATTGATATTTTTTAATTCCGGTAAACGGGGACAATAGACATATTCAGATTCATCAATGCATGGAGCGGGAGAAATTATCCCCACGCCAATATACTCATTCTCCTGATTGCTGGAATTTATTGTTATGCCTTTTACATTATTTAGGAACAAGTCCAGGTTTTCCTCATACCCTATATTGTAATCATATTTGTGTTTAAAGGTATTTTGGGCTTGCAATCCCAGATTAAGTAGAACAAAACAAAATTCTCTCTCTGTTAGATCCAGAATAATGATCTTCTTTTCATCCGCATTTAGAAAAATTTTGGCAGGGCGTCTGCCATACCGGTTGTTGGATGTCTTGTCAGTATGCTCCAGAACCACTCTCTTTTTAATAAGAGCGTCCACAATAGTTGTAACCGTCATAAGAGATACGCCTGCCCTGGGAGCAATTTCATTCCGTGTAATGCCGTTATTTGCAGAAATTTCTTTGAATATTTTTTTTATGTTCTGCTCTCGCATGTCCTGATGTGTAATATTGCTCATGTTTATAATCCATCCTCTCTACCGTTTTCCTTTCAAGTATCAGTGACAGCCAATAGTGACACTGTGCTTGTCCGTTGATCAGACCGCTGACCTCAGAGCGCTTTTACTCTTTTCTTATATTTCTCGATTAATAAGCGGTTTTTTTCATCGCCGCCGTCAACATTACTGCTGGTAAAAACCTCCGGACAGTATCCGTTTAACAGCATTTTTTCAACTGCACCGCATAAAACATTCCATAGTATCGCTCCTCCTACTGCTGTTGAGGTTGGCGCAAAAGCGCCTATACTTTTAAATATTATCGCTGCATCGCCAATTGGGCCGCAGTTGTCAAGAACAATATCAGCCACTTCAAACAACCTCAATTTGTAAATGTTTCTGGCTTCAGAGCTGCGGGAATGAGCTAAATTTGTCAGCGCAATAATGACAGCTCCGGCTTTTTTTGCCGCTATAGCCAACTCCACCGTCACGCTGTTTCTTCCTGAATTTGACATGATAATAAACACATCATTATGCTTAACTGGATACTGATTAACAAGCATCTCCCCGATCCCGTCAAGTCTTTCATAATAAGTGCTTTCCGCAGCGCGGTTATGCAGCATTAATCTCTCATCCGTAATCGGGCAAATCTGTGCCAGACCGCCTGCTCGGTAAAACAGCTCCATTGCCAGGAGGCTTGAATGTCCGGTACCAAAGGTATAAACCATATTACCTTTCTCAACGCACCGGGCAATGACGCCGGACGCCGACTCCATGGCATAAGCCTGGGTATTGGCGACCTCTTCCAGTATATCCTTCAATTTATCAAAATAAGTGTTTTCACTGTGCATGCTTTTCCTCCAATGCTCGCTTCAATTCTTTCAGTTCAATATGTATCCCACACCGTATCATAGCTGCAACCACCGCCCCCAATTCAGGCCTCATGTTTGGCAGTTGTATTTTCACATCCGGATATTCCTGTTTTAAATACTCAGTAAAAAATCGATTTATGTATTCGTCATTCTCAAAAACTCCCCCACAGACGCCGACCTTTTCAAGGCCGATAAGCCCTTCCTTTTTCATAAGCGTGAGGACAAGCTGAGCCAGATGCCTGGCATTGCGTCGTAAAATTTCAAGAGCAAAATCATCCCCTTCAGACGCGGCTTTTGTCACTTCAGGAGCAAAGCCGGAAATCAGCTTCCTCGGGTTGTCAGAAGCATAAATTACATTGATTATTTTCCGATGATTGGTTACCTCAAAATAATCAAGCGCACTCCTTTGCAGGATTGTTTGTGGGTTGATACCGTCAAATGCACCGGTAGCAAGCTTCAGCGCATCAACCGCTATTGAAAACGCGCTACCGCAGTCGCCCAGCAAATATCCATAACCGCCCACAACCCATTCATAATTGGATTTATCATGAGCGATTGCCATAGCTCCTGTTCCGGAAACCACCATGATTCCTGGCATACCAAGCGTGAAGCCCATAAAAGCCACATACAGGTCGCTGTGCATAAATACTTTTGCTTTTGGGAACAGGTTGCCAATAAATTTACGTATATTTTCATCGGATTCCTCCCTGTCAATCGCCGACATCCCTATAAAAACACCTTTGATCCTGTTCGGGTCAATCTTCCGGGTTGTTTTCAGTACAAGGTCAAAAAAATTAATTCTGGCGTTTTCAAAGCCTATTGAATAGTAATTCAGACTGTCGCCGGTTCCCTTTGACAAAACTCGAAAACTTCTGTCTACTAATATGGCGCTTGAATGAGTTCCTCCTCCATCAATGCCAAGGAAACAATCATGAATGCTCACATCTTCTCTCCCTTCTTGGAGAATGGGAAAATGAAAAATACGTCTATATATATTGCCGGTTAATTAATAAATGATATTTATAAATATATTTTAATATATGTAGCTTGATTTGTCAAATATATTTTATAAATTTTCTGGACAAGGGATGAGCACATAAAAAGGAGCTTTTACTTAAGGTAGGCATCACATCTTTATAACGATTTATTTTTGAAGAAATTGAAGAAAAACCTCTACATTAATCTCTCTACATTTAATTAATTTATACCGCAGATTACCTATTGACAATACATATGCCGTCCTTTATAATAATATAGTCGCCCTTAGGAAGGCATAGGCCGGAGTGGCGGAACAGGCAGACGCACAGGACTTAAAATCCTGCGAGGATAAACCCTCGTACCGGTTCGATCCCGGTCTCCGGCACCATTAAATATATGGTGCATAACGGAAAACCAACCATAACGACGCGGAGTGGAGCAGGCCGGTAGCTCGTCGGGCTCATAACCCGAAGGTCGGAGGTTCAAATCCTTCCTCCGCAACCAAGTGAAAACCGCTAAGTTCTAAGCTTAGCGGTTTTTGGTATATTTTCCCTTGTGTTAACATAATGACAAATAACGATGGAAAAGAAATAGGCTTAGGCCCTGATTGTGCTCTCACAAAAATTCTAAGATAAAATACTGTTTTGAACGGAGGGTTGATTTGGCTACTGATTATAGAAAACTGATAAAACTGATATTGTCCGGATAGAAAACGATTACGGCAAAAAGCTGGATTCCCTCTTTGAGGGTTATAAACAGACCTACGAAAAGCTCCAGGAACATGATAAAAGGTTTGATGATGTTGAATCCAAGCTGGACAACCTGTCTATCCGGGTAAGCAGCGACGACTCCAAACTTGAAGTCCTGGAGGGCGGTCGGAAAAAATAAGAGGATAAAAATTTTAAGCTTAATCCTTGTTATACCTGGCATTACTGCTTTATAATAAATTCGTTACATTAGGCTTCCGGTATCACTTGCGGGGGCTTTTTTGTTCTAAACTGTTTATCAACTACTCGTGAAAAGGGTTATACTGTATGCTAAGAATTGAAGAATATAGCTCGTAGAAAGAAAGAAGATAAACTTAATGAATTTAACACTGATTTACGAATTCAAAGATTATTGGAAATCAATAGTAAAATTAAAAATCGAAATAATACGACATTTTGGAGGTCGCAATGTAGGCAGAGATATATATGCAGAACTATCAAAACATCCCGATGAACTAGAATATCTGTTATCTAGTGTTTTTGAATATTTAGCACAGAATGTTATTGAGGTTTGTATATATAATATTATCTTTGTAGTAAAACCTTCTATTATTTCCTTTATTTGGAATTGTATTTATGCTTAATAAATTCTATATAATCCTCAACCTGCTTAATGGCTTCATCGGGCAATCCTTCAACATTAAAATTGTAATATGCGTGTGATTCTTCAATGCTTTTACCAGGTTTGCGGATGACTGATCGGCCAAGAAGGTAATCTGTAGAAACGTCAAAAAAATCAGCAATAAATTTAAGAATATTAAAATCGGGCTGGCGGGTTCCATTTTCGTATTTACTTATTGTTTGCTGAGAAATTCCAAGTTTTTCAGCAAGCTCGGCCTGGCTCATTGCTTTTTCTTTTCCTGAATCCGTGAATAATTTATCATAAAAATGTTCTCAAATGCAGATAAATCAGGTATAATAAGGGTATAGATATAAAGAAAAGCTTCACCAAAGAGGTGCAAAATGAAATTTGAAGTGAGATTCAGCAAGGAACGCCTTATTACACCTACAGGATTAGCAATCGTAGGAATGCTTCTTAGCAAAACGGGTATAAAAAAGAGATTTAACACATTGAAATTGAAAGAAAATGCCAATCCACAAGTTAAAAACAGTGATGTTGCACTTTCATATATTGGTTTATTGTGCCAAGGGAAAAGCGATTTTGAGGATATTCGTGAGATGCAGGAAGATCCTGAATTTTATACTGATGCCTTAGATATAAAAAGATTACCCTCTCCCGAAACACTTCGTCAGAGGATGGATATGATGGGGAGCAAACCGCGCTCCATCATACTTGAGGAAAATGTAAATCTATTAAAGGCGAGTGGAGCAACATTCACACCATGCTATAAAAACTTTGTACCATTGGATGTTGATGTATCGCCATTTGACAATTCAAACACGAAAAAAGAAGGTGTATCTTATACATACAAAGGGTTTAATGGATACTCGCCAATATTTGCATATTTAGGAGAAGAAGGTTATTTATTGAACATTGAGTTTCGAGAAGGCAGTGAGCATTGTCAAAAGAATACAGATGAATTTTTGAAGGAAACAATAATCCATGCGAAGCAACTCGCAGATGAGCCTTTGCTTGTAAGACTTGATTCTGGTAATGACAGTGCCGATAACCTGAAAGTACTATACGCGCAAGAAACAACAAGTGATTTTATTATAAAAAGGAATTTAAGAAAAGAAAAACTGAGTTGTTGGAAGGTCATAGCAGAACAAAATGAGAGTACGCTGATTGAACATCCCAGAGAAGGAAAAACAGTGTACACCGGTAGCGTATATTGGGAAGTGAAAGATCTCTGCAGAAAAGTCAGAATTGTATATCAGATAATTGAAAGAAGTATCAAAGCAGATGGACAAATGCTTATCATGCCTGAATTAGAAGTTCAAACATGGTGGACTTCGTTGGAAGTTGATGAGAAAGATGTCATAGAATTATACAAGGCTCATGGAACCAGTGAGCAGTTTCATAGTGAAATAAAAACAGATATGGACTTAGAAAGGCTTCCATCAGGCTATTTTGCTACAAATGGCCTTGTGTTGGAACTTGCAATTCTGGCATATAACATTCTAAGGATCATGGGTCAGGAAAGCTTGAAAAAGGATGATATTGCAATAAAAAGGAGTGTCAAACGCAGAAGGCTCAGGACAGTGATTCAAAACCTGATTACAATTGCATCACATGTTGTAAAACATGCCCGGCGGGTTTGTTTGAATCTGGGACAGAGCAATATCTGGCGGTTTGTTTTTAAACGATTGTATGAAACATTTGCATAATATATCCCATTGGAAACAATAAATATCAAGCTTTTGGAGCGATTTTTTTAAAGGTTTTGTTGTGTTTTAATTTTTTCAGCTACAGAATGAATTGTACTTAATCATATGAAGAAAAACTGCTTGTGCGAGGCTGGTAAAACCGAAAACTGTCAACGAATTGGAAAAAAACGAGAATGCAACAGGGTTAATTGCATTATACG
>Ga0334888_1004590_pt1 | contig 12382 bp, 6 predicted proteins | sample GraSluR1_MG_FD_207227 | JGI IMG/M metagenome (GOLD analysis project Ga0334888, IMG submission 207227) | Sludge microbial communities from methane-producing bioreactor in Wageningen University, Netherlands - Granular Sludge_3_08-R1 | ecosystem: Engineered > Bioreactor > Anaerobic > Unclassified ...
TGGAAAATGCTTGCCAGGACGCGGGCTCGCAAGGATCGGTGAGGGAGGCGTACCCAAGGCGGTACGTTGACCGAGCCGATCCGAGAACGCGCGTCCTGGCAAGCATTTGACCTTTCGCAGCCGGTCCTTCGTGAATAATCCGGGTTAGGTGCCCGCGGTCAGAGATCGCTAATCCGGCTCAGCGTCTCGTCGACGCCTTTGCGGATCTCGAACCAGAAATCGATGGCTGCTGCACCGGGCTCGCGGGCGAAGCGGTCGAGCCACCCGCTCAGCTCCGCGTCCTGACAGCCGCTTACCTCGCGCATACGTCGCAGAGCCGTCGCCGTGAAATCGATATTCCGGCGCGATTCCCAGAACACCGTCGAGTTGCGACTGCCGATGCGCCGTGCGAGATCCCGCGTCGCGGCGATAAACTCGTTTTTCTTGCCGAACAACTGACCGATGATCTCGGGCACCATGTCCTCGGCCCAGCCCCGGTGAAACCGGCAGAAACCGACATTGTCGAGCATCAGCTCCTGCACCAACCGTTCGGCGTTCCGGCGGCCGAGCTGGCGCGGCGGCAGGAACGCCTCGCCGTAATACATGTAATACTTGCCCATGATCGGCATCGGCGAGAGCACGCCGGGAGTCCAGTACTGATTGGGCACCATCCAACCCCGGCTGCCGTTCGAGATGAACACGAACCGGTCGCGCAGCGCGGCCCCACGCTCGCCGCCCAGCCGGCGGGCCCAGACCCGCGGTCCGGCAAAGAAGTCGAGCAAGCCCCGGCGCGCGACGATGCCGTCGAGAATCTCGACGCCGAGCGCGGCGTTCCTCGCCGAATCGCCGACGACATCGAAACCCTCGCGCGAGAAGACCGGCTTGCCCGATACGCCCAGTTCGTCCGGGGTCAGCAGGCCGGTGTCCAGACAGTCGAGCAGCCACGCCACGACGCCGCCGCCGGAGATCCCGTCGAAACCGTGCGTGTCGGCCGCGCGGTTCAGGCGTTCGGCGGCGCGCTGGTCGAAAACACCCGCCAGCGGCCCCAGGGTCTGGTACGGCTCGTAGTCCTTCTTGTACTCGCCATACATCTTCTTGCACACTGCCAAGCACGGTTCGCCGCAGTTTTTGAACGACTGGCTCCGGGGCGCGGCGATCACTTCCTCGTTGAACTGGCGCAGATAGTGTTCGACCACCAACTCTTGATGCAGCGAGCGCCGCGCGTCGGGCGCCGCGTCGATGCTGCGATAGTTGAACGCGAGCAGCCTGTCGCCCATGCGGGCGTAATTCGCGCCGAAAGTTCCGCCGCTGCCGATCTCCGGATCGTGCCGGTACTTGGTGGTCGCTTCCATCTGCTTGGCCACCATCTTCTGTTGATAGCGCTGTTCGAACCACTCGTCGGCCACCTTGCGATCGCGGAAGTCCTCGTCCACGTAGGTGCCGCCGTAGATCACGCCCACCAGACCGTGCTGCTGGAATAGTTTGCTGCCGAAACCGCCGCGCCCGGCCCAGGTGTCGACAAAAGTGATCTCACCCTTGTTGATCGGCACCGACACGATGGCGCCCATGTCCGTCGCCCGGGCAGCCGGCCCCACCGCCAGCACGCGGGGGTCTTCCTGGTAGCGGTCGGCGAAGCGGGCGTAGGCCGTGTCGATCACCGCATAGACGCCGCCGCGGCCGCCGCGCCACACCTGGTCGGGGTCGATCGGCGACAGCTCCACTTCGATCTCCTCGCCGTGGCTGCGGTTGAGGTAGAGCAAAGACGGCTGCGGCGCGCGGCCGCGGATGGCTAGCATGTTCAAGCCCAGGTTGTCGAACACCAGCCCGGCGCCGCCCATCGAGGAGATGAAGAAGCCCTGCCAGCACGGACTGCGGCCCGTGAAGATCAGACGGTTCGAGCCGGGAAAGATCGAACCGCACAAGAGCCCCGTACCGATGTTGAGGCTGTCGTGTTCGCTGGCGAGGTGCAGTCCGAGGTCGACCGGACCGAAGAACCGGCCCACCGGGAAGCGTTCGATCCGGTAGAAGCCGCTGGCGGCGTCGACGTGCAGCACCCTGAGATTCGTGTCCATCGCCGCAACGACCTCCGAGTCGAGCGCCAAGCGCCGCACCACACTACTTCAGGATGTCCTCCAGACGCACCGCGAGCGCCCGGAAGGTCCGCTGGTCGCGGTCCGCCAGGTACTTGTTGGGGCACCGGCCGTTCCCGAGCAATTCGCCCGGCAGGCAGTCCGCGCGACCGGCCACGTCGCGCGGCAGCGATCCGTCGTCGCTGAGCAGCCACAACGTGTCGGTCCCCGGCAGTTGGAACACGGCTTCCGGCGCGAAATCCGGCGGCAAGGAGACCGAAAGTTCCCGCGGCGGCGGAGTCGGCGATGCGGTTGGCGACGCTCCCGGCGACGGTTGGACGGCAGACCAGCCGAAGAAGCGGAACCGCATGGCATCGCCGGCAGGCCCGGCCGCCACGACATACCGAATCGACTCGCTCGGCCCGAGCACAGCCTCCAGGCTGCGGATGCCCAGGCCGCCGGCGTCCAGCAGCAAGGGCGCCGCGAACTCGGCGTCCCGGCCGTCGATCACCATGGCGTCCGGATTGCGCAAGACCAACACGATCGCCAGGTCGTAGCCGCCGGACGGCGCGGCGTAGCGCGGGTTGCGCAGGCCCATGAACAACGACCCGTTCGGCCCCGCCGCCAAACCCTCGATGTTCAGTCCCGCCTTTTTCGGCGCGAGCGCTTTCCGCTCCTGCTTGGCCAGCGACCGGCCGAGACCGATGGATTTCTCCAGTTCCAGGAACCGCAGTTCAGGGTGCCGCGCCAGGTCGGCGGCCAACCGCCGGTACGGCCGGCCGACCGGCACGAGCGACGGCGGCTGATCGCCGCGGCCGGCCTCGACATCGGTCGCGAAGAATGCGTAACGGTTGGGTCGCTCTTTGCCGTCGCGATTGCGCCCGTGCGAGGTGATCCAGTAGATGCGGTCGCCGACGCGGGCGGCCCCCTCGATGTCTGCCTCCGGGTGCTTGCCGACAGCGCCCAGGTAGGGGTTCAAATCGAACCGGCCCACCGGCACCGGTTCGTCGAGGCGGAAAACCAGCAAGGTGTTGTGTTCGTCGTCGGCGACGACGAAATGCCGCGCGTCCAGGGCCGCGGCGGCCGAGGCGTCGCTCGCGCCCCGGAAAACCAGCGGTTCCGCTGCGGACGTTGCCGCCCACACGAGAGCGGCCGCCAAGCTCCACACCCTTCGCGGCCGTCGTCCCACGTCGCCTCCTCGCGCCGAATCGGAGGGGACGGATCGTTGGTGCCCGTCCCGGCTAGCCGCAGGCTCCCCAAGCGAGCCGCAACCAACCCTGAACCTCTGCGGGGAAGATAATGGCAGCCAGGATGACCACGCCAGCCAGTACGCCGGCAAGCGAAACGAGTCCTTTCCTGTTCATGCGGACGCCTCCTGGGACGAAATTGAACATCACACTTCAATCAGGGGCGTTCACAACGTGCCGAGCAGTACCCTCCGGAAGAACGAGCCGCGACGACAGACCCGGCCCAGGCGAGCGCCGATCATCGTAACGAGTCATTAGCCTTGAGCTTGAAATCCCACCCCGTGCTGAATCCACGCCAACTGTAGCACGAGCGGGTAGACAGTGTCAATCCTGCCGAGCCGCTGCGCTCAATGTGCGATGGCTCTCGACCAGCGTCTCGACCACGTCGGGTTCGGCGAGCGTCGTCACGTCGCCGAGGTCGCGGTACTCGCCGGCGGCGATCTGGCGCAGGATGCGGCGCATGATCTTGCCGGAGCGCGTCTTGGGCAGACCAGGCGCGACCAGGATCGCGTCCGGCGTGGCGATCGGACCGATCACATGCCGCACCTGTTCCTTCAGCAGACCCTGTAATTCGTGCGCATCGGTCGCCTCGTAGTGACGATCTAGAATCACGTAGGCGAAGATCCCCTGGCCCTTGATCTCGTGCGGGAAACCGACTACGGCGGCTTCGGTGACCGCTTCGTGCGCCACCAGCGCGCTCTCGATTTCGGCTGTACCGAGGCGGTGACCCGCCACGTTGATCACGTCGTCGACGCGACCGGTGATCCAATAGTACCCGTCTTCGTCGCGCCGGCAGCCGTCGCCGGTGAAATAGAGGCCGGGAAACCGTGAGAAATACGTTTCGTGAAAGCGATGGTGGGCGCCGTGGATGGTGCGCGCCTGCCCGGGCCACGAGTGGCGCAGGCAGAGGTTGCCGGCAGCCGGACCGTCCAGTTCCCGGCCGTCGTCGTCGACCAGCAACGGTCTGACGCCGAAGAACGGCAGCGTGGCCGACCCCGGCTTCATGGGAGTCACACCGGGCAGCGGCGCGATCAGGATGCCGCCGGTTTCAGTCTGCCACCAGGTATCGACCACGTTGCACCGGCCGCGGCCGACCTTGTCGTAGTACCACAGCCAGGTATCGGGATTGATCGGCTCGCCGACCGTGCCGAGGGTGCGCAGGCTCTCGCGCGAGGATCGCGCGAGGTATTCATCGCCCGCGCGCACCAGGGCGCGGATCGCCGTCGGCGCGGTGTAGAAGATGTTGACTTGGAGGTCGTCGACGATCTGCCAATAGCGGCCGGCGTCGGGGAAGACCGGCGTCGATTCGAACAGCACGGTCGTAGCGCCGTTGGCGAGCGGCCCGTACACGATGTAGCTGTGACCCGTGATCCACCCGCAGTCGGCGGCGCAGAAGTAGATATCGCCGTCGCGATAATCGAACACCACCTGGTGCGAGTAGCTAGCGAAGACCAGATAGCCGCCCGTCGTATGCAGAACGCCCTTGGGCTTGCCGGTCGAACCGCTGGTGTAGAGGATGAACAGCGGATCCTCGGCGCCCATCCATTCGATCGAACAGGTCGACCGCTGTTTGTGGCATTCTTCGTCGAGCCACCAGTCGCGCCCGGGCCGCATCGCCGGCTCCAGGTCGGTCCGACGAGCCACCAGGACCGTGGCGACCTGGTTCAGACCGTCCACCGCGCGGTCCACGGTCTCTTTCAGGGGCAGCCGGCGGCCGCCGCGCAGACCTTCATTCGCGGTGACGACCAGGCGGGCGCCGCAGTCGAGGATCCGGTCCCTGATCGCCTCACTCGAAAATCCTCCGAACACAACCGAGTGCACGGCGCCGATCCGTGCGCACGCCAGCATGGTGTAGATCAGCTCCGGGATCATCGGCAGATAGACGATCACCCGATCCCCCTTGCGGACGCCGTGCTCGCGCAGGACGTTGGCGACCCGCGCCACGTGATGTTTGAGCTGCCGATAGGTGATCCGCTGGTATTGCCCGGGTTCGTCCTGCGCCCAGATGACCGCGGTCTGGTCGCCCCGCTGGTTCAAATGCCGGTCGACGCAGTTGTAGCAGGCATTGAGACGTCCACCCAGAAACCAGCCCATATCGGTCTCCTCGTAATCGCTGTCGAAGACCGTATGCCAGCGGTGAAACCACGTCAGCTGCTCCGCTCGCTGAGCCCAGAAGTGATCCGGCGCATCGAGTGAGAGCCGGTAAAGGCGTTGGTACTCCGCGAACGTGGGGACGGTCGGCGTACGGTCAGCGTGCCGATGCGGGTGGATGACGAGACGCTCGTTCATGGAATTCCTCCGCCAAGTATCGAAGCCTGCCCGCGCAAAGAGGATTAAACCTATCTAATAATCCCCCGATCCGCATCGCCGCAGCGCCAGGAAATCCTCAATCCGCCGCCGTGAACGGCGAAAACACCAAGGTATAGCTGACGGCCCGATCCCCCTGCCGACCCCTCCGGTGCCGGCAGGGCTGCGGAGGCAATCATGGCGTCTCGGCGCATCCTGACTCTTATGACCATGGTGACCGCGTTGATGTTGGTCCTTTCGCTCGGCCTGCTTGTCCACACGCAAGACGGACGTTCCGAGCATCCGGCCCGGCTCGAGTTGTCGAACCGGCTGGCGGTTTCCCTGGATCAACTCGCCGAGCGCACCGAAGCGCTGGCGCAATCGGTCGAGCTGGCCGACGCTCGGCAGGCTCGCCAGGAATTGGCTCTGGCCGTGCTGGCCTTCGATCAAGCCCTGGTTGCGCTCGCCGAGACATCCCCGGACCGTTCCGTCACCGACGCGGTCACCGAGATTCAGACCGTCTGGCGCGAACTTGGACTCGATCTGGCCGACCTCGCCGCCGGCGAGTACGCCGCGAACAGCCCGGCCGGTCGCGAGACCGTGGCCCAACTCAAGCGCGAAGCAGCGCCGTTGCGCGAACATCTCCAGGCCGTCACCGCCGCCCTCTATGCAGTCGACCAGAGCAGCGGACGCAAGACCGCGCTGACTCGCAGCGCCGCTGTGATCCTCGCTGGCACGACGTTGCTGCTCGGGCTGGCTGCGTTCCGGCCGCGGCGCGAGCGTGCCGCGGGGTCGCAGAGTGCCGGCGTACCCAGGCCGTCCACCGTCGCGATATCGACCGCGACCGCCGGCGCGTTCGCTGCGACCGCGGCCGCTGCCTCGGGCGGTTCCCCGTCGGCGTATCCTAACGGAGCGCCGGGTGCGGTCGTTCTCGCGGCGGCGCCCGGCGCCGCGACCGGCGACCTGGGCCTGGCCAGCGCCGCGGTCGATCGGGTTTCGGTCGACATGCTGACGATCGCCCGCAGCGCCGAACGGATGCAACAAGCGGTCGATTCGGTCACGACCGCGTTGCAGGGCATGCTCTACAGCTTGAACGATCTGGCGCAGGACGCGCACGAAGGCAGCCGCATCACCCGCACGGCGAACAACGCCGCCGTCTACGCCGCCGACACCGCCCGCGAACTGCTGGATACCGCGCGCGAGATGGGAACCGTCGTGGCACGGGTACGCGGACTGGCCGCACGAAGCCAGGAGATCGCCGGCCGCATCGAGGCCGAGGCGGCCGCGACCGGCGCCACGGGCGAGGCGTTCACCAGCGTGGTCGCGCAGGAAGTCAAGCAACTCGCCGCGGCCACCGCCGACTCTGCAGGCCACATCGAGGCCGCGGTCGGCGGCATCCTCGCCAGCCAGCGGCAGTACGAGGAAGCGATCGGGCAGATCATCAAGAATATCGGCGCCGTGCGCAAGGTAGCCGCGCACCTCGGCGAGCTGATGCTTGAACCGCCGTCCCGCGTGCAACCGGGCGCGGCCTACGCACCGCCGCCGGTGATGCAACCGCTGCCGCCGCCCCCGGCGCCGCCAACGCCGGCACCGGCCGTAGCCGCCGAAACGCCCGCCGCGTCGGCCCCGGAGTCGGCCGATCCGTCGCCGGCGCAACCAGCCGCGGAGGCGGCGGCCTCGACACCCACCCAGTCAGCAGCGCAGGAGGTTTCTGCGCCGACTTCTGAGCCGATCCCTGAACCGGTCCCCGATCCGGCTGCCGATTCGGTCAACATCGAGGAGCTTTCGGCGGTGACCGACAACCTCCTCGACGAACTGGCGCAAGTCGCCGCCGAGACCAATCAGAAGACCCTCGGCGTCTCCGAACAGGACCGGACCGCGGCTGCGCCAACGGCCAAGCCGCCGGCACCTGCACCGGTGCCGGCCGCGAAAGCCAGGAAGGCGCCTCCTACTCCTTCAGGCAGCAACTCGAACGTCTTCATGCTGAAACGACCGAAACCGGCCGGCGAAGCGCCCGCCACGCCGGACCCGGCTCCCGAACCTGTGGCCGAACCGATTGCGGCGTCCACCGCCGATCCGACTTCGCAAACGCCTCCGCCAGCCTCCCCGCCACCCACACCCGCGCCGGCGCCAGCTGCGTCAGCTGCGCCAGCGCCGCCGCCCGCGCCAGCCCCGCCGCCCGCGCCGGCCGCCGCCACACCCGAACCGCCCGTGGCGAGCCTGACCGAAGAAGAGGCGGAAGAGGCGCTGGCAACGACCGAGCCGGAAACCGCCGATACGGCGGCGGGTGTCGCCAGGCCGCGTCCGGTCGCCCAGGGCGCCAGCGGCAATATCTTCATGCTCAACAAACCGAAGAAATAGCCCGGAAACCAACAGAATGACCAGAATGGAACCGGCCCCTCGACATCCCTGTCGAGGGGCCGGCAGCGTACCTGCGACCCCAGAGGGCTGACTAGGAGGTCCCGGGTCTAGCAACCGCCAGACCGCAGGCGACCTATCTGCGGCAACGCTCGGTCCCGGAAAACCGGGTCGACACCCCCGAAACATCGCCGCGGCCCCCCGGCCCGACGGTTCCGTACTCTAGTTACGGACAGCGCGGCGGGAGTGCAAGTCAGGATCTCGTAAACCCGGATTATTCGTGCATGACCCGGGTCAAGATCGCTCCAACCCGCGGGCCTCCGAATCCCGCCAGGCGAAATAGCCGATCACGGCGACCGCCAGCATCGCCAGGAAGGAAATGATCACCCAGGTGGGAATGCTCGCCGCCTCACCGGCGGCATAGCTGTGCAACCCCACCAGGAGGTAATTCACGCCGAAGTACGTCATGATGATGACCCAGATCGCGATGAACGACCACGCCGCCTGCACGAACGCATTCGCCAGCTTGGGGATCCAGCGGAAGTGCAGGATCATGGCGTAGACCAACACCGAGACGAGAGCCCAGGTCTCCTTGGGGTCCCAGCCCCAGTAGCGGCCCCAGCTCTCGTTCGCCCAGACGCCACCCAACAGCGTACCGACAGCGAGCAATCCCAGGCCGACGATCATCGCGTCGAAGTTCAGCCGGTCCAGCTTGGCCACCGCAGCGGCGACCGGACGCCGGCTCAACGCGGCGATGATCAACAGCAGCAGCGTCAAAAACCCCAGCAAGCTGCACAGACCGAGGAAACCATAGCTGGCTGTGATGATCGTCACGTGGATATTGAGCCAGTACGAAGCGAGCACCGGCACCAGCGGCCCGATCGCCGGGTCGAAGACGCTCATCTGGGCCACCCCGAGCACCACCGCGGCCAGCAGCGAGCCGAGCGCTGCTGCCGCCGCCGTGCGACTCTTGATCTCGAACACCAGACCGGCCAGGCCCACTGCCAGGGCCACCCACAGCAGCGACTCGTGGCCGTTGCTCAAGGGCGCCCGCCCCGACGCGATCCAGCGCAGCACGAATCCGAAGACGTGCAGGGCGAAACCGGCGACGAACAGGAGCATACCCAGCGCGTAGAGCGGATGGCGGAAAGACCATGGCGCTTCGTCGCGGCGGAACAGGCCGAAAAAATAGGCGGTGATCAAGAGCACGAAACCCGCCAGGTAGGGCAGGGTCGAGCGCGCGAACGGATTCAGCCGGTTCAGTTGCAGTTCTGCGTTGATCCGCAGCGACGACGGCTTGACCCCCTGGCCATAGCGCCGCTGCAATTCGGCGGTCTGTTGCAGGCCGGATGCGATTCGCGTCTGGTCGCCCGCTTCCAGACCCGTGAACAGCGCTTCGGCGGCGGCCTCGAACTCGGCCCGCCGCGGGTCGTCGCGCCCGAGCCGCTCCAGCACAGCCTGGATGCCGCCCCAGGTATTCCCGGGATCGTCCGGGAGCGGGAAAATCCGCAGCGACGCGCCCTGCAACGCGCCGAACAACAGGTGGACCCGCTCATCGAAGGCGATGAGCTTCTGCTGGGTCTTGCTGCGCTGACTCGGCGCGGTGCGATGCGCCAGCTCGACGTCGTTCTGCAGCCGGTAACGGCCGCCCGCCAGGACCGTGGCCAGCGCCACGTGGTGCTGGTCGTGGCTGATCCCCAGCAGATCCTTCACGCCGGGGTTGTCGATCGCGATCGCGGGATGATAGTACCAGGCCGACGGCACGACGGCGAACGCGAGGAACAGTTCGACGGGATCGTGTCCCTCGAACACGCTCCGCTTGGTGATCTTCAGCGAGGTTTCGCGCGCCAGCGTGTCGAGCGGCTTCATGCGCCCGCGAAAATCCTGCACGATCAGGCGCGCAGCCTGCGCGCGGACCTCGGACGACAGGCGCAAGGTCGGGGGCGGGCCCTGGTCGCCGGCGTTGTCCGCCATGCCCGCTTGCTGCGCCGCGGCGTGCGCAGGCGCCAGCCAAGCCAGGCCGAGCGCCAGCGCGGCGGCGACGATCGGCGCGGATAGCCTGCCCCGCGCCCGCCCGGCGATCACGCGCCCGAAGACCAGCACGAAGCCCAGCGTGAAGATCGAATAGCCGATGTAGGTGGGTATCTTGCCGGGGTCGCGATTGATCGACAGGATGGTGCCCTGGCGATCCTGGTCGTAGCTCGACTGGAAGTGCTTCGTGCCGCGGTGATTCAGCGGGTTGTTCATCCAGATGCGCACCGGCCGCCCGTCGATGCCGTGCTCGGGATCGTAGAGCAGCACGTGGCTCTCGTAACTCGCCGGGTTGTCGCTGCCCGGATAGGTCTCCAGACGGAACTCCTGCAAGAAGATCTCATACGGCAAGGTGCGCATGACCGAGCCGTAAGCCAACCAGTAGGTCTGGTCGCCGAGCTGCACGCGCTGCGGAGCCCCGCCCTTGATGCAGATCGCATCGACCCGCCGGCCCTCATGCGCCACGTAGAGTCGCGCCGCCGACGGGGCGTTCGGGTCCTGGCTGGGCGACGGCACCGAAACCAGCGAGGTCTCGATCTGGGACGGCACCATGCGCAGGCCGCTCTCGCTGCGGTACAACACCTGCGGTTCGAGCGGCACGACCTCGCCGGCCGCGAGCGTGCGGGTCTCGCCGCCCGCGCCCATCGCACCCATCGCGCCGATCTCGAGGGGGAACGACGCGCGAATGACCACGCGCCCTTCCTGTTTGGCCAGATCGATGCCGCCGCCCAGTTCGTAGAGCAAGTCCACCTGGCGCAGCAAGTCGTGGTCCTCGTGCGCAAGCGCGAAATCGTGGTGCAGCGCGAAGAGGGTCCGGGTGGCGCTCTCGCCGGTCGGGCTGCCGATCACGACCCGGATCATCGGGTTGCGTAGCGGCCCCTCGGGATCGGACACACCCTGAGTATGATAGTCGCTCTGGAACTCGCTCAGCTCGAACGTCCAACCGCCGCACTCGCCGAGCAAGGTCAGCGCCGGAACGATCGGCAAGCGGCAGACTTCGCCGCCGGCGCGCACCCGGAGCACCCCGTAACGCGCGTCGGCCGCGGCGGGCGGCAGCTCGCCGCGATGGAAACGAACCGGTATGCCGGCGAGCGTCAAATCGTCGCCCTCGCGCAGCGTATGGACCTTGAGGCTGCCGTCCTCCATCACGCCAAGGGACACCTGGGCGAATCCGTCCGCGCCGGGTTTCACGGTGCGCTCGAACCGCGGCCAGAATTCCGCCACGCCGAGTTCCACGACCCGGCCGTCGAGGGTGAACCTCCGGCTCAGGCGCTGCTCGCCTGATCGATAGAGGCGCACCGGCAGTTCCGCTTCCAGATCGCCCGCGCGCAAGCGGGCGTAGGTGTCCGCCGACGAGACCACGCGGTTGCTCTCGCCCTCGCGGATGTGCAGATAGCCTTCGAAACCGAACCAGCGGGTGATGCCGGCCCCGATCAGGATGACCAGGATCCCGATGTGGAGCAGCAGGAAACCGGCGGCTGGGCGGCCGCGATTGCAGCGGCGCACCAGGTTCAAGAGCAGGTTCACGAACAGCACGACCAGCACCATGTTGAACCAGAGCGCGTCGTAGACCAGGTCGTAGGCCGCCGCCCGGCCGGTCGCGGACGAGCCCAGGCCGTTGTAATGGTTCTCGACCAGGGTGGCGGCACCCGACGCCACGGCGATGATCACCAGCAGACCGGCGCCGAGGCGCAGATCGGAGAGCCGGCGGAAAACGGAATTTTGGACGAGCGTTTTCACGGCACCTCGCAGGGTTGGGGGTCGCAAACATCGTCCACCAACATAGCAGGATATTTCGTTGTCGACCAAGGGGCGCACCGCGGCGTCCATACTCCGCCGCCGCCCGCTGACGGCACTTGTCACCCGGAGGCGAACGCAGTATCGTCCAGCTCCCGAAGCGTTCCGGGGCCGCTTGCCGCGGAGCGACCAGCGCGGCCGCACCGGCTCCACCAACCCGACCGCCTTGCCAAGGAGCGTGCCATGTCCACCGCCCGTCTCGTTTTTGCCCTTATGCTCGCTGCGACCATTGCCCTGCCGGCCGTGGCCGATGAGATCCTCGACCAGATCAACAACGGGATCCAGCTCTACAAGTCCGGCGATTTCGCCGGCGCCGCCAGCGAACTCGAATTCGCCGCCGCACAGATCCGCCAGCTCCGCGCCGGCGAGGTCTCCGGCGCGCTGCCCAAGCCGCTAGCCGGCTGGACCGCCCCCGATGCCGAGACTTCGGCCATGGGCACGGCATTCTTCGGCGGCGGCACCAGCGCCAGCCGCAAGTACACGAAAGGTGACGCATCGGTCGAGGTACAGATCGTGACCGATTCGCCCATGCTGCAAGGTGTCACGATGCTGCTCAACAACCCAACGCTGCTCGGCGCCAGCGGCCAGAAGCTGATCCGGGTCAAGGGCAACAAG
>Ga0334888_1004600_pt1 | contig 12351 bp, 10 predicted proteins | sample GraSluR1_MG_FD_207227 | JGI IMG/M metagenome (GOLD analysis project Ga0334888, IMG submission 207227) | Sludge microbial communities from methane-producing bioreactor in Wageningen University, Netherlands - Granular Sludge_3_08-R1 | ecosystem: Engineered > Bioreactor > Anaerobic > Unclassified ...
AAGACGCTGGCCGTTCGTTGCCATCACGTCATGGCGGCGGTTCACCCCCACGCGTGTGGGGAAGACCGCCAGGTACTGCTGCGCCTGAGCGTTGACGTAGGTTCACCCCCACGCGTGTGGGGAAGACGCAGCACGTTTATCGGCGGGCCAGGCACGGACAGGTTCACCCCCACGCGTGTGGGGAAGACTCAGAGAGCGCAATCACGCGCCAAAAGTGCAACGGTTCACCCCCACGCGTGTGGGGAAGACCGCTCATCCAGCAGCGGATACGCCTCGATGTACGGTTCACCCCCACGCGTGTGGGGAAGACGCGGAAGAACGCTACCAGGCGCGGTCCGTGCTCGGTTCACCCCCACGCGTGTGGGGAAGACCAGCGCCATGCGGCCCCGGAGTTCGTCATAGGCGGTTCACCCCCACGCGTGTGGGGAAGACCCCAATCCCCCTCCGGGCGGGCAGAGTTACCTCGGTTCACCCCCACGCGTGTGGGGAAGACCCCAATCCCCCTCCGGGCGGGCAGAGTTACCTCGGTTCACCCCCACGCGTGTGGGGAAGACGAAGGATGATGCCGATGAGCGAGCCAGCAGGTCCGGTTCACCCCCACGCGTGTGGGGAAGACATCCAGCGCGCCCGTGCGGGCCAGGATGTCGACGGTTCACCCCCACGCGTGTGGGGAAGACGTGGCCGCTGGCGGCGGCGGCAACTATCTTTGGGGTTCACCCCCACGCGTGTGGGGAAGACGCTGGCCGTTCGTTGCCATCACGTCATGGCGGCGGTTCACCCCCACGCGTGTGGGGAAGACCGCCAGGTACTGCTGCGCCTGAGCGTTGACGTAGGTTCACCCCCACGCGTGTGGGGAAGACTGCGGGTTTCCGTGACGACGGTCAGAGAGGACCGGTTCACCCCCACGCGTGTGGGGAAGACCTGCGTGCCTCGATCCTGGTCTGTGCGGAACACGGTTCACCCCCACGCGTGTGGGGAAGACACCGGCACGGCCCGCTGGTATCGCCGCTCTTGAGGTTCACCCCCACGCGTGTGGGGAAGACACCCGAAGGTCGTGACATCGTCGTTGGCTGTGTGGTTCACCCCCACGCGTGTGGGGAAGACCTGAAATCAAACGAGGCAGCATAGTTCGCCGCTGGTTCACCCCCACGCGTGTGGGGAAGACTGGGGAGCCCACGCATCCGGTCGTCAACGTCAAGGTTCACCCCCACGCGTGTGGGGAAGACGTCTCCTCCTATCGGCCTATCGGCGGGCGCGAAGGTTCACCCCCACGCGTGTGGGGAAGACGACAGCGAGACGGACTGGTTGTTGGCAACCAGCGGTTCACCCCCACGCGTGTGGGGAAGACGGCCCTGGAGCACACGGACGCCCTGATACAGGCGGTTCACCCCCACGCGTGTGGGGAAGACGATGATGCCCGCTAGGGCAAGCATCCGGCGCCCGGTTCACCCCCACGCGTGTGGGGAAGACGCGCCTGCTGGCCGCCCGCGAGTTGTTCATGGCGGTTCACCCCCACGCGTGTGGGGAAGACTGGCGGTTGTATCGTTATCCATGGCCATGATCCGGTTCACCCCCACGCGTGTGGGGAAGACCCTTCGCATTGGATCCTGCAAAGGGAGTCGCGCGCCATCTCACAATCCTGCAGTCAGCCCCTATTCACCTCTGCCGCGAGGGACGCGCACAAGCAATAGCCCGTCGTGATCCACGATCTCCCGATTCAGGTTGCCCTCGGCGCGCATGGCCAACCCCTGCTCGTTGTTCGTAGACCAGATCTGCAACACGCCGCCGCCTTTCAGGCGACCTGCGCACTTTTCCCACAGTTTGTCACGCACCAGGGCCGACACGTCGCCCACAAACACGCCTGCCTGCGGCTCCAACAGCCAGCGGCTTAGCTCGCCTCGCAGACTTGGCGTCACCCGTTTGAGAATCATCACCAACATTCTACTTGCGTTTGACCTCCTCCCACAACTTGCGCCATAGATGCACCCCGAACTCGCCCGTCGGGTCGCTGTCCTCAGCCGAAACATCCCCCTCCGTAGGGATATCCAGCAGGGCGTCAATGTCCGGCAGCAGCCGCTGCAACAGCCGGTGCTTGCGAAAGTGATCGCGACAGAGCAGCCGAACCCGGGTCTCGACCTTTTCCTCAGATTCGGCCACCGTCTCAAAGGCCAGCGGAATCGTGATCTCGGCCTTGTAGAGATCGGCAATGTCATAGACGAAGGAGAGCTGTCGACCCGTGTGGACAAAGCCCATCGCGGGCGAATAGCCCCCCGAGACGATGGCCGCGTGGCATACCCCGTTCAGGCAGGCATTGGCCGAGGAGAGAGCCCGGTTCAGTGGGTCGCCACGGTTCCAGTTGGAGGCGTCATAGTTGCGTCCCTGCCAGTTGACGCCCGTGCGCTTGGCCTCCTCGGCATAGGTGTCGCGCATGCGCGCGCCTTCCATGCCTCGGATCTGGTTCAGGGTCAGATCATCGTCGAGCTGATACCCAAAGCGATACTCGTACATGCGCCAAACCACCTGCATGCGGGTGGCCTCGTTGCAGAGCAACTGGGCCTGGTGCAGGATGTGGCGCGCCGAGCGCGTCTCGCCGGTGCCCTGGGCATAGCAGCGCACGCCGTGCTCTCCCAGCCAGACGATGCTGCAGCCATTCTCCACCAAGGCGCGCACAGCGGCATGGCTGATAGAGCAACCGGGGCCCAGCATCAGTACACCCAGGGCCGCGGCGGGAACCGGCGTGCGCCCCTCCTTGTCCCACAAAGCGATGGATTGGGCATCCTGCAGGATGCGCGCCCGCTCCACATATAGATAGCTCAAGCCGTCGCGCAGCTTGGGCAGCTCGTGCAAGTCCTTGGGCATGGATCACCTCCCGCGCCGGAGGGGCAGACGATCAAGCGTGCCCCTCCGGCCTATAGCTAGGATGCCAGGCGAGCTGGGCCCAGGGAGAGCAACCCGAACCCAAAGGCCTTGGCGCTGCCGATGCCGCCGCGCACGGCCTCTTGCAGCAGCGCGGCGTCGGTTACCCGCAGCAGCCCGTCATAGCGCACAGCCACATGGACCAGCCCCCTCTCGTGGCCGGGTTTGCGGGCCGTCTGCATGGCCTCGGGCGCGATGACGGCCCGCAGCACGACAAAGCCGTGCTGCTCGCCCTTGCGATCTAGCCAGGCCCGCTGCTCCTCTTCGCGCAACAGGCCCAGGCGCACGCCGTTAGCAGGCGGGTCGTCGCCCTTCTCATGACTCTTCTTCTTGACCGTGGGGTTGGCCCGCAGCCGAAAGGCCAGCATCTGCCCAGAGCGCAACTCTAGATCTATGGCCTTGCACTGGGCTGGACACAGCAGGTATCCCGCCAGATCATCCGCCCAGCGCCAGTCGGGCTCGTTCTGCGATTGCACCAGCAAGGGGGCAGGGCCACCCGCTGGCGCGCTCGATTGGCGCGGCGTATCCACCCGAAAGAGCACGCGCTCGCCCGGGGGCAGACTCTCCGGAAAGGCGCTCAGCACGGTGCGATGTAGCTCGTAGGGCTGTGCCAGCTCGCGCTGGGCCCGCTTGTGGCGGGGATTCAGCATCAAGCAGGAGAGGTACATGCTTCTACCTCCTGGAGTGAGAGCAGCGGCATGGGGGGCCTGAACAGCGTGGTGCTCACCCTGCGGGGCCCAAAGCGCCGCTCGGCAAAAGAGATCGGTTGATCGGGGCGCACCTGGGCGCCCTGGGGATCCTCCAGCACCAGGCGCAACTGGCGCGGGCGCTCCTCTGGCTTGACCCAGCGCGGCCCCAGCCAGGGGTAGCTGCACAGGGCGGCCTTTAGGCTCGTCTCGTGCTGCAACCCGTCGCAAAGCCAGACCGGCTCGCCCGGCGGGCAGGCCTTGCGCCCCAGAAAGAGGGGCCAGCGGGGATCGCGCAGGGCCTCGTGGACATGGGCCAGGAGGGCGAGGTCCTCGCCCTCCATCGCCACGAGAAAGCGGGCGTCTGTGAGGTAGTAGCGGTTGCCGGGGATCACATTTCTGCGCTCCACGTCGCCACTCGCCTTGTAGTAGCCGCCCACGCCCGCCACGTGATAGTCGCGCAGGATCCCGCCCTCCTGGTCGGCCCGTACGCCCATGCGCAGGGCCGCCAGGTCGGCGATAGGTTGGTCACGGGTGCGGCCCAGGGCGGCGCACACCAGACCCACGACACCACTCTTGGATGGCTCGCGTAGGGTGTCGCGCACCGCAAAGCGGCTCTCGACGCCCCAGGCCTGGAGAGGCCCGCTCAGGCGCAAGAGCAGGACATGCTTGTTGCTCACGGCATCACCCCCCGTTCCGCAGCGCGTCCAGCACCGTCTGGCGCCAGGCGGCTTCGCCTACCACCAGGCTGCCCGCCAGATGCGGGAGCTCGGCCTCGCCCGCAAAGCAGCGCAGAGCCGCCACAGCCTGTAGGCTCTCCTGGCCATAGGCGGCGCACAGGGCGCCCCAGTAGGTGTCCAGGGCAACTAGCGAGGGGGCCACATAGCCGCCCTCGCGCTGGGGGCGCACCGGCTGCTCAAAGGCGTTGGCCAGGCTCCAGGCCATGCCATCCTGGCGCACTACGGCCAGGGCCAGGCTGGGCGGGTTAAAGGCGGCGTGGCTGTTCTGCTTGCCGCTGGGCACGGCGTAGAGGCTGGCCCGCAGGAACCCCTCCACTGCCTTGCGAGCCAGCTCGGCGTCGCCCTTGAGGTTCTTGACGAGCTGATCCCAGTCAATGCGAGCGTAGCGATAGTAGCAGGCGCTGTCATAGCCGGTGACGCCCATCATGCCGGCACCCGGCTCGTCGCGCTCCAGCAGATCGTCCACGGCGGTGTAGAAGTCCATCTCCATGGTGACCCGATGGGTCGAGAGAGCGTGGGCCACCTGGCAGGCGGCATCCAGCCCCAGCTCTGGCTTTTCGGCCAGCATGCGCCCAAACAGGGCAATATCCGGTGCGCCGGTAACGTCCTGGTGCGCCCGCACGATGGGCCGCGCCAGCTTGGCGATGGTATCCGCCAGCGGCTTGTCCTCGATGCCCACCAAGCCATCCCACTCGGCCAGCAACGCGTCGGTGATAGCTTGTAGCTCGCCTTCCGAGATGTAGATCAAGACGGCGGTCTGTGTCTCCTTTTCCTCCCCTGTGGTGCGGGGATCGAGCTTGCTGGCGTACTCGGTCACAAAGGCAGCAGCGATGCGCTCGGCCTGCTCTTTGGGCTTGCCGGCGGCCTCCAGCCGCTCGCGCACGAGCTTGACCATGCGACGGGTGCGCTGCGCCAGGGGCACCTGGGTGGCATGCTCAAAGGCCGGGTGCTTGCGGATCGAACGCTTGAGGCACTGGGAGGAGATGCGAGCGCGGCGGGCGCCGCCAAACTCGCAGTCCTTGGGGCTGCCGGTGTCGTCCCGGTTCAGGTTCGAGGGAGCAAAGCTCTGCAACAGGTGAATCTCGATGAACATGTTTGTCCTCCTAGCTCTCTTCAGGGGTCTCTTGACGCTCGCGCCCCCAATAGGCGCGGGCCCAATCTCTTTGGACACGGCGAGAGGGATCGCCCCAGCGGGGCAGGTCCCGGAACAATTGGCGCCATTCCACCGGCACCTCTTTGGAGGCCAGGTAGCCGATGGCCTGGCGCAGGCGGTCGGGCAGATCGTCCGGGTGGGCGGCCAATAGCGCAGTAAAGCGCCGCTCGATGGGAGAGATGCGGTCCTCCTCCGTCAGCGCGCCAGGCTCTTTGGCCGCGGCCAGGCGAAAGCTCGCACCCAGGTTGCCCACGCCGCCAGGCTCCGAGTGCAGGCTAAAGAGGGACGCCACCAGATAGTAGGCGGACTCTTGCCAGGGGCGCGCCTCAGGGGACAGCCAGGGCACCACGTAGGGGTACATGGCGGCCACCGTGCCAGGCGGCTGGCCCAGGCCGCGCCGCAGCGCCGCCAGGGCGCCCCGGTTCCCGCGGCTGGCCAGCGCTTCCAGGTAGTCAATGAACGGATGTGTTTCAGTCATGTGGTTGCCTCCTTTGCATCGGGTTCGGGCATATGCTCCTTCCATACCTTGCCCAAGCCACTGGAGAGTTGCTGCCGGGCCAGCACGGCCGCCTTGAGGGCCGAGGTGCTCTCGCCTAGGTTCTGGGCGGCGGCCTCCAGGGCGGCCCAGGCGGCGTTGCGCACCACCTGCGCCCAGGCAGCGCGGGCCGCAGGGGCATCCTCGACCAAGCCGGTCACCAGATCGTGAAAAGGCAGCTCCAGGGCGGCCCAGTAGCGCCGCTCAGCGCCCCAGGACGCCATGAGAGCGTCACGCTCCTGGCGCTGCTGCTGCCCGAGGTTGCCGCCCTCCCTGTGATAGAGTAACTCAACGGCCAGGGTCGAGAGGGCGCCCCAGAGCTGGCCACGCACGGCCTCGGCCAGGGCCAGGGCCTTCTCCAGATGGGTAACCAGGTACTGATCCTGGAGCAGGGCCAGGGGAAGAGGAAGTTGCTCGGAACGATAGAACTCGACCTTAGCCTGGTCGTTGGCCATGCCCAGGGCCAGCAGACGCTTGGTGTGCTGTCGGCTCAGCCCGGGCACGTCGCCATCATCAAGCAGCATGTGCAGCCAGGTGATGGAGTATGGGGGCAGGTTGCCCCCGCTGCCCCTCTGTTCTTTGGCGACGATGCGTAGCACGGCGGCGCTGTCCCTCCAGAGCACCCTGTCTTCGTTGTAGCGCAGCACCAGCCAGCCCTGCCCACGCCCCGTGCCTTGACGATAGTGCTTGAGGGGGTCAACGATACTCTCGGCAAAGCGTAGCCCGGGCCCCAGCAGCATCTCGGACACGACAATGCCATTGGGCCCTTCTTGGGGCATTAGGAGGATGCGACGATTCTGCCATGTCAGGTAGTCCAGGTAACCATAGGGTACACGGACCTCTCGCTGGTAAGGGTCATCCATCTCCCAGGCGGGCCTATCCAGGTCCTGTCTCGTGCTCAAGATGTCGGGCACGGGATAGGGTACCAGGTTGAGCATCAGGGTCTGGAAGAGGGTATCACCTTGCACGAAGAAAGTGATGCCACGCGCCGCCGGGCCATCGGTGAACCGCTCCCCCGACACAGGGCTTAATCCGCCAAGGCCATAGGCATGCGCAGCTACCAAGGCCCGCGCTGCCTGGGCAGGAGTGAGGGTCACTCCGCGGTCTTCCCAGTTGTGGTCAAAAAGCACGGGGTTGTTGCCAGAGGCTAGATCGTGAATGAGCGAGATGGCCGATTTGGGCTTGGCCTTGGCGTGGGCCCTCTGGAAAAAGGGATGTGTCGCGTCGAATAGATCAAAGCGATCACGCCACTCGGTCAGGTATCTCTCAATGGGCTCGGCCATAAACTGACCCCGCTCCCAGAGAGCGCGCCATGCATCTGGCTCCTCTTCCGGACCGAACAGGCGATGCAGCACGGCCAGGAATAGGCGCAGGATAGCAGCAGTCACCAGTGGTGTTTCGCCGGTGAACTCGCTCATCTCGTGAGCCCGGAGCAGAGTGTCCTTCAGGCTCAGCGATTGCAGACCACCGTCCAATCCGACACACGGAAGCCATGGTTGGTCCACAAGGTTGAATGAACAGGCCATAGGAACTCCTTTCGATTTGATGCTACGACATGAATTCTTGGATCAGGGCATTGTTCTCTACACCTCCTTGCCTATGGAGAGGCCGAGATCGCGGCTCAGCCGCATCACGTACCCACACCCGGACACTGGACACACGCTATCGGCAAAGACCGCTAGCCGATAGTGGCGCAGGAGCGAGTGTCGCCGCCACGCCTCCGGCGGCCGTTGCGCGATGAGATGCGGCACCAGGCCACGGTGAGTTACTTGAACGGCGCGCCGCGCCAGCTTGCGGGTAACATCCGCTGAAGGCGTGTGCTCCATATCCACCGGGGCACCCCCTGCGGGGTCCAAGGTAAGCGAGTCTCCCTGCTTGTGCAGGCACACCACGGTAATCCCCTCGCCTCCCCAGCGGGTGAGCGCCTGAAACGTCGGATGCACCGATGGGTCTTCATCGGCGAGGCCGACATCGCTCTGTCCGAACAATCGAAAGCTCTCAACGGGCAACACGAGGCGTTTGAGCGCTTCCGACTCCTCTCTCCGCTTACTCCCATCCCAAGCTTCGCGATACTTGGTCAGGGCATCGGCGCCCACGGCGTGTTGGCTCTCATCCTCCCCATAGACTGCCTCGATCAGCGTCTGAGTCTCGGAGGGCAGGTGCAGCGAGTCCCGCCCTTGCAGCGCCAGCCAGGTGCGCAGCAGGATGTAGGGCTCGTACACATAGGCATCGCTGCCCCACTCGGGCAGGGCCTCGGCGTTGGCGGGTGTCACGATGCCCAGCCTTGGCTCGGCTAGGGGCGCGGGGCGCCCTGGCCGGTCATGGCGATGCAGGCGTCCCGCCCGCTGGATCAGTAGATCCATGGGCGCCAGATCGGTGATCATCAGGTCGAAATCCAGGTCCAGGCTCTGCTCGATCACCTGGGTGGCCACGACTACCCCGCGCCGATCTTGGGGTTGCGAACCCTTTCCGTAACGCGACAGCACCTTGTTCTCGATCTCCTCTCGCCACACGGGCGGAAAGCGGCTATGGAAGAGGGTCAGGTCGTCCGGTGGTACCAAGGCGGCCTCGCGCAGGGTCTGGTAGACCTGCTGGGAACGGGCGACGGTGTTGCACAATACCGTGGCGCAGCCGCCCTCCGCTAGGGCGGCGCGCAGCGTCTCGATCAAGGCCGAGTCGCCCTGGGGAAGCCACTCTAGCGCCAGGGGGCGATCCTCAGGCGCTGGCAGGGGCCGCCAACCGGCGCTCCCACCGCAAGCCCAGGTGACGGCGGGGTAGGCTACCGAGGCCGTATCTAGATCATCGGGCGCGCCATAGGCCCGCAGCAGCTCACGGCGCGTCGAGGCGGGCAAGGTGGCTGAGAGCATGACCACCGATGAGCCCTGGGCGCGCAGCCAACCCAACAGCCGGGCAAACAGGGTGGACATGTAGGTGTCGTAGGCGTGTACCTCGTCAAAGATGACTGTCTTGCCTGCCAGACCGAACAGCCGCACAAAGTAGTGCCGGGTAAGCAGCACGCTCAGCAGGGCCTGATCCACCGTGCCCACGCCAAAGGGAGCCAGCAGGCTGCGCTTGCGCGGCAGGAACCAAGACATAGCGTCCAAACTCTCGTCGGCAGTCGCGTCGCCCTCTTGAGCGGTGACGACCCGGGGAGGCGGCCCGGCCCAGCGCGCCTGGCTGTGCACGAGGAGCGGCGTGACGGTCCCTTTGCCATAGCGGGCGTCCAGCATCTTGCCCAGGCGTTCGTGCATCTGGTTGCTGGTAGAGGTGGTAGGCATGGCGATGTAGAGCCCGCGCTGCTGCAAACGACATGCCCACTGGTCGGCCAGATAGAGCGCCGATTCGGTTTTGCCCGAGCCGGTGGGCGCCTCGATCAGTACAAGGGAGGGGCCATCGAGCTTGGGCGCCAGGTCTATGACGGCCTGCTGCATGGGTAAAGCCGTGTACTTGGGGAAAAGGGTCTCAAAGGAAGCGGGCTCCTGCGGCGCCTGCCACAGGTCCCACTCGACCTGGTGTACGGCGCGTTGCGCCTGCTCCGCAGCCTGCTCCGCATAGGCGGCGAGGTTGCGCGCGTCCGGCGCCGCCGGAAAGTGCTCCTGCATCGAACCGACCCAATCGGCGGCGGAGACCAAGCCGGAGAGCAGGGTGACGAGAGCTTGGCGCTCCGGCCGCTGGGCCAGGCAGTCGGGGAGCGGGACAGGCAAGTAGAGCGCGGCCAGGGCCGCAACCAGCCCGGCGCGGGCGGCATCCCAGGCTTCATCGCCATACTGATCGCGATTGAGCGAGGTGGCCAGGTTGGGCGGCGGCCAACTGCCATGGTGCCCGCCCAAGCCACGGGCCAGGTCCCGGGCCAGCAGGCCAGGAGCGCCCCAGCGCTCCAGCAAGGGCGGCAGCGCCCAGGCGCTGATGACGCCATGCCAGGCGCCCGCATCCCCGCCGAACTGGCGCCGGAACCCAAGCCCGTGGACCTCCAGCAGCGGCACCGCCGGCGGGTGCTGCCTCTGAAAGGCCGGGCTGGCCTTGCCCAGATCGTGCAGGGCGGCCCAGAACATGAGGGTGCGGCGCGCGACGGCGTCGTCGCAGCCCAGGGTCTCTGCGATGCGGGCCCGCAGACCCGCGCCCAGGCTTCTATCCCACAAAGCGCCCACCACTTCTGCCACATCAATCATGTGGCAGAGCAGCGGGTGCGTCACTTTGGCCTCCTTGGGTCCACTTGTCTTGCCCCAGAGGGCGTACAGCTCGTCCATCCCACTTCACCTCGCGTTTCCAGCATGCCTTGGCTCACACCGATCAGGCGCTGCCGCCATTTTACCCAGCAGTAACCGGCGGCGCTAGCGCTTCCCGCGCGAGCCAGATACGACTCCATTCGCGGCAAGCATAGCACGAGGGCGCGCCAGGTAGTGTCGCGAATGGTCTGACTTGCGCCAAGGGCAGACAAGACAAGCGTCGAGGGGGCAGGAGTTACCGACAACGGGTTTTCAGGCCAGCCCTTGGTCGCAACGAGCAGCGATGATGTCGAGGCCGAAGTGATCATGCGCGAGAGCGAGCGCGAGATGCAGCGGATCGCCCAGGAGATCGCCAGCCGCCTGACCCCAAAGCAGACCCTCATCCTGGAACTCGCTGCTGCGGGCCAGTCTCAGCGAGAGATCGGGCTCAAACTCAGGTGTACGCAGCAGGCCGTGAGCAAGGAGTTGCAGCGCGCACGCGCTGTTGCGGCAGAGTACTTGAGCCCTCAGACTGTGTCGCGGAGCGGCGTCAGGTGCGCCAGATCTCCCGCCAGCGAGCGGGCCGGCGTGTACGCAGAACCCCTGCTGCGCAACGCTCCCTATAAGAGCGAGAGACTGAACAGGGAGTATTGCCAGGCCAGCGGGATCCAAAAGCACAAGCCCAAGGCCAAGAGGAGAGCTGACGAGGGCTGCGTGTAGGTCACCGGCTGCCCACAGGTTGTGAATCGGCCTCCTTGTGGCACTAATATATGGGATGTTCGTGTAGTCGGGGGCTACGCGACAGTCGTAATGCCCACGGCAGCATATCTTTCCAAACCCTGGCACGAGGGGCCGTCCTGCCCTGCTTTGCCTGTCTAGCGACTCTTGGATTGATCGATCCTCTCGGCGAGAGCCCTGGCCGCGATGCGGGGCGTTCTCGCCGGTCTCTGTGGCCCTGAGGCCGCGTACTCAACTGGCCGGGGTGCCTTGGGCTGTCGCCCAGGCCCGCCGCCCTGCGCCCCGCCTGGTGTACGCCCATCGTCACCCAGACCGCGCATCCGGAGGTTCACAAGATGAGTCTACGCATCCTGCTGCCCGGGGGGCGGCATCCTACCCGCGACCCTCGCCTCCCGGCTGCTAGACAAGCCGGTCTGTGTGGTGGTCAAAGGGCCCTCTTCGGGCGGCAAGAGCTACACCGCCGAGACGGTGCTCAAAACCCTGCCTCAGGACGCTTACCTCGACTTTACCAGCATGTCCGATCACGCGCTGATCTATGACGATCGCCCCGTCGTCCACAAGGTCATCGTCCTCTATGAGGCCAGCGGTCTGGGCGCCGACCGGCAGGGGGAGCCGAGCCTGCTCGCCTGCCTGGTGCGTTCGCTCCTCTCAGAGGGGCGCATCAAGCACACCACTGTCGAAAAGACCTCCGAGGGGATGCGCCCCCGGCACTTGGAGCGGCAGGGCCCCACGGGCATGATCACCACGACCACCTGGGCCAGCCTCCATCCCGAGAACGAGACCCGCATGCTTTCCGTCACCGTGCGCGATGATGCCAGCCACACGGCCGACATCCTGGCCATTCTGGGCGATAGGGCCGCTGGCCTGCATGGCGTACCTCCCGATCTGACCCCGTGGCATGCGCTGCAGACGTGGCTCGAAACGGCTGGCTGCCGACAGGTCGTGATCCCCTTTGCCCCGATTCTGGCCCGTTTGTGCGACGCCAGGGCGGTGCGCCTGCGGCGCGATATGAACAAGGTGTTCACCCTGGTCCGCACCCACGCCATGCTGCATCAGCAGACCCGCGAGCGCGATGACCAGGGGCGCATCGTGGCCACCCTGGCCGACTATGCCGCCGCTCACTCGCTCGTGCTCTATGGCCTGGATAGCGTGGGCAACCGCACGCCCCTGGCCCAGGCGCTGGATCTGGCGCTGCACGTGGACACCGTGGCCCCCCTGGTGAGCATGACGCGCTCGGAGGACAGGGCCAGGGTGGGCGTGTCTACGCCGGTGGCCGAGGGTACGATCCGCGAGGGCGGCCTGGTGACCCAGATCCTGGCGACCGTCGAGACGCCCACGGGCCGCTCGTATGTCGAGCACGTCTCGATGCCCACGCCCG
>Ga0334888_1004603_pt1 | contig 12340 bp, 7 predicted proteins | sample GraSluR1_MG_FD_207227 | JGI IMG/M metagenome (GOLD analysis project Ga0334888, IMG submission 207227) | Sludge microbial communities from methane-producing bioreactor in Wageningen University, Netherlands - Granular Sludge_3_08-R1 | ecosystem: Engineered > Bioreactor > Anaerobic > Unclassified ...
TCAAGGACGGTTCCATCTCTGCGGGAAAGCGCATCGTTATAGATGGGCAGCAGAGGATAACCGCTCTCATGGCAGCTCTGTTGGGAGTACGTATCGTCAATAAGGATTACCGAAAAGATCGGATAATCATCGCCTTTCATCCGGTAGAGCGTAAGTTTGAGGTTTCCAATCCAGCGATTCAGAAAGATAAAGCCTGGATACCGGATATTTCTTCTGTTTTTTCCCCGGAATTCAGAATGCTGAAAGCCATGGAGGAGTACTGCCTTCGCAACGATATTGAGAATCGGGATGCCATCCACGAAAGCTTGGAATCCCTGAAGGGAATTATCAACAATCATGTGGGTCTCATCGAGCTTGACGCACATCTCGACATAGAAACAGTCTCAGAAATTTTTATTCGCATCAACTCTACCGGAGCGATTCTTAGCCAGGCGGATTTTGCCATGTCGAAAATTGCTGTGAATGAAAGCTATGGAGGAAATACGCTCCGTAAGGCCATTGATTATTTTTGCCATCTTGCGGTGAATCCTGATTTTTACGATCAGTTGGTGGAGGTGGATAATCCTTTTACGAAAGCGGATTATTTCCAAAAGATGAGCTGGCTCCGGAAGGAAAATGGGGATCTGTACAATCCTTCTTATACGGATATGCTGCGAGTGGCTTTTATCTCGGAATTTAAGCGGGGGCGTTTACAGGATCTTGTGGCTTTGCTTTCGGGAAGGAATTTCGAAACCCGGGGATACGAGGAGGATATTGCAGAGAACTCCTTTGCAAAACTTCGTGCCGGTATTTTGAACTATATAAACGAAACGCATTTTAAGCGGCTCCTTATGATCTTACGTTCCGCCGGTTTTGTGGATACCGCCATGATAGGCTCGCAAAATTCCATTAACTTCGCCTATGTTCTTTATCTGGCCTTGCGGAATCATTCAGAAAATGCTGCACACATTGAATCGTTGGTGCGAAAATGGTTCGTCCTTTCGGTTCTCACGGGACGTTATTCCGGTTCTCCCGAAACCAGGTTTGATACTGATATCCGGCGTATTCACGATCTTGGTGCCACTACGTATATTCAAAATGTCGTTGATGCGGAACTTTCCGAGACCTTTTGGAAATTCGGCTTGCCTCAGCAGCTGGAAACGTCTCTTTCTACGAATCCCTCATTTCAGGTCTTTCTGGCAGCTCAGGTTAATTTAAAGGACAAAGGTCTTTTCTCGAAGGATATCACCGTTTACGATTTGATTGAACACAAAGGAGATAAGCACCACATTTTCCCTAGAAAATATTTGAAAAACCTTGGGTTTAAACAAAGTCACTATAATCAGGTAGCCAATTACGTGATGACCCAGAGTGAGATTAATATCGCTATCGGAGCAAAGCCTCCCTCTCAGTATTTCAAAGAGGTTCTTGCTCAGTGTAACGGGGGAGATCTGCGTTACGGAGGCATTGTCGATAGAGAACAGCTTCTGGAAAATTTTCATATGAATTGTATCCCCGAGGGGATTGAGGAGATGAGGGAAACGGATTATGATCGGTTCCTGAAAGACCGTCGTAAGTTAATGGCCCGGAAAATAGAAAAGTATTTTGCCGCCCTATGATGATCCACTTCTTGCTACCGTCAGGAAGTCCGGGACGGAAGCCCCTTTTGGGGAGGGCTTGTGATGACCGCCACACCTGACGAAGGTCCGATTTATCCTGTCAGCCTGGCCCGATAAATGACTTTTTAAATGCATTGTGTTTCGATCCCTCAGCAGGCTATGTAGCACATTAGCTGAGCGGCTTGAAGAGAGTTTGGCTGCTGTAAAACGTAATATTCAAAAACTGAAACGGCAAAACCGCATTCGCTGGATCGGTTCCAAAAAACCGGTCATTGAGAGGCGATTGAATGCCCCCTTCACCCTATACCGAAAATACCCTCATTCAGCGGACCACCGCAGAGTACCTGGAGGCAGCAGGAGTTGGCGATGGGAGCGCGCTGTGGAGAGGACAGCGAGCTAAAGGCAGAGGTGCGTGAAAAAACCGAAGCGGTTTTCGTCCATGTATTTCGGGCGTACCCCACGGTGCCGTCACCCTATTACGCGAGCATGGCGTCCTAGAAAAATAAGGGAAGGATGTTGAATCGATGAAAAAAGGATTGTTGGTAATCGACCTGCAAAATGACTATTTCCCCGGCGGTAATTTCCCTCTCTGGAATACCGAGGCAACCCTCGAGAATGTTCTCGATGCCATGGAAAGAGCCAAGGCAAAGGCCATTCCGATTATTCACGTGCAACACGTGGCGGATCCGAAAAAGGGAAAAGCTCCCTTTTTCAATCAGGGTACCGAGGGTGCGGAAATTCATTCCCGGGTTATCGAAGCTGCTCCGGAGGCTCCCGTGGTGGTGAAGGGCTTTGCGGATGGTTTTGTGGGAACGAATCTTGAGGAAACCCTTTCGAATCTTGGGATAACGGATTTATACGTATGCGGCATGATGACGCATAATTGCGTTACTCATACCGCAATCTCAAAGTCCGCAGAAAAATATAACGTTTCCATTCTCGGAGATTGCTGCACCACCGTAGATGAAATGATTCATAAGATGGCCTTGAGTGCCGTATCCACCAGGCTTCCAGTGGTAAATTCCAAAACCGTCCTGTGAGGACGGACACGGGGTTTATGTATAGAGAGCTTGATATTCAAAGGAGCCTGAAAGATGAGGGTTTACAAGAGCCTTACGAGAATTTTTATTGCCCCTGCGGAAATGGATGTTTCCATCGCTTTTTATGAGGAGCTTTTCGGAGAAAAATGCGGTATGAGGTTTGCGTATTCCGAGAAGGGGCTCGAACTCGCCATGGTGGGTTCCTTCTTGTTGATTTCCGGTTCCCCGGATAAGCTGGAGCCCTTTAGGGAGACAAAGGTGACATTCCTGGTGGATTCTGTGGACGCTTTTATGGAGTATCTTGAGAAAAAAGGAGCTATCCTGCTGGAATATCCCAAGGCTGTGCCCACGGGAAAAAACATGCGTGTTAAACACCCGGACGGGTTTGTGGCGGAGTATGTGGAACATAAATGAAGAAATGGTGAGATTGCTGCTGTTGTCAGGGAGATTTTTGTAGAGTTCCTGTCCGTTAGGTTTTATGCGACTGATTCTGCAGATCGCAATCCTGGAAGAGGGCATTATAGGCTGGCTCCACGAGAAGGCCGAGGGATCGATGTAGGGGCGATTCATGAATCGCCCCTACATCGATGTGTCCAATTTTTTTGCCTCCCCGCGCAAAATTGCGGGGGGGGCATTTTCTTTTTCTTTCAAGATTGCTCTGCCGTGCTATACTCTTAACCAAATAGTGCTCTTTTTTGAGGGCATGGAACAGATGTCCTTTTGAAAAAATCGCGATATTCCGAGAGGGGATGAGAGATGTGTGCCGCTACCGTGACGGTTTGGGTGAACAAAAAAGCGGGATTCTTTTTTTTCTGCCTTTTCTGATATTCTTCCTCTTTTTGTTTTTCTCTGGTTCCGCTATCGCCGCTCCGCCTCCGGAGGTGCTTTTTAAGGTAGGCCAGGCGGTGATGAACTGGGACGGCCTTACCCCCGCAGACCTCTACGGTTCGGTGAAGGAGGCGAATCCGGATCTTTCCGCCATCGAATCCCTGGAGATTCTGGATAGGGTTCTGAAGGCGGGAGAACTTCCGTCGCTTCTGGGATATGCCCGAAGCATGGAAGCCCGGCGCGAAGCCGCCCGGAATGCGGTAACAAAGGCCCTTTCGGAGAGCCGCAACAAGGTTTTTGCGACATATGTGCAGGAACATCCCGAGAAGGCCCGGAGCCTTTACGGCGTGGCGGAGGAGGTTCAAGGCCTTTGGAAAGAGGCGTTTCTGAGCGCTCTCGGAGCTTCCGGAACCGAACTTTTGCCGGAAGATTTCGGGGTGACCCTTCTTTCTCAGCGAGGCGAGGAGGCTCTTTTTTCTCCGGAAACCTTCCTGCCACTGGATCTTTCGGGAAACTTCGGATCTCCCGTGAAAGAAGATGCCCTGGCGAAAGAGCTCGCCCTACGGGAGCCCATGGCCCGAACTCGAGATCTCGCTACCCGGGAGGGCGTTTACGAGATACTTTTCGATGAAGAGGGAAATCTCCGTAATCCGAATTCTCTCAACCTTGAGGATCCCGAAGCTTTGGTCAGGGAAGCCTCCCCGGATCTCTTTGGAGATCCTTCGAAGCTCGAGAAGCCCACGCTTTCGGCGGATCTTCAGATTTCCGAAAAACCCGCCTTCGAGGAGCCTTTCGGAGAAAAACCCTCCCTTTCGCTCTCGGAAGACGCTCCTTTCTCCTCCGAGATTCCGGATCTTTCGGCGGAGCTCGAGGGGCTTGCAGAAACCTTGCAGCCCGGCGAAGTCCTTCAGATCGCCGCTCGCGTATCCGGAGGGGCTCCTCCCTACCGCTACGCCTGGAGCGAAAATCTTCAGGCCAGCGGGGGTAACGCCCGATACGAGGCGGAGGCCCCCGGAAAGGATATGATTTCCCTTACCGTGCTGGACAGCCGGGGAAAGACCTTGGAAATCCGCAAAAGCCTCAGGGTGGTGCCTTTGGAGGTACGAGTGGAGATGCTGGGGATTTTTGCTCCCCAGGGGAGCCCGTATCAAAAGGGTGCCGAGAATATCATGGCGGGGGACCGGGTACATCTCAAGGGTATCGCCAGCCGCCGGTATCCGGGAATGCAATACCGCTGGAAAGCCGAGGGGGGAGTGCTCTTCGAAGGGCGCACCGCCGGAGAGACCGTCTCGCTCTACCGCAACGACGAGGGAAGCGCCGCCATTACCCTGGAAATTCTTTCTCCCAGAGGAGCCCTGCTGGGAGAGGGAAGCTACGTTTTTCACGTGAAACAAGTGCGGGATCCCCAACGGGCGAAAGAGCTTCTGGAACAATCTCGAGAGGCCTGGAAAAGCCGGGATTATTCCCGGGCTCTCTCCCTGATTCTTCAGGCGGAGCGGTTGGATCCTGAAAATGAGGAAATCCGGAAGACCCGGGAAAAGGCGGAGCAGTATCAGGAGGGACAGAAGCGGGCCCTGGAACTTCGCAGGAAGGCGGAAGAGCAGATTCGGGAGGGTAAGCTCGAAGAAGCTCTGGCATCCTATCGGGAGAGCCTGAACTATGCGGAGGATCCCGAAACCCGTCGGCGCCTGGAAGCGCTGCGGGAGTTCGCCGCCAAGTACCGCAAGGCCCAGGATCTGTGGGAGCAGGCTGCAAGCCTCCAGGAGCACGGGTATTACGAAGAGGCTCTGGAAAAGTATCGGGAAGGACTTGCTCTCTACGGAGATCCCCGCATAGAAAAACATGCCCGTATGCTGGAAGACTATGCGGAAAAGGCGGAGGCCCTGGAACGCCGGAAAATCGAAAAGGCCCGGCAGCTCTGGAAAGAGGGAGCGGAGCTCCAGAAGCAGAAACGCTACGAAGAGGCTTTGGAAAAGTACCGCCAGGGGCTGGAATACTATGAAGATCCCCGAATGGAAGAGCATGCGGCGCAGCTGGAGGCGTATCTTCACGGAAAAGAGAAACCCTCCCGCCCCGATCCGGAGGAAATTCCTTCCCCCTCTCCGGAGCCTACCGGAAATCCTCGGCCCTCTCCTTCTCCGGAGCCCACGGAACCTCCCCGGCCCTCTCCCACCCTGGCGCCTCTGCCGGAGCCTACGGAAACCCCCCTGGAGGGAGTTCCGGAGATTGTGACGGAGGAGGGTCTTTCGGATGTCGGGAAATGCGGCCTTGCCTGGGAGGAAGTACATGCCTTCGGCCTGGTCTTCGAGGTACCTCAAAGCTGGAATTTTCACGAAGGAAGCTGGCACACCGGTAATGCCGAGAATCCCCGTGCGGTGGTGGGGGTGGTTCGGGAAACCCGGGAAGAGGCCCGGGGATACCTGGGTTTTATGAACCCCCAGGAAAGCCGCACCGTAACTCTTGCGGGGCACTCCGTAACGCTTCATATCTCCCGAGAGAAGAACGAGGCGGGGGAGGAAGAAAAAACTCTTGCCCTGGGGTTTCTGGACGATCCCTCTTCGGAGGAGCACGTCTTTCAGATAGGGTACGCCCTTCCCCCAGAGGAGGAGTATCACTGCGTGGCGGAACGATTCTTGCAGTCCTTCCGGTTTGAATAGATCTGGGCACGTCGAAAAGACCGTTCTACGACACCGTGATGTGGCGTGCTTCTTTCTCCGGATCGGAAAGAGAAAGGGAAACCGGGGCAAGGTGTGGAAAATATGAAGGAAAAGCAGGGAATTCTCTACATTCTTTCGGGGCTGCCGGGATGTGGCAAAAGCACCCTGGCCCGGAAGATGGCCTGGCATTTCAATGCCTTTCATCTGCGGATCGACACCATCGAACAGGGGCTTCGGGATCTCTGTGCCTGCCGGGTGCAGGGCGAAGGATATCGGCTCTCCTACAGGATCGCCCGGGAAAACCTGGAGCTTGGCCTGAAGGTCATCGCAGATTCGGTAAATCCCTGGGAGCTTACCCGGAAAGAGTGGCGGCAATGCGCCGCCATGGCTGGGGCTGCATACGTGGATATCGAAATTCTTTGCAGCGACAGGCTGGAACATCGCCGGAGGATAGAAACCAGATCGAGTGAAGTTTCGGGACTGGTATTGCCCTCATGGGAAGATGTTCTTGCCCGGGAATATCATCCTTGGAAAACCGAACGGATACGACTCGATACCGCAGGTAAAACGCCGCTTCAATCCTTTGAGGAACTGGTGGAAAGCATGGCCGCACGCACCCTTGTCGGGAAAGCGCTTCGGAGTGATTGCTGATTTTTTCTGAAAAATCGGTGCCGTTCTGCGCTTTAAGCATGGCCGGAGAAAAGAGCAAGTTTTCAAAGGCCTCGGAGAGCATGCTCTTCGGGGCCTTTATCGAATGAGATCCATATCCGCGATGTCCATGATCAGATGCCCCGCGTAGAGCTCCATCCGGGTTTTAGGATCGGAAAGATCCCTCCCGAGAATCTCCGAAATTCTTTTGAGGCGGTAGATCAGGGTTTGGCGATGAATTACGAGAATGTCCGCGGTTTCCTGCTGGCTTCCCCTTTCAAGGTATACCCTCAGGGTTCGGCAGAGATCTCCTCCAAATTTCGCATCGTACTCGAAGAGGGGACGCACGGTTTCCTCCACGTAATCCCGGAGGATGCTCTTGTTCTTTATGTGGCAGAGAAGCTTGTAGAGCCCCAGGTTTTCATAGCGCACCACCTGGGTGCTCGACGAAAGAGACTGCCCGATCTCCAGGGCAAGAACCGCCTGGTAATAGCTATCTTTGAACTCCTGCCAGTTTTTCGTGGCCTTTCCTATGCCTACGCAAAACGTGCCCCTTTCCATGCCGCCGTTGAGTGTATTGCCCACATTCCGGAAAAAGGAATCCTCCTCCTCCTTGGAGCACTCGCTGAAATACATGAGCACCACCTGATTTCCCCGGATCCGGCTGTGCATGTTCTTGGGAGCGAAGGGGTGAGAGACGATAAGTTCCCGTATCTTCTGAAGCGAATGAGGGAAATGCCCTTTTTCCTCTCCGAGATAGGGAGAGCAATCCACCACGGCGACCTTGCAGGAGGAAAAAATCTCCAGCCCCACCATGCCCGACCGGGCCAGAATCTCGTTGTAGGAATAAAAGTTGCCGTCCAGAAGATCGTCGAAAAACTCTTCCAGAATGCCGGATCTCCAGCTTTCCAGGGCCCGGGAGGGAAAGGACGCGGAAAACCCCATACCTCTCACGGAATCCTTGGTAAGAAAGTCCAGAATGGCCTTGGTCACCTTGCCGAAGGTTATTTTCGGCTTGAGATGGATGATGGGAAAGTCCAGCTCGTTCGCCTGATCGATCATTTTCGGAGGAATGGTTGTAATGTAGTATCCCGGCTGAATGGCGATACCCGCCAGCTTTTTTTCGTCCAGCCTCTTCACCAGATCCACCACCAGGGGCGACTCTTCCGTAAGCCCGTATCCCGTGGAGATCAGAAGTTCTCCCGGCTGGAGCTGCTCCAGGGAATCGAGAATTTCCATCATGTTAACCCATGTAACCTCCCGATCCATGCCTCTCTTTCCCGCCACCACTTCAGACCCCTGAAAGACCTCCAGTCCGAGAAGATGAAAGAGTTTCATCCTGCTCCCTCCTTGCATTGTACAAGCGCGGCATCGCTGCAGAGTGCCGCAATTTCATACATGCCCTATTATACAACATGTATAGATGGGCGCGAACAATTTCATATATTCCGACCAATTGCGTATATTTCCTGGTGGCAGAATAATGGTCGAAACTACCTTTCGAGGGGAGGAAAGATGCAATGAGCGGAGAAAAGAGTTCCAAGAAGAGGACATTCAAAATGCCTCACGTGTATGTGCTTCTCAGCGTTATCCTGATTATCGTGGCCCTTTGTACCTATGCGATTCCTGCGGGAGTTTTCGACCGTGTTCAGGATCCCGGCACGGGAAGAATGCTGGTGGATCCCGCCTCGTTCCATACCGTGGAGAAGAGCCCTGTGAACCTCTTCAAGCTGGCGGTGGCCATACCCAAGGGAATGGCGGCCTCGGTAAGCATCATGATGCTGGTGGTTCTCGTGGTGGCGGCCTTCGAAATCGTAACGAAGACCGGAGCCTTCGATTCGGGAATAACCCACATGATGAAGCGATCCCAAGGAAAGGAGAGCTTCATCGTGGCGGTGATCACGGTGATGTTCGCCAGTATCGGTGCTTTTCTGGGCTGGGCCGAGGGAACCCTTGTCTTCGTTCCCCTTGGAGTTTCCCTTGCCCGGGCCATGGGATACGATGCCCTTATGGGAGCGGGAATGGTGCTTCTCGGCACCGCCGCAGGATTTACCTCGGGGGTGCTCAATATTTACACCACCGGTATCGCCCAGGCCATTTCGGGGCTTCCTCTCTTCTCGGCTCTGGGTTTCCGAATGATAGGCTTCTGCCTCTTCACCCTGGCCACCATTCTCTTCCTTATCTCCTACGGAAAAAAGATCAAGAACAACCCTTCCGCAAGCCTCATTTACGAACTCGAAATGAGTGCCGCCAAGAGCGAGGAACAGACGAAAGATCTGGTGTTCACCGGAAGGCATCGACTGATCATGCTTACGGTGCTCCTCGGGTTTATCACCGTGGTGATAGGAACCACCAAGCTCGGATGGTATCTCAACGAAATAACCGCCGTATTCATCCTGGTGGGCGTGGTGTCGGGCTTCATCGGCAAGATGTCCCCCAATGACATGGCCCTGAACTTTGCCCAGGGCGCCAAAAACATCATTCCCGCCGCCCTGACCATCGGTATCGCCCGGTCGGTTCTCGTGGTGATGGAAGAAGGAAAGATCTTGGATACGGTGGTTCACGGGCTGGCCTCCTCTCTTCACGGGCTTCCCACCGTGGGGATCGCCCTGGGGATTTTCCTTATCGTAAGCGCCCTGAACTTCTTCATCATTTCCGCCAGCGGCAAGGCGGTCACCATGATGCCCGTTCTGGCCCCCCTGGCGGACATCCTCGGCATCAACAGGCAGGTGGTGGTCATCGCCTTCCAGTACGGGGACGGCTTTACCAACTGGTTCTGGCCCACTTCGGCCATTACCATGGCGGGACTGGCCATGGCGGGGGGGATACCCTGGGAAAAATGGGCCCGCTGGTGCTTCCGGCTCATTCTTGTGTGGATGCTCACCGCGGCGGTTCTCGTTACCATAGCCCAGGTGATGGGAGTGGGCCCCTTCTAGGCCCTTGAAGACGAGAGCAGAACGAAGAAACGGCCACAAGGGGGCTTGTGCGGCACGCCCCCTTTCTTCCTGGAAAGGAGGAGCGCAATGAGGATAGAGAAAATTTTCGTCAACGGAGATTTCTATACCATGGATTGGAAAACCCCCCGGGCCGAAGCCGTGGGGGTTGCCCAAGGAAGGATCGAAGCGGTGGGATCCAGGGATTACGTGGCATCCCTCGCTCCGGGGAACGTGGAAGAGATCGACCTTCAGGGAAGGGTGGTCTTTCCGGGATTCATCGATGCTCATACGCACTTTATGCAGACCGGTCTGGATCGTACCGCGGTCTACCTGAACAAGGCGGAGAACCTGGAGGATCTTTTCCGTCTTCTCCGTGAAAAGGTTCGAGTCACTCCCCGGGAAGAATGGGTTCGGGGGTACGGATACGACGAAACGAAGCTTCAAGAGAACCGGGTTCCCTCCCTGGAGGAACTCGATGCCCTTTCCCCGGAAAAGCCTCTCTTTCTGAGCCGGGTGGACGCCCACTCCTGTCTCGTCAATTCCGCGGCGTTGAAGATGCTGAATCTGGATCCCGGCCTCGAAGGCCTCGACCGGGAGGAAGGACGTGTTATCGGAAGGCTTCGGGCCAAGGCGAACTCCGCCGCACGCATACAGATCCTCAACCGTCTTCTCGGAGAGGAGGAGAAGAAAAAGGCTCTCTTCGAGGCCTCTGAAGAGGCCCTGGCGGTGGGGGTAACCACGGTGCATGCCCTGGAGGGGGGAAGCCTCTTCGGAGAAAGGGATTTCGATATTCTTCTGGGCGCCATGCCGGAGCTTCCCATCCGGATTCTTCCGTATCACCAGGTTATGGACGTGGATAGAGTCGCCGAGACGGGAATCAAGCGGATCGGGGGGTGTATCACCGTGGACGGGTCCATAGGCTCCCGGACTGCGGCGCTGCTTTCTCCCTACGAGGACCAGGAAAACTGTACCGGTTGTCTCTATATCGAAACGGAAGAACTCGAAGCCTTCGTGCTGGAGGCCCACCGCCGGGGAATGCAGATTGCCATGCACACCATCGGGGATGCCGCCATCGAACAACTGCTCCGGGCCTATGAAAAGGCCCTGGCCCGGTATCCCCGGAAGGATCACCGGCACCGGTTCGAGCATTTCAGCATCCCCACGGACGACCAGGTCCGAAGGGCCGCAGCCTTGGGGTGTGCCATCTGCGTGCAGCCGAGTTTCGACTTTTTCACCCGGAACATGATGCCCCTCAGGCTGGGAAAGAAGCGTTTTGAACGGGCCTATCCCCTGCGAACCCTCCTGGAGGCGGGGCTCCTGGTGGCGGGGGGGTCCGACAGCAGCATAACTCCTCTGAATCCCATGCTGGGAGTCTACGGAGCCAAAACCCATACCCATCCCTTCCAGAGGCTCGAGGTGTACGAAGCGGTAAAGCTCTTTACCCTGAACGCTGCCGCCATAGGTTTTGAAGAACACCTGAAAGGCTCCATCGAGGCGGGAAAGTATGCGGACTTCGCGGTGATGTCCGAAAACCCCTTTACCGTTCCCCCGGAGGAGATACAGAATATAACCGTGGCCATGACCATTCTCGATGGCACTGTGGCCTATGCGAAATCCTGAAAAGGAAAGGACTCCCATGGTGAAAGACGCTGCGCGTATGCTGGAAGCCGCCCAAAGCTCTCTGGATGAAGAATCTCTTGTGGCCCTCACCTCCAGGCTGATTTCCATTCCGAGCTACCATGGCCTTGAAAATCCGGAAGAGAAAATCTCTCTCTATCTTCGGGACTTTCTCGCCGGAGAGGGACTGGAGACGGAACGGCGGCAAACTCCCGAGGGGCGATTCAACGTATTTGCCCGCTACGGCAGGGGCAAATCCTTCGAAAAGACCCTCATGCTTAACGGCCATACCGATACGGTGGACGTGGCGAACATGACCATCCCTCCCTTTTCGGGGGAGGTGCGGGAAGGAAAGATCTTCGGCCGGGGCTCCGTGGATATGAAAGGTGCCCTGGCGGCCATGATCCATGCGGTGCTGGCTGTAAAAAAGGCGGAAATTCCCCTGGAGGGAGAGGTGCTCTTTGCGGGGGTGGCGGACGAAGAGTTCTGGAACGCCGGCACCCGGGATATCGTGGAAAGGGGCCCCCGAACGCGCTATGCCCTGGTGGGAGAACCCACGGAAATGAAAATCTTCCACGGTCATCGCGCCCTGGAGTGGATCGAAATCGTCCTCAAGGGTAAATACGCCCACGGAGGAACCCCGGAAAGGGGAATCAACGCCATCGAAAAGGCTGGACTCCTTATCCGGGCTCTCTCGGAGGAACTTCTTCCCCGTATTCGGGAACGGGTTCATCCCATTACCGGTCCCTCCACGCTCAATCTGGGAGAAATCCGGGGAGGAACCCAGCCGAGTACCGTGGCGGGGGAGTGCCTTCTCCGGCTGGACCGCCGCTGGATACCCGGAGAATCCACGGAATCCGTACTCCGGGAACTGGAAGAGCTGGGGGAGCGGCTTCGCTGTTCCGACGAAGATTTTCAGATGGAAATCCGCAACATGCGGGATATGGAGAAAAATCCCCTGGGGCAGCCTCCTCTGGAGACATCTCCGGAATCGCCCCTGGTTCGAACTCTGGAGA
>Ga0334888_1004612_pt1 | contig 12318 bp, 11 predicted proteins | sample GraSluR1_MG_FD_207227 | JGI IMG/M metagenome (GOLD analysis project Ga0334888, IMG submission 207227) | Sludge microbial communities from methane-producing bioreactor in Wageningen University, Netherlands - Granular Sludge_3_08-R1 | ecosystem: Engineered > Bioreactor > Anaerobic > Unclassified ...
TCGTACGCCCTGCCTCATCTGAAACAGGGTGCAATGTCTGACTTCGATAAGATACTTGAGACAATGGGAGAAAACCCCAGAGCACTAAAGAATATCAGCGAATCCACATATTACATTGGCAATTCATCTATCGAGTTCTTCGGGATTGAAGGTAATACAGCGAAAGCTCACGGACCACGAAGGGATATTCTGTTTATCAATGAGTGTAACCGCAAAATCACTTACGAGGTTTACGACCAGCTCTCAACACGCACACGAGGAGCGGTATTCCTTGACTTTAACCCTGATCAGGAGTTCTGGCTACATGAGAAGGTTCTGCCGTTCTTTGATCATGTACTTATCAAGAGCAGTTTTGCAGATAATCCCTGGTTGCCTGAAAAAGAGCTGAACAACATTCTTGCGAAATACAATAAGCCGGGCTTTGAGAACTGGTGGAGGGTCTATGGACTTGGTGAGCTCGGACGACTTGAAGGGGCTATCTTATCCAACTGGCGATACGGGGAGTTCGATACGTCGCTTGCCTTTGGTTATGGTTGTGATTTTGGGTTCAATGATCCTGATGTTCTGGTCAGGGTTGCAATAGATCAGAAGCGTAAAATCATCTATTGTGACGAAAAGATTTACAAGTCCGGTAACTCAGCCGACCAGCTACGGCAGATGATCGCCGCTCATTGCGGAAGGAACGATCTTATTATTGCCGACTGTGCTGATGCCCGTATGATAGCTGAACTAAGGAGATATTTTAATATTCGCCCGATAGATAAAAAGAAGTGGACTATCAGCGAGGCCCTGAAAATGATGCAGGATTATGAGATTGTGATTACCGAAGGGAGTGCGAATCTTGCAAAGGAGCTTAATAATTATGTCTGGTCAGATAAGAAAGCCGGTGTTCCGATGAAGGGGTTTGACCATACTATTGATGCCGTTAGGTACTGGTTTATGAACACAATAACAAAACCTTCATTTACTCAGGTATGGCAATTCCAATAGACAGACTGACCCTTCTGGATATGATGCTCGACGGGGAGTACTCCGGACTGTCTGACGGGCTGGTACAGATGCCACGACCTGAGAGGCTGAAGATACGACATAAGTACCTGATGGTTCCGAAGGATATGAATGAGTTCTGCGGTAATATCTGCTACGGGCAAAGACTGTTTTTTGCTGAGACGGAAGATAATGATTACGGTGTTATCCTGCGATCCATTGAGGGCTATTACTATCCTATCTTCACTAATGATAAATGGGACGCTGACAGGGCTCTGTTGATGGGTCGTCAGGTCGTCAAATGCAGGGCGATAGATGTTTACCCTGTCGCTACTCACCTGGTCAACCTCATCGCTGAGATGGCAGAGAGAGAGAATAAGTTGCTGCACCGCTCACCGTCAAAGACAGAGCTGGCAGCCGGCATTGATAAGCTGGACGTATTCGCTCAGATGGCAGCATTGGATTTCCTGAGTGATGTGCTGAAGATCAGTATTCCCGAAGTGCTGCTGACTCCGTATAACGAGTGTCTTGTACGCTTCAAGATGGCGAAGGAGCAGAACGACTACCGGGAAAGGTACATGGAGCAAGTAACTAAAGAGGCAAAGAAGAAATGATAACAGAAACACTTAAACAGGTCGTCAGTGATTCAGGATGTACGATTGTCATATACGAGCAACGGCAGATCGTTAATCTGCGTACTGACATAGGCATACCTTCAGATATTATCGGGGTGATCGTTCAGCCTGACAACGGAGTACTGGAAGTACACGCTAATTCGATTCAGGAACATTGGAACCCGCTTTATATCGAAGTGCTTAAACAGATAACGAGCATGGAAGAGCCTGCCGATGATCATGAGGCAATGTTACAAACGTTACTTGACATTTGTAAACAGATAATAACAAGGCTAATCATTACGGCTGAGTTTAAGAAAGTAACTCCGGTTCGTATTAATAAGATAGTTGAATCAAAATACGATGCTAACCTGATCGGGTGGGTTATGACGCTCGATCTATATTACTTGGAAAACCGTGTTAATGTGCCATGTTAGGAGAGCAAATAAAACCTGACCTTGAAGCGTTCGTCCGCAACGTCGGTAACCGCAACGGGTATCACGGCAATAAGATTTCCAAGTCAGTCATGGATATGTGGGAGATCGAAGTGCGTGAAAATGGAGCGGGTGTGTTAGTGCCCTATTGGATGGGTGTGTTAGAATGGGGACGAGGGCCAAGATTAAAGAATAAAGATCATAAGCTATATCTGAAGATTAAGGCATGGATGGCTAAACGTGGTATGCTGAAAGGCACGACAGAAGAGCAACGAGACAATGAAGCGAAACGGCTAACATGGTATATTAACAGATATGGGAACCAGCAGTACAATCTCGGAAACCGTATTTTCGTCGATGTCTATCGTTCTGAGCGTGAGAAAACTATTGAGGCGATCGGTAAGAAATTTTTTGCACTCGCTGACAAAATCACAAAAGATGTAATATGATAACACTTGTCTCAACTCCTGAATACGTCGTACAGGAAGCACCGCCGGTAACCTGTCGATGGCTGGCAACGGAAAGTCCTAACAACTTCCGGCTGCTTCGCAGGGACTTCGATATTGTCTCTGCTGCCGATAACGGAGGGGCTTTGCGCCTGACTGTCGGGGCTGGTTTATACAATGGATCTGAAGGCGATCAGGTCTCAGTTTTCAACCGTACTCTTAATGCTATGTTTGTTGGAGAAGTGCAAGCTGGTTCAACTGATACGATTATTGACACTAACATTGCTTATCAGTCGGGTTTCGATCCTGGTGATCCGGTATTCGATCCCGACAGGGACTACTCGTATTTCAATGACAATACACTTCACGCCGGGTATTACTTCGAGGGCCGATTAACCATTAATGGGGTGCTGAATCCTTTAACTATCATCGCTTCACCTGATTCGTTTGGGTATGCTGATCTTGATGTGTCGGGCATATTAAGAGTTGTCACATCTTTGGGTAAGACCGGTGACTACTCAGAGATGATAATGGCCGAGACGAATAAATCAGGCAGTTTCTCACTTGAATATCGGGAGTGCTGGTTCGGACTGGAGGGTGACTGGATTCAGTCCGAAGGTGTGGGTTCCCCGGCTGATCCCGTTTTGTGGTGGTACGCTGAAGCGGTCAGGTCAGAAGAACAGGGGAGTAATCTGCATGAGTTTGTTCCTGATGACACTAAAGATGCACCGTTTCTGAACTTCTTTGAACGCCCGGTCTATTTCGCTGGTCTGCCGTTCGATCTGTCTTTTATCCTGCCTGAACGTCCGCTGCTTTCTCCTGCCGGGGAACTGACTGTTACTCTTAGGAAATACTCATCGGCTAATGTCCTGCTGTCGCAGAACACTTATGATATACCTATTGACAGTCTTGACGGGCGGGTGTGCAGTCTGACGATTGATCCTGCCGGGATCGAGGCGAACGCCTCTCACTTCACCGCTGAAATAACCGCCCCGTGACAGACCTCGCTCGCATACCAATTTCAAGGCGATGCGAAGGCGTATACCTTCGTTGGTATTACAACGGTTGGCATTACTGGCTATGGTACGCAGGGGAGATAGTTATTCTTACCGAGGGGGAGAAGTACAGAACCGTCAGCACACAACGAATGACCGTCGGATCAGGTCAGATAGATGAGTTTCAGATCAAGGCCATACGAACTATCATGCTTACCCGTGAGGTGTATATCTTTACGGATTCCGGCTGGGGTGTGGTTCGTGTCCTGCCGGGCCAGAAGGAGGTGTTCAACAACTTAACCGGCTGGTATGATTTCGAGATAACTATTGTCATCGGATCAAGACATATATCCCGTTCAGGATTCTCCCCGGCTATCGTTGTACCAGTTGTCCCACCGTCTTACGAATGGTGTGAAACGGATTGCATAGGGGCGCAAATATGGATGTGTAAGAACTATGACATTAACTATCCAGGATCGAAGGTTTACGGCGATAACGAGGCTAACCGTGCATTATATGGTGGTCTTTACACTTGGAATCAGATCATGGCATCGGGGTTCGTTCCTGCGGGGTGGCACGTCCCGACACTGGCGGAGTGGCAGGAATTAATAACGTGTGCAGGCGGATCATTGGTGGCAGGGGGTGAACTGAAAGAAATAGGAACGGATCGGTGGAACGCACCTAACACGGGGGCAGTTGATACTTACGGTTTCAAGGCATTGCCGGGTGGTGGGTTTGATGGTTCATATTCAAGTATTGGCAATTACGGATTTTTCTGGACAGCAACTCCCGGAGGAGGAATGACGGCGAACTTTATTCAGTTAAGTTACAATAACGCACAAGCTGTTAATTCAGGGACATTACGTACAAATTATTTGTCGGTCAGGCTTATAAAGGATGAAGTCTGTGAAGAACCGCATTTGATTACAGATGACTGGTTTTTACCTTCAGCAGACGAACTAAAAGCAATGTTTGATAATTTAGCTTTATATGGATTGGGGAATTTCTCAACAAATCCTTTAGATTGCCTGTATTGGAGTTCTTCAGAATTTTTTCTTTATACGGCATGGTCCTATAATTTTGTTGAGGGAGGGGATGATTTTAATAGTTCATCAAAGCATGAGATAAATCGTATCAGGCCATGCAGAACATTTATTACCAGCACCGGGAATTACCTGTTAAGAGACCAGGGAGAAACCGGGGGACTGGTATTCTATATTGAAGATATTGGAGGAGGTGAAAGCAGGTATTATGAAGCTGCAATAAACGATATACCATCCGCAGCATGGAGCAATATTACAGATGTCGATATAGGAACAACGTCAACAGATATTGGAGAGGGACAAAACAATACAAATAAGATAATGGCACAGGCAGGACACGTAAATAGTGCAGCGAAAGATTGTGATGATTGGGGAAATGTTTAAAATATCACTGACCGCTTTTATGTTCTCCGCTATCGTGCAGCGGGAACATTCCCTGTTTACATGGTACAGGGTTTTGATTCAGAAACTACCTTGGTGGCTTGCCCGTCCGCTTGGTATGTGTTATATGTGCGTCACGGGACAGGCCTGCCTCTGGTACTTCATTGCAACAAGACGATTTGATTTCATTGAACTGGCTTTTTTTGTTTCTGCCGGGATAGGGCTTTCGATGGTTTACAATAAGATATACTGCTGGCTAGATGGCAACAATTAGCTCCATACGGGTTCAGGTTAACAGATGTACCGAAGGTATATTTTTACGTTGGTATCGCAATGGCTGGCACTACTTTCTCTTTTCAAATGGTTATGAGATCAATATGCAAACCGACGAAAAGGATGTGATGACCTCTCAGTTCTTTAGTGTCATATCTAAGATTGAACGCAGCACCCGCATCGGAGCCGACTACTCTTATAAAGTCACACTTCATGGTATCACTGCCGGGAATATCGACGGGTTCAAGGGCTTACTGATGGCCGAGATGGTCGAGCAGTATGAAGACGGTGTATGGCGTGAGGTTGATTTAACACGTGGCGATCACACTGTAAAAGAGCCGGGAGAGAACGGGTATATTCTGGATTTCGAGATAAGACGTAAAGAGCTGATTGACCAGTCATCCGTTTATCAGAAGTCTTTAAGGTTGTTCATCGGTGACACTCTTTGCGATATGGATGAGTCGGAGATCGTGCCTGTTAATAAACAAGTTAATAACATTGCAGAGCTTCAGGATCGACAGACGGATTTCACGACAGGATTCAAGATTCGCAAGACCCGCCAGATGCGTGAATTATTTGAACTGTCGGGAGAGGTAGGGGCGAATACTCTCTTTCCCTACCAGGCACAACCAGCCCGACTGATCCAGGATAATATTGAGATGATCACTAACGGGAAACTAATCCTTAATCGGGTTGATGATCAGTATTATCACGTGGCCATATATTCAGGGAATATAAGTTTCTTTAAACAGATTGAGAATCTAAAACTATCTGATCTTCTATTGGCATCAACTAACCATACATGGGATATTGACACTATGGCCGCTACTCATGCCTGCACGAGCCCGGCGTGTGATTTCGTGTATCCTTTATGTGAACCGTCAGATGACGGGAGTATTACACCTTATACAGACGATGGCGATAGAATTGAGATGTACGGCGGATGGATATGGCCATTTATCAAGGTGAAAGCTATTTGGGATGAGATAATCGAAACGGCCGGGTATAGTGTTGTCGGTGGTGATGTTGTTGATAGTGATTTATTCTCAAAGATATATATGCCAATTTCGAGACTGGCATTAAAAAGCACGACTAATAAATATCTGTATTCAAAATACTGGTCAGGTTACTATCAATACCTTGCAGAGGCACGTTTAGCATTGCCGGGTCAGGTATTAATCACTGGCGATAATGATTTTCTTGACGGTGTTTACTGGACAAAGGTTGCAGGGAAATATACTATCAGGATCACAACTTTAACAACCTCGCCTATTCCGACAATCAAGCTATATTCAGGATTGGTTTATAAGGGTGATTTTACAGTAATAACATCAGCTCCATTTATAACATGGACAATGACAGAATATGAATATGTCTATGAGGCTGAATCGAACGAGATGCTTGTATTCACAACTACACCTGCAGTGGTGTTTGCATATTATAGCGTATCTATAATTAAAATAGAGACTGCATCAGTAGGCTATGGATCAGATTTAGAGCCGAGATATTTACTGCCAGATATGTCACAGGTCGATCTTATCAAGATGATGTGCAATCTTTTCGGGTTAGTCCCGGAAGTGAATGAACGAACTAAAAAGATACGGTTCTGGAACTATCAGGAACTTTATGATAATATTGCCATTGCACGGGATTGGTCAGCTTATCTGTCAGAACGGGATGGCACTACTGAATTTAAGTACGGCGACTACGCACAGAATAATTATCTCAAGTATAAAGTTTCAAATGATGTAATCACGGATCAGGGACGTGGTAATATGCAGATAGATGACAGTACTCTGAAAGAAGAAAAGACAATTGTTGAAGTTGACATATTAGATAATAATTTCATTGTTAATGTATCACGTATTGCCTTTAACAAATGGAATGAAAAGGATGAGGTTTATATTTCCAACAAGACCATTGATCCGAGAATTGTTTACGTGGATTTTGTTAAAGAAATTGCCTCGCCGCCTTATACTAAAAGTCTATGGTTGAGAGGTACTGTCAATCCTATGGACGGCGGTTGGTTCGGGCCAGAGATCGTCACTCCTAAAAAAGCATCATCTATTGAGGTGGCATTTTCGAGCCTGGTCATCCATTATGCTAATCTGTCCCGTATGCTGACTAAGACCAACCTGAGAAAGGCTAAGTTCAACCTGCCTGTTTACGAGGTGGCCGGGCTGCAGCATAATATACCCGTTTACCTGTCTCAATACAAGGCTTATTTCTACGTCAATAAGATAACTAACTATGTCGCCGGCAAGCTCTGCACTGTGGAACTGCTAAAACTATAACAATGGACGAAGAGAAGAAATATATTATAAACATCGAATCGAATCTTGACGACTACATCAAGAAAGCTGATGAGGCTCGTAAGAAAGTCGATGAGATGATCGTTGCCAACCTGAAGGTTCAACATTCAGAGACAGCCACATCGGAAGAGCGGGAAAAATCCAATGCATCACTGCGCAACGCACAGAAAGAATACTCAAATGCAAAGAAGTTAGTCGATCAGGCTGTACTGGCTAATAAGGCACAGGCGGGCAGCTATGAACAACTTTACCGTCAGTGGAACCTCGCACAGACGCAACTGAAGTTAATGGGCGATGCCTATACGGTGAATGAGAAGGGCGTGAGGGTTCTGTCGCAGCGTTATATTGAACAATCGAAAGTCGTCGCTGATGCAAAAAAAGCACTCGACGCATTCGGCAAAGGCGTGAATGACAACCGACTGAATGTAGGAAATTATACTGAGAGCATTAAGACTGCACTTGGTGAGATGCGTGTCCTTCCTGGTGCATTGGGTCAGGCTACCGGAGGTATTCAGCGAATGATAGTTGCAGCGAAGGCGTTTATAGCTACTCCGCTTGGTGCAATTCTGGCAGCTATCGTCGGGGCAGTCACTCTTCTGGTTAAAGCCTTCAAGAACTCACAACCGCTAATGGATGCTTTCGAGCGGGTATCATCAGCTATCGCCGCTACCTTTAAGGTCTTACTTGACCGTGTGAGTAATTTCGCTGAGTTTTTAGGCTCAATCTTTAATAAGGAACTCCGTGAATCCCGCCGTGAGGCGAAAGCCTTAAACGATGAGCTGATAGGCATTGAAGAGACAATGAGCCGAAGGGAGAAGCGAGAGTTAAGACGAGCCAATAAGAAGGGACTATTTGAAGAGATCAAGGAAGAGGCTGCCGCTGCCAGAGACCTGACGAAAGCACAACAGGATTTAGAAGATTCAGAGATTGCGTTTATTCAGCGTAAGGCCGAAATGAGAAGGCAGATCGAAGAGTTGTTTTCCTCAACTAAAGATGAGAACTTGACCGATGCTGAAAGGATAGTAAATCTTGACAAGGCTATTGCGCTGACAAAAGAGATGACAGCCATTGAAGTCGGGTTTGCTAAAGAGCGGGCAAGGATAAGTCAGGAGAGGGTAGTTCAGGGTAACTCGACACGTGAAGAGCTGCGGGCAAATGAAGAAGCGCAGGCAGCAGCTACCGAGGCAGAGGCGCAGGGATTTAAGGAGATAAAGAGATTGGGTTCAGAAAGGTTTTCGCTTATCAAAAGGATTACTGATGAACAGCGCAAGGCTATTGGTGAGCAAAGCAAGATCGAAACAGAGAACTTCAAACAAACTGAGGCACGACTAAAAAAAGAGATCACATTTGTTGAAGCCCGCAAGAAACTCGCAAAAGAGAATCTTGATGCACAGATTAAAGCAATCGAAGATGAGCGCAAGGCACGAACTGAAGGACTGACAGGTGACGAATTACTGACTGTCGAGAGGCAGTTTCAGGATCGTATGCTTCAACTCCGGTATGATTACATCAATCAGGTATCGTCAGCCGAGTCAGATGCAACGGCCAAACAGATACAGCTCAGGGAACTTCAGTATCAGGAAGAGCTGAGGTTGGCCGGAGAGAATATCGAAAAGAAGAAACAACTCGAAATAGATTACCAGGCGGATCTTGTTCAGATCAATCAGGCCGCATCCATCGAAGCACAACGTAACCTGCAGGCTGAGATTGATGCTTACAAGGTAGCGCAGGAGAGTAAGAAACAATCACAGATCGAATACGATGAATGGAACCGGGAGCGTGAGCTGATTAATCAGGAGAATGAGTTTCAGATACGGGAGCTAAGAAATGAATATGAGTTCAACATTGAGCGTGACCGGCTTGAAGCTAAAAGACTGTTAGAGATCGAAGCAGCCGAACGCACCGGGGCAGATATTAATCTTATTAACGAGAAATATTCAGAGGCACGCAAGCAGATAGACCGGGCGGAGCTTAATGCTAAACTGGAACTTGCTTCAGGGTTTGCCGGTAATCTGGCTCAGATATTCGGAGAGCAGACGGCGATAGGTAAGGCGGCGGCCGTTGCACAGACAGCTATTAATACCTATTCATCAGCACAGAAGAGTTATGACGCACTGGCTGGGATTCCTATTGTCGGCCCTGCTTTGGGTGCTGTGGCCGCTGCCGCTGCCGTTGTTGCAGGGATAGCTAATGTAAAGAAGATTCTGTCTGTCAAATCAGGACTGCCAGGTGACTCAGGCGGTGGCGCACCTACATCTATATCCGCTTCAGCACCGGCACAGAGGGCTTTCGCACCGGCGGCACAATCGACATTATTCACTCAGCCGCAACTGTCGCAACAGCAACTTAATGCACTACCTAACCAGCCTATGCTGACGGCTGAGGATATTGCAGGCGCAGTGGCTAAACTGCCTGCTCCTGTTGTAACGGTTGAAGATATTAACGCCCGGACGGCTCAGTCACGGGCCGTTGAAGTAAGATCAGTGATATGACATTATTCGAGCGGATAAACGAGAATATTGACCGGGTGAAGAAAGATGTTTGCATCGGGTTAATTCCTTGCGCCACTCTCAAACACTGGCAGATTTACGCACGGTATGATTCTTACCGCAAGGCAGGGCACAATGTAAGCAAATCGGCATTGTTTACAAGTTTTGATTTTGACGTTAGTGATCGGCACGTGATGAACATAAAAAAAGAGATGGAGACAGAGATATGAAAGTGTTGTTTTATCCTGATCCCCCAACTCAGCAACCAGGTCATTCATTGAGTAAGACGATAAGATATTTCCAGATTATAGGTTATGAATTAACAAATGATATTAACTCAGATTGGGAGATTGCAGTACATTGGAACTACAACGATCTTAAAGATACAGATAGATTATTTCTTGAAGATAACCGAATTGTACTTAACAGAGATTTAAGAAATGTAAATAAAGATTACGTTGATGAGATTTTCACTCAGTCTTTTGGATATAGCTCAATGGCAGACACCGATAAATTTGGGTTTTGTATTCGTAAGAGTAATCGGCAATCAGCACATGACGGGGTCATTATGAAAACCCCATGCGAAAGGGAACCGGGATATATTTACCAGTTATTTCTTGACAACAGGGATTCAATAAGCACGGTTTATGACATACGCATCCCCGTATTTATGGGACGTATTCCATTGATATTCATTAAAAGTCGTGGTATTGAAGGATGTTTCGAGAATACCCTTTCAGATAATAAAAATTACTGGATCGAAAAACCTGAAGATTGTTTATATCATTGGGAAATTGATTTGATACAGCTATTTTGCGAATCAATGGGCTTTGATCTTGGTGAGATAGATGCGATACGGGATAACTCAACAGGAAAATTGTATCTGATTGATGTTAATGATATTCCCGGAGGGGCTGTTTTTGATCATATCAAAGACGGAAAGGAAGTTGAAAAGAGACTGGCATATTATCTAAACGAACTGTTATGATAGCCATACTTACAGAAGAGAGTTCAGTATTCGCCGCATCACATTTGGCACGAGCAATGAAAGCGAATCTATATGTTATCCTGCCGAGGTATAATGATATACTTGACGGGGGAGTAAATGGTATATTTTGGAAGGATAACAATCTAATAACTGCAAAGAATATTATAATAATCGGTTATGCAGCTCTTAAAAAGATCGCTTCATCTATTGATTGTTTTGAAACAATTGCCTTTATTGCATCTGAATCAACGATATGTCGTGAAAGGAAATGGGTTAATAATTTCTTATCCCGGAATAAAATAGTCACTTACGCTATGCCTGATATGATCCCTTTTCTGGGAGTTGAAATAATCCCGGCATATCAGACAATGATAATCAATCCAATACCTCGTGTAAATAATAATATTCTGACTGTCGCACATAGTCCCCGAAACGGAGAGAAAAGCAAGGTCAAGGGTACGGATTATATTAATGAAATAGTTAGGGGGCTAAAGATGAAGCATCAATTTAATTACATATTTATCAAAAATTACCCGCATAAAGAATGTCTCAAACTGAAAGCCCAGTCAGATATATTCATTGACCAACTTATTTACGGGAACCCTGACGTCCCACAGCAACGCTGGGGCGAAGAGATAACCTATGAAGGTGGTTTGGGTAAATCAGGCATTGAGGCGATGTTATTGGGATGTTGTGTTATAACAGGCGGACGTAAGCCGGATACTGAAAGGTATTTTCCACCACCTCCGATTATATGGACTGATTATGATAATTTTAAGGATCATCTTGATGCATTAATAAAGGATAAAGACTTAATATCATTATGTAAAAGGGGACAACAGAAATGGGCTGAGACATATCTTAACCCTGAATTTGTAAGTCATCACATAACGAGGCATATATGGGAGAGATAGCAATATATCGTTCGATATTTGGTGGTTATGATAGAGTTTTCCCGGCTTGCTTTCAGGATGAGGCAGATAACTACTTGGTTACTGATAGGGCTATAAAAATTGACGGGTACAGGATAATAATAATAAACGATCCTATTCCTAATTTACGCAGAGAAAGTCGTCGTTATAAGATGCAGCCGTGGAATTATCTCCCGAAATATAAGTATTATATCTACTTGGATGGCACTATTGAAATGATCGTATCGCCTAAAAAATTGATAGATGAATATATAAACGGATTTGATCTTGCAGTACTTAAGCATCCATGGAGAAATTGTATTTATGATGAGGCTGAGATATGTAAGAAAATGGGGCTTGCGACTGAGGCGAAGATTGACAGACAGGTTAAGATAATGCGGAATGCTGGTTACCCTGAGAATAACGGGCTGACCGAAAATGGTGT
>Ga0334888_1004615_pt1 | contig 12313 bp, 12 predicted proteins | sample GraSluR1_MG_FD_207227 | JGI IMG/M metagenome (GOLD analysis project Ga0334888, IMG submission 207227) | Sludge microbial communities from methane-producing bioreactor in Wageningen University, Netherlands - Granular Sludge_3_08-R1 | ecosystem: Engineered > Bioreactor > Anaerobic > Unclassified ...
ACAGAAAAAGAGGGAAGATAAATGAACTCGAAAAAGAAAGGCGGAGAATCTATCCCGGGAACAGGATCTGTCTTTGAAAAACAGGCGCTTCATTGGGGGATCCTTGCCCTGCTCCTTCTTGCCCTGTATGGGGTGAGCGGGATGGAGATGATCCGGCAAGGTTCGCTGTGGGGACTGGGCTCCGTCCAATGGCTGTGGACTGCCGCAGGACTTGCCGCAGTCCACCAGGTCTACGTGTGGTTTTGCTGGCGTGTCGAGCTCCACCTGCAGTTCATAACCCGGTACTTGGGGAAGCGCGGATTCTCTCTCTACGCTTTCGGTTTTGCCATTCTCGGGATCCTGAGGGCGGCAGCCGTGTTCTTTCTCGCTGCAGCAAACAGGGACACTCTTCCGGTGCATCCCGCGATCCTGAAAAGCCTCGCTGTAATCTCCGCGGTGCCTTCCATCTACCTCATGTATTCCGTTGCAAGGTATTTCACCTTCAGGCGTGCCCTGGGAGGGGATCATTTCTTTGAATCGTACCGGAACGCTCCCCTCGTCCGGAAGGGAATTTTCAGGTTCACGCAAAACGGCATGTACACCTACGGCTTTCTTATCCTCTGGTCAATCGCCCTGTGGTTCGGTTCCGTTGCGGCACTGAGCGCCGCAGCATTCAACCATGCCTATATCTGGGTGCACTACTTCTGCACTGAACTTCCCGACATGAAGCGGATCTACCGGTCGGAAGAAAAAAATGATCTGCTTTCAGGCGGGTAGGTGAAAAGCATCCGCCGGGGAAAAACCTGAAAAGAGAAATGAGAAAAGGGGTGAAGGCCGAAACCTCCACCCCTTTTGAATTCGTGGTGTCAGAAAAATTTACAGGTACTGTTATTTCTGCAGCTTTTCGATCATGTCCAGGCGCTGCTGGAATCTCCATGCGGAAAGCTCGTTCCGGAGCTCCACCCGCTTCTTGTACAGTTCATCGATCTTGGTGCGGTCGATGGGCTTCTTCCCCATTTCGTTCCTCATCTCGAGGGAGAGTTTCGCCATTTCGGTCTGCTTGTCCTTGATTTCCTGGGGAATTTCCACCGAAGCCCACATTCCCATCCTGCCGCTGTTTCCGAAGTTCCCCCTCCGGCCCATCATCTGCTGCTGATTGCCTGCAACGCACCTGCCGCCGAAGTTCCCCCTGCGGCCCATCATCTGCCGGTTCGCCATGGGGCCTGACATCCGGGGATTGGTCCCGGGGTTCATCATTCTCTGCCCCGGCTGGAATTGGGTCTGGGCGTTCTGCTGGTTCATCATGCCCTGCTGCCCGCCCATGGCCTTGCCGCCCCGTCCTCCCCAGGCAAGGGCACTGCCTGCCGTAAGAAGCACTGCGGCACACACGACCGCCGCTATCGTTCCGTTCATTTTCTTCATCGTTCAATCCCGCCTTTCAGCTTGTGATGGGTAAAGGATACTCTCCCCGGGGGAAGGCCGCATGGTCGGATCTGCCGGTTTCCCTATTGTAAGAAATGACAATTCCGGTCCGGTCCGTCATGCTACAATCGGCCCATGGGAACGCTTTCCCGGACAGGAAAAGAGCTATCGGGAAGGAGGAAGATACATGATCCGGATACTGCTCGCCGATGATCACCCTCTCACGCGGTCGGGACTCGCCTCCTGGCTCGAGAAGGAGGAGGGGGTGGAGCTGGCGGCGCTCGCCTCCGACGGGGAGTCCGCCTGGCAGTCCATCCTTGAGCTTCGGCCGGACCTGGCCCTGCTGGACATCGAGATGCCGGGCGCGGGCGGCATCGACATCGCCGCCAGGATACGGAAAAACGGCCTGAAGACCAACGTACTGATGCTCACGGCCTACAGCGCCCATCAGTATGTCATGGCTTCTCTCCGGGCAGGGGCGAAGGGCTTCATCCTGAAGTCAGCCCCCCTGGAGGAACTGCGGAAGGCGGTATTCGACACGGCCCGGGGAGTCTTCTACCTCGACCCCTCCGTGTCACTCACCGGAGCCGACGAGCCGGGGGAAGAACTTTCCCCGAGGGAGAGGGAGGTACTCATCCTTGCCGGGCAGGGGCTGCCCGCTTCCGAAGTGGCGTCTCTCCTCTCCATCACCGAGCGGACGGTGGCTGCCCACCTGACGTCTATTTACGGAAAGCTCGGCGCCCGGAACAAGACGGAAGCCATCCTGCTGGCGCTGAAGAAGGGAATCGTGCTGCTGGACGAACTCCGGTTCCTGGATGGAGAAAGGGGGACGCCATGAGAAAGCATCTTCTTCTTGCGCTCATGATTGTCGTCACTCTCCTCACTGCGGCAGGATTCCTTTTTTCTCTGTATGCCTTCCGTGCCCAGGAGGAGGCCATGGACTCCATGATGCGCTCCTACGTCGTGGACCTTGCGGAAAACTTCGCCGGAGGGGCGGCCATGGGGAGGGGCATGCCCCAAAGGCACAGGCCCATGGGCCAGATGCGCTTCAGAATGCTTTCCACGGACGCTTCGCTGAGAAACGGAGGGGCGGGAGGCGTCCTTCTCATAGGACAGGACGGGCGGGTCGCCGCGGCATCGCCCGGGGCGGAGAAACTGCTTTTCCTGCGAACCCGGGCGGAATTCTCCGATGAACCTGAAAAAGTGCGGGGCGACGACGGAAATGATTATTACGTGGCAAAGCGGGGCCTGGAAGACGGAAGCTATATTCTCGCGGCAGTGTCGAGAACGGTGCTGATCGCCCCCCTGGCCGGAATCTGGAGAACCTGGATTCTCACCGCCATGGCCACTTCCGCCGCAATTTTTCTGGGAATGATCCTCCTCTGGAGGTACCTGGCCGTGCCGCTCCGGAGGATAGCGGAACGTATCCGGGGGATGCGGTGGGGAAAAGACCACCCTCCGGCACTGTACAGCGGTCCGCTGTATGAGCTTGAATCCCTGTCAGCCGTTATCGGTACCCTTGCGGAAGAGGCCTTCGCCAAGGAAGAGCTCAAAAAGCGGTACGTGACGGACCTGGTCCAGGCGGAGGAGAATACCCGGAGACACCTGGCCCGGGAGCTCCACGACGGGCCCCTCCAGTCGTCCGTGGCGGCCATCAAGCGCATCCAGCTCGCGAAGGAGGCCCTTCCCCCGCAGGCCGGGGAACTCCGACGCCATCTTGACACCGCCGAGGACGTCGTCCAGACGGCGGCGAGAGAGATCAGGGATTACTGCGACGAACTTTCCCCGTCGTGGATCCGGCTCGGTCTCGCCAGCGCCATGCAGGAGAACGCCGACAGGCTTTCCCGCGCCTACGAGGGCCTGGTGATCGACGTGGATGTGGACGAGGATCTTGACGTTCTTTCCGAAGAAAGCAGCCTGGCCCTGGTCCGCATTTTCCAGGAAGCTGTATCGAACTCGGCGCGGCACGGAGGGGCCAGTTCCGTCAGGGCGGCGCTGAAAAAAGAAGGCGATGCCGTCCATTTCACCATTGAAGACGACGGCGGCGGATTCGACGCAGGACCTGCGTCCGGGACGGATTTCGAACTGCTCCGCACCACGGGGCATAGGGGGCTCGCCAACATGAACGAACGGGTGCGGCTCCTCGGCGGCACCATGAAACTTGAATCCTCTCCCGGGCAGGGCTGCCGGATCGACATCGTCTTTCCCTTGGCGCGGGAGGAAAGTACCGCCGCCCCTGCATGAGATCGACGGATACCGTACATTCTTTTCGGAAGGTGATTGAAATGCTGTCAGCTGTAAAAGCGGATATAACGACCCTTCAGGTGGATGCCATCGTCAACGCAGCCAACAATTCCCTGCTCGGCGGCGGGGGAGTGGACGGGGCAATACACCGTGCCGCGGGGCCGGATCTGCTGAATGAATGCAGAAAGCTCGGCGGCTGCGCCACCGGCGACGCCAGAATCACGAAAGGCTGGAGGCTCCCGGCGAAGTACGTCATCCACACCGTGGGCCCCGTGTGGCACGGAGGCGGCCGGGGAGAGGCGGAGCTCCTGGCATCGTGCTACAGGCGCTCCCTGGAGCTGGCATCAGGGGCAGGGGCGAGGTCCATCGCCTTCCCCTCCATCAGCACCGGCGTCTACGGCTACCCGGTGGCACAGGCCGCCCGGATCGCCGTGTCCACAGTGCGGGAGGAACTGGAAAAATATCCCGCCATTGAAGAAGTCGTTTTCTGCTGCTTCTCCGAAGGGGACCGTGCGGTCTACGATAAACTGCTGTCGCAGCTTTCGCCATTTATGGAGGGGGTATGATGAAAAGACCGGTCCTGATACTCGGCGATCCACTTCTGCGGCGGAAATGCGCCCCTGTGGAGGATTTTTCCGATCCCCTGCTGAACGAGGAGATGGAGGATCTCAGGGAGGCCCTGGAACTGTTCCGGAAGGAACACGGTTTCGGCCGGGGGATCGCCGCGCCCCAGATAGGCATCCCGAAGCGGCTCATTGCCCTGAACCTTGGGAAGGGATCCTTCGTCATAGCGAACCCGGAGGTCATCTCCAGGAGCCCGGAAACGTTCACCCTCTGGGATGACTGCATGTCCTTCCCGGACCTGATGGTACGGGTCCGCCGGAACCGGTCCCTCAGCATACGGTACCGGGACGAAAAGGGCGCCCCGCAGGAATGGACGGACATCGGGATTGCCGAATCGGAGCTGCTGCAGCACGAAATGGATCACCTGGACGGAGTGCTTGCCGTTGACAGGGCCATCGGAACGGGGGATATTGTCTACATGGCGGAGTACCGGAAGCACAGGGAACTCTACGACGGCCGGTGCGACTATTCCATTGTCCCCACCATAGGGGGATGAACCTTTCCCCGGGGAACAGCCGTCCTGACCCGCGAAAGGAGAGAGTGAAATGAAGTCGACTGACGAACTGAGAAACGAGCACAGGGGCATCGAGGTCATGCTGGACATCCTCGACGGTGCGGCGGAGAAGCTGAGCGGCGGAGCGCCCGCCGACTTCGGCCATCTTGACGGGATGATGGAGTTCCTTTCCGTCTTCGCCGACACGTGTCATCACGGCAAGGAGGAGGATTTCCTCTTTCCGGGCCTTGAAGCCGCGGGTATCCCCAACGAGGGGGGGCCCATCGGCGTGATGCTCGGCGAACACCGGAAGGGGCGGGAGCACATCGCCGGCATGAAGCGGGGCATCACCGCCATGAAGGCAGGCGACAGGGGAGGAGTCTCCATGTTCGCGGAGAATGCCGCCGGGTACACGGCCCTGCTGCGGCAGCACATCCAGAAGGAGGACAACGTCCTCTTCGTCATGGCCGAACAGCGCCTCGATGCCGCCAAGGACGAAGAACTCTTCCGGGAGTTTGAAAAACTTGAGGAGGAGCGGATCGGGAAGGGAAAGCACGATGAATTCCACGCTCTTCTGGACCGCCTGCAGGAGATTTACACCGGCTGAGCCGAAGTGAGGGACCAGGGAAAACCGGAGCTCTCCAGCAGACTGAATGGTTTATCTATTTTGAATTGACAACACACTTTCCCCTTGTTAAGATGACGGCGGGATGCCCCAGGCCGAAATCAGGGGAGGTGCAGTGATGGATATTCATCTGAAGGCGGACGAGGTCGAAGAAATGAAAAGCCTCATGGCGGAAGACGGGTGGACGGGATCCGTGAAGGACTACGCCAGGGAGCTGTTTTTGGAAGGCATGTCCTACCACAAGGCGCGACAGGCCGGGGGATACCTGCACCCGGAGGAAAAGTGAAGGGAGTGCCGGAAAAACGGAAAGGCCCGGGGCCTGCTGACAGGCCCCGGGCCTTTTTCGGGTATTCGATCCGCGGATTTGCCCCAGCCAGTCCCCTGAAAAAGCACGATGCCGTACGGAAAAAATTACATTTGCCCTGTAGGCATTGTTTATTTATGAGAAATCAGAGAAAATCGGGAAAGAAAAACGGCATTGGTCCGATGCCTTTTCTGGGGGGAGGGCCCGGATGGACGTCTTCGAGTTCTATTCTTTCTTTCTTTTTGGGGTTTTTGCCGCCTATCTTGTCTTGTTCTTCATGGCCGTCAAATATTCGGACAGGACGCTTTCTTCCGTTTTCTCCCTGATTTGCCTCGCGAGTGCGGTGTATGTCCTCGGTGCGGCGCTCCAGTTCAATTCAAAAAGCGTGGAAGAAATCCTCTTTTTCCAGAAACTCAAATACTTCGGGGCCGCCCTTGTCCCCGGATTGTGGATCGTCTTTGCCTATAGAGTTCATTCCGGCAAAAAAATGAGCCTGGCGATGCTTCTGTGTGTATTTTCGATCCCGGCACTGGTGCTGTTTCTGGTGTCAACCAACGAATACCACGGTCTGTTTTATTCGGGTTTAAAGGTATTTCAGAACGGGGAATATCTTTTCAGCAGGAGAGCGACCGGCCCACTGTATGTCCTGAATGTGGCATACGCTTATTTTTCGCTTTTCTACTGCCTGTACTTCTTTTCCCTGGTGTGGATAAAAAGTCGCTTTCGGCTGAACAGCCCCTATTTCCTGCTCCTTGCCGGCCAGTTCCTCTCGGCCGTACTGTTTGGACTGTACCTGGCGGGGATGACGCCGCTCTGGATCGACATGCTGCCGGTGGGCTATTTGGTTCGTGCCGTGTTTTGCGCCGTTGCCATCTTTAAATATGATGTTTTGGAAATAAAAGAAATATACAATAAAGAGATCTTTTCGGAAATAAAAGAGGGGCTTATGCTCGTTTCCTGTGACGGGCTGCTGATCGACTACAACAGGTCTGCCCGGACAGTCTTCGAATGGCTCAATGAAAAAAACAGGGGGGCTCCCATTTTTTCCCTGGATTCGAGGTTTGACGTCGCTGCGGGGGCGAAGAATTTCAATATCGGCGTAGGCAGCGGAGAAGAAGAACGGATTTACGAGTTTCGCCTCACGGAGTTGAAGGAAGGAAGAAAAACAGCGGCTTTCCTCTATATTTTTCTCGATGTCACCGATAAACAGCGCCTGATCGAAAAATTGCGGTACATGGCGGACCATGATTCCCTTACGGGGTTATTCAACAGGGGAAGAATCCTGGTTGAAGCCAATAGGCTTCTTTCTGCCCGCAAGCTGGAAGGCCGCATTTTTTCGATCTGCATGATTGATGCCGATCATTTCAAAAACCTGAATGACAGCTGCGGGCATATCGCCGGAAACAGGATGCTCTGTGAACTCGCGGCCGTCTTCAGGCGGATTGCGGGAGAGCGCGGAATCATTGGGCGCTACGGAGGGGAAGAATTCCTGGTTCTCCTTCCTGATGCCGGCGCAAAAGAGGCCGCGGAGACGGCCGAAAAGCTGCGGGCCGGGATCGAAGCGGCGACAGTGGATTTCGATGGAAAAACGCTTCAGGTCACGGTCAGCATCGGTGTCACGTCCGCAGGTTTGCACCCCTTTGAAGAGGAGACGATACACAGCCTTGTCAGCCGAGCCGACAGGGCGCTGTACCGGGCGAAAAACAGCGGCAGGAACCGCGTCTGCGTCTTCGGGGAAGACGACCTGTGAATTGCCGCCGGTTCGCCGGGGAAAAACGGAAGACCCGGGGCCTGCTGACAGGCCCCGGGCTTTTTTGCCTTTTTTGCAGCCGGTTCGAATGAGTCCCGCTGTGCCGTGGATGGCAGGCCCGGGGCCCTTTACCCTCGGATGCAGACCGAGTCCAGGTCCCTCGGGAAGTGGTTCAGCGCTTCGCCCGTTCCGTCGGCCCTGACCGCCACGATGTTTTCGATCCTGACCCCGAACTTGCCGGGCAGGTAGATGCCCGGTTCCACGCTGAAGACGTTCCCCGGCTCCAGGGGCCTGTCGTTGCCCTCGATCATGTAAGGGGATTCGTGGACCGCCAGACCTATTCCGTGGCCGACCCGGTTGAAGAAGAACTCGCCGTACCCGGCGTCGATGATGACCTGCCGGGCTGCCCTGTCCACGTCCTGTCCCGTTGCGCCGGGCTTCACGGCGGCTTCTCCCGCTGCCTGGGCCTGCCTGACGATCTCGTACACCTTCTTCTGCTCCTCCGTGGGGGTGCCGGTAAAGAAGGTCCGGGTAGTGTCGGAGCAGTAGGACTTGTACCGTCCGCCGAGGTCGAGGATGATCACGTCGTTTTCTTCGATGACCCTCCGGTCGCCGCCGTAGTGTGGCATGGATCCGTTGGGGCCGCTGGCCACGATGGGGGAGAAGGAAATTTCGTTGGAGCCCGCTTCCTCGAAGAACTCCGGAATCTTTTTGGCGATCTGCCGTTCCGTCATGCCCGGCCGGATGAAATCCAGCAGTTTGCCCACCACGGCATCCACTATGCGGGACGCTTCCCGCATGACGGCCAGTTCATCCTCGTCCTTCCGGGAGCGGAGAGGGTCGAGGATGCCTGCCCCGTTGCACATCCGGAGATCCATGGTGTCCCGTACGGCGAGCATGTCCACTGCCCTGACGCCGTCGTTGAAGGCGATCTTTCCCCCGACGACGCCCAGGTGTTCGCAGCCCCGCCTGAAGGCGCCCGTGAATCCCTCGTGGTCGTTCCATTCGGCGTAGAAGGGGACGTCTCCGAAGGCGTTGACCATCTCCTCCTTATACAGCAGGGGCGTCATGGCGAAACACCGTCCGTCCTTCGACACCATGAGCCCCCTGACCCTTTCGTCGGGGTGGGTGTCCAGCCCGCTGATGTACTCCAGGTCCGTGGAAGGGCCGAGGTACATGGCGTCGAGCTCCAGTTTCTTCAGTTCTTCTGCAAGCGCTTCCAGTCTCTTCCGATTGATCATGGATATCCTCCTGAAGTGGTTTTGCCCGCAGAAAGCCCATTCCCTGCCTGCGGAGCGGAATTTCCGGAACGGGATGATTTGCCCCCGTCCGGTTTTTTTCTCTCGCCATAATAATACTTCTCTTATTCATAATCCATACGAAAGGCATACCACCGTAAGGATAGAACTGGTAACGGACCGACTGAAATTTTAAAAATCCTTTATTGTATGCCATGAATTATATCTATTTCTTTATTTTTTTTAAAGATATATGAATGATGGTATGCTTTATGGGAAATTCCAGTAGTGTTGACGAAAGAATGGGTCAGGAATATGATTGCAGCACCGCCGGTTATTTCTGCAGAAACAGCCGGAACTTTTGCATGTGAAAGGGAGGGAAATGAATGAAGAAGGTATTTGGTTTGCTGCTGGTTGCAGTCATGCTCTTCGGCCTTTGCGCACCGGTTCTTGCCGGCTCCGGGAAGGTTGCGATTGTAACCAACACCGTTTCTCAGAACGAGGAAGAGTACCGTTCCGCCCAGGAGATGGTCACGAAATACGGCGACAGGATCGTCCACGTGACGTGGCCCGACAACTTCATGGCGGAGCAGGAGCAGATGGTCAGCGTTGTGGCCAAGCTCGCCTACGATCCGGACGTCAAGGCCCTGATCATCAACCAGGCCGTTCCGGGAACGAACGCTGCGGTGGACAAGCTCCTTGAGACGAGGGACGACGTCTTTATCGTCTACTGCACCCCGCAGGAGAACCCCCCCGATGTGGCAGCCCGTGCGCAGCTCATCATGATGCCCGACGAACTTGCCATGGGCGACGCGATCCCCATCCAGTCAAAGAAACTCGGCGCGAAGGTCTTTGTTCACTATTCCTTCCCCAGGCACATGTCCCAGGTGCTTCTTTCCTCCCGCAGAGAGCTTATGAAGAAGAAGTGCGCCGAGCTTGGACTGGAATTCGTTGACGCGACGGCTCCGGACCCCACCGGCGACTCCGGTCTTCCCGGCGCCCAGCAGTTCATCCTCGAGGACGTGCCGAAGATGGTACAGAAATACGGCAAGGACACGGCGTTCTTCTCTACGAACTGCGCCATGCAGATCCCCCTCATCAAGGCAGTCGTCGATACCGGCGCCATCTATCCCCAGCCCTGCTGCCCGTCGCCCTACCACGGCTTCCCGACGGCTCTCGGCATTGAGTCCGACCTTTCCAAGCAGGACAACATCAAGCACGTCATCGACGAAACCCGCAGAATCCTCAAGGAAAAGGGGATGACAGGCAGACTTTCCACGTGGCCTGTGCCGGTTGCGATGATGGGGACAGTCGCCGGAACGGAGTATGCCTTCAAGGTCATCAGCGGCGAAGTTCCCTTCGACAAGCTCGACATCAAGGTCCTGGAGCAGTGCATGGCCGATTACGCGAAGGTCGCGGTCAAATCGAATCCCTATGTTGACGAAGCGGGAAAGAAATACGACAACTTCCTGTTCGTCCTGATGGACTTCCTGACCTACTAAGGGTAAAAGAGGCTGTACCAGGCGAAAGTTATATCCACAACAGGCTGCAGCAAGAGCGGTGTCCGGGGACGAGCGGATTTTTCAACGAAGCGGGAGGCTTGGGAGCGATTTTTTCGGAGCGCTTCCGGTCCGGACCGCAGGGGTTGAATCCGTTCGCCCCCGCTTTTTTTGCGGCCGTCATGCCGATTTTGAAATACAGGGGGTAATGCGTTGAGCGACAGCCTTCTCCAGTTCAGGAATATTTCAAAGAGCTATTATGGAAACAGCGTTCTGGCAAACATCAATTTTGATGTCAGGAAGGGCGAAATCCACGCCCTCATCGGAGAGAACGGCGCCGGAAAATCCACGCTGATGAATATCCTCTTCGGCATGCCCGTCATTACGGGCACCGGCGGATACGAGGGCGACGTCCTGATAGACGGAGAGAAAATCAGCTTCAAGTCCCCTCACGAGGCAATGTATGCCGGAATAGGCATGGTCCACCAGGAATTCATGCTCATACCAGGCTACTCCATTACGGAAAACATCAAGATCAACAGGGAAATCACAACGCCGAACCCGGTCTCCCGGATCTTCGGAAAACGCCTTGAAACCCTCGACATGGCCTCCATGAACGCCGATGCCCGAAAAGCCCTGGACACGCTCGACATGGGTATTGAGGAGTTTACGATGGTTGCGGGGCTTCCGGTGGGGCACATGCAGTTCGTCGAAATAGCCCGGGAAATCGACAAAACAGGGATCAAAATACTCGTTTTCGACGAGCCCACGGCGGTACTCACTGAATCGGAGGCACAGAACCTTTTGGCAGCGGTCAAACGGCTTGCTGCCAAGGGCATCGGCATTATCTTTATCAGCCACAGGCTTGATGAGATCATCAGCGTGGCCGACAGGGTCACCATCCTCCGGGACGGTGAGCTTGTGGCCACAAAGGACATAAAAGACACCAACGCCGTGGAAATCGCCGCCCTGATGATCGGCCGAAAGGTTGCCATCGACCGGGTCCAGTCCGACAGGCGCAGGATTTCGGACGAAATTATCCTGAGCCTGAAAGACCTTCATGTAGGTATGCCCGGCGAGATGGTCCGGGGCATCGACCTCGACATCCGGAAGGGAGAAATCGTCGGCATCGGCGGTCTTGCGGGGCAGGGCAAGCTCGGCATTGCCAACGGCATCATGGGAACCTATCCGGCCAGGGGCGACGTGGTCTTCAACGGCAAGCCCATGATCCTGGGCGACCCCCGTGCCGCCATGGCCTCGGGGATGGGATTCGTCAGCGAGGACAGGAAAGGCGTCGGCCTTCTGCTCAACGAGTCCATCGAGCTGAACATCGCCTTTACAGCCATGCAGGTGGGAAACAAATTTCTGAAGCAGGGAGGCCCTTTCCGCTTCCAGGATGACGACGGGATTCGGAAGCATGCCCTGAAGATGATCAAAGACCTTGATATCCGCTGCGAGTCCCCCGTCCAGCACGCCGGCAGCCTGAGCGGCGGCAACCAGCAGAAGGTCTGCGTGGCCAGGGCCCTCACCCAGGATCCGGTCTTTCTTTTCGTCTCGGAGCCCACGAGGGGCATCGACATCGGCGCGAAGAAGCTGATCCTCGACCTGCTGCTGAAGCTCAACGAAGAGGAGGGGATGACCATCGTCATGACCTCTTCCGAACTGGCGGAGCTGCGGAGCATCTGTGACAGGATCGTCATCGTCTGCGAGGGCAAGGTGGAAGGCGTGCTGCCGCCCGATGCCTCCGACGCGGATTTCGGCCTGATGATGTCCGGCAGCCGGGGCGGAAAAACGGAAGATTCACCGGAGAGGAGTGCCGATCATGGCTGAGATGAACGGAAACGGAAACAACCTTGCGCGGGCCTCCCGGAACCTGCTGGGAGATATCGGCCTCCCCACGGTGATCATTGCCGTCTTCTGGGTACTCACCCTGGTCGCCGGCCACTTCGTGGGGATTTCCATGTCCACCCTCGTGAGCGACACCATCAAGCGGGCCGGAATGAACGGTATCCTCGTCCTCGCCATGGTGCCCGCCATCCAGTCGGGCACGGGGCCGAACTTCGCCCTTCCCATCGGCATCGTCTGCGGGCTCCTGGGCCTCGTCACCGCCATCGAGATGGACCTGACGGGAATGA
>Ga0334888_1004622_pt1 | contig 12294 bp, 12 predicted proteins | sample GraSluR1_MG_FD_207227 | JGI IMG/M metagenome (GOLD analysis project Ga0334888, IMG submission 207227) | Sludge microbial communities from methane-producing bioreactor in Wageningen University, Netherlands - Granular Sludge_3_08-R1 | ecosystem: Engineered > Bioreactor > Anaerobic > Unclassified ...
AGCACCAAAATTATGCTAATGATGATTATTCCAAGAACTACTTTTTTAGGAGAAAATGCCATATTTATTTAATTTATCACATTTGCTTTCATAGTTCAATTATGGTATTATCCTTGAGATATTTATAACTAATATGTGGCGAAAAATTTTTTGGGAAAACCTAGAAATGATTTTCATTGCTATTCTTATAGTTGTCCCTATAAGATATTTTTTAATTCAACCGTTTATAGTTCATGGAAGCAGTATGGAGCCCAATTTTAATACTCAAGATTATCTTATTATTGATGAATTAACTTATCGTTTTCGTGATCCTGAGAGATATGAAGTAATTGTTTTTAAGGCTCCTAGTCATCTTGATCAATATTATATTAAGAGAGTTGTTGGATTACCTTTTGAAACGATAAATATTAAAGATGGTCAAGTAATGATAACAGATATGGCAGGAAATTCTTTTCCTCTTCAAGAAGATTTTATTCCAAGTGAATCTATTACTGCTGGTAACCTTGAGCTGACTCTTGATGAAAAACAATATTTTGTTTTAGGTGATAATCGTTTAGCTTCTTATGATTCTCGAAATTGGGGTCCAGTAAGAAAAGATTTAATAATTGGTCGGGTTTGGCTTCGTCTTTGGCCTTTTCAAAAAATAGTTGTTTATGGTTTATAAAAAAAAATCGACAAAAATTAAAGAACCTTTAGTTAAGAAAACTAAAAAATCTTTTCAAGCTCTTAGAGGGATGAAAGATATTTTAGCAAAAGATTGGTTTTATTATGATCAGATTTTTAATAATGCTAAGAAGATTTTTGAATTTTATAATTTTCAAAGAATAGAAACTCCACTTTTAGAAAAAGCAGAATTGTTTACAAAAGGAGTTGGTAAAAAAACAGATGTTGTTGATAAAGAAATGTATATCTTAAGAGCAAAAGAGAATAAAGAATTATTGGCTTTGCGCCCAGAAGGCACTGCTTCTGTAGTAAGGGCTTATATAGAAAAAGGAATGTTTAATTTACCTCAACCAGTAAAGTTTTATTATTTTGGTCCTTTTTTCCGTCATGAAAAACCTCAGGCTGGGCGTTATCGACAATTTTATCAGCTAGGGGCAGAAATAATTGGAGAAGAAGATGTGACTACTGATGCAGAGATCATTCTCCTTTCAAAGATTTTTCTAGAAAATTTAGGTTTTTCTAAAAAGAATATCTTTTTGCTTATAAATAGTATTGGTTGCCCAAAGTGCCGACCTCTTTACATAAAAGAATTAAAAAAATATTATAAGAAAGTAGATAAGGAAATTTGTTCTGATTGTCATCGAAGAATAAAAGAAAATCCTTTAAGAGTGCTAGATTGTAAGAATGAAAAATGTTCTGTTATTAAAGAAGGAGCTCCTCCTATTTTAGATTATCTTTGTCCAGAATGTCGTGATCATTTTAAGTCTCTTTTAGAACTTCTTGATTATTTAAATATCCCTTATATTTTAGATAAAACTTTAGTTAGGGGATTAGATTATTATACTAAAACTGTTTTTGAGTTTTGTTTTGAAGGTGAAACAGATAAAATTTCTTTAGGCGGAGGAGGGAGATATGATGAATTAACAGAAACTATAGGAGGTATTAAAAAACCAGCAGTTGGCGTTGCTTTTGGTGTTGAAAGGTTGATGCAAGAAATGATTGATCAAGGTAAGAAATTTAAATCATTTATGCCGAAAGTTTTTTTGGTTCAAATAGGAGAAGCAGCAAAAAAAATGTCTTTTAAAATTTTAGAACAATTTCGCAAAGAGAATATATTGCTAGGGGAAAATTTAGGTAAAGAAAATTTAAAATCACAATTAAAGATTGCTGATCGACTTGGGGTAAAGTATGTTTTAATTCTTGGACAACAAGAGGTTTTAGATGGTATGATAATTTTAAAAGATATGAATTCAGGCCTTCAAGAATTAATTCCTTGGGAAAAGATAGTGTCTGAAGTTAAAAAAAGATTAAAAAAATAAAATAATTAAATTCTTAAATCATTTATAAATTATGCCAATTACAGTTAAAAGAAGAAAAGGTGAAAATTTAAATTCTTTTCTTAGTCGTACCTTTAAGGTAATCAAGAAGAGCGGAATTCTTTTAGAAGCTCGAAAGAGAAAATATTATGTTTCTAAGCCCAGCAAGAGAACAGAAAAATCATCAGCTCTTCATAAGAAAAAGGTGCTTCAAGAAATAGAAAGGAAAAGAAAGAAAGGTATTATCTAGAGGAATGATTTCCAAAACTGAAATTTTAATATATAATTTAGTAGAGAGAAATATTCCTTCCCAAAAATTCTTTCAGGGGCTTATAAAAAAAATTTTAATAGCTTTGGGAGAGAAGAAAAAAGTAAGTTTATCGTTGATTTTTATTGACGCTCAAGAGAGTAAAAAGCTCAATAATTATTGGCGGAATAAAGATATTGTTTCTTCAGTTCTTTCTTTCCCTTTGTATCAGAATTTTCCAGCAGAACTTCAAAAGCAAGAAAAAAATCTCGGGGATATTTTCCTTTGTCCTGAAAAAATAGAAGAGCAAATTCAAGATTTGGAAATTTTACCTCTTTTATTTTATAAAAAAATAATAATTCATAGCTTGCTTCATCTTTATGGATATACTCATGATAAAGAAAAAGATAGAAAAAAGATGGAGCGTCTAGAAAATAAAATTCTTAGATTTATTAATAACAAATAATATGAGATCTCCTCTTTTAGCTATAGATTTAGGTTCAGCAAACATAAAAGCACTGGTTGCTAAAATTGATGACCAAGGTTGGAAAATTGTTTTACCAGCTTGTAGAAAGTCTAGAGGAATTAAAGAAGGAGTGCCAAATAATTTAGAAGAAGCTGCTGAAGAGCTTGATAATTTAATGTCAGAGATGGAATCAATGCTTAAAAATATTACTTTTAGGGAAGCAGTAGCTGGTATTGGAGGAGCTCATTTGGAGACTCGTCTTTCTAAAGGAACAGCAGTTGTTTCTCGTCCTGATCAAGAAATAGGTGAAGATGATATACGAAGAGCAAATAAAGCAGCTGAGGCCTGTGCTCTTCCTTCTAATAGAAGTTTAATTCAGACTGCTTTAAGGAGTTACATTGTTGATGGATTGGCAAAAGTAAAAGATCCAATAGGGATGAAAGGTTTAAAAATAGAGACAGAATGTCTTTTAATTGATGCTTTTACTCCTTTTGTTAGTTCTATTGATCGCTTAGGAGAAATGGTTAATTTAAAATTTAATCCTAAAATTGTCCTCCCTTATGCTGGGGCTGAAATAGCTCTTACTCCTCAAGACAAAGATTTAGGAGCATTGGCCTTAGATTTAGGAGCTAGTACTACTAGTCTTTGTGTTTATGAAAATAACGAGATTCTTGATTTGAAAGTTTTTCCTGTAGGAGGGAATGCTGTTACTAATGATATTGCAGTTGGTTTAAAAACAAGCGTTGATATAGCAGAAAAAATAAAAATTAATGAAGGATTGGCTTCTAGAAAAAAAGTATTAAAAAATGAAAATATTGATTGGAGCTCTTATTACGAAGAAGATAACTCAGGTGATAAAGTGAGTAAAAAATTTTTAGCTGAAATAATAGAAGCTCGTCTTTCTGAAATCTTTGATTTAGTAGTAAAAAGATTAAAAGAAATAGATCGTTTTGAAAAATTACCTGGAGGAGTAGTTATTTATGGAGGGGGGGCAAAAATGCCTTTTATTACAGAATTAGCAAAAGAAAGATTTAAGCTTCCTGTTCGAGTAGCAAAGCCAGAAATTGATTGGTATAAAGATTCTCCAGATCTTAGTTTTGTTCCTGTTTTAGGACTTTTGTCTTTAAAATTTCAAGGCCAGAAACAGGGGATTTTATCATTAGAAGAAGGGGTAATGAAAAAATTAGCTAATTTTTTTAAAAATTCATTTTCTATTTAATTTTATTAGTATGAAGAAAAAAAATAAAAGGAAAATTCTCAAAAAGAATAACCCAGTAAAGAAAATAAAAAAATCAAAGCCTCGAAAGAAGCCAGTTTTAAAACAGAAAGAAAAGAAAATTTCTTTAGTTCAAAAGAAAGTAAAGTCAAAATTGAAGGAAAAGAAAGTTTCTTCTAACAAAAATATTTGTGTGAAGATAATAGGTGTTGGAGGGGCTGGTGGTAATGTTGTGAGTAGGATGAAAGAGAAAAGGATTGAAGGAGTAGAATTTATAGCTATTAATACAGATATTCAAGGGTTGCAACATACTAAATCAGATTTGAAGATTCAGATAGGAAAAGAAGCTTGCCGTGGATTAGGGGCTGGAATGGATCCAGCTCGAGGAAGGGCATCAGCTGAAGAAAATCTCGAAGAAATTAATCAGTCAGTGCAAAAGGCAGACATGATTTTTCTTACCTGTGGTTTAGGTGGAGGAACTGGATCTGGAGCTTCTCCTATTGTTGCTAATTTAGCAAAACAAGCAGGAGCTTTAGTTATTGGAGTAGTCACTAAGCCTTTTGTTTTTGAAGGAGAAAAAAGATTGGATATAGCTGAAGATGCTTGGCAAAAACTCTTTAATGAAGTAGATGCTTTAGTAACTATTCCTAATGATAGAATTTTTAATATTATTGAAGAAGAAACACCAATTTTGGATGCTTTTGGTAGAGTTGATGATATTTTAAGGCAAGGAGTTGAGGCAATGGTGAATTTAATTACTTATCCAGGTTTAATTAACTTAGATTTTGCTAATGTTAGATCAACTTTAACAGAAGCAGGGAGTGCTTTATTGGGAATAGGAGTTTCTAAAGGACAAGATAGAGCAAAAAAAGCTGCTGAACTAGCGATTTCTTCTCCCCTATTAGATATTTCAATTGAAGGGGCAAAACGAGTTTTATTTAATGTTGCTGGAACTAAAGATATGTCTTTAGTTGAGATTCATAATGCTGCTAGGGTGATCACTCAATCAATAGCTAAAGATGCGCAAGTAATTTTTGGTGCTAGTTTTGATAATAGTCTTCATAAAGGAGAAGTAAAAGTTACTGTTATTGCTGGAGGTTTTGGAGAAGAATTTAGGGAGTTAAGTTCTGCTTTGCCTTTAGAAATTAAGGTACCGATTAATAAAGAACAAGAAGAACAAGAAGAAAAAGACAAGGAACAAGAGGAAGAAGAAAAAGAAAAAGAAGAATTTGAAATCCCAGCTTTTCTTCGAAGAAAGCAGAGGAAAGATTAAGTTGGAAGAGAGAATAATAAGACAAATTGTTTTTATCCTTTATATTTTATATACTGTATTAAGTAAGTTTTTAAATTTTTTATTATGTCCCCAAGAAAAAAATTTCATAATCATTTGAAAGAAGTCAAAAGAAGAACAGGGGAAATTGTTCCCTTTGAAAAAAAGAAGATTGAAGAAGCTATTTATAAAGCTTTAACTGTTACAGATGAAGGAGGAAAAACTTTATCAAGAGAATTATCAATTAAAGTTATAAAAATTCTAAACAGGAGGTTTAAAAAGGATGAAATTCCTTCTGTTGAAGAAATTCAAGATATTGTTGAAGAAGTTTTAATTTTAGAAAATTTAGTTGAAACATCAAAAGCTTATATTTTATATCGAGAGCAAAGAAAAAAATTAAGAGAAAGTCGTATTGTTAGCGAGGAAGCAGTTAGTCTAGTAGATGAATATCTTAAAGTAAGAGATTGGGAAGTTAAGGAAAATAGCAATATGGCTTTTTCCTTACAAGGGTTAAATCATTATGTCTCTGCTTATGTAGCTAAAAAATATTGGTTAAGAAAAATTTATCCAAAAGAAATTAGAGAAGCAGTAGAAACTGGAGATTTCCATATTCATAATTTAGATATTTTAGCAACTTATTGTTGTGGCTGGGATTTATATGATTTACTTTCAAAAGGTTTTGGAGGGGTCTTTGGTAAGATTCAATCTAAGCCACCTAAACACTTTGGTTCTGCTTTAGGGCAAATTGTTAATTTTTTTTATACTCTTCAAGGTGAAGGGGCAGGAGCTCAAGCTTTTTCTAATTTTGATACTTTATTAGCTCCTTTTATTCGTTATGATAATTTAAATTATCATGAAGTAAAACAAAATTTACAAGAATTTCTTTTTAATTGTAATGTACCTACTCGAGTAGGTTTTCAAACTCCTTTTGAAAACATTACTTTAGATTTAAAAGTACCAGTTCATTTTAAAGATTTACCAGTAATAATTGGTGGGCAAGCTCAGAAAGAAACTTATCAAGATTTTCAAAAAGAAATGGATGTTTTAAATCAAGCTTTTTGTGAGATTTATACTGAGGGTGATGCTAGTGGGAGGGTTTTTACTTTTCCAATTCCTACATATAACATTACAAAAGATTTTGAATGGAACAATCCCTCTTATGAAGGGATCTGGAAAATGACAGCAAAATATGGAATTCCTTATTTTTCTAATTTTATTAATTCTGATATGAGTCCTGAAGACGCTCGAAGTATGTGCTGTCGTCTTCGTCTAGACAATAGAGAACTTTATAAACGTGGAGGAGGATTATTTGGAGCTAACCCTCTTACTGGAAGCATTGGAGTGGTTACGATTAATATGCCTCGGCTGGGTTATGTATCAAAAACTAAAAAAGACTTCTTTCAGAGATTAATCCATATAATGGATTTAGCAAAAGAAAGTTTGGAAATAAAAAGAAAAATTTTAGAAGATTGGACAGAAAAAGGTTTATATCCTTATGCAAAACATTATTTAGGTGAAGTAAAAAAAATGAGAGGTGTTTATTGGGGAAATCATTTTTCAACCATAGGTTTAATTGGAATGAATGAAGCTTTGTTAAATTTTTTGGGAATAGATAGTGGAAATAAAAAAGGAATTGCTTTTGCTGAAGAAGTTCTTGATTTTATGAGAGAAAGATTAGTTGGTTATCAAGAAAAAACAGGAAATTTATATAATCTAGAAGCAACACCAGCAGAAGGAGCTTCTTATCGCCTAGCTCTTAAAGATAAAAAAAAGTATCCAGATATTATTACTGCTGGTACAGAAGAGCCTTATTATACAAATTCCACTCAATTGCCGGTAAATTATACAGATGATTTGTTTGAAGCTTTAAAACTTCAAGATTCTTTGCAAACAAAATATACAGGAGGTACTGTTTTTCATGCTTTCTTAGGAGAAGCGATTTCTGATCCTGAGGCAGTGAAATCTTTGATTAAGGTTATCTTTGAAAAATTTCATTTACCATATCTCACTTTAACACCTACTTTTTCTGTTTGTCCTATTCATGGATATATACCAGGGGAGCATTTTGTTTGTCCTAAATGTACTATAGAGCAACCATGTGAAGTTTATTCTCGAATTGTGGGTTATTTAAGACCAATTCAACAATGGCATAAAGGAAAACAAGAAGAATTTAAACAGCGATCTACTTTTAATATTTAATTTATGCTATTTGGTGGTCTTCAAAAAACAACTTTGGTTGATTATCCTGGCAAAGTTGCTGCTACGGTTTTTACTTTAGGTTGTAATTTTCGTTGCCCTTATTGTCATAATCCAGAATTAGTTTTGCCAGAGATGATGGAAGAACAGCCAATTATTACTGAAGAAGAAATACTAAATTTTTTAAAAGAACGTCAAGAGTATCTGAAAGGATTATGTATTACTGGAGGAGAACCCACTATTCAAGTTGGTTTATCAAATTTTATTCAAAAAGTTAATAAATTAGGAATTTCAGTAAAATTAGACACTAATGGTTCTTTTCCATTTATTTTAAAAGAGTTAATTCAAAAAAAATTAATAGATTGGGTGTCTTTAGATATTAAGGCTCCGCCAGATAAATATGATATTTTTACCAAAGGAAAGGTTGATGTAAAAAATGTGGATTTGAGTATTAAAATTCTTAAAGAAAGTAAAATTAATTATGAATTTAGAACCACCCTGGCTCCAGAAATCCTTTCAGAAGAAGATATCATAGCTATTGTTGATTGGATTAAACCTGCTTCTCGTTATTATTTACAACGTTTTCAAAATAACAAAACACTAGATAAAAAATTTGAGAATTTAAATAGTTGGCCTGAACAAAAAACAGAATCTTTAATAAAAAAAATAAAACCTTTTTTTTCCGAATGTAATCTTCGTTAAATATGGCGCTCTCTTTTTCAAGAGTTTTCCGTCAATGTGGGGCGTCTTTTTTAATTGGAATAATTTTTTCTCATTATTTTTCTTTTCATGTTTCTTTTTTAGGCATTTTTATTTTTTTGTTAATTTGCTTATTCTTTTTGTGCATTTATAAGAGAAAGTTTTTCCTTTTGTTTTTTATATTATTGAGTTTTTTAATAGGACAAACCCGTTATATTTATTCTTTTAATAAATTAAACGAATCAATAGTAAAGGAAGAACAAAAGATTGAAATTGAAGCTTCTATTATTGCAGAACCAATTTTAAAAGATAATTATCAAAGAATTATTATTCCTAATAGAGTTATTTATACAGAGAGGTTTCCTCGTTTTCAATATGGAGATTTGATAAGACTTAAAGGTAAAATTCAACCATTTGAAAATTTTCGTTCTTATGGCTCAATAATTGTTTCTGGAAAAATGAGCTATCCAGAAATAGAATTTATTTCTTCAGGAAAATTTTCTTTTAAGAAAATGGCCCTTTCTTTTAAAAACAAAATAACTGGAGCTCTCCAAAAAATTATTTCAGAACCTCAAGTTAGTCTTTTGAATAGTATAATGTTCGGCGGTAAAAATAATTTATCGATTTCTTTAGAAAAAGAAATTCAAAAATCAGGCTTATCCCATATTGTTGTTGCCTCTGGTCTTCATTTGTCCATCATTACTAAAATGTTTTCTAGTCTCTTGAGTCTTTTTTGCTTAGGGAATTTCTTAAGTTTTGGACTTCTTTGTTTATTTTTATTAGGATTTGCTTTTATGGCTGGTTTAACTTCGTCAATTATTCGAGCTGCAGTCATGTCATTTTTATTGGTCCTGGCTCATTTTAGTTGTCGTCTTTACAATCCTTTAAATGCTTTGCTTTTAGCTTGCTTAATAATGGTTTGGTTTAATCCTTTTCTTCTTTTTTGGGATTTGGGTTTTCAGCTTTCTTTTTTAGCAACAGCAGGAATATTATTTTTCTATTCTTTATGGGACCAGTCTTCATTCTGGCAGCACAGTTTTTTTAATCTTAAGGGAATAATAATTATTAAACAAACGGTTCTTGCTTGTTTTTCAGCCCTGGCTTTAGTTGTCCCTTGGTTAATGTTTAAAACTCAGAATTTTTCATTAGTTGCTCCATTTACTAATGTTTTGGTTATTCCTTTTGTTCCTTTAATAATTGGTGGTGGATTAATAACTGCTTTTGCTTCTTTTTTATTTTATCCTTTTGGTTTGTTGTGTGGATTTTTTCTTAATTTTATTCTTTTTTATATTCTTAAAGTTATTTCTTTTTTTTCTTCTTTGCCTTGGGCAGAAATTTATATTCCTTATATTTTTCGTTGGATTATCGTTCCTTATAGTATTTTTATTTTTATCTATCTTCGTAATAATAGAATTTAAGATTAATAATTTTTTAGGATAATCTTTATGAATAAATCTTTTAAATATTTTCTAATAATTCTTATTTGCACTAATGTTTTTACTTTTTTAATCATTTTCGATTATTTATATCTTGGTAATGGGGAAGTAATTTTTCTTGATGTTGGTCAAGGAGATGCAGAATTAGTTAAAACTTATGCAGGGAATATTCTAATTGATGCTGGGCCTGATGCAAGTATTATCCGAGAATTAGATAATTCTTTGTCTTTTTTTGATAGGACTATTGATCTTTTTATTCTTTCTCATCCTAATAAAGACCATTTTTATGGCATTATTGAAATGCTGGATAAATATAAAATAAGGGCAGTAATGCTTAATAATGTTTTTTATTCTGATTCTCAATATCAAAAATTACTTCAAGAGTTAGAAAAGAGAAATATTTTAATAATAAAAGGTTTTGAAGGAATTAAAATTAGTTTAGGAAAAGAAGATAAATTTTCTGTTTTGTATCCAAAAGCAATGGTTTCTTTAGGTGAAGACCCTAATAAGTTTAGTTTGGTTTTGTCTCTGTGCTTAGGGCAAAATTATTTTCTTTTTACTGGAGATATTAGTGATGTTCAAGAAAAAGAAATTTTACCTATTTTATTAGAAGAAAATAAGCTTCGGGTTTTAAAAGTTGCTCATCATGGCTCTCGTTATGCTTCTTCTTGGCAATTTCTTGAGTCTTTTATGCCCCATATTTCAATTATTGAAGTGGGTAATAATAATTATGGTCATCCTCATCCTGATACTCTTGAGCGCTTAAAGCAAGCAGGATCAACAATTTTTCGCACCGATTTGGATGGAACAATCTATTTTAAAATTAAATAGTTGCTTTAATAAGCCTTTTATTATACAATGATTTTAGATTTGATATTTTCATTTAAAAAATATTTATAATTTATGTCTAGAATTTGGATAAAACAAACCCCAGAATATTTAAATAAAGAAATTAGTCTTTATGGTTGGGTAGATTCTCGCCGAGACCATGGAAAGATTATTTTTATTGATTTAAGAGATAAAACAGATAAAGTTCAGGTGGTTTTTTCTCCTGATAAAGGGGAAATATATGATTTAGCTGGAAAGCTTCGTTCAGAATGGGTTATAGAAATTAAAGGTAAAGTTAATGCTCGACCTGAAAATATGCAAAACCCTAAGATTGCTACTGGGAAAATAGAAATCGAAGCAACTGATTTAAAGGTTTTAAGCCAAGCTGATTCTTTGCCTTTTGATATATCTAATAATAATGAATCTGTAAATGAGGAAATACGTTTAAAATACAGATATTTAGATTTACGTCGTCAACGTTTGCATCAAAATTTATTGTATCGACATAAGATAATTAAATTAATTAGGGATTTTCTTTCAAGTAATAATTTTATAGAGATAGAAACACCTATTTTAACAAAGTCTACTCCAGAGGGTGCTCGAGATTATGTTGTTCCTTCTCGATTAGAAGCAGGTAAATTTTATGCTTTGCCTCAGAGCCCTCAGCAGTACAAGCAACTTTTGATGGTTGCTGGGGTTGAAAAATATTTTCAAATTGCCCGTTGTTTTCGAGACGAAGATACTCGTGGAGACAGGCAACCTGAATTTACTCAATTGGATATAGAAATGGATTTTCCTACCCAGGAAGATATTTTACAATTAGTAGAAAATCTTTTTAAAGAATTAGTAACAAAAATTTATCCAGGGAAGAAAATTAAAGAATTTCCATTTCCGAGAATTTCCTATCAAGAAGCAATGGAAAAATATAATTCTGACAGGCCTGATTTAAGAGAAGTAAACAGCAAAGGAGAAAAGGATTCAAATGAATTAGCTTTTGCTTTTGTTGTTGATTTTCCTCTTTTTGAATGGAAAAAAGAAGAAAAAAGATGGGGAGCAGTTCACCATCCATTTACAAGGCCTAAATTAGAGCTAGGCGAAACAATTCCTCAGGCGATAGAGAGAATTAATAAAGACCCAGGAACTCCTTTAGCAGATCAATATGATTGTGTTTTAAATGGTAATGAAGTTGGTGGTGGTTCATTGAGAATTTCAGAACCTGAATTATTAGAAGCTATTTTTAAAATATTAGGTCATCAATCTGAAGAGATTTCTACAAAATTTGGTCATCTTTTAAAAGCTTTTGGTTATGGTGTTCCTCCTCATGGAGGCATTGCTTTAGGCTTGGATAGAATCATAATGATTCTTCAAAACGAACCAAGTATTCGGGAAGTTATTGCCTTTCCTAAGACAGGCGATGGTAGGGATTTAATGATGGAAGCGCCCTCTTTTATAGATTCTAAGCAACTAAAAGAACTGCATCTTAAGACTTTTAATTCTTAAAACTTTGTGATATAATTTAGCTTGGGTCTTGCCGAATTAAGGAACGAGTCAGGACATTTTGTCTTTTAAGGGAGTTTTATATCTTTTACCTCTTGGGGTGAAAGTGCAAACACCCACTTGACTATTAGCTGATTCGACCTTAGTTGCGGGTGAGGCCCTCTATTAGCTCCTTTAAGTTTTAAATTAAAAATTATTAATATGTCTCGAATTTGTTCTATTTGTGGAAAAACATATCAAAAAGCAACGCGTTATAAAAAAATACGCTCTGTTTATAATCCTATTTCTCGTCATCGTCAAAAACCTAATTTACAATTATTCAAAATGCCTGACGGGAAAAGGGTTTTGATTTGTTCAACTTGTCGAAAGCGTCTTTCAAAAACAATTTCTTGATTATAAATTATCAAGCTTTAAATTTAGTTTTTATTGTATGAGTTTTAAAAATGAATGCACTCTTGTT
>Ga0334888_1004623_pt1 | contig 12291 bp, 6 predicted proteins | sample GraSluR1_MG_FD_207227 | JGI IMG/M metagenome (GOLD analysis project Ga0334888, IMG submission 207227) | Sludge microbial communities from methane-producing bioreactor in Wageningen University, Netherlands - Granular Sludge_3_08-R1 | ecosystem: Engineered > Bioreactor > Anaerobic > Unclassified ...
CGCCTGGGACGGCGGCACGAACAGCGTCTACGGTTTCGGCCGAAGCAGCCTCACACCTGCCGATGCGAACTACAGCAGCAGCGGCGATCCCTTCGACAACGGCACGACGCCGGCCGGCTATTACGACGGCTCAACGCACGACACGTTCGTCACGGAAGGTCCAGGGAACGGCTTCTTCGACCTGACGGGGAACGTCCGGGAATGGATGCAGGACCACGGCACCGCTCCGGGCAACCGAGCGGTTCGCGGCGGGTGCTGGAACGACACATCCGCGTCCACCGCCTTGCGGGCGGACGTGCGCCAAATTCAGTTTGCAGAGCAGGTCGACCCGTTCACCGGCTTCCGTGTCGTGCAGGGCCGGCTGGATTTCATCGCCGAGATCACGATCGACGACATCACCACCGGCGACACATTCGCTTACCCGGTCCGATTCCTCATCACGGAGCCGGTCAGGTTCTCGCCCACCAACGGCATCGTCGCCGCCGGCTGGTACGGCGGGCCCTTCGGGCCGACCACCAGCGTCGTCTACGACATCACCAGCACGTCACGGCGCGCGATGAACTGGCGGGTCAGTTCCAACCAATCATGGGGCACCGTGAACGGAGCGTCCTCGCAATCCGGTTCGGTCACGCCGGAGACGCCTGTCAGCGTCACGGTCGCCCTGGCCGCGTCCGCCGGCACGCTGAGCCCCGGCACGCACTCAGCCGTCATCACTCTGGAGAACACGACGACCGGCTACCAGGAGACGCGCCGCGTCGAGTTGACCGTTCGAGAGCCGCTGGAAGTCACGCCGACCGACGGACTGAGTTTCAGCTTCCTCTACCAGGACGCCACTCTGCCTCCTGCCCAGGAGTACACCGTCACGAATCTGCGGGCGGCCCCCATTCAGTACTCGGTGACGTCCAACAAGAGCTGGATCAGCCTGAATGGAGCGGCCTCAATCCCGTCCACCGCCCTGGACAGCGGCCCGGAGGACAGCCAGGCGGTGGCCGTTTCGATCAATACCGGCGCCATGTCCCTTGCCGTCGGCAGTCACACGGCCACGCTCACGTTCCAGGACCTGACGAGCGGCCGGCAGGAAACGCGCACGGTCACGTTGACGGTGGAGGACCCCCTCCGGCTGACACCGACGGAGGCGTTCTTCGCGGCAGGCGAGTACGGCGGCGAAATCGCACCGCTCACGAAGACGTACACCCTTGAGAACCGTTTTGACTACCCGATCGACTGGACCGCCACGCGCAACGCCACGTGGCTGCTTCTGAACGGGCAGGAAAGCCCCTCCGGAACCGCGCTGCCCGGCGTCCCGCAGACGCTCCTGTTCGAAATCGACGCCGTCGCGGCCGGCGCCCTGACCGAAGGCACGTACGAGGCCACTGTCAGCCTGACCGACCACGACACCCAGGGCGTCCAGACCCGCAAGGTCACGCTGACGATCGGCCCGCACATCGCCGTCGAACCGGCAGCCGGCCTGGAAGCGCATCGGGCGGCCGACGGCACACTGGCCCCGCTCGAACGGATTTACACCATCACGAACTACGATACCGCCGCCAGCGCGTATACCGTGGTGGCCGAACCGGGCTGCACGTGGGTCTGGCTCAACTACGGACTTGGCGCAGGCAGCACGCTGCAGCCGTACGAGTCCGCCCAGGTGCGCGTCACCATCGACGACGTGCAGGCGTCGCTGTTCGAGACCGACCAGAGCTGCGAGGTTGACTTCCTCAATCTGACCACCGGCAAGGGCAACAGCACGCTGACCATGTCCGTTCGGCTGCCCAGCCCGCCGCCGGTCCTCGACCCGCCGGCCCTGGCCACCGTGCCGAAGGCCCAGAACCAGCCGGGCGGTCCGCAGTACGACTACCGTATCGGCGTTTACGAAATCACCAACGCGCAGTTCACGGCCTTCCTCAACAACGCCCTGGCGAACCTCGAGAACGAGCGTGGCCAGTACCTGTACCACGACACGGACAGTGGCAACGTCTACATCCACTCTGCGCAGACCGGAACTACCGGCACAAGCGGCACCGGAACGCTGATCTTCAACGCAGCGGCCAATGGCCGTATCACGTTCAGCGGCAGCGAGTACGTTCTGTCCGATTCCGCCTTCGCCAACCACCCGGTGACGGGCGTGTCGTGGTACGGCGCCTTGAAGTTCTGCAACTGGCTGACCCTGGACCAGGGCTTCGGCCCGCTGCAGCGATGTTACGGTGAGGACACGAGCGCCAGCCTGAGCACGTGGCGGCCGCTGACCATCACACCGGCGAACTGGTCGGCCCGCTTCATGAACGACGCGGAACGCGCCGCCCTCGTGACGGATTACCGCGGCTACCGGCTGCCCATGGATAACAACGCCCTGCAGGCGGACGACTACAACGAGTGGTTCAAGGCGGCGGCGTGGCGGCAGGACCTGTATCTGAACGTGACGTACGGATTCGGCCGGAACACGGCCACACTCGCCGACGCCAACTGGAACGCCAGCGGCGACCCGTTCGAGCCGGGCACGACGCCGGTCGGGTACTACAACGGGACCACGTACGGCGTTTTTGCCACAAACGACACCGCCAACGCATACGGCCTGTACGACCTGTGCGCAAACGTTTTCGAGTGGATGCAGGACCAGTACGCGCTGACGTCCAGGGCCGTCCGCGGCGGATCGTGGGCGTGGGGCGACGCCTCCGGGCCGGGCATCACAAACAGCGAACGCAAGTTCGCAACGCCCCAATCCGGGCTGAACACGCTCGGCTTCCGCGTGGTCCGCGTGCCGGGCACCGTGGTTCGGGCCGGCGACGCCAACGGCGACGGGGTCATCGACCTGGTGGACTATGCCCAGTTCGCCGCATGCCTCACCGGTCCCCAACCCCACACACCGCCGACCGGCTGTGATGCCCTGGACTTCAACATGAACGGCGCGATCGACCTGGCCGACTTCTCTGCATTCCAGAATCGCTTCGGCACAGGCGAGTAGTTTCCCGAATTCTGCAACGCAGGCTGTAAGCGTGCCGTCGTGGCCGGACCCACGAGTCCGCGACCGGCTCGCCGATGCTTCTATGCCTTATGCGTTGCTCCGGCGGCAGAATCCGCATCCCCCATACCCCCGGCGTTCGGGCTGTGGTAGAATCCGACCTTACGGATCTGGTTCAACCACTGTAACAAGCACGAGGTGCATCCATGAAAGTCCTGATCGCCGACAAGTTCGAGTCACAGGGTATCGAGCAACTCAAGGCCGCCGGATGCGAGATCATCTCCAATCCGGAACTCGCGGGCGACACCCTGGTTGCCGCCCTGAAGGACACGGCCTGCCAGATTCTGATCGTTCGTTCCACGAAGGTGCCGGCGGAGGCCATCCAAGCCGCCACCGGGCTGAAGCTCGTCATTCGGGCGGGGGCCGGATACGACACGATCGACGTGAAGGCCGCGTCCGCCACGGGCGTGAAAGTGGCCAACTGCCCGGGCATGAACAGCACGGCCGTGGCGGAACTGGCGATGGGGATGATCGTGGCGCTGGACCGCCGTATCGTCCACAACACGCTGGACTTGCGCAACGGCGTCTGGAACAAGAAGGAATACAGCAAGGCGTTGGGGCTGAAGGGCCGGACGCTGGGAATCATCGGCCTGGGCAAAATCGGCATGTTGCTGGCCGAGCGGGCCAGGGCCTTCGAGATGAACCTCCTGTACACGGACGTCGTGGCCAACGCGGCGGCAGAGCAGAAGCTGGCCGCCCGCAAGGTGGACCTGGATACGCTCCTGAAGGAATCGGACTTCATCTCGGTGCATACGCCGGGCGGCGAGGGCACGAAGCATCTGATCGGCAGCGCCCAGCTCGCCCTGATGAAGCCGACGGCCTGCCTGATCAACTGCGCCCGCGGCGGGGTGATGGATGAAAAAGCCGTCGCCCAGGCGATCCAGGCCGGTAAGCTCCGCGGGGCCGCGCTGGACGTGTTCGAACAGGAGCCCGGGGCCAACGACAAGGAGTTCCACGACTCCGTCATCCAGTGCGATCGTGTCTACGGCACGCACCACATCGGGGCCTCAACGGATCAGGCCCAGTTGGCGGTGGCGGAAGAGACGGTCCGCATCGTTGAGACATTCAAGGCCAACGGCCAGGTGCTTAACTGCGTGAACTGAGGACAAGCGACGGACGGCTCGGGGCGGCGGTCCGCCGTTCCCGAGCCGTTCAGTCGGACTCGTGCAGGTAGCCCAGAACGCGGTCCACTTCCGATGCGCTGCCGATGATCAGGGGCGTGCGTTCGTGCAGCGACGTGGGCATCTTCTTCATGATGCGCTCCCGGCCGTCGCTGGCCATTCCGCCCGCCTGTTCGGCCAGAAACGCCATGGGGTTTGCCTCGTACATCAGGCGCAGCTTGCCTTCGGGGTTTTTGGCCGTCGGCGGATAGAGAAACACGCCGCCGCGCAGCAGGGTGCGGTGGAAGTCGGCCACGAAGGAGCCGATGTAGCGGCTGGTGTACGGTCCCGCCTCGTCCGTCTTGACCCATTCCAGATAGCGACGAATGCCGCGCGGAAACGACCGGACGTTCGACTCATTGACGCTGTAGATCCGGCCCGCCGCCGGCATCCGCACGTTTTCCCGATAGAGCACGTACGCGCCGATCTCGGGGTCCAGCGTAAACATGTGCACGCCGTGGCCCGTCGTGTATGCCAGGACCGTGCTGCTGCCGTACACGACGTAGCCGGCCGCCACCTGGTAGACGCCGGGCTGGAGAACGTGCGGCAGCGGTCCGTCCGCGTGCTTCACGTCGTCGCGCGTGGCGAGAATGGAGAAGATTGTTCCGACGGGCGCATCCACTTCGATATTGCTCGACCCGTCCAGCGGGTCGAACAGCACGATGTACCGCGCACCGTGCTCGCCTTCGCCCTTGACCACGCGCGGCCCGTCATCTTCCTCGGAAACCATGATGGCCACGTTGCCCCGATACCCCAGGCAGCTCTGGATGGTCTCGTTGGCGATGCGGTCGAGCTTCTGTACAACCTCCCCCTGCACGTTCTTCTCGCCGGTCGAGCCGAGTACGCTCACCAGGCCCGCCCGACGCACGTTGGATTCAATGATCCGGGTGGACAGAGTGATTCCGCCGAGAAGCCACGTAAACTGCCCTGTGGCCCCCGGGAAACTCTGCTGCCGCTCAATGATGTGCTGGCAGAGGGTCAGAAAGGCCCTGTTGAGTGATTCGACCATTGCCCGTTCCTCCTGTGCAATGGTCCCACACCGACCACAACCTGTGCGGTCACCATACCGGCGGCGGTCCGCAGATGCAACAAAAAGTCATCTCGATAATCCCTCGAGCGAATGCAGAAGCGGACGAACGCGAACTTGGAAACCACCGCCGTTGGGCGTCGCCGATCCACTTTGCGGGACACCTCGCGGATGGTATCATGCCGGGGGTAGGATCGCGCCCCTACAGGAACCCCTGAAGCTCCGCGCCGCAGGACCGGTCCAGCCTGCATCCGATCTGGAGACGGGCCCGGAGTAAGTGGAGGATTGTATAACCATGAGGTCAACCCTGAGTCGATTCCAGCTTGTCGCACTGACGGCGGTGGCCGCCATGCTGTGCGGAGGCTGCGATGGCGGCGGCGTGTACGACATCGTCTGGGGCGCGCTGCAACTCGCCTTCGGCATCGTAGACGTGGCGACCTGACCTCGAATCAGCGCGGCATGGCCGCGTTCACGGTTCGCGACGGTTGCACTCGTACACCAGCACGAACGGGTTCGCGATGTGCCCGGCCGGTCCGGTCCAGACCAGCCGCCAGTCGTCTGCGCGGTCCGCCATCACCTCCGGCGTGAGTCCGAAGCGCTCGCTCGGGCTGTACTCTGCATCCCACAGAAGCAGTGTGCCCGGGGGAGCGTCGTCCAGGATAGGCGTCCGATCCGACGGCACCACGCTCCGCCCGCGATCGAGAAAAAACGACGCCCACATGTTAGTCGCCACGACGCCCGGATCGGCCGACCGCCGGACGTCGATCCACTCCGCCGCCGCCTGAATGGCCCGTTCGTCCGGGCTCAAGCGGTGCGGACGCACAAACAGGGCCAGCGGGACGGCCGTCGCGCCCACGGCAAGCAGGCTGAGCAGCCGGCCCGGCCAACGAACGGCACGATATCCGCCTCCCTGACCAAGCCGCACCCACCACACGACAGCCAGCCCAATGACGACCAGGCTCACGATCTGGATGAGCGGGCGAACCTTGTTCAGAAGGAATATCCAGGCTTCGTCCCGTGGCGGACCCTCCCACTGCGCACCGATGCAGAGCACCCCCACCACCACTGCCAGCAGCACCGGCACCGCCCGGCGCGGCGGAAAGACGGCATCGGCCAACCGTTCCAGGCCGTTTGCCGCGGCGATGGCTACCAGTGGCGCGACGGCCACCAGGAACCGCGGATACCCGCCCGATCCGTGTGTTCCGAGCCAGTAGACCAGCGAGTGTGTCACCACGTACGCGATCACAGACGCGCTGACCATCCATCCATCGCGCGTCCGCCAGGACTCGAGGCAACCGACCAACGCCAACACGCAGACGGCCGGCCCCCAGGCGGCCATGCCTCGAACCAGTATGGTCAGCGGCGTCCCGGCGCCATACTCCGCCAGTTGCGGCGTTTCGGCGAAATAGAGCAGCGGCAACCGCCCCAGGATGAACAAACCAAGCAAATTGTAGACCAGCGGCGCCCAGAGCAGCATCGCAAACGCGGTCCACCGGGCTCGGCCACGCCACAGGGCGACGGCCCACACCGCCAGCAGCACGATGGATTCGTAGCGAGTAACGAAGCAAAGCGATACCGCCGCCGCGCCCCAGGCGTGCCGGCGTGCCAGGTGCAGCCAGAGCCCCAGGGCCAGGTAAAACGCCATCGCGTTCTCGGTCATGGTGTCATACGACATGACCAGGAACACCGGCTGAATGAAACACAGCACGGGCACCCATGCCGCCATCGGCATTCGCAGCCGACGCGCGCTCTGATACGCCAGCCACACGGCGGCGCCCGATACGACTGCCATGAGCACCTTGGCCGCCGGCCAGCCGATGGCCGCCACGGGGAACAACAGGAGAGTCAGACCCGGTCGGCCCCATTCATTCAGCAGGTAGTGTGGATCGTTCCACGCCCAGTGTGCGAAGAGGTAATGCGTCAGCCCGTCATCGTGATAGGCCCCGTCAGAGAGAATCGCCATGACCGCACTGAAAACCGTGCCGACCAGCGTGACCAGAGCAGGGATGGGGTTCTCACGAGAGGACACGCCGTACCGCTCCATGTGATACCGCCCGCGGGTCCCGGACCGCCTATTGCAGGGGCCCCACGGTCTGTTCGACCGCCCGCAGGATGCGCTGCGAGCGAAGCAGGGCCAGGGATTTCTGGATGTCGTCCCCGAAAAGCCGGTCGTGGTCGGCGAAGCTGATCTCGCGGCGGACTTCCGCCAGCGCCGCCTGCACGCCGGCCCCGGAGGTCAGTGGCGCGCGGAAATCCAGCGCCTGGGCCGCGCACATCTGCTCGATGGCCAGCACCGTCTCCACGTTGTCCAGAATGCGCCAGGCCTTTACGGCGGCCGTCGCGCCCATGCTGACGTGGTCCTCTTGCCCCAGCGACGTGGGGATGGAATCCACGCAGGCGGGAGACGCGAGAATCTTGTTCTCGCTGACCAGGGCGGCGGCCGTGTACTGCGGCAGCATAAACCCGCTGTTCAACCCGGTGTCCTGCATGAGAAGGCTGGGCAGGCCCGTCGTGCCGGAGAGCAGCAGGTAAATCCGGCGCTCCGAGATGTTCGCCAGCTCGGCCATGGCCATGGCCAGGTAGTCCAGGGCCAGGGCCAGCGGTTGTCCGTGGAAGTTTCCGCCGCTGATGACGGTATCCGCATCAAAAATGATCGGGTTGTCCGTGACGGAGTTGATTTCCGTCTCCAGAACGCGTTCCACGTGCCGAACCGCGTCGCGCGACGCTCCATGCACCTGCGGCACACAACGAAGGGAGTACGGATCCTGCACGCGGTCGCACGTCCGATGGGCCTCGTTCATGCGACTGCCCTCGACGACCTTGCGGACGTTCAGGGCGGTGTCGATGGCGCCGGGATGCGGGCGGACTCGATGCAACCGGTCCTCAAAGGGACGGAAGCTCCCGAATGACCCGTCCAGCGAGGCCGCGGCAATGATGTCCGCATGTTTGAGCAGCCGGCGGGCCCGGACCACCAGGGCCGCCCCGTAGGCACTCATGAACTGCGTGCCGTTGATCAGGGCCAGCCCCTCCTTGGCCTCCAGGCGGATCGGCTTTATGCTGGCCAGGGCCAAACCCTCGGCCAGAGGGGTTGGTTCCTCGCCATGCCGCACCGCGCCCCGGCCCAGCAGCGGCAGCACCAGGGCCGCAAGCGGCGCCAGGTCACCGCTGGCGCCCAGCGAACCCTGCGTGGGGACCTCCGGCAGAACGTCCGCCGACAGCATCCGCCGCAGGGCATCCACCGAATGGCGGGTCACTCCGCTGAGGCCGAAGCCCAGGGCCTGAATCTTGAACAGCATCATCCAACGCACGATGGCAGCCGGGGCCAGTGGGCCCACGCCCACGGCATGCGAGAGGATCAGGTTCTCCTGCAATTCGCCGAGCTGGTCGCCGTTGATGCGCTGCCGGCACAGCGTGCCGAACCCCGTATTGACGCCGTACACCACCTCACCCCGGCGGACGATGGTTTCTATGGCGGCACGCGAGGCATCGATGCGTTCCCACATCCGCTCGTCGATCTCGACCCGGAGCGGATGCTCGTAGGCGGTGTCCAGCCAGTCGAAGCGGATGGGCTGCCCGTCCAGCCGAATCGTGAGCGGTTCATGCGTCGTCATGTCGGATTGTCCAGGGCGTCGGAAGAGGCCATAGTGCAGGCATTATAGGCCGGACACACAAGCGTGGAAACGTCCGACTCATCCATCCCGGGGCCGGGTGTGCCATCAAGTCAGCGGGCGGGCTCGCGGCCGGGCAGGTCCGCCTGCAGCTCCATCCAAAGCGCGCGGCCCTCTCGGCTCCGCGGAGACGACTGGATCAGTCGGGTGAACCGTTCCGGAAATGTTGGATCGGCTGCCGCTTTTTCCGTCAGATATTCAGCCGCGTTCGAATGACCCTCCTCGAGCGTAGTGACCAGGGCAAGGCGTCGCCAACCCATCCAGAACATTCGTGTGTGTGCCACCAGTCCGCCGGACTCGCTCTGGCAGCGCTCCCAGCGGTGTGGACAGGTGAATCGCTGCGACTTCTGAATGAACTGCGAAACGGGACCTTCCTCCACGCAGGTGGCATATGGACCACGGATCCCCAGCCACGACAATCCGACGAATTCGTTGACGGCGCCACAATCGGAGCAGCAACTCACCAGGCGCCCGGCATCCATCGTCCACTCCATCACGATCAGGGCGCCCAGTGAAGCCAGAAAAAGCAGAAACGGCTTGCGCCACGGCGGGGGATGGGCCGCATCGCGGCCAAGGATCGCCGAGCCACACTCCGAGCAGACCCCGGACACGTTTCCGGTCAGGTCGTATCCGCACGCGTGGCACCGGCCGTCCAAAATGCGTTTCCAGCCGCGAACGCCCCGCGGCGCCGAGACCGTTGCCAGCAGGCTGAGCACCATCAGTCCCAGGAGCGACCACATCAGGATGTCCACCGCGGCCGGCCACCCATGCACGAGGCCGCCGGACAGAGCGCCGCCGCGCGTGGCCCACGTCACGAACGGCACAGGCCAACCAGCCGTGCCAAGCCCGAACGGGGACCGTTCCACCCACAGCAGCGACGCGGCGGTCGCCGCACAGCCCAAGCCGACAGCCAGTTTCACGAGTCGCCGTGCCTGGAACCAGGGCACGCGGGGTGAGGAATTGGGCGAACACGAATGGACAATCGCGCTCATGAGAGCAGATGGCAGACGGCAACACGCGGCCCTCGTGGTCCGCGGGGCGGACCCTACGTCAGACGCGCGCGAATCCACGTGGTGGCCGCTTCGAGGGCCTTGGGCAGCGCGCTCGGGTCCGTACCGCCGCCCTGGGCCATGTCGGGGCGGCCGCCACCCCGGCCGCCGACGAGCGGAGCAATCTCCTTAATCAGATCGCCGGCCTTCACACCGCGGGCCACCGCGTCGCGACTCATGCCGGCCACCAGCGTCACCTTGCCCTCCTCGGCCATGGCCAGCAGAATGGCCGAGGCCGGGGTCTTCTGGCGAATCCAGTCAATCGCGCCACGGAGGGCGTCTGCCGGGGCAAGCGGCACGTCACCCGCGACCACGGTAACTCCGCCAACCATCTCCGCCGCCGAAAGCAGGCCGGCCACGCGTTCCATCACCGCTTCGCCCGACGCGGCGGCCTGCTGCTTCTCCGCCTGCTTGGCGACCTTCTGCAACTCGGCGATGCGCGCCTGCACGTCGTACTTCGTCCGCAAAGATATTACGGCCTCCGCCGCCTCGCGCTGCAGCGCCGGCAACTGTTCGGCCACCTCGGCAGGGCATGCCTTGTCCAGCTTCTCGCACCGGGCCACCAGCGCCGCCCCGGTTGCCTCGGCCTGCTTCGCCGCCTCGCCGGTGATGCCGACCACGCGGCGGATGCCCTTGGCCACGCCCTCCTCGGAAATCAGGGCGAACCGCTCCGCCTGGCCGCTGCGGGCGAGGTGCGTACCGCCGCAGAACTCCACGGCGTGGGCCATCCATTCGCCCGCGTCCGGGCGGGCCAGCATTTCGTCAATCGGGACGCCGATGGACACGACGCGCACGACATCCGGGTATTTTTCGCCGAACACCGCCCGCAGGGTGTTGATCTGCCGGGCCTTGTCCTGCGGCACATCCTGCACGTACACGGGCATGTCCGCCGCGATCTGCCGGTTGACGAGGTCTTCCGTGCGGGCGATCTCCTCGGGCGTCATCGGCCTGTTGTGGGAGAAGTCAAACCGCGTCTTCTCGGCATCGACCAAAGACCCCTTCTGCTGTACGCCTGCGCCAAGCACTTCCCGCAACGCCCAGTTCAGCATGTGCGTGGCGGTGTGGTTCTTCATCGTACGGGGGCGCTCATCGCCGTCCAGAACGGCCCGCACCCGCTGGCCGACCCAGAGGGGCTCGCCGCCGGGAGCGACGGAGCCGATGTGCAGCACGGAATCACCGAACCGCCGAGTGTCGTCCACGCGGAAGCTCGATTGCTCCTTATCGACCGGAGTGATGGCGATGCCGTGAATCCATCCACGGTCGCCGACCTGCCCTCCCTGCTCGCCGTAGAAGACGCTACGATCGAGTACCAGGGCCACGCGCGTGTCAAACGGCACCTCGCCTTCGGTCACGTACTCGCCGTTGTGTACGAAGCCGAGGAGCGTCGCATCCGTGGGCCGGCCGTCGTACTTGGGTGAGTCATCCGTGGCCGGCGGCGGCGTTCGCAGGTTCAGGTCAAAGTCCGCGGCTCCCGTGGCCGCCGTCCGGGCGCGAGCCCGGGCCTCTTCCATGAGACGCTCATACTCACCGATGTTGACCGTGAGGCCGCGCTCTTCAGCCATCAGCTCCGTCAGGTCGATCGGGAAACCGAACGTATCGTGCAAACGGAAAGCATCGTCCCCCGTGACCCGCCCATGATGATGCCGCACCGCTTCCTCCGCCGCGTCTTCAAACAGCCGGATGCCGCGGTCCAGCGTGCGCCCGAAGGATTCCTCTTCTTCCCGCACGAGCTCCACAACGTGCTCCACGTTGCGCCCGCCGTGCGCGGATCGCAACTCGGGAAAAGCCCCACCCATATGCTCAATCAACGGGGCCACCAGATCGCAGAGAAACGGCTCATGCACATCAAAGTACTGCCGGCCATACCGCACTGCTCTTCGCAGGATGCGCCGCAGCACGTAGCCGCGTCCCTCGTTACTGGGCACCGCGCCGTCCGTCAGGGCGAACGTCAGACACCGAACATGATCTGCAATCACGCGGTACGTCACGTCCACCATGACCTGCCGGTCCTTCGAGCCGCGTTCCCCTGTCTTCGGCAAGGTCCCGCCATATGCAGGCGCTTTGCATCGCGTCCGGATCGCATGAAAGACCGGAGCGAACACGTCGGTGTCGTAGTTGCTGACCTGGCCCAGCCGGTTCTCGCGCATCCCTTGCAGCACGGCGCACAGTCGCTCGAACCCCATGCCGGTGTCCACGTGCCTGGCCGGCAGCCCAGACAGCTTCCCGTCGCCCGCCCGGTTAAACTGAATGAACACCAGGTTCCAGATTTCCATGACGCGGGCGTCGCCGGCGTTCACCAGGTTCCGCCCGGATTTGTCGGGCGTCAGGTCGATGTGGATCTCGCTGCACGGGCCGCAGGGGCCGGTGT
>Ga0334888_1004625_pt1 | contig 12290 bp, 10 predicted proteins | sample GraSluR1_MG_FD_207227 | JGI IMG/M metagenome (GOLD analysis project Ga0334888, IMG submission 207227) | Sludge microbial communities from methane-producing bioreactor in Wageningen University, Netherlands - Granular Sludge_3_08-R1 | ecosystem: Engineered > Bioreactor > Anaerobic > Unclassified ...
CTTTGAGTATGTCCAGATATCCTGCCCCCTTAAGCTTAAGGGGTATCTCATGCTGCCGGTATCCTCCGAAAACAAGGTGAGTATGTCCTTCCACCAGACCCGGTGTCACCAGGTTTCCTTCCGCATCGATTATCTCATCCGCATCTTCTTTTTCAAAGGCTCCGGGCAATCTGCCTTTTTCTGTTATTTCCTCTATTATTCCATCTCTTGCAAAGACTGCCGCATTTTTTATTTTAAGATTCTCTCCCTGCTCTTTTCCCCCGTGGGGGCGGCTGCCAATGGGAGTCTGCAAAAGTCCTATGTTTTTTATAAGTGTTGTACTCATTTTTTTCTCCTGCGAACCAATCTACTTCATAAACTTTCCGACAGTTTCTTCTATCAATTCCTCATCAGGCAGATATGGCAGTGTTATATGCGCTTTGCCTTTTTGTTTTTCATTGTATGCTGCTGATGTCTCAAGGGCATTTTCATTGCGGGCCCAGTTTCTTCTGGCTACGCCTCCCATGACATCCCACATCATTGCAGACCTTAGTATTTCATCCACTCTTTCACTGCCGTCAAGCAGCATGCCGAAGCCGCCGTTTACGGCTTTTCCGATACCCACTCCGCCGCCGTTATGAAGAGCGCAAAGACTCATGCCCCTTGCTGCATTCCCGGCAAAGCACTGCACGGCCATATCGGCCATCACATTGCTGCCGTCTTTTATATTTGCTGTTTCTCTGAAGGGGGAGTCTGTGCCGCTTACATCATGATGATCTCTTCCGATCATCACCGGACCGACTTTTCCTTCTCTTATCATTTCATTGAATCTGAGAGCGATATTCGTCCTGCCCTCCGCATCCTGATAAAGTATCCTAGCCTGGGTGCCTACCACCATCTTGTTTTTTTTGGCATCCCTTATCCATACCCAGTTGTCCCTGTCCTGGAATCGTCTTTCGGGATCTATGCAGTCCATTGCCGCCTTGTCTGTGGCATCCAGATCTTCGGGTTTTCCGGAAAGGCATACCCATCTGAAGGGACCGTATCCGTAATCGAAAAGGAGAGGGCCCATTATATCTTCAACATATGAAGGCCATATGAATCCGTCTTTTTCATCCCGTCCGTTTTTTGATATTTCCTTTATCCCGGAATCATACATGGCTTTCATAAATGAATTGCCGTAGTCAAAGAAATATGTTCCGTTTCTTGTAAGTGCTTTTATTGCTTCAAAATGTCTGCGCAGGGAAGCGTCCACCATTTCACAGAACATCTTTCTATCCTTGTGGAGCATTTCCGTTCTTTTCTGGAAAGTAAGTCCAACAGGACAGTAGCCTCCATTATATGCATTATGACATGATGTCTGATCGCTCAGAAGATCGATCTTGAAATCCTTTGCGATGGCAGCCTCAAGGAGATCCACTATATTGCCCCAGTAGGCGATGGAGATACTTTCTTTTTTCTGTACACTTTCTTTCGCCAGGGCAAACACCCGGTCAAGATCGGAAAGCATCACATCTACCCAGCCCTGTTCATACCTTGTTTCGATCCTGGATCTGTCCACCTCGGCGAAGATCCCCACAGCCCCGGCTATTGTTGCGGCCTTTGGCTGTGCTCCGCTCATTCCTCCCAGTCCCGAGGACACAAAAGTATGTCCGGTCAGATCTCCCTGCTCGGGGACTGCCAGATATTTTCTTCCCGCATTCAGGATCGTATTGAAAGTGCCGTGAACTATACCCTGGGGTCCAATGTACATCCAGCCGCCGGCTGTCATTTGACCGTAGTTGGCAACTCCCATTTCTTCAGCGATCTCCCAGTCGTCAATGTTGTCGAAAATACCTATCATCATGGAATTTGTTATGATCACTCTGGGCGCCTGGGGCTTTGAGGGAAACAATCCAAGAGGGTGTCCCGATTCTATTACAAGGGTCTGCTCCCTTGTGAGCTCTTCAAGATATTTTTTTATGAGTCTGTACTGCAGCCAGTTCTGGCAGGGCTGCCCGGTTTCCCCGTAGGTGACCAGTTCATAAGGATAAAGGGCGACTTCAAAATCCAGATTGTTATCGATCATTACCTGAAAAGCTTTTCCTTCAAGACATTTCCCTTTGTATTCTTCGATGGGCTTTCCGTATATCCTGCCCTTTGGCCTGTAGCGGTAAGCATATATTCTTCCATATGTTTTCAGTTCTTCCATGAATTCCGGTGCCAGGACTTCATGGAATTCCTCGGGAACATAACGAAGAGCATTTTTGAGGGCTGTCTTCGTCTGCTCCTTTGTAAGTCTGAATCCCCTGTCCGGGGCCCTTCTTTTTCCTTCAACGAACTTGGGGTATTCGGGAAGTTCACGGTCAAGTTTTATTGTCATCGCTTCTGCGATTTTTCCGTTTGTAAGCATATATGTTCCTCCTTTCCTACTTCAGGGGGCCTGTTATTTTTTCCACTGCTTCAACTATTTCATTGTTTTTTATCATTTCGTCGAATTTTTTTATTTCGTAATGCATTATTATATCCTGATCTACGGGCTTTACTGTTTTGCGTATAAAATCATATGCGGCCTTCGTTGCTTCTGAAAGGCCTTTCTCTCCTCTAAGCCATATTCCCTGAGATGCCGCAAAAAGTTCTATCCCAAGAACTTTTTGGGAATTGTCAAGGATCATTGCTGCGGTCCTTGCTGCCGTGGTCCCCATAGAAACATGATCTTCCTGGTTTCCGGACGAGGGGATCGAGTCCACCGATGCCGGATGTGCGTATATTTTGTTTTCTGAAACCATGGATGCCGCCGCATACTGGGCTATCATGAACCCGGAACATACTCCTCCGTGTTTTGTCAGGAACGGCTCCAGTCCTTCGGAAAGCTGTGGGTTTATCAGTCTTTCGCTTCTTCTTTCGGATATATCCGCCAGCTCTGCCACGGCATTTTTGAGAAAGTCAAATGCTAGAGCCATGGGTTGTCCATGAAAATTCCCCCCCGAAATAACTTCGTCTTCTTCGGGGAAAATCAGCGGATTGTCTGTCACCGCATTTATTTCTCTGCTTACGGCTTCATAAACATACCAAACAGCATCTCTTGATGCTCCGTGTACCTGGGGCACACATCTTAAAGAATAGGGGTCCTGAACCTTATTTTTGTTAAGTTCATGAGCGTTGTCGCTGCCGTCAAGAAGCTTAAGCAGGTTTTCTGCAGAATCCTTTTGTCCTTTATGCCCTCTTAGATCATGTACTTTATGATCGTATGCCTTTTTTACGGCATTCAATGCCTCTCCTGTCATTGCCGCGGCGATGTCAGAAACCTTCAGCAGGTTCATGGCATCCCACAAAACATTGACCCCGATGGCTGTCATTATCTGTGTTCCGTTTATAAGGGCAAGTCCTTCCTTTGCCTCCAGTCTGATTATGGGGATGCCTGCTTTTTCCATGGCTTTTTTACCGGCCATTATTTCGCCTTTATATTCCGCTTCTCCTTCTCCTATCATTGTGAGGACCATATGAGAAAGAGGGGCCAGGTCTCCTGATGCCCCCAAAGAACCCTTTTCCGGGATCTGCGGATGAACTCCTTTATTGAGCATGTCTACCAAAGTGTAAAGGGTTTGGGGACGGATCCCCGAGTTGCCTCTGGAAAGAGCGTTGCATCTGAGAAGCATGGCTGCCCTTACCGTTTCTTTTGGCAGAGGCTGTCCCAGTGCACATGTATGGCTTATTATAAGATTTCTTTGAAGATCTGCCGTTTCTTCACATGAAATAAATGTATCGGAAAATTTTCCGAAGCCCGTAGTAAGACCGTAAATTATCGCTCCCTCAGAAAGCTTCCTGTCAACATAATCCCGTGCTTTCTTAACTGCTATTTTTGATTCTTCGCAGATCCGGACTTCTTCTCCCCGGCGGGCGACCCGGATAACTTCATCAACTGTAAGGTTTTTTCCATTGATAAGTATTGGCATCTTTTTGTCTCCGTTCTATAAATATTTATTTATATGTATAAATATACATTTGCTTCTGATAGCCTTTTTCTTGATTATACTTAAACATACACATTTTTTCCATAGTTTTTTGAAATTTATCATCGCTTTATCTCTTTGTTGTGATACAGTTATATTGTGTATATTTATTAACGTAAATGGCCGATCTTCTCGGATCGGCCATTTTTTCAGGTATATGTTTCTCATGAAACATTTTTATTTCTTTTGTTTGAGAATATCTATTAATCTTTCCAGTTCTTCCTTGCTGTAATATTCTATTTCTATTCTTCCTTTTTTGCCCGTCATGTTTATGCTGACTTTTGTCCCCAGCGCATCCTTCAGCTCTCTTTCGATTTGCAGAACATCAGGATTTTTTGTCATTCTTCTGGTTTTTGGTTTTTTGTACTGCTCTTTTTTCCCTTCCGCCAGAGCTTCGGTTACACGCACAGAAAGCTCCTCTTTTACTATTCTGTCAGCCAGATCAACCTGTTTCTTCCTGTCTGACACCGTAAGCAGCACCCTTCCATGTCCCTGGGATATCTTTCCGCTGCTTATCATTTCTTTTATTTCGTCGGGTAATTTTAGTAAACGCAGTGCATTTGTTATATACGGCCTGCTTTTTCCCACACTTTTTGATATCTGTTCCTGTGTAAGTCCGAAAGCTTCGATCATGTTTCCCAGTCCTTCGGCTTCTTCTATGGGGTTAAGGTCTTCCCGCTGCATGTTTTCCACAACGGCCAGCAGCATGTTTTCTTCTTCTGTCAGCTCTCTTAGTATACATGGCACTTCTTTAAGACCTGCGGTCCTTGCTGCGCGCCATCTTCTTTCTCCTGCCACCAGTTCATATCCTGAATCGGCGGCTCTTACAATAAGGGGCTGTATGACTCCGTGTTCTTTTATGGAATCCGCCAGTTCTATTATTTTTTCTTCGCTGAAAACTTTTCTTGGCTGATTTCTGTTGGGTTTTATGTTATTTATGTCTATATATTCTATTCCGCTGCCTTTTCCGTCTTTTTCCCGGATCCCTATGGCTGCCTCTCCCATCAAAGCCTCAAGGCCGCGCCCCAGTCCTTTGTTCTTTGGTTTAGCCATTGCTTTCCTCCATCTCCAGGAATTCTTCTGCAAATTCCCTGTACGCTTCTGCTCCCTTGGATCTGGGGTCATACTCGGCGATGGTCATGCCGTAACTGGGGGCTTCTGCCAGTCTCACATTTCTTGGTATGACCGTTGTGTAAACCTTTTCTTTGAAATACTTTTTGACTTCCTCAACCACCTGTATAGAAAGATTTGTCCTACCGTCGAACATACTCAGGATAACACCCTGTATTTGAAGGTCCGGATTAAGATTCTTTCTTACTATTTCAATGGTGCTCATCAGCTGGCTGACGCCCTCAAGGGCATAAAACTCGCATTGTATGGGAACCAGCACGGAATCAACGGCCGTAAGAGAGTTGATGGTCAACAGCCCAAGGGAAGGGGGACAGTCTACAAAAATATAGTCATATGAATCTTTTATCCCTTCGATGGCCTGCTTCAGCTTTTTTTCTCTGGCTTTCAGCTGTACAAGTTCCACTTCTGCTCCGGCCAACTGTGCATTAGCCGGTATTATATCCATCTTTTCTGTAGATGTGTGCATGATTGCATCTTTTGCATCCGCATCATCATCTGTAAGCAGTTCATATGTTGAAATTTCAAGGTCTTTTTTCGATATCCCCAGTCCGCTGGTCGTGTTTCCCTGGGGATCTATATCTATTACGAGTACCTTTTTTCCTTTTTGTGCAAGACTTGCGGCAAGATTTATATTGGTTGTGGTTTTGCCAACACCACCTTTCTGATTAAAAATAGCTATCGCTTTACCCAATTCCTCGCCTCCTTTCTTTGTGCTAAGTGCCCTTTGATTATACCTTATACTTTAGAAATATGCCACAATAAAAAAATGTTTCACGTGAAACATTTTTATAAAAGTGGATATTTTGAAGGTTTTCCAGCCTTTCGGGGATATTTCCCGGGAGTTTCTTTTTCTTTGTGAATATATATAACTACATGCTCTGTGCCTTCTTTCCCGCAGCCGTCTTTATCTATCCTTGTTTTTTTACCGCCCAGTATATCCAGGGCATTTTCAGCGGCATCCATCTCCTGCTGCCATTTTGCACCTTTATAAGCCAAAAAATTCCCGCCTTTCCTGACAAACGGAAGACAGTATTCCAGAAGTACCGCCATTGGCGCAACTGCCCTTGATAAACAAAGATCGAATTTTTCCCTGTAGTCTTTTTCTCGGGCCAGATCCTCCGCACGTCCGTGTATGAATATAACATTTCTGATCCCTGCTTTTTCTGCCGCTTCTCTTATTATTCCGATTTTTTTGTTTTGAGAATCCAGAAGTAAAAAACTTTTTTCAGGAAAAACCAATGCCAGCGGTATTCCCGGAAATCCGGCACCTGTCCCCACGTCAATAATCGTTTTTGAGTTCCGGATCTCTTTTGAGTCTGCGCAAATAAGGGAATCTACCAGATGTTTTTCAATAAAATCTTCTCTGCTGGTTATTGTTGTAAGATTTACCTTTTTATTCCATTCAATTATGCTGCCCATATACTCTTCCATGGCAGGAACGGCAATTTTGATTATATTTTCTTTTATTTTGTGCTTTTTTAGAAGAGTTTCGATTTTTTTCATTTAGCTTCCTTATTTTCATATTTTTTATGGTTTTCTTATTTCATAGGGATTTAATGTTTCATACGGCTTTACTGTTTTCTCTGTTTTTCTCTTTTTTTCTTTTCGAGCCATATCATTATAACGTTTATGTCAGCAGGGGAAACTCCTGATATTCTTGATGCCTGTCCCAGGGAAAGGGGTTTTAAGGCTTCCAGCTTTTGTTTTGCTTCCTCCCTGATACCCTGTATCTCACGATAATTCATGTTTTCATCAAGTTTTCTATGTTCCGTTTTCCTGAAGCGTTCGATCTGTGCCTGCTGTTTTTCTATATATCCTTTGTACTTTATCCTGACCTGAAGTTCTTCTGCCTCGTGCTTTTTCATCTTCGGTCTTTCTTGATCTATGTCTTTTAACTGCTCATATGAAACTTCCGGTCTTTTTAAAAGCTCTGAAAGAGTAACGCTGTTTTTGACGCCGGAACCTCCTTTTTTATTTAGGAAAGTATTTGCTGTTTCCCGGTCTATTCTTGTAGTTTCAAATCTTCTTTGTTCTTCTTCAATGATTTTCTTTTTTCGAAGGACCCTTTCGTACCTTTCTTGTGATGCCAGTCCAAGTCTGTAGGCTTTTTCCGTAAGTCTTATATCTGCATTATCCTGTCTTAAAACAAGCCGGTATTCTGCCCGGGATGTCATTATCCTGTAGGGTTCAGAGGTTCCTTTTGTTACAAGGTCATCGATCAGCACTCCTATATATGCTTCACTTCTGTCAAGAATAAAAGGTTCTTTACCGTCGATCTTCAAAACTGCATTTATTCCCGCCATTATTCCCTGGGCCGCCGCTTCTTCATATCCGGAACTGCCGTTGAGCTGTCCTGCGCAAAACAGATTTTCTATGCTGCGGTTTTCCATGCTCATTTTAAGTTCCCGGGGATCGATACAGTCATATTCAATGGCATATCCGGGCCTTACGATCTTTAGTTTTTCAAGGCCTGCGATGGTTTTATAAAAAGCCTCCTGTATGTCCTTTGGAAGGCTGGTGGCCATGCCCTGCAGATAGACTTCATCGGTGTTTGTGCCTTCGGGCTCCACAAAAAGCTGATGTCTCTTTTTTTCGGAAAACCGGTTGACTTTATCTTCGATAGACGGGCAGTATCTAGGTCCGATCCCTTCTATGTATCCGCCGTAAAGTGCTGATTTTTCAAGGTTTTCTCTTATTACCTCGTGGGTTTTCTCATTGGTATATGTAAGCCAGCATGAAACCTGTTCCTTTTCTATATCATCATTCATAAAAGAAAAGGGTGTGATCGTATCGTCCCCTTTCTGTTCTTTCATCTTACTTTTATCGACGGACGAACCCAATGCTCTTGCCGGTGTCCCGGTCTTGAATCTTCGCAAAGGTATACCATGTTTTTTTAAATTGTCCGCCAGCATTATTGATGCGGAAAGACCGTTGGGACCGCTGTCATAGGAAGTGCTGCCAATAAATATCCTTCCCCTTAAGAATGTACCTGTGGCCAAAATCACCGCCCTGCATTTATATTCCACCAGGGTTTTTGTTATAACCCCTTGGACCTTTCCTTCGTTTATGATTATACCCGTTGCTTCCTCCTGTTTCAAATCAAGATTCTCCTGGTTTTCTGCGGTTTTCTTCATTTCCTGATGGTAAAGCTGCTTGTCGGCCTGAGCTCTTAAGGAATGTACAGCGGAACCTTTGGCAGTATTGAGCATTTTGCTCTGTATAAAGGTCTTATCGATATTGATCCCCATCTCTCCGCCAAGGGCATCTATTTCTCTGACCAGATGACCCTTTCCGGTTCCTCCGATGGAAGGGTTACAGGGCATCATGGCCACTGATTCCAGATTTATTGCCAGGAGCAGCGTTTTTTTGCCAAGACGCGCAGAAGCAAGAGCCGCCTCGCATCCCGCATGACCGGCTCCGACCACGATTACATCATATTCATCCATAGAACAACTTTTCATCTTACTTACCAAGGCAGAATCTGGAAAAAACTTCCTCTATTATATCGTCTGAAACCGTTTCTCCCGTTATCTCACCCAAAAAATCATAACTTCTTTTTATATCCACCTCTATAAACTCCAAGGCCCCGCCGTTCGATATCATTTTTTCTGCATCAAGAAGGGCTTTTGCAGACTCTTTCAGCAGCGTTTCATGTCTTGCATTGGTTACCAGTAAGCTGTTTTGCTGCTTTACATGTCCTCCGTAAACAAGTTTTTCAATTTCCTCTTCTATCTCGGAAAGGCCTTCGCCGGACAATAAGGAGGTCTCTATCAGCCTGCAGCTTGAAAGGGTTTTTTTTATCTCATCCGTCTCCAGCTTTTTCTCGAGATCGGTTTTATTTATCAGTACAATGGTTTTTTTCCCAATGATAGCTTCCATTATCTCTCTGTCTTCATCTGTAAGTCTTTGACTGGCATCCAGCATGAAAATAATAAGATCCGCTTTTTCAGAAGCACTCTTGCTTTTTTTTATTCCGATCCTTTCAATGTGGTCATCGGTATAGTGGATCCCGGCTGTGTCTGTTATCTTTACCGGTATGCCCTTAAGGCTTATGGTTTCTTCGATAGTGTCTCTTGTTGTCCCGGGTATCTCGGTGACTATGGCTCTTGATTCTCTAAGCAAAGCATTCAGAAGGGAGGACTTTCCCACGTTGGGCCTTCCCACTATGACAACATCAAGTCCTTCCTTTATTATTCTTCCTGTGTTCGCTGAATCTATTAGAATTCCTATCATATCGCCTATTTGCGATACACTTTTTTTAAGGTCCTCGTACATTATTTCTTCTATGTCTTCATCGGGATAATCAATGTTGACCGCTATCTGTACAAGAATATCTTTGATTCTGTTTCTTATGTCCGATATTTCTTTGGAATACTTTCCCGAAAGCTGATCCATGGCAATGCCAAAACCCTTGTCGGTCTTTGCCTTTATAATATCTATCACTGCTTCTGCCTGGGAAAGATCCAGCCTGCCGTTTATAAACGCTCTTTTGGTAAACTCTCCGTTTTCGGCAGGTCTTGCGCCCATGGATAATACCAGTGCCAGAGTTTTTCGAAGGGAAATAACACTTCCGTGACAATTTATTTCCACTATATCTTCCCTTGTATATGTGGCAGGTCCCTTCATGAAAACCGCCAGTGCCTCATCTATTTTTTCCCCGGTTTTAGGATCTGTTACAGTTCCGTAAATCAGTTTTCTATTTTCTCCGACTGTGTTTTGTCTTTGGGTCTTGTGCCCCTCTTTTCCGGGGACATCAAAAGCGGGAACAAATATATCGGTAAGTATCTGTTCCGCTGCATCACCGCTTATTCTTACTATTCCTATACCGCCCTCCCCATAGGCTGTGGAAACGGCTGCAATGGTTTCTTTCATTGTTCTCCTTTTAAAAAACGGCCCGTGGTATCCACGGGCCATTACGGTTTTTCTATTTGAGCTCGATTATAACCCTTCTGTATGGTTCTTCACCTTCACTTCTGGTTTTGACCTTTGGGTCATTCTGAAGAGTTGCGTGTATTACCATTCTTTCGTATGGATTCATTGGCTCAAGTCTTACGGATCTCCTGGTTTTTACTACTTTTCTTGCAAGACGGTCTGCCAGTTGTTCAAGAGTCTTTTCTCTTTTTGACCTGTAGTTTTCTGCGTCCAAAACTACTCTTATGTATTTTTCTTTTTCTTTGTTTACAACGAGACTGGTCAGATACTGCATGGCATCCAAAGTCTGGCCTCTTTTCCCTATGATGGTCCCCGCATCTTTTCCTTCTATATCAAAATATATACATTCTTCGTTTTTCTTAGCGGTTATTTCAAGAGTCAACCCCATTTTTTCACAGGTCTTTCTTAAAAAATCAAGAGCCTCATGCCGGCTGACATCTTCCAGATCATCAGGTCTTATGGCGGCTGTTGATTTTCTTTTTGTCGGCTTTTCTTCAATGGTTTTTTCTGAAGTGTCTTCCTCTGCCGCTTTTGCTGAAGTGTCTTTCTCTGCTGTTGTCTTTTCCTTTACTTTAGCCGGTTTTTTGGGTTCTTCCCTTACTTCTTTACGGGCTTCTTTCTCGCCTTTGTCTTTTTCTGATTTAAGCTCGACTCTGACTTTTGCCAGTTTTGAGCCAAGACCCAGAAATCCCTTTGACGGCTCTTCTATGACCGTTACTTCAACTTCATCTATGGTGGCTTTCAAATCTTTCAGGGCAAGCTGTGTGGCTTCTTCCACGTCCTGTCCCCATTTTTCCGAAAATTTCATTTTATTTTCCTCCCTCTTTGATCTTCTTCCTGACTTTATTAAGGTGCAGATTGAAAAATATCTGGATGAATTGTCCAACGAACCAGTAAATAGTCAATCCTGCAGGAAAAGATCTTCCCATAAGAACGATCATGACTGGGAAAAAATACTGCATCATTTTCATCATGCTGCCCATCCCTCCGGGCTGTGCGGCTGACTGCTGCTGAGATGTCATTCTGAAAGAAATAAAAGTTGCGATCCCCGCCAGTATGGGAAGTATCCATTTGTCCGGCTGAGAAAGATCCACCATCCACAAAAATGATTCATGGACGGCAAAAAGCATTTCATCGCTTTGAAGATATGCCAGGGGATTTCTAAGTAATGCAAATATACCGAAGATTATCGGCATTTGTATAAGCATAGGGAGACATCCTGCCGCAGGGTTGAATTTCTCTTCTTTGTACATTTCTGAAAGCTTCATGTTCAAAGTCTGCTTGTCGTTGGCATACTTTTGCTGAAGTGCTTTCATCTTTGGCTGTACCTGCGCCATTCTGGCTGTGGATTTTATCTGCTTTGAATAAAGCGGATAAAGACAAACTTTTACAATCAGTGTGAAAACTATAAGTGTTATTCCGTAATTGCCAATCAGGTCATATATCGAACTCAGTAGCCAGCCTACGGGCTGTGCCAGAGCACCTATGATCGTGTTCATTAAATTCCTCCGAAATCATCCTATCATTTTAAAGGGTCATATCCTCCCGGATTCCAGGGGTGACACCTTAATATTCTTCTTATTCCCAAATAACTACCCTTAAAAATACCGTATTTTTCTAATGCCTGGATAAAATACTCCGAACAGGTCGGGTAAAACCTGCATGTCGGCGGGAACAACGGTGAGATGAATTTTTGATATCCTCTTATAAGAAGAACAAATATCTTTTTCAAATTTTCACCTTCTCTATTGCGGCTTCAATAGATTCTTTCACATCCGCACATTTCCTGTTGTTTATCGTGTTCCTGGCGATGAATATAATATCGTATCCCGAGAATAACGGTTCACCGGATGCTCTTACGCTTTCTTTCATCAGCCTTCTCGCCCTGTTTCTCTTTACGCTGTTTCCAACTTTTTTACTTGCTAAAAAAGCGATCCTGTTGTAAGACAAATCATTTTTCCTGTAGAACAGGACAATGTATTTTTCTCTTACAAATTTTCCTTTGTTATAAACCGCAGAAAAATCTCTTTTTCTGCGCAAAATGTTTTTCTTCAGCATAAAACCTGTCCTTTACGCTGACAGAACTTTTCTTCCCCTCTGTCTTCTTCTCTTGAGTACATTTCTGCCGCTTTTTGTTTTCATTCTTTTTCTGAAGCCGTGTTCTTTTTTTCTCTGTCTTTTTTTCGGCTGATAAGTCATTTTCATATTATACACCTCCTTGCACACATGCCCTATAATTATAATTCCGAGACCTTT
>Ga0334888_1004628_pt1 | contig 12284 bp, 10 predicted proteins | sample GraSluR1_MG_FD_207227 | JGI IMG/M metagenome (GOLD analysis project Ga0334888, IMG submission 207227) | Sludge microbial communities from methane-producing bioreactor in Wageningen University, Netherlands - Granular Sludge_3_08-R1 | ecosystem: Engineered > Bioreactor > Anaerobic > Unclassified ...
GAGATTTCCTGGGCCTGCTCGCCCGATTCGGCGGCCGCCTTCGCCCCCGCCTGGGACGCGCTCGCCACTTCCTCCACTCCGGCGTTGGCTTCCTCGATGGCGCTCACCGTGTCGTGGGTGTTCTTCGATACCTTGCCCACGAGGTTGATCACTTCCTGCACCGAGGCGCTGCTCTGCTCCGACGCGGCGCTCATGTCCTCGGCCCGGGAGAGCACCTTCGAGGCGCTTTCGAGGATTCCCCTGACTGTCCCGGCGGTGCCGGAGATGAGCCGGTTCACCGCGTCGGCCACGTTCCGGATTTCCTCGATGGACGTGTCCGCCTCCACGGAGGCGGTGAGGTCGCCGGTTTCGGCCACGTACCGGGCCCGCTCGGCGGCCGCCCGGAGGGGCCGGGCCAGGCTCCTGGAGAAGAGGATGACCACGATGGAGGCCACCACGAGGACGGCTATGATGCCGATGTAGACCGCCCGGCGCATGGCTCCCACCGCGGAGAGGGATTCCGAGACGTCGCTCGCCGCGAACACGACGTAGCCGTTCGCAAGGGTCCAGTAGGACATGGTCTTGGGGACGCCGTTCCACATATAGTCGATCCGGCCCTTTTTGTCATTGATTATGCCGTCGGCGTACGGGGCGAAGCTGCCGTCGACAACTTCCCGGAATCCCGGTCCGTCGAACTTCAGGGTGGGGTGGTGGAGATATTTCAGGTCCCTGTTGAGAAGGAAGGCATACCCCGAATCGTAGATCTTCACCGAATCGAGGACCGACCTGACGAAATTGAAGGAAAAGGTCATCCCGACGATGGCGGCAACCTGGCCGTCGATGAGGACCGGCTGGGAATAGACCACCACTTCCTCGCCGCTTTCGGAAAGCTGGATGTCGCCCCAGTAGGGAGCGATAGTGTCAAGGGGCCTCCAGAACCATGCGGAGGAGAGATCCTTCCGGTCGATGAGCTGGGCGGGGTTCATCTTCTTTCCGTCGAGGAACATGAAGAGTGAGCCGGCATCCGCCCGTTCGAAGGCCACCATGAAGGTTTTTTCGGTACCGTAGATCTCCGGGTTGAAGATGATGAACAGCCTCCGGGCCTCCGGTGACTGGATCCCGAGGTCGGTCATGAACTTGCCGTTCTGGGCGCCGAACTGGGGCACCACGATGTCCGCCACTTCGGGATTGGGAAGGCTGGTGAACCTGGTGGTGACGAGGGCCGACAGCGCCTGGAGCATGCCGTCGAACTTGTTGAAGGTGGCGTCCAGCCGGTAGGAAAGGGATTCCGCCAGGGTGATCTCGTACTGCCCGGCCGAATCCTCGAGCCCCCGGCCGCCGATGTGCATGGCGTAAAACCCGATCCCCCCCACAGCGAGCGCAAGAAGCACGATGACCACAGCCAGAATGCGCGTTGCGAGTCTGTTCAGTTTCAAGGAAGAACTCCCCCCTCTGAAGATGATTGTGGAAAAAAGCCTCCATCACTGAAGGTTCTGTGCACACACCAAACCTGCAACAGTCCGGATGTCCCGGCCTGAAAGCCGGAAATCAGGGGGTGTGCGTTCCGGGCCTGCGCCCGGTGATTCCTTTGGAGTGCAGGTGAATGCTACAGCCGTTCCTTGAGTTCCTTGAGGTGCTGCGCCCGCTCCGCGCCTTTCTCGTCCAGGCCGAGGCGGTTTACCACAACCCGTTCATTCACGCCGCGGAAAATGGTCCCGAGGGCGTCGGTGCCCGTGACGTCGAAGATGAGCCTGTTCCCCCGGATTTCCCGGAGAACGGCCTTCACGGTCACCGTGGTGCCGAGCATGGCCGGGATCTCGTGTTCCAGGTCGATCCTCCGGCCTACGGAAAGGTATCCCTCCGGAAGCAGATTTTCCGTCACCGCCATGGCTGCCTGGACGGCCAGCGCCGCACAGGCCGAAGTGGAAAGGTACTGGTTCAGGTAGGGAGATGAATTGCCGATGGTATCCTCGATTTCCACCGTCTTCTTCACCTCGGCGCTCAGCCCCGCTTTCAGGACCTCGGAAAGGTTCAGCATGGAGCATCCCTCCTTCAGTTGTTATACTCTCTCCACAGTCTATTCTATCGTAAAATCCCTCACCGGGGGCAAGGAATCCTCCGGTTCTTCATCCAGCCTTGCCGCGATTTCCAGGAGCAGGGCGGCAAGGTTCGGGTCAAACTGCCGTCCCGCCTGCTCCTTCACTTCCCTGAGAGCCTTGTCCCGGGTTTTGGCCGGCCGGTAGGGAGTCTCCCGGGTCATGACGTCGAAGGCGTCGGCCAGGGCGATGATCCTGGAGAGCAGGGGAATGTCCTCCCCCCGGAGGCCGGAGGGGTATCCCGTACCGTCCCACCGTTCGTGGTGGGAAAGGATTTCATCCGCCACGGAGGCCACGTCCGGAGTGGCGGCGGAGGCCACCTTGTATCCCGCCTCCGCGTGCCGTTTCACGTCCTCCCGTTCTTCGTCCGTCAGGGGAGCTGTTTTCAATAGAATTTTCGACGGGACCGAAGCCTTTCCGATATCGTGAAGGAGTGCGGCGAGATCGAGTTTTTCAAGGTCCAGCCTGTCCAGGCCGATTTGTTTGCCCAGCATGCGGCAGAGCCGTCTCACCGAAAGGTTGTGTTCCGCCGTTTCAGGCGTGTCCTCCGCAAGGGACGCGAAAATGTTCTCGAGGATGGTCTCCCTGATCTTTCTGCTTTCCGCCGTTTTCTTGTCGTACATTTCCTCCTCGGCGTCCCGGAACACGTTGGCGAAATCCTGCCAGCGGTGGAGCTTCGCGCTGTATCCGAGGGACATGCTGGGAGGGACGGGCATGTCCTTCACCTGGATCTTTTTGAAGGCGTCCTCGATGCGGACGACGATGGAGGCGGCGTCCTCCTCACGGGTATGGGGCAGCAGAATGACGAATTCATCCCCTCCCCAGCGGAAGAGGAGGTCGCTGCTCCTGCAGATTTTTCTCAGGACTTTCGCCGCCGCCTTCAGGAGGTTGTCCCCCACCTGGTGGCCGAAAGCGTCGTTTGCCATTTTCAGCCCGTTGAGATCACCCATGATGACGCTGAGAGGAAGCTGCCGGTCGCAGTCGAGCCGTTTCAGCTCCTCCTCGAAGAAAGCCCTGTTGTACAGCCCGGTAAGAGGGTCCTTGAAGGCGTTCCTGGACAGGATCTCCCCGGCGGCCTTGAGCTCCGGGACATCCCTGGCGATGGTCAGGACGGCCTGTTCCTCACCCCGGACGAGGGGGAAAAAGGTGAGCATCGCCTGAAACGAGCTGCCGTCCTTTCGGCGGATGATTCCTTCCGAGGAGAAGGGATGGCCCGTATCCAGGTTTTTCCAGGCCTGCTTCAGCCGGAGGGGCGGCGGGGACGCCAGAACTGCCGTCATGTCTGACGACAGCAGTTCCTGGGCGGTGAAACCGAGGCCCTTCACCGCCGCTGGATTGACCTCCCTGATTTTCCCGGCGAGGGTATGGATAAAAACGAATTCAGCGATCCCCGCCATCAGGCAGGACACAAGCTCTCCGGCCTCGAAGGCTGATTTTTCGGGAGCGGCGTCTGTGCGGTCCATTCTCTGTTCCTCCTTCTTTTTTGCCTGAAAAAATGCATTATCCGTTCAATTATACTCCAGGGCCCGGGAAAAACGGGTCTTTCCCCCTTCGGTGTTTCTTGCTATATTGTACTGGGCTGCCACTGAACTTTTCATTCCCAGATCGAGGAGGTTTTTCATGAGAATCGTCGGATTCTGCAATCTGAAGGGCGGCGTGGGGAAGACCACCGCGTGCCAGAATCTTGCCGTGGCCCTCGCCCGGAGAGGACTCCGGGTCGCCGCTCTCGATCTTGACCCCCAGAGCAATCTCACGGCCGGGTTCGGCATTGCCGTTCCGGAAGAGCATCCGTATATCTATGATTTCCTTCTCGGGGACGCTGCCTTTGAAGATGTCAAAATCTCCCGGGAGGGAGTCGACGTGGTTCCCAGCACCCTCGACCTCGCCATGGTCGAAATGCAGATCGAGAGCCAGCCCGGGAGGGACACCCTCCTTCGGGACGCCCTGGAGTCGGCCTCCCTTTCCGGCTACGACTGCGTCTTCTGCGACAGCCCCCCCCAGCTCGGGATATTCACCCGGAATGTCCTCGCGGCGTCCCATGAAGTCATTGTTCCCCTGGAAAGCGAATTTTTCAGCCTCGCGGGACTCCGCCTCCTCTCCAGGACGGTGGAGCTTTTCCGCAAAAGGCTCAACCGGGGGCTGGCCATCGGGGGGGTGCTCCTCACCAGGCACAACCCCAAGATCATCATGAACAGGGAAGTGGAAAAAGAGGTCCGAAGCCATTTCGGGGACAGGGTGTTCAGGCGATACATCCGTCAGAACATCAGCCTCGTTGAAGCCAGCGGCGCGGGTGTCTCGGTCTTCGGATACGATCCTGACAGCAACGGTGCCCTCGATTATTCGGTGGCGGCGGAAGAACTGCTTGAGAGGTGGAAAAACAATGGCTAAAAAAAGACCCAGCCTAAAAAATTATCTTTCCACGGGAGAAGTGTTCGCGGGAGAGGAATCCCTGCCCGCACACGGGGAAACGGCGGGGAAAGCGGCTTCCCCGGAAACGGCGCCGGAGGAAAGCAAAAAGCCGGCGGCGAAAACAAAGGCCGCCCCTTCACAAAAGAAGGCCCAGGCGGCACCGGGGAAAAAAACGGCCGGTGAGAAAAAGGCTCCCGCCCCGCGGAGCCGGACGAAAAAGGCTTCTCCTGCCCCGGAGAAGCCTCCGGAAAAGAAAGGGAAAGATGTCCTTCCGGAAAGAGCCGGTTCCATCCTGGAGATGCTGGCCCGGGAAGACCGTCCCCTGTGGGAGAAGCTCTTCGGGGCGGCCGAGACGGAATTCCTTCCCCTGGACCTGGTGGAGCGGCGGGAGGATTTTCGTACCATGCCCCGGGACCGGTTCACCCTCTTCCGGCTCGAGGAGCCCGGAAAACCGCTCCATCACGTGAGAACCAGCGTCCAGATCCGGGAACCCCTGGTGTGCCTCATCAAGTGGGACGAGACGGGGAGGATTTCCGTCTTCAGATAACGGGCGGCGTTTTCTGCAGCATTTCCGCTGTTTCTTCGAACGGCCGGGGATACCCGAAGAAATATCCCTGGCCGTGGGTGGCTCCATGCTCCAGGGTCCAGAGAAATTCATCCTCCCGCTCGATGCACTCCGTCACCGTTTCCATTCCGAGGTCTGAAGCGAGGGCGAGGATTCCCTTCACCAGGCGGCGGTCGCCGTCGCCGGTAAAGAGCCTCCTGATGAAGCTGCCGTCGATTTTCAGCCTGTCGATGGGCAGGCTGCTCAGGTACTGCAGGGAGGAGTACCCGGTCCCGAAGTCGTCCAGGGCCACTGAAATGCCCTCCCTGCGGAGCGCCGCCAGGGAGGCCGATGCCGCCGAAGGATTGCTGATGAGAACACCCTCGGTGATCTCAACCGTCAGCAGCCGGGGGGAGATTCCCGCCCCCTTCGTTTCAGCGGCGAGGCGGGCACAGTAATCCTCTTCCAGGATCGAACGGGCGGAGGCGTTGACCGAAACCTTCATTCCCTTTCCCGACATTTCCCTGAACCGGTTGATATCCCTGCAGACCTGCCCGGCGGCCCAGCGGTCGATTTCCGTTATGAGTCCTGTCTCCTCCGCCAGAGGGATAAACTCGCCGGGAGGAATGATCCCCCGGTCGGGGTGCCGCCACCGCACAAGCGCCTCGAACCCCTCCACTCCCTTTCCCTTCAGACGGACGATGGGCTGATAATGGAGCGTCAGCTCCCCCTGCTCGAGAGCCTTGCGGAGCTGCCCCTCAGCGGTGAGGATGTCCGGGATTCCCGCCTCGTCCTCCCGGAAAAGGGCCGTCTGCCCGAGCCCCCGCCCTTTGGCCCGAAGAAGCGCCGTCTCCGCCTTTGCCAGGGCCGAAGATGCGGATCCGCATCTTCCCGCGTCGGGCAGAACCCCCATGCTCACGCTTGGAAAGACCGTCTGCCCGTCAACGAAAAGTGGGGTCATGACTTCTTTCTTCACCTGGATCAGTACCGGCGAGGCTTCTTCCCAGGTTTCCCGTTTCCGCAGAATGATGCCGAAGGCGTCGCCCCCTACCCTGGCGACCACGTCGCCGGGAGACAGAACGCCCTGAATTCTATGGCTGAACTCCCTGAGGAGATCGTCCCCCTTCGCCGGGCCGATCATGTCGTTGATGAGGCGGAACCTGTCCATATCGAGAAGGGCCACCGTAAAGCTTTCCCGGGACCGTACGGCCTCGTCGGCCAGCATAAGGAACCGGGTGCGGTTCGGAAGCCCTGTCTTGTCGTCGAAATAGGCCATCCTCCGGAGGGAGTCCTCCAGCGTTCTGCGCCTCGTGATGTCCCTGGCCACGGCAAGGGTAAGCTTCCGTTCGCCGAGAAGGAAGGACTGGCGGTGGATTTCCACGGGCACTCCGCTTCGTCCCGGAGGAAGGAGCTTTCCCTCGTACACGGGGGATGAGTCTTCCTGGGGCTGGGAAAGGGGGTCCTCTTCCATCAGGAAGGACGAAACATATTCGCCGATAAGGGCGGATTTGCAGGTTCCGAGCAGAGAACATGCCTCCCTGTTGGCGTGGACGATCCGTCCGCCGTCGGAGAGGAACAGCGGGTCGGGAATGTTTTCCACGAGCCGCTCCAGGGAGGCGAGCATGGAGTTGATGGATCCGGAGAGGGACGTGATCTCGTCGCTGCCGGACAGGGGCATCCGCTCTCCCACTCTTCCGCTGAAGGCTATTTTCTCCAGGAGGCGCCGGGCGCTTTCCAGCCTGCCGGTGACGGTCCACTTCAGGAGGAGGAGGATGACGGCGGTCTGGAACCCGCCGAAGAGGGCCAGCCAGAGAAAGAACTGGAGCACAGTCCTTTTTCCCTGGAGAAAGATGCTCCGCAGGGAGGAGATTTCAAGCAGGGCTGCCGGTAACCCGTCAATGTCCCGGAGGACGGAAAAACCGGTGATCACCTCCGGAGAGACTGGCCGGGAGAGGAAACCCTTTTCCGCCGACGTCACCGAGTCCAGCATTTCCCTCAGATTTTCCGGAAGGGAATCGCCGGCAGGGTGGATTTTCAGCGGAAGCAGAAGAGATTCCGTCAGGGAGGCCGCCTCTTGCTCCCCGATCTCCCTCACGAAGAGGAGAACCCCTTTCGGTGGTCCGGAGCCGTCGCTCCTGAGGATCGGCGCACCGGACACCATGAAGAGCCTGTCCTGGTTGAGAAAAAAACCGGAGAATCCGTCACCCCCGGCCTTGCCGGCCAGGGAGGTTCCCTGGTGCCTGATCCGGTCCATAAAGGCCGCGGCACCGTCGGTGAGGACAGGTCCCGAAGAGACCACCGTCCCGTCCGGGGAGAGAAAAACCATGGCGGCGAGGTGCAGGGTTTCCAGGGTCTCCTCCTGGAGGTTCACAGCCTCGTACATCCCGCTCATGTTGTCCATGTAGGCGTAGGTGTCGTCCCAGAAGGCCCAGTCGCGGTTGACCCTAAGAAGCGCCTCCGTTTCCCGGGCGAGAATGTTCTCCGCCCTGGCGGAATTTTCGAAGAGGGCTTGGGATTCAAGATCCCTGTAGCTGTCCAGAACAAGCATTCCTGAGAGTGCGGACATTCCCCCCAGGAAGAGGAGCGTGGAGGCAACGACGATAAGGAGGGTTCTCAGGCGTATCGACATCGGGACCATCGCCTTTCGGGATGTGTGGATCATGATTTGGAATGAAAAAAACAGGAAAATTATAACAGAAAAGAAAGAGTTGATGGAAGGCGTTCCCGGGGAAAAGTGGTATGCTTACGGGAAGCCAAAGAACGTACCCCATGAAAGGTCGGTTTTCCCATGTATTTTTTCGAGATGCTTCTCTCCGCCCTATCCCTCTCCATGGATGCCCTGGCGGCGTCCCTCGGGATCGGGGCGTGCCTCGGCGCCGCCACGGGGAGCGCGGCGGCCCTTCGGGTGGCCGGGGCCTGCGGAGGGTTCCAGTTCGCCATGCCCCTGGCCGGGTGGTTCCTGGGCAGCCGCTTCCTGGTCTTCATTTCAGACTATGACCACTGGGTGGCCTTCGGGCTTCTCGCCCTCGTGGGAGGCAACATGATCCGCGAGTCCTTCAGGCCCGAGGACCCCACCTGTCCTGCCTCCGACCCCTCCTGCGGCGTCGCCCTCCTGACGGTGGCCGTTGCCACATCCATCGACGCCCTTGCCGTGGGGGTGAGCTTCGCCGCCGTTGGGGCGCCGGTGATGGTGCTGGCTTCATGGTCGGGGGCCATCACCGCCTTCGCCTGTTTCGGCGGCGTGCTGGCGGGATTCCGCGTCGGCCAGCTTTTCGGAAAGAAAGTTGAGTTCGCCGGTGGACTCGTGCTCTGCCTCATCGGCGTGAACATCCTGAGGGTCCACCTCATGGGGTAGCCGGCGGGGAAGCCTGGGTGTACATGGTGCGGTGCGCCGACGGAACGCTGTACACCGGCTGGACTTTCGACCTTCCCGCGAGGATCGAGGCTCACAACCGCGGAAAGGGAGCCCGGTACACGGCTGGGCGGCGGCCCGTGGAACTTGTCTTCAGCGAGCGTCTTCCCTCGAAGAGCGAGGCCCTGCGCCGGGAGCTGGCCATCAAGAGAATGGCCAGGCAGGAAAAGGAAAAAATGGCGGCCCGCCGCCCCGGTGTTCCTCTTGTACCTCCGGAAGGGGAAGGGCTATAATATAATCCATTTCCGAACAGGAAAGGAGACCGGCATGGAAAGCGAATGTAGCGCGAGACCAGAACCGTTGTGCGGCCACATCGGCTGAGGGCGTCCCGACGGTTTTTCGCGTCCGGCGCCCGCCGGGCGTGAAAGGAGCTGCCTCTTCCGTTTGTCTCTCCTTTTTTCGCCCCTTGCTTTTCCACAGCCCCGGTTCCCGGAATTCGTCCGGGAGAGGGGAATGCTGCGAAGGGGGGAATGCTTCCATGATATCCGTTCTGAAAACCTTTCCCGATAAAAAGAACGTTCCTTTGACCCTGGAGACCCTGGAGACAGGGAGCTGGATCAACATGACCGCTCCCACGAAGGAGGAGATCGATGCTGTGAGCCGGGCGGTGAAGTGTCCCGCCGACTTTCTCGCCGCCGCCCTGGACCCGGAGGAAGCCTCCCGCATCGAGGCCGACGACGGCTGCCTTCTCGTGGTGATCAACGTCCCCAAGGTGGAAGGGAACTTCAGGTTCGACGCCATCCCCATGGGCGTCATCATCACCACGGAGCATATCGTCACCGTCGCCCTGGAGCAGAACGATGTCCTCCCGTCCTCCCCGGGTGCCCTGAACGCCTTCAGTACCTTCAAGCGGACCCGCTTCCTGTTCCAGGTGCTCTTCCGCACCGCCACCCTCTTCCTCAAGTACCTGGTCCAGATCGACCGCCGTTCCAACACCATCGAGGCGAACCTCAGAAAATCCATGAGAAACGAGGAACTCTTCCAGCTCCTCGACCTCGAGAAGAGCCTTACCTATTTCACCAGCGCCCTGCGGTCCAACAGGTCGGTGGTGGACAAACTCATCCGGCTCTGCGCCAACGCCCAGATGCACGAGATCGTCAAGGTCCGGGAGGAGGACGAGGAGCTCCTGGAGGACGTGAAGATCGAGTACGACCAGGCGTATGAAATGGTGCAGATGTACAGCAACATCCTCAGCGGGATGATGGATGCCTTTGCCTCCATCATCTCCAACAACCTGAACATGGTCATGAAATTCCTCGCCTCGATCACCATCATCCTGGCGATCCCCACCGTGGTGGCCAGTTTCTGGGGAATGAACGTCCACGTGCCCTTCGGCGGCCATCCCCTTGGCTTCTGGAACGTTCTGGGAATCGCGGCGCTGTTCGCGGGAGGCTCGGCCTTCCTGCTCTGGAAGAAGCACATGCTGTAATGGCCCCGAAAGGGGAGGAGGCACGAAGATGGCAAAGAAACGACGGGAAGAAAGGGAGCCCTGGGAGTACCTCGGGAAAAAACACGTGCTCTGGAAGCAGATCATCGTCCTTCTGCTGTCGGTCATCGCCCTCTTTCTCATCGTCGTCCTCGGCGATTTCCTGTTCCACTGTTTTCACCTCGGCAAGGACTGGTCCGACTCCCTTCTGGTAAGGATGATCGTGGAGCGGCGGATGATCCTTCCTTTTTTCAGGTAAGTGCAAGGGCCTTCCCGGCGAAAGGGGAAGGCCTTTTTCCTTTTTCCCCCGGACGCTCCGGCCTTCCCCTGTACTGCATCTCCCATTGTGCGGGCAGCGGGGAGCGTCACCGGTGCCCGTTTGGGCCGCCGTTTTTGACCTCACGGCTTTTTTGCAGTATAATAATTTCATTAGTTTTCCAAAAGCAGAGTACCCCATCTGTGCAGCAATCCTGTCGATACAGCTCCCCGGCAGTCCGGCGGAGATTTTGTTCCCTGGCTTTTCCTGCCTTCTATGTCCTTCCGAAGGGCTAAATCCATGAAAGGAGCAGATAGATGAAAAAATACGCATTTTTCGTCCTACTGGTTTTGTGTCTTGTGCCGGCCTCGGTTTTCGGCACCCCCCTGCAGGCTTCAGGAGACGAGCCTCCTGTTGTGTTCGCTGATTTCAGCTGGGACAGCGTCCAGTTCCACAACAGGGTGGCGGGCTTTATTCTCGAACACGGATTCGGCAAAAAAGTGGTCTATTCCTTCACTGAGGAAGTGCCCGGTTTCCTTGGGCTCGAGCGGGGGGATTTCCACCTCGCCATGGAGACCTGGGTTGACAATTCCGCTCCCTACTGGGAAAAGGCGGAGAAGAACGGCAGGATGATCAGCCTCGGCAGAAATTTCCAGGATGCGCCCCAGGGCTGGTATGTTCCCACCTTTCTGATCAAGGGCGACCCTTCCAGGGGCATCGAACCCTCGGCCCCCGGACTGAAGTCGGTATCAGACCTGCCCCGTTACTGGGAGCTGTTCAAAGATCCTGAGGATGAAACGAAAGGCCGTTTTCTGAACGGCCCCACGGGGTGGCACGTGAGCGTCACCAATGCGGCGAAGCTTCAGGCCTACGGCCTGAACGAGCACTTCAACAACTTCCACGCCGGGTCGGCGTCAGCCCTTGCCGTGGGCATAGCGTCGGCCTACGAAAGAGGGAAGGCCGTCCTCGCCTATTACTGGGAACCGACTCCTCTCCTTGGAAAGTACGACATGACGAAGCTTGAGGAACCCCCCTACGATCCGGAAATTTTCAACACCACCGGCGGGTGCGATTTCCCCGCGTGCAGGGTGCTGAAGACAGGGAACACGGAATTTCTGGAGGCGGAGCCGGAGATCCGGGCCTTCATCGAGCGGTACACCACGACCCTCGAACTCACCAACCAGGCCCTTGCGTTCATGGAGGACAACAACCTCACCCATGGTGAAGCCGCCGCCGCGTTTCTGAAGAAGCACCCGGACCTGTGGCGGAAATGGGTTGGCGGGCCTGTGGCGGAAAAGGTCGCCGCCGCGCTCGCGAATTCGGGGAACTAATGGGCGTTCCTGCCCCGAAGGGCGGACCGGGGCTTCCCCGTCCGCCCTTCGACGATCCCGTCAGGAGCGGAGAGAAGCTGGTCGAATGGGCGGAGCCCCTTCTTTCTGAAAGTGAACTGGCCCGGTCACGAGAAGCGGCCGAGGAGTTCGCCCTCTTCGGCGGTCCCGTGCTCCAGGGTGAACTGGACCGTATCCGGAACACCGAGGGAGATCATATCCTCGGCAGGCTGATTCCCTACTGGGAGGGATGGTACCTTTCGTCAAGGGATCCTCTGCCGGTCCACTCCAACCCTTTCTACCTCTTCGCTTCCGACGGGCTGCCCGGCGGGGGCTGCCCCTACAGGCTGGCCGCCCGGCTGGCCCTGTCGGCTGCGGCGTTCTGCACCGAAATCGACAGGGGGTCTCTTGAACCGGACACGTTCAGGGGAGCCCCCCTGTGCATGAAGGAATATGAACGGCTCTTCCGGACTTCCCGGAGGGCTCTGCCTGGAACCGACAGGCAGGTGACCGGAACGAAATCCGGTCCTGCCGCGCGCTGTGCCCTCGTCATCTCCTGTGGAATTCCCTTTCTCCTCGAACTGTACTCGGAGGAGGGGGGCCTGAGGGATGTGGAGGAGACGGCCCGTCATCTCCGGGATATCGCGTCCCTCCCTCCGGGAGAAATCCCTCCCGTGGGGCTGATCACCACCCTTCAGCGGGATGAAGCGGCCCGGGGACGGCGGCTTCTCCTTGACGGGGGAAAAGACAACGAGCGGCTCCTTTCCCTCGCTGAGGAATCCCTTTTTGTCCTCCGCCTCGACGGTCCGTGCGGCTCCAGCCCCGAGGAGCGGG
>Ga0334888_1004630_pt1 | contig 12280 bp, 10 predicted proteins | sample GraSluR1_MG_FD_207227 | JGI IMG/M metagenome (GOLD analysis project Ga0334888, IMG submission 207227) | Sludge microbial communities from methane-producing bioreactor in Wageningen University, Netherlands - Granular Sludge_3_08-R1 | ecosystem: Engineered > Bioreactor > Anaerobic > Unclassified ...
CCTCCGGTTTTTCCTCTTCATTGGGCGTCTGTTGGAGATGAATGACCGTCTGTGGCACGCCGGCGCCTGTCAGGAAGCGTCCATAGATCTCGTGCTTGTCTGGCGTTAACGACTGCCAGACCACCAGATATTGGTCCGCGCCGGCGCAGGCAGCGACCGCCGGGCTATTCTCCATGTCAGGCCAACCGGCAATGGGAAACTCGCCCCCGGCCAAGAGCGACCCGGTTGCCGATATCCGTGCGCCGTAGATGTCCCCGTTGTTATCGTAAGCTGCCAGGTATTCGTTACGCGCCGCGTTATAGGCCACGTCTGGGCGCACGCGCGGCTCCGTCGCATGGCTGGCAACGGTAAAGCCCTTATTGTCCGGAAAGCCTCCGGCCGCGAAGATGCGCCGTGCACTGATGTAAGCCGGCTGGCCGGTGGGCGTATTCGTCCACACGACCAAGAACTCGTCTTGTGTATTTGCATACACCACATCCGGGTTCCACTGGCTGCTGGCCCAGTCGCAGATGACGAACTCGCCCAGTGTGCTGTCCGGGCCGTTCCAGGGGATGAAACGCCCATAGACGTCCCAATCGCTCCCATCGCCGAAGACGTCGTAGATCCACGCCACCAGATAGCGATCGCGCACCGGATCATAGGCCACGCTCGGCTGCGCCCGGCTGTTTACGCCCGCGGACACAGCAAACCAGCTCTTCAACTCCCCGCGCGCCGTCACGCGCTGGGCGTATATGTCCCGGTAACCGCCGCCCCAGTCGTTGTGCCATACAACCAGATACTCGTCGTGCTTGGCGTTATAGGCCGCCGCCGGCAAGTACTGCTTGTTGTCCAAAGCCGACACCACAATCTCAGGAGCGAGTTCAAGCGCCGGCGCCAAGCCCGCCGCACCGGTCTGGCTCTGTGCAGCCGCCGGCATGCCGGTCAAAGCGAATACGAACGCCAAAGCCGGCGCAACCAGCCGCCATCTTCTCACGCGCGCCGCAATCGTCCCGTTTCGTTCACGTTTCATCCTGCGCCCCTTTCTCAACGCGATAGAACGCCCATGCCGCAGTGCTTGACGCGGCATAGGCGCTCTTAGCGTATCAATCAGGCTGCTACAAAACGGCTACAAAAAAGCGGGACGACAGCGCGCGGGCGGCTATTTCCAGTCTGCCTGGAACTTCTCGCGGCCGTGGATGAACTTATCCGCGGCCATGGCTGCGATCACCCCGTCGGACGCCGCGATCACCGCCTGCTTGATGTGCGTGCAGAGCAGGTCGCCCACGGCAAACACGCCCGGAACGCTGGTCTGCATCTCCCGATCCACGACCAGGCAGCCTTCCGGCGTCGTGTTAAGCTGGCCCAACAGGTAATCGGTGATCGGCTTGGCCCCTTGCAGGTAGATGAACGCCCCTTCTACCGGCAGTACTTCGGCCTCACCGCTGCGCGGCTGAATACGCACGCCGGTGACCTTGCCGTTGCCCACCACCTCGCGCAGCCGCGTGCCCAGATGAACATTGATGCCCGGATGGCCGGTCACTTCTTCCAGCAGGCCGGAGCGCAGATTGAGATTCGGCGTCGGCACGATCAGGTGGATCTGATCCGTGTATTTAGCCAGGAAGAGCGCTTCTTCGGCGGCTTCGTCGTTGTTGCCGACCACGGCTACCGGCTTGTTGCGGAAGAACGCGCCGTCACAGGTGGCGCAGTAGCTGACGCCCCTGCCCAAAAACGTCTCTTCTCCCGCCACCTGGCTGGTGCGCCCCATGGCGCCGGTCGCCAAGATCACGGCCCGCGCCGTGAACGAGCCGGTTCCGGCCATCACGCTCTTGGGGTTGCTCTGCAAGTCCACGCCGATCACCTTGTCCGTCAGGAACTCGGCGCCGAACGACTCGGCCTGGCCGCGCATGATCTCGACCAACTCCGCCCCGCTGACCGGGCCGACGACGCCCGGATAATTGCTGAGCTTGGCGGTCACGCCCAGCGCGCCCGCGGTCAGTCCCTTGTCGATCACCAGCGTCTTCAAGTTGGAGCGCGCCGTGTAGATGGCCGCAGACGCGCCCGCCGGCCCGCCGCCGATGATGATCACATCGTAGCTCTTCGGCCCCTCGCCGCCGGCCATACCCATACCCAAATTCAGTTCCATCTCTCATACCTCCCGGCTGTCATTCATCGCAAAATCGCAGAGAGCGAAGGAAACCCTGCGCTTACGGCTGCTGACCTTCCAGGAAGCGCGCCTCCTGAAAGGTCAGCCTTCGCCCGCTGCGTCTTGGCGGCATCTATATTTTCAAAGCTGTGTTGCCTACGCCAACGCCTCGCGCACCTTGTCCATCAACATCTGTTCAGGCGCGGCGCCTTCAATGTACGTGTCCTCGTTGATCACCGTGCGCGGCACGCCCATCACCTGGTACTTGTTAGACAGGTGCGGGAACTCGATGGCCTCCACCATGTCGCCCTTCACCAGGTCGCTTTCCATCGCCATCATGTGCGCCAGCCGCACTGCCCGCGGGCAGTAAGGGCACGTCGGCGTCACAAAGACCTGCAAATGCAGCGGTTCGCTCAGATCGTGCAGCAGCGCCTTGGTCTCGCCGCTCAACCCGGATTCGCGGTGCGACACCATGAGGATGTCTTCGATCAGCGTGCTGAATTCGTAGCCGGACGGAATGCCGTACAAGCGGATGCCGTAGTCTTTGGCGTCGTCGCCGTCAGCCACAATCGCTACAGCCGGAATCTTGTCGATGCCGTACTCGTCGGCCAAGGCCTTCTCCGCCACGAAATCGTGGACTTCCACGCTCAACTTGTCGGAAAGCTCTGCGACTTCCTCGATCAGTTCCCGCGTCTCCGTGCAATATTGGCATTCCATGTCCTGTGTAAACACGACCAGCTTGACCGAATCGGTCAGTGCGGCGAATTCATCCTGGACTTGCTTGCGAACCTCTGCGTTCAACAGACTCATTTTTCTCTCCTGATTTGTTCAAGGGGCCGGCCAATCGCCGCCCGTGAATTGCTTTTCTATACAGTTAGATGCACGCCTGCGTAAAAGGTTACAAGCTCGGCGCGCAACAACAGCCGCATCCGGCTAATCGAAACGGATACGACAAAGCTTCGCAGAAAAGGGACAGGCGAATCGCTAACGGGGAGGGAGGTCCAAACGCAGCACGCGCCATAGGCGGCGACGCGCCTCATCCGGCACATTCTCTTCGGGCAACGTGCGGTAGAGGGAAATCGTCTTGCTGAGGGTATCGACGACCGCCTGGCAGTTGGGGCAGCCGGCCAAGTGCCGTTCGATCTCCCGGCAGAGTTCGGGCGAGGCTTCGCCCTCCAGATAGTTGGACAATTCGGCGAGCAGTTGGCGGCAATCAGGCTTTGGCATCGGCAGAGCCTTCCGACCGGCTGTCGGCCCGGCTTTCAGCATAGTAGTGCGACAGCAGTTCGCGCAGTTGCAGGCGAGCGCGGTGTAGGCGCACCTTGACCGCCCCCTCCGAGATGCCGAGAACCTCCGCCGTCTCCGCCGTAGACAGGCCCTCTAGGTCACGCCAGATAAAGACGATGCGCAGCGCTTCGGGCAGTTGGGCGATGGCGTCCTCCATCACGCTGCGCAGCTCGCCGCCCAGCAGCACGTCGTCGGGCCGCACAGACCAATCGACGAAGTACTTGGGCGGGTCGAACTCATCGCGCTCCTCCTCGCCGTCGTCCAGCGAGGTCATGTCCGCGCCCGCGGCCTGGCGTCGTCGCTGCATCAGGCAGGCGTTGGACGCGATGCGATACAGCCACGTCGATAGCTGGGAACGCCCCTCGAACTTGGGCAGCGCCTTGATCGCGCTCAGGAACGTCTCTTGCAGCGTCTCCTCGGCGTCGTGCGGGTTGCCGCACATGCGCAGCGCCACGTTATACACCGTACGCTGATGGCTCTCGACGATGGCGGCCAGGGCCTGTGCATCGCCCTGTTGGGCGCGGGCAATCAACGCCTGCTCGTCAGCCGCTTTCCCGTTATGCGCCGTCATGCCCGCCGCTCAACCGCGTCTGCGTCTTGGGCGTCATCGCCATACCCATCATCGCCGTCTTCATCGTCATCCGGCGTAAAATGGTCGTCCAGGCGGCCCGCCCACACGCGCCCCACGGTGTCCGTCTCCTGCGCCAACCGATACGCTTCGACCCGAATCTCGTCGGGCTTAGCGCGCAACTGCTGTACATCGTCCACCTGCAAAACGCGCTGCATCTCCGCGTCGCTCAGGTTAGCCAGCTCCCAATAGGTCCCTACGCCGGCTGCGAAGAGACGCTGCTCGAAGATGGCGCCGATGCCGGTGACTTCATTCAGGTCTTGCGGCTGGGCCAGTTCGCCCGGCTCCACGCCCAACGTCCAGGCTGCCTGCAGCGCAGCCGCCTTGGAAGGCGAACGTCCGCCGATATCCGGCGCTGCGCCGCTCCCGGACGCCTGGGCCGAAGAGATGCGCTCCGCTGTGGGCTGCATCGCCGCCGCCAGCGCCTGTTCGAGATCTTCGTTCAGGGCGAGAATCTCGGCGTCACGCGCCTGCAGCAGCGCCTCCAGGTCGGCTTTTGCGTCGGCTAGCTTGTCCGACTCGCTGTGCAGCTGGCCCAGCAGGATGTTCAGTGCGTTGAACTCCGCCTCGCGCGCCTGAAGTTGCGTCTCCAGGCCGATCTTTTCGTCGGCCAGCTTGTACGCCTCATCCTGCGCCTGACCGAGCAGCTTATGCAGCGCATCGACCTCGGCATCGCGTGCGTGGAGCTGCGCCAGCAGTTGGCTGCGGTCGCCCTCCGCCTCGTCGGGCTGTCCGGACGGCTCCCGCCGGCTGCTGAACGCGGCAAGCTCCCGGTCGCGCTGTTCCAGCGCTGCAGCCAATTGGGCGGCAATGGCTGACAGTGCGCTCACGCTCTCGCTCAGGCTTGCGATCTTGGCCCTCGCCTCGGCGAGCTTTACTGTCTCGCGTGCGGGGGGTGCGCCGGGCGACGACGCCGGCTCCGCAGCGGCGTCCTCGCTCCGATCAGCTGGGGTATCCTCCACAGGTTCAGGCTGTGGCTCCGCAGCCGGAGACTCGGCCTCGGCTTCCGGGGGGGACGTGTCCGCAGCATCATCTTCAGGCTCGTCAGGCTCCGCCTCTAGCGTAACCTCCGAGACGCGCGCGGGCTCGGCGTGTGTATGGTCGCCTTCTTCTCGCTGCTGGGTAAGCGCCAGTTCAAGTTCCTCGATGCGCGACGCAGCTTCGGCCTGCGCCTGCTCCCACTTGGCCTGGAACGCGGCCCGCTCTGCGGCCAGTTGCTCGGCCCGGTCGCGCTGCGCCGCCAGTTGCTCCCGCACCGTCTCCAGGTCATCCTCGCGACGTTTCAGCGCCGCCTGGGCGGACTGCAGCCGCCCCGCATAGCCGGCTTCCATCTGCCGCCGCGCCGATCGCCCGATCAGCCACGTAAGGAGGCACCCGATCAGAAACGCTCCCGCTACAATCCCAATCTGCGCGTATTGGGACAGATTCTCCATACAACTCCTCCCATTGGTTGATGGGACGAATAGGACAGCCCGTGTTACGCCGCGGCGTAAGTCTAGCCGTTATGCGCTTGCTCCAGCTCCTTCGTCAGCTCGGCGATGCGCGCGTTGGCTTCGTGGAGGGCGTCGTCCTTCAGCTTCATCATCGTCGACGTGAGCGCGGCCAATTCGCCCGCGGCATCGGCGCGGGCGCGCTGGATGCGGAACTCCATCTCCTCTTTCACATCCGCCAGCGCCGCGATCTCGTGGCGCAGCTCTTCCAGTTCCGCTTGAGCCGCTGCCAGCTTCTTCTCGCGCTCGTCCAGTTGCCGCTGCAGCGCCACGGCCCGTTCATAGGCCTCCGTCAGCGCCGTATCTTTACTCATCGCCGCTTGGTCCGCCTTGTCGGCGCGGGCGCGCGCCTGGTCTAGATCGGCGCGCAGCCGTTCCATCTCGGTTGCGCTAACGGGCGGTTCAGCCTGCGGCTGGGCGAGTTCGACCTCGGCGCCGACGCGCATAGGCTCCGGACCGGCGTCCGGCGGCGCGTCCTGTTGCAAGGCAAGCTGCATCTTGAGGTCAGCCGTTTCGCTCGTACACGCCTCCAGTTGCGCGGCTAGATCGGCCTTTTTCTCCTGCGCCGCCGCCAGCTCGGCTGCGAGCGATTCCGCCTTGCTGCGCAACTCCGCCAGTTGCTCCTCCGCGGCCTTGACGCTGCTCTCAAGACGGGCCGCCTTCTCGATAGACTCGGCGGACTGTCGCTCAATTCGGCGGCGCTGGGCGTCCAGTTCGGCGGCGCGCTCCTCGGCCTCGTTGATGCGGCGACGCCAGCCGATGCGCGTGAACAGCCACCCAATCAGCAGGCCGATGACGCCCGCCACGGCATAGGGGACGTAGAAATTGCTGGTCAGGTCCGTCAAAGTCATGACGCCGCCTCCTTCTTTGTGATCCGCCTGAGAGATTCGCTAGGTCAATCCAACATACGGCGCAGCGCGCCATAGTCTATTTTGGCGTTGTGGCGCTTGTCGACCGGCAGATGGCGGAGTACACGCACTTCGTCTATGTGCGCCCATTCCATCTCGCGCAGCAAACGTCCCGAGAGGTCATCCTTCACACTACCGTATAGCTCGACGACAAGCAAACGCCGCGCGCGATGTGCGACAAACGCCGCGCGCTTTATCTCGGCGTGGCGCTGCGCCGCGCACTCGACCGCGAACGGATAGATGACGCCGCGCGCATCTTCGACGCGCGCCATGCACCGCCCCAAAAGCCACAGCCGGCCCCGGCTGTCGAAATAGCCGGCGTCGCCTGTACGATGCCATACCGTGTCTTCAACGCGGAACTTAGTTTCAGCGTCGCCCTGCCCCTGCCAATAGCCGGCAAGCACATGCGGCCCGCTGACCACAATCTCGCCCGCCGCGCCCGCAGGCAGCACGCGCCGCTCGAACTCCTCCCGGGTGAGCGAGGAGAGAGGCCGGCCCCATTCATCCGGCAGCACGCGCACATCCGCAGCGGGCACAGGCCGCCCTGCCAACAGCCCAGCGCCCTCGGCGGAGGCGTCGGAGTCAGCCGCCGTCATTTCCTCCAAGTCGAGATGAGCGATCGGCTCCGCTTCGGTCGAGCCATAGACTGCCGTGATCTGCGCGTTGGGCGCCAGGGCGCGGATGCGCTGCATCAAGGCCGGAAAAACCGGCCCTCCGCCGGTAAAGACCTTGTTGACGCGCGGCAGAGTGAAGGCGGCTGCAGCCGCCTGGTGCGTCATCCTGTCCAACAGGGCGGGCGATCCCTCAATACACGTCACGCCCTGCTCTGCCGTCTGGCGGAGGAGCGGCCCCGCCCTCACCTTTCCAGGATGGCGGACGTCCACGCTTGGGATCAGGGTGCATGCCCCCGCGGCGATGTGCGACAGCACGAAGATGGGCAGCGTAGACAGCACGATATCGTCGTCGCCTAATTGTTGCAGTTCGGCCAGGACGCCATGCTGCCGGCGCAAAAAGCTGTGGGTGCGGACGGCCATCTTGGGTGCGCCCGTGCTCCCGCTCGTAAAGGTCGCCAGCGCGGGCGTCTCTGCGGCGCATGCGACCGGCTCTGCTTCGACCGGCAGATCGCGCGACGCAACCCAGCGAACTGCGCCGGGCGCGCCAATGCCCGTGGCGAACTTGACCGGAATGCGGTGCAGCGCCGGCGACACCAGTCGCAAGAGGTGCGCTTTGGGCGTTGCCAGCAGTGCGGCGGGCGGCGCCAGCGCGCAGCACCGCTCGATGTGCGCCCTCCCTGCAGAAGGGTCGACAAAGGCCGCAATCAATCCCGTGCGCAAGAACGCCGCGATTGCCACGTAAAGCTCCGCGGCCATAGGGTGAAACGTCAGCACGCGGTCGCCCGCTGCCAATCCCTGCCGGCGCAACAGCGCAGCGGCCCGCCCTGCTCGCACATCCAGTTCCGCAAACGTCACCGAACGCGCCGAGCGTCCCGTCCCGTCGATGAGGGCGCGGGCCTGCGGTCTCCGGCGAGCCTGCTCTTGCAAAAGATGGGCCAGGTTTACATCCATGCAGCCAGGGTTGATCCCTTCCGGCCAAGACTCGCCGCGCGCATAGGCTCAGGGGATAAAGATCACCGAACCGTAGCCGACCACCTCGTTGCGAGGACCGCACGTATCGCCTGAATTGCGGTAATCCAGGACATGGGCAGTCCAGCCAAGTTGCCGGGCAATGGCCATCAGGCACAGGATCGGCTGGAGGCCGCACGCCTGGCCTTTGGCTGCGGCGGCAACATCGCCTGCGGCCACCGCGTCCAGAAAGGAACGGTCCGCCTGCTGCGCCTGGGCGTAGGGCAGATAGTGGCTCAGGTCCGAGCTGACTACGATGATGCTGTGCGGGTCGCTCGCCAGCCATTCGCCCAGGTCCGCGGCGATTTGCTCCGGCTTGGCCGCGTCATCGAAAAGCATAGGCACGATACGGCAGCCCGGCAGCGCCGTCTGTATAAAGGGCAGTTCCACTTCAAGGCAATGTTCGGGCGCGTGCGCCGCGTCAGTCAAGCTATACGGCCGGCCGCGGCCGGCCAGCGCGCGCACCTGTTCAGTGAGCACCGGGACTGCGCCTAGCGGCGTCGTGAACGCGCTCGCCGACGAAAGCCCCACGCCATAAACCGGCAGCCAATGGGCAGGCCCCATCAGGTACACAGTGTGCTTGGCCTGTGCGGCGACAGACAGCGCCCGGAAGCCGGCCCCGGCCACGATGCCGCTGCACACATACCCGGCATGCGGCGCGATCAACGCGCGCGGCGCGCCCCACGGCGACGGTGACGCCTCGCACATGAACCGGCGCACCATTTGCTCCAGCGTCGCCGGGTCCGCCGGATAGAAACGCCCTGCGACAGATGCACGCCGAACAAAGCCGGCTTCAGCCGCCGCACGCGGCAGATCCGACATCTCCATTTTCTATCTCATCACTTTCCAACCGGTGCAGCCGTCTATTGCCACACCCCTGCAATGGCGGCGTCGCACCGATGACAGACGCCGGGCGTCCGCCACAAGGCGTGTACGGCATATCCGTTGCGCCGGATCAACACAGCGCCGCACGCAGGACACATCGTATCGGTGCAACTCTCCAGCAACGGGCTGTCCCAGATGTTGCCCGTATAGACATAGCGCAGCCCTGCCTCCTTGCCGATCTGCCAAGCCCGATGAAGCGCCTTCGCAGAGGTAGGCGGGCGGTCTTGCATGTGGTAATGGGGCGAAAAGCCCGACACATGCCACGGGATGTCCGGGCTGATGCCGGCCAGGAACCCGGCGATGCCGCGCAGTTCCTCATCGCCGTCATTCAAGCGAGGGATGACCAGTGTCGTCACCTCCACCCATACGCCCGTCTCCTTTGCCAGATGGCGGACGTTGCGCAACACCGGCTCCAGCCGTGCGCCGCAATAGCGCCGGTATGTCTCATCGTTAAAGGCCTTCAAGTCCACGTTGATCGCATCTAGGTAAGGCGCAATCGTGTCGACGGCCTGTAAGGTCTCGAAACCGCTCGACACGAAGACGGTGCGCAAGCCGGCCTCGTGCGCCAGCTTGGCCGTGTCGTAGGCGTATTCGAAATAGATCGCCGGCTCGTTATACGTGAAGGCTACGAGCGGAATGTCCTGGCGCAGACAGATATCTACAATCTCCTGCGGCATGAGCTTGCGGCCAATAACGTCCTTATTCGGGTCAAAATCGCGGAACTGCGAAATGTCCCAATTCTGACACCAGGCGCAGCGCAGATTACAGCCCGCCGTGCCGATGGAAAAGACGGCGCGTCCGGGCAGGAAGTGGTGCAGCGGCTTTTTCTCCACCGGGTCGACATGGGCGGCCACGGCGCGGCCATAGACGACGAGCCGCAGCGCGCCGTCGAGATTGCGCCGCACGCCGCACTTGCCCGCCGCGCCCGGCGCTAGCGCGCACCAGTGCTCGCAGGCCGTACACTGCACATATCCTTTCTGCAAGCGTCGAACCAACATCGCTTCGGGGAACACGTTTCAAGCCTCCCCAGAAGAACCGCCATAACGCCGGGCTTTAGTCGGTCCTCACGGCGGCAGTATTGCGCCAGGCTTCGATCTCACGCCGGTGGTTGTAGAAATCTTCGCTCAAGGCGCCAACCCACTTGTCAACTGTGAGGGACGCGCCGCCATCCAACAGAACGCCGAAATCGGTCGTCCAGTCTGCCAGATCCAGCGTATAACAATGCCGCGCCAGCTCCTGGAACGACAGTTCCAACTCGCGCAGGAGTTGCTGCGCGTCGGTCGAATCGTATTGGGCGACGAAGCTCGCATTGATCTTGCTGAAGTCTTCGCCAGGATCGACTAGGGATGCGGGCAGTTCGCCGCGACGAATGGCGTCTACGCCCTCGAGCGTGGCGCGGTTCCAGCCGATCAGATGGGCCGTCACATCGCGCGGCGCCCAGCCGTTCATCTTGGTCAAAAATTGTTCGGCTGAAAGCGTCCGGATCGTGCGAATAAAGCTATGTACATTGCGCTGTAGCTGCTCCAGCAACATCTGGTTGATCATCTTGCGGCTCCCAACTAGCGGCGTCGATAGGTTTGGCATGTCTATGAGCATGGTACGAGGCGAGACGGTCAAGTCTGCCTGTATCTTACCGCACGATCCGAACCCGTCGAAACCGCCCGGCCAATCGTGCGGCGGCAGGCAGGCGTCATTGCACCCGCCCGGCTATTGCGGCTGCAACGCACGAACGCGTCCGCGATGCTCTTCCGCCTCACGCCAGGCGAAAAGCGCCTCCGCACGTTGCGCGGCCAGCTCATGGAAATACGCCGCCTTGGCCGGCTCGTCCGCCGCCTCGTAGTGATAAGCCAGGGCGTCAACGGCATGGCGGTTGAGCTGTTCCAGAGCGCGCCCTGCACGGCGGTGAAGCAGCCGCCGGCGCAGCGGACTCATGCCCGTTTCGACCACGCGACGCACCAGGTCATGTTGAAAGCGATAGGCATCCTCGCGCGTATCGAGCAGGCGGCGCGCGGCCAGGCTGTCCAACGCATCCAGCGTCTCCAACTCGCGGCGTCCCGCCGTCAGCCTCACCAAGTCAAAGCTGAAAGCGGGGGCCAAAATCGCGCAGGCTTCGATGACCTGGCGCGCTACTTCGTTCAGCGCTTCCAGGCGCGCTTCCACCGCGGCGCGAATGGAGGACGGCAGCGGAAAATCGCCCAACGCCGCCCACTGCTCCGGGTCCTGCCCGCTCTCCAGCAGTTTGGCGACGATCTGCAACAGATAAAAGGGATTGCCGCCGGTCGCCGTATGCAGACGCAGGGCAAGACGCCCGTCGATGGCGTGGCGTCCTGTCACATAGCAGAGCAACTCCTGCACCTCGTCGACCGTCAGGCCGGCCAACTCCACCTCGGTCAGGTTGCCCAATCGGCTCAAGCCCTGGCGCAGTTGGGCCAAACCGGCGCATTCGTCGCTCGGGCAGGCGCCGATGATGAGCAGCGGCAGGCCGCGCAGTTGCGTGCCGAGATAGGCCAACCAATCGAGCGTAGCGCCGTCGGCCCAGTGCAGATTGTCCAAACAGAGAACCGCCGGCTCCGCGCCTAACGTCATCGCCTGGATGAAGCGGCTAAGGCCCTCGAACAATCGCAGGCGGGCCTCATCGCCAGGCCGTTGCGCGCTTCTAGACGGCGTCGCGCCGCCTGTCTCTAGTTCCGGCAGCAGGCGCGCCACCTCCGCCACCCACACAGGAGAAAGGCGGTAGGATGCCGGAGGCGGCGAGCAGCCGGATTGCGCATCGATCCTGAGGCGCGACCGGATCGCCTGGATGATCAGGCCGTAGGGCAGCGACTGCGCTCCCGGCTGGCCCGCCGCTACCAGCACGATGGCGCGGGCAGGCAGTTGGGCGGCGAAATGCTGCAACAAACGCGATTTGCCGATGCCCGCCTCGCCCGTGATCAGCGCCATGCCGCCTTGCCCGCCTGCGGCCCGCGTGCAGGCGCGGCGCAGTTCCTCCAGCGCCTCAGCGCGCCCTACCAACGGCGCATGCGGCCCCGGCAGCGTCGTCCACAGCGCGGCCGCAGCGTTGATCGTCTGGCGCGAGGAGCGCCCTTTGAGCACGACTTCGTAAAGCGACACGGTTTCGGGCAAAGGCTGCACGCCCAGTTCGCGTTCAAGCAGGATGGCGCACTGCCGATACTGGCGCAGGGCGGCGGCCCGGTCGCCCCGTGCTGCGTAGAGTTCGATCAGACGGCGGTGAATCGACTCGTCCAGACGGTCAACCGCCAAATAGCGATGCGCATACGCCACGGCCTGGTCATACTCGCCCGCTAGGGCAAGCTGATCGATCAAGGCGGACAACGTCT
>Ga0334888_1004656_pt1 | contig 12232 bp, 11 predicted proteins | sample GraSluR1_MG_FD_207227 | JGI IMG/M metagenome (GOLD analysis project Ga0334888, IMG submission 207227) | Sludge microbial communities from methane-producing bioreactor in Wageningen University, Netherlands - Granular Sludge_3_08-R1 | ecosystem: Engineered > Bioreactor > Anaerobic > Unclassified ...
GACGAGATTGACACGGTGGGCGGGATGGACACGATGGGTGGGTGCGACGAGGAGGAAAGGGAACGGGTCGGGGTGGGAGGGGGGTTGGCGAAACGACGGCAACGGCGTTCGGATGTGCCGCGAAACGGCAAGCCTGCGACCTTTGGTCCTGATGGGGGGGCGCGGATGAGAACCAAAAGCAAGAAGAAAGGCACGAAGGCACGGAGGCACGGAGGCACGAGGGGGCGAAAGGATGCGGAGGGGGCTGAGGAGCGGAAGCGGCGGGCCCGGAAGATTCTGGCGGCGCTGCGGAAGACGTATGGGGAGGATACGACGACCGCGCTGGTGCATGAAAGCGCCCTTCACCTGCTCATCGCGACCATTCTGTCGGCCCAGTCGACGGACGAGACCATCAACCGGCTGACGCCCGGGCTTTTCCGTAAGTACAGGGATGCCAAGGCATTCGCGGAGGCGCCACGGGAGGAACTGGAGGCGGACATCCGGCCGTCCGGGTTCTTCCGGAACAAGACCAAGGCCATCCAGGGGACGTGCCGGATGATCGTGGAGCGGTTCGGGGGGCAGGTGCCGGGCACGATGGAGGAGCTGCTGGAGCTGCCCGGTGTGGCCCGCAAGACCGCCAACGTGGTGCTGGGCACGTGGTTCCGCAAGGCCGAAGGGGTGGTCGTGGACACCCACGTCGGGCGGCTGGCGGAGCGGCTGCGGTTGACCTGGACTGGCCGGAATGCGAAGGACGCGGTCCGGATCGAGCAGGATTTGATGGCGGTGCTGCCGCGGGAGAGCTGGACGTTCGCGGCGCACGCCCTGGTCTGGCACGGCCGGCGGGTATGCACGGCCCGCAAGCCGGCGTGTGAGCGGTGTGAATTGGCGTCGTATTGTCCGTCGGCGGGGGAGTTTGCGTGAACCGGGGGGTTCCGGCGGGGTGCGAATCGGGCGGGTCCGGCTGCAACCGGCGGGCCGGTCGGCGGGTACTCATGAGATCGATCGGCGGTGCGGCGGGACGTTTTTGCCGTTCTTGACAGGTTTTCGTAAGTGCATTAGCCTGTGGAGCTTGCCTGGAGGCTGAGCTCCCGGGCGGCGCGTGTGGTGCGCGGATTGCATCGCAGGTTGGCGCCCGTTTTTTTTGGAGTTTTTGATGTTACCGGCGAAAAAGAAGTCGCGGACGCGGACGCGCACGAAGCGTGCGCACCACGCGTTGCGTCCGCAGAACGTGGTTTCGTGTCCGAAGTGTCGATCGGCCAAGCTCCCTCACGCCGCGTGTGAGAACTGCGGGTACGTCAGTTCGCGCGTGGCGCTGGCGCTGAAGGAGAAAGAGGCCTGATGCCCAACCGGATCGCTCTGGATGCCATGGGCGGAGACTTTGCTCCGCAGGCAGTCGTCCGCGGCGCCGTGCAGGCGGTGGCGGGTGATCCCGACCTTCAGGTCCTGTTGGTGGGTGACGAAGGGCGGGTCAAGGCGGAACTCGATGCGATCGGGGGGTTTGCGGGTGCGGACCGGGTTCGGGTCGTCCATGCGTCGCAGGTGATCGGGATGGACGAGCCGCCGATGGACGCGTTGCGTCAGAAGAAGGACTCGTCCATTCACCGCATGACGCAGTTGGCGTTGGAGGGTCAGGCGGACGCGATCATCAGTGCGGGCAACACGGGGGCGTGTGCCGGCGCGGCGCAAATCAAGCTGCGGCCCTTGCGGTGCGTCAACCGCCCGGGAATTGCGGTGGCGATTCCGTCGTTTTACGGCCCGGTGGTCATTTGCGACGTGGGGGCAAACATCCAGGCGAAGCCGCGTCAGCTTTACGAGTACGCGGTGCTGTCGACGCTGTATGCGGAGAAGGTGATCGGGCGGGAGAACCCGCGGGTCGGCCTTCTTTCCGTGGGGGAGGAGAGTGCCAAGGGCACGGAGGTGGTGAAGCAGACGCACGAGCTGCTGCAGCGCGATACGAAGCTCAACTTCGTGGGCAACGTGGAGGGTCGCGACCTGTTTTCCAACGTGTGCGAGGTCGCCGTGTGCGACGGGTTTGTCGGCAACATCGTGCTGAAACTGATCGAAGGGCTTTCGGAGGGTCTCTTTCCCACCATTGAACGGGAGCTCGCGGACGAGGACCCGCAGGCGCGGGCGCGGTTTGACTCGGCCATCAAGCGGGTGTGGGCCCGGCACGACTTCAGCGAGTACGGGGGCGCCCCGTTGCTGGGCATCAACGGTGTGTGTATCATCTGCCACGGGCGGAGCGGGGAGCGGGCGATCTGCAACGCGATCCGCGCCGCGACCAGGTTCCTGGCGCACAAACTGAACGACGCCGTGCTCGCACGCTTGGGCGGGAACGGCTGAATCGAGACAATCCATGGGTCTATTTCTACCGGTGGTGATCCGGGGGACCGGTTCTTTTGTTCCCTCGGAGGTGCTGACAAACGAGTTTTTTGCCGGCTACCTGGACACGTCGGACGAGTGGATTGTGCCCCGTACGGGCATTCGGGAGCGGCGGCGCGTCGCGCCCGACGAGTCCACGCTGACGCTGGCGAAGGCGGCGGCCGAGCGGGCCCTCGCGGACGCGGGGATGACGGCGTCGGACCTCGATCTGATCGTGGTGGCCACTGTTACTCCGGACACGCCGCTGCCGGCCACGGCCTGCTGGCTTCAGGCGGAACTGGGCGTAACGGACGTGCCGGCTTACGATCTGGCGGCGGCATGCAGTGGGTTTGTCTACGGGCTGGTCTTTTCGGCTGCGCAGATCACGGCCGGTTTGTACAAGAACGTTCTGCTGGTGGCGGCGGAGACGCTGACGCGGATCACGGATTATGAGGACCGGGCCACGGCGATTCTGTTTGGTGATGCGGCCGGGGCGGCGGTTGTCTCACGCAGTGACGATCCCGGTCGAGGGATCCTCTACCAGAGTCTCGGCGCGAAGGGGCAGGACGCCAAGGCGGTGTGGATTCCGGCGGGCGGCAGCCGCGAGCCGGCATCGGCACGAACGGTTGCGGAGCGCCTGCACTACATGAAGATGCGGGGCAGCGACCTCTTCAAGTTTGCCGTCGGCAAAATGGAGGAGTTGGTCGTGGCGTGCCTGGAAGAGACCGGGACGAAGGTCGAAGACCTGGCCATGGTGATTCCGCACCAGTCGAATCTTCGGATTATGGAAGCGGCTCGCCGGCGGATCCAGTTGCCGATCGAGAAGCTGGCGGTGAACATTGACCGCTACGGGAACACGTCGGCGGCGTCGATTCCGTTGGCCCTGGATGAGGCGCGCCGAAAGGGCCGGCTTCGTGCGGGCGACCTAGTGATGTTTCTGGGTTTCGGCGGGGGGCTCACGTGGGGCGTGACCCTGATGCGGCTGTAGAATTCAAGGATCGGGCTCGAACGGATGACGAGGCAAGCACTACTGTTCCCGGGGCAGGGATCGCAGTCCATTGGGATGGGACGCGACGTGGCGTCGGCCAGTCCGGTCGCGGCGGAGGTGTTCCGCAAGGCGGACTCCGTTCTGGGGTACGGGCTGTCGCACATCTGCTTCGAGGGACCGGACGCGAAACTGGAATGCACGGACATTCAGCAGCCGGCGATCTTCGTCACCAGTGTGGCCGTGTGGGAGGCGCTGCGGGAGAAGGGCGTGAGCCTTTCCTGGTTCGAGGCGGCCGCGGGCCTGAGCCTGGGTGAGTATTCGGCTTTGCACGTGGCGGGCTCGCTGTCGTTTGAGGATGGTCTGCGGCTGGTGCAGCGCCGGGGCCAGTTGATGCAGGAAGCCGCGGAGGCGAATCCGAGCGGGATGGTGTCGCTGGTTGGGGCGGACGAGGCCGCGGCCCGGACGCTGTGCGAGAAAGCGGCCCAGGGCGAGGTGCTGTCACCGGCGAACTTCAACTGCCCGGGGCAGATTGTGATTTCCGGTTCGCGGGCGGCGTGCGGTCGGGCCTTGGAGATGGCCGGCGAGGTGGGGTGCCGGGCGGTGCCGCTGAAGGTGGCCGGTGCGTTTCATTCGGCGCTGATGGCGTCCGCGGCGGAGGGTCTGGCGGCGGCCTTGGCATCGGCTCCGGTTCGTTCGCCTTCGATTCCGGTGATTTCCAACGTGACGGGAGAGCCGCACGGGGACCCGGAGTCCATCCGGACGGCGCTGGTTCAGCAGCTTACGCATCCGGTGCTTTGGCAGCGGTCCATGGAGCGACTGGTGGGCCGGGGTCTCCAGCGGTTCGTGGAAGTCGGGGCCGGGCGGGTGCTGAAGGGTCTGATGCGCAAGATGGACCGGGCCGCCGAGGTGGTCAACGTGGGCACGGCCGCGGAGTTGGATGCGAACCTGTCGCCCCGGAGCTGAGCGGGCGTGGGGCAAGGATGGACCAATGAACAAGGAATTGCAGTCCAAGACGGCGGTGGTGACCGGCGCAGCCCGCGGAATCGGCCGGGCGATCTGCATGGAACTGGCCGGACGGGGCGCGAACATTGTGGCTGTCGACCTGCTGGCGGACCCGCTGAAGTCCACCGTTTCCGAGCTGGGTGACCTGGGCGTGAAGGCGGTGGCGAAGGTTGAGGACGTGACGGACGGTCCGGCCATGCGTCAATTGGGCGACGAAGTGGTGGGGGAGTTCGGCGGCATCGACATCATGGTGAACAACGCGGGCATCACGCGTGACACGCTGTTGCTGTCGATGGACGACGACCAGTGGGACCTGGTGATCCGCGTGAACCTGCGGGGGGTCTACCTGGGCACGCAGATGGCGGGCAAGGCCATGCTGCGAGCGCGGTCGGGTCGGATCATCAACATTGCGAGCGTGTCGGGGGTGATGGGCAACCGGGGTCAGGCGAACTACGCGGCGAGCAAGGCGGGGGTGATCGGCCTGACCAAGTCGGCGGCCAAGGAACTGGGCAAGCGCAGCATTACCTGCAACGCGGTGGCCCCGGGTTTCATCGCCACGGACATGACCGACGTTCTGCCGGACCAGGTGAAGGAGGCGGTGAAACCGCTCATTCCGCTGCAGCGGTTCGGGACGGCGGCCGAGGTGGCGGGGGTGGTGGCGTTTCTGGCCGGCCCGGGCGCCTCGTATATCACGGGGCAGGTGATCCAGGTGGACGGCGGGTTGCGGATGTAGGGTTGTCGGGGGCCGGGCACGGTTGAATCGGACCGGGGCAGCGGCTAGAATCCCGGCCCATAACTGTAAGGTCCGTACTGGCAAGCGGTACAAGGCAGGAGGAATGCTTGTGTCGATACCGTCGAAAGAAGAGATTCAGGCCAAGGTCATCTCGATTGTTGCGGAGCACCTGGCGCGCGACCCGTCTGAAATGACCCGCGAAACGTCGTACCAGAATGACCTCAATGCCGATTCTTTGGACATCGTGGAGGTCGTGATGGACCTCGAAGAGGCGTACGACATGAACGTACCCGACGAGGACGCGCAGAAGATCGATACGATTGGTGCGACCGTCGACTACATCCACGAGCAGTTGAGCAAGAAGAACGGCGACGCCGGCTCGAGCGCGTAGACGGCCGCGAATCCATTGTTACCGAGAGCAACGCATGGCTGACCGACGCGTCGTAGTGACGGGCACGGGTGTGGTGACTCCGCTCGGATGCTCCGTCGACAGGTTCTGGGATGATCTCATCTCCGGGAAGTCCGGCATCCGCCCTGTTGAGCGATTCGACAGCACCGGGTTTGACGTCCATTTCGGGGGCGAGTGCCTTGACTTCGACACGGCGGGAGTGATTGAGACCAAGGCGGCCCGCCGGATGGATCGTTTCAGCCAGATGGCGCTGGTGGCGGCGGATCAGGCCGTCCGGCAGAGCGGCTTTGACGTCTCGGCCGTCGATCCGGTGCGCGTGGGCTGCACGATCGGCTCCGGCATCGGGGGAATCAAGGAACTGGAGGACCAGTATCGCCGCCTTCTGGAGAAGGGTCCGGACAAGGTCTCGGCGTTCACCATTCCCAAACTGATGGTGAACGCGGCGGCGGGCAACGTCTCGATTGCGATCGGGGCCAAAGGGCCCAGTCAGGCCGTTTCCACGGCGTGCGCGTCCGGGACGAACGCGCTGGGAGACGCCTTTCACTGGATTCGCCGGGGCATGGTGGACGTGATGGTTTCCGGCGGTGCCGAAGCCGCTCTGACGCCGCTGGGGCTCTCCGCGTTTGCCGCGATGAAGGCCCTGAGCACCCGCAATGATGACCCACCGACCGCCTCGCGCCCGTTCGATCGGAGTCGGGACGGATTCGTCCTCAGCGAGGGGGCCGGAATCCTCGTGCTGGAGGAATTGGAGTTCGCCCGTCGTCGTGGCGCGGAGATCCTGGCGGAGATCACGGGCTTTGGATCTACGTGTGACGCCGGCCACCTGACGGCGCCGGACGAGGACGGCGCGGGGGCCGCTCGGGCCATGGAAGTGGCCCTGGCTGATGCCCGGCTGAACCCGGACGATGTTCAGTACATCAACGCCCACGCCACCGGGACCCCCCTGGGGGATGTGGCCGAGTGCTATGCGGTTCGCAAGGTTTTCGGACCACGGGGTGACGGAGTGGCCGTTAGCAGTACCAAGGCGTCCATCGGGCACCTGCTGGGGGCCAGCGGGGCGGTGGAGCTGGTGGCGTGCATCCAGGCCATCCGGCACTCGGTGGCTCCGGCGACCATTACCCTCGAGAATCCCGATGAGGGTTGCTGTGAGGTTCGGCATCTGAAGGGGTCGGCGCAGGATATGCCGATTGAGCGAGCCATGAACAACTCCTTCGGTTTCGGCGGCCACAACGCCTGCATCATCGTTTCCAAGTATCGCTGAGTTCTCAAGTTACCCCCCTGGGGACACCGATATCCCGGGCGCAGAGGCCCGTACCTCGCCCGACGGCGCGACGCCCGGGGAGTATCCACGTGACCATCAGCCAGGCCGACATCGACGCGCTGCTGGCGTCTGCCAGCGATCTGGACAACGAGGAGGCCAAGCCGGCTGCCCCGGCTTCGCGCCCAACGCCTGGGCGCGTTGAGAGTCCGGTACGGGCTCCCGGCCGCGGGGGCGGAGCGGCCACAGCCCCGATCTCGGTGCCGGGTGAGTTGCGTCGCATTCTGCGGATGCGGGTGCCGGTGCTGGTAAACCTGGCGGAACGGGACGTGAGTCTTCATTCCGTTCTGCGCTGGACGCCCGGATCCATCATCGAGTTCGACAAACCCGCCGATTCCGACCTTCGACTGGTGATCGCCAATAAGCCCATCGGTTCCGGACATGCCGTGAAGGTCGGCGAGAATTTCGGACTGCGCGTGACGATGATCGGCGATGTAACGGATCGCATCCTGGCGATGGGCGGGGCGTAGGCGCGCGGCCGCTCTCATCCTCGTTTCCGATTCAATCCTGTGATTTCGGGGATTCGGCCGCATCGCGAATGAGGCGGTCGGCCAGGGCCAGCGCCTCTTCTGGATTGGCGATTTGTTCGTTGAGTTGGGCCCGGAAGACGGTTTCGAGGATGCGCCCCAGCCGGGGGCCCTGGGGCACGCCTCGGGCCAGGAGGTCGTCTCCGTTGACGAACGGTGCCGGGCTCACGGCGTGCGGCGCCATCGCGGCGGCCCGGCGAGCGAGCGTATTGGCGGCGGCGGACGCGCGGCCTGCGGCGTGGGCCTCCGCGCGCAACAGGGCGACGAGATCCTCAAAGCGGGGGTCTGCCCGAAGCAGCTTCACGTCCGCGAGTTCCAGGCGATCCGCGTCGCGACCCTGGGGGAGTTTCTGGAGGAGCCAAGTGACGCAGTCCGTTTCGGCCACGCTCATCCGCAGCGCGATGCAGACGGCACGGGCCGGCGGATCGGTCCGCTCATGCAGAATGGCTGCCAGGGCCAGCGGGAAGGATGCCGTGGCCGGCAGGGCCGCCAGACGGCGGGCTGCCTGGTCGATGTCGTCGTCGCTGAAGGTGAGCCCGTCCACGAGGAACGCCGAGAGTCCGACCGCGTGCAGGAGTCGCCAGCCTCGTTCGCGGTTGGCGTCTTGCAGGATTTGTTCGAGTTCCATGCGGATGCGCTCCGCACTGATGGATCGGATGCCCGCCGCCTGGCGGCGGATCGCCTCGGAGGTGGCCGGCTCAATCGTGAACCCGAGGCGTGAGGCAAACCGGACGGCTCGCAACATGCGGAGGTGATCTTCCTCGAACCGGTCGGCCGGGTTGCCGATGGCGCGGATGATTCGGGCCTGCAGGTCCGCCTGGCCGCCCACGCCGTCAATGACGCGGTTCGCCACCGGGTCGAAGAACATGCCGTTGATGGTGAAATCGCGGCGGTTTGCATCAGCCTCGGCGGTCGTGAAATGCACGTGCCCCGGATGGCGGTGGTCGGCGTAGTCGCCCTCGGACCGGAACGTGGCCACCTCCAGTTCGTGCCCGCCCACGCGCACCATCACGACGCCGAACTTTGCGCCCACCTTTTTCGTGCGTAGGAAGAGGCCTGACACCTGGTCCGGCGTGGCGTCTGTGGCCACGTCGAAGTCCTTGGGGTCCACCCCCATCAGCGCGTCCCGCACGCAGCCGCCGGCGAAATAGGCCACGTGGCCGGCATCGCGGAGCGTTGCGACGATTCTCTCTGCTGTCTGTCGAAGGGGCGTTCGCACTGTGGGCGACCTCCGCTCAGGCCGTGGGGTTCGTCTCCAACCGCCGGAAGACGACGATCTGGTTCCGACCGTACACGCGACGGTCCACCACGGCCCAGCCGCGGGCGACATCGGGCGCGTACTCCGTGTCTACCTCGTGGTGCAACAGGGCGAGGGCCTCCGCGTGCATCCGCCCGCTGGTTGCGGCTGTCGTCAGCAGCCGCGCCACCTTGCCTGTCGGCGACGCATCGCGGGAGTCGCAGTAGGGCGGGTCCAGCAGAAGCAGGTCGATCGAATCCGAGTCGGCCAGGCGCGACCACGGGTCTTTCCAGGCGTCGACTGGCATGATCCGACCGCACGGACCCACGTCAAGGGCATGCAGATTGGCCCGCAGGGCCTTGAGAGCAAGCGGGTGTTTTTCGAAGAAGCAGCACGTAGCCGCGCCGCGTGAGAGCGCCTCCAGACCCATCGTGCCCGATCCGCTGAACAGGTCGGCGACCGTCAGCGGCGGAAGGGCCCCGGGTGTTCCGCAGCGTGAGCCGAGCAGATCGAACACCGCCTCCTTGACCCGGTCCGGCATGGGACGAGTCTGCTCGCCCTCCGGGCGAAGGATTCGCCGGGAACGCCATTGCCCGGCGATGATCCGCATGGTGTCCTGCCCCGACATGGTGCCTTCGCTCCGACGCCCCGACCTTGCCCCGAGCCGGGTTTCGCCCGCATGGCCAGCGGGCCTCACGCGGCCGACAAGCCTCACGCCGTCACTGGCCGGATGCTCAGAAATCCTTTCCGGACCCAAGAGTACATTGGCCGTGCGGTCGCTGCAATGACGCGGGTCCCGCCGGTCCGGGTGACCCGGGGGCGTTGGTATGCGTGCTCTGAGAACGCCTGGATGAACGCGCACCGATCGGGCCGGAGGGCGTGTCCGAGAGTTCCCACCTGGGCTCTGCACGGGTCGTCAGGCGCGAACGGCCAGGAAGGTGGCCCGGACTCCGGTGTAGTACCTTTTCTCCAGCCCCTGTTGGACGGGTTTGAGCTTCCGGACGTTCGGGAAGCCCAGGAACTTCAACAAATCCGCAACGGCCTCTTCATTGGGTGTGAACTGAACGCGTCTCTCCCTGCTTCTCCAAAGACTGGTTGTAACGTCTGTCGATTCTGTCGATGACACGGCCGGGAAGTTCATTAACCACAACGGGTTCTTGAAGAAGGGCCTTACGTAAGCCGGCGTACGCATGATATCCGTATCCACCAGCATGCAACCCTTGGTTACGGAGGCGAGCCGCCTCATGCTGTGAATCGGATTCTCCAGGTGATAGAGTATGCCGAAACAGAATGTGACGTCGAAAAGCCCCCCGACGGATTCATCCAGGCTGTCGATGTCCATTCGCTTGAATTCCACCTGTTTCAGACACAGGGCACGCTTGATGAAGTTTGCCTGCTCTATGTAGCGGTCCACCAGGTCTATTCCGAGGACGTATTCGCTGTTCAGCTTTGCCGCTTCCACCGAAAAGCCGCCGCAGTTGCACGCGACGTCCAGGACTCGCTTCCCTTGCAAGGAACCTCCACAGGCTTCGATCAGGGCAGGGAAGGCGTGCTGAACCAGGTTCGAAACCCGGGTGTATTCCACCGGACGGCGCGATCGTTCCGGAAGATGGGTACTCAGATGGTATGGTAGTTCCACCCTGTGGTGGAACGGGGCAAGGCGGTGAACCTCATCACGTATCTGCTGCTCGGTCAGGTCGGTTTGCATGGTTCTGCCCGGTGTGGCCCTCTGTTGGCTGATCCGGTCGTTATCCAATGGAGGTTCAGGCGTAAGACACGGGTTATCCTGGGTTCCGGTCTCCCTTTTCCGGTCCGCGGGGGCCTTGCCGCGTCAGCCCCCGGCCCGGTCGCCGAGCAGGGGACCCCACTCACCGCTTACGCTCTGGAAACAGCCCGGGTGCGCCGGTCGGGAACAGCATCTTTCCACACACCGTCATGCTAGCACAGCACTCCCGCAATGCGAAGAGCAACCGTAGGTCTGTGGCGTCAAGCCGGCTGGATCTCCTCCAGAGTCGGCGGGTGGGAGCGAGGCCGGCCCCAGCCCTAAGGGTCTGGGCTCCGGAAGGCAGAGATGCGAGACTCAAACACGGTGTCCGTGGGTTGGGCTGCGAACATCGTGACGGTGGCCGGGATCCGACAGGCGGCCGTTGCCCGGCACTTCGCAGGCAGGGTTTTGGGTGCGAGAACTGGGCCATCGGTCGAGATGTGTCGATAACTGTATATATTAAAGAGGGTTACGAGAATGTGTCTCGCCAGTGCGATATGGCACCTTTTTTGGTTTGAAATAGGACCATTGAAATCCTATATAAACTACGAGTGGATCGGTTGGGCGTTGGGTCCGGACACCCCGGACGGACCCGATGGCCCGCTTCGACTAGAGGACGGAGTTCGTAACGCAAGGACGATCAGAATGGGTATCACGTTGACGGAACAGGCGGCGGCGGCGGTGCGGAGCGCGATGGATGGGAACGGGCTGTCGCCGGACACGGCGTATCTGCGGGTGGGCGTGACGACCGGCGGGTGCAGCGGCCTGAACTACGCGATGGGGTTTGCGGATGCGCGCGAGGTGGCGGATCACGAGTTCGCCTCGAACGGCATCCGCCTCCTGTGTGACCCGGAGGGCTTTGCCCACTTGGACGGAACGGAGATTGACTACCACGACGGGCTGAACGAGCGGGGGTTCGTCTTCCGCAATCCGAACGCGCAGGGGTCGTGCGGTTGCGGCAAGAGTTTTTGCGCCTGACGGCCCGATCTGGTTTTGGGAGAGCGCGGCATGTCCAGTTCCAGTGATGCCATCCGAGATTTCGCCGCCCGGGAGTACAAGTACGGGTTCGTCACGGACATCGAGGCGGACAGCGTACCGGCCGGCCTGAATGAGGACACCATCCGGCTGATCTCGGCCAAGAAGGGCGAGCCGGCGTTCATGCTGAACTGGCGGTTGAAGGCCTTCCGGCACTGGCAGACGATGGCCGAACCGCGCTGGCCGAACGTGCAGTACCCGCCCATCGACTACCAGGCGATCGTCTACTACTCCGCTCCCAAGCGGCAGGGCGGTCCCCGAACCCTGGACGAGGTGGACCCGAAGCTGCTCGAGACGTACGAGAAGCTGGGCATTCCGCTGGAGGAGCGCGCGGCCCTGGCGGGTGTGGCCGTGGATGCTGTGTTTGACAGCGTGTCCGTGGCCACGACCTTCAAGGATAAGCTGCGAGAGCTGGGGATCATTTTCTGCTCGTTTTCGGAAGCGGTCCGTCACCATGGGGACCTGGTCCAGAAGTACCTCGGATCGGTGGTGCCCTATCGGGACAACTTCTTCGCCGCGTTGAATGCGGCGGTGTTCACGGACGGATCGTTTGTGTACGTGCCCAGGGGCGTGCGCTGCCCGATGGAGCTGTCTACGTACTTCCGGATCAACGCAGCGGCCACGGGCCAGTTTGAGCGGACCCTGATCGTCGCGGATGAGGGCAGCCAGGTGAGCTACCTGGAGGGCTGCACCGCGCCCATGCGGGACGAAAACCAGTTGCACGCGGCGGTGGTGGAGCTGGTGGCGCACAAGGACGCGACCATCAAGTACTCGACGGTGCAGAACTGGTACCCGGGCGACGAGGAAGGCCGCGGCGGGATCTACAACTTCGTGACCAAGCGCGGGCTGTGCGAGGGTGAGAATTCGCGAATCTCCTG
>Ga0334888_1004665_pt1 | contig 12215 bp, 8 predicted proteins | sample GraSluR1_MG_FD_207227 | JGI IMG/M metagenome (GOLD analysis project Ga0334888, IMG submission 207227) | Sludge microbial communities from methane-producing bioreactor in Wageningen University, Netherlands - Granular Sludge_3_08-R1 | ecosystem: Engineered > Bioreactor > Anaerobic > Unclassified ...
CTTAGCCCCATGCTTACTCCCCCTCTCCGTAAACGGAGAGGGGGCCGGGGGGTGAGGTTTCCGCATGGTCTCTCAGCGCCGCGGTGTCTGGCGGGCACGCACACATGCCGTTCGCGCGCGCCAGCGGCAAGACCCCCGTTAGCGCCCAGGGCCAACCAGTTGGGCGGCCATTTCCCTTAACTCGCGCACGCGGCGGGCGCTGTCCGGCTGATCGTGCTCGTCCAGATCGGCCTGGATTGCGTCCATGATCTCCACCAGTTCCGGGCCGAAGGTGGGTGCGTGCTCGGCCAGCAACTGGCGGGCCTCCTCATCGCTGCCAGCGGTGATCAGGTCATTGATCAGGCGAATCTGGGGCGGCGCGCTGTCGCGCAACGCTGCCGTCACGCGGTCGAGCACAAGCTGCAACCGCTCGGAGGAGCGGGTGTCGCCAGCCTGTTCGGCGGCCTGGATGTTGGCCTGCAACACGGCCAGGAAGGTGTCGTCAAGCTGGTCGAGGTGCGAGCGAACGGCAGCGTCTACGTCCTCGCTGCTGGCGATGGTGCGCAGCATCTGCACGGCACGCTGGAGCACGGCTTGTGTTTGCTCGTCAATGGCGGCGGTTAGCTCGGCCAGCCGCCCGCGCAGGCGTTCCAGCCGCTCGCGCTCCGCGCCGTTGGCCCGCTCGATGCGGCGGGTTAGCTCCTGGAAGAAAGTGTAGTCCAGCGCGGGGCGCATCAGGCCGGCGATGGCCTGCAGGCGCTCGTCGTCGCCAGCGTACTCGATCACCAGCGCCATAAAGTCGTCGCGGGTCATCTTCTCGCCCATCGCTTGCAGCCGCCCGGCGACTTCCCGCACCGTCTCCTGCTGTGCCTGGGCTGCCGCCAGCATTTGCTGCCCGACCGTCGTGTGCTCGACGAGGTACTCGTACAGGTACAGCAGGGCGTTGGACATATTGTTCTTGGCAGTGGCGGCAGCGTTCTCGGCGGTGGCGAGCAGCAACTCGAAGAATTCGCTGTCAATGTGCGCGTTCTGCTCCTGAACTAGCCGCTCCCACTGGTCGGGGCCTACCTGCAAGAACATCTCGATGACGCGCAGCTTCTCACGCTGGGCTTCGCGCATCTCCTGGGTGATGCCGTCCGCCTCCAGGATCATGTCAATCAGGCCAGGGAGGGTGAGCGCCTGCCGGGGCTGCAAGAGGTACGCGCGGCGCTGTTCCGGCGGAATGCTGTTCGTCAGGCGGCGAGTCAGGTCGCCGATGAGGTTTTCGCGCTCGATGGGCGAGATGTTCAGTTCCACCGGCACGTGGATGAGCAATAGCTCTTTGGCCGGGTCGTGGTAAAGCAGGGGCGCGCTGACGCCGACCGTCTGCCCGCAATTGGGGCAGGGGATCATGTTCAGGCGTCCAGAGAGGAAGCGTGCCTTTACCTGTGGGTCACGGCCTACGTCGAGAATCTGCTCGATGATCGCCGGGAACCTGTGGCCGCAGTGCGGGCAGCTCAGGGTGGTACGGATGACTTGGTTCATGATGGAGTCTCCTGCGAACCATGCGACCGGTTGAAACCGGCGGCCAAACGGGAAAAGTATACCGCGCTTACGGGCGGTGCGGTAGGGTCGTGAAGGCGGGTGCTGCGGCTTCTGGAGCACAAGGATCACCGCCGAGGCGCAGAGAGCGCGGAGAAAAGCCAGGAATCTTCAAAATTCTCCTCAATGTTCTCCTCTGCGTCTCTGCGGTTCGGGGAATCTCGCTCCCGAACCCCGCTGCACCCGTGTTGGCAGTGCGAGGCAGCGCCCAGCCTGCGCAGAACATACCTCGCGGTAGCGTGACCGTTTGCTGCCTCAGTCGCCGCGCGGCAGGAGGAAGCTGAACGTCGCGCCGCCATCGGGGTTGTTCTCGGCCCAGATGCGGCCCCCGTGCGCCTTGATCACGGCGTTGGCCAGGTACAGGCCCAGCCCCGTGCCGGGCGCTTTCTGCGTCAGGCTGTTATCCACGCGGTAGAACCGCTCGAAGACGCGCTCAAGCTGGTCGGGCGGCAGGCCAATGCCCCGGTCGCGCACCGAGACGCGCACGGTCGTCCCGTTGAAGTCGCCGGTGACGGTGATCGGCCCGCCTTTGGGCGAATACTTGATCGCGTTGCTCAGCAGGTTGTCAATGACCTGGTGCAGCCGCTGGGTGTCGCCGCGAATGATCGGGAAGTTGTCGGGAAAGCTGGCGCTCAGTGTGTGCTGGGTCGTCTGCGTCTGGAAGCGTTCGATGGAGCGGCGCACCAGGGCGGGCAGGTTGACATCATCGTAGGTCAGCTTCATGCCCTCGGCTTGCAGCTTCGACGTTTCCAGCAGGTTCTCGATCAGCTCGGCCAGACGGTCGGCCTCCTCCTCGATGACCGTCAGCCCGTTCTGGATGGTGGCTCGATCCCACTCGGCGTCGTCGCGGTTGAGCGCGTCGGCATAGCCTTTGATCAGGGCAACCGGCGTCTTCAGTTCGTGCGAGACGACCGAGATAAACGTGGATTTCAGGCGCTCGGCTTCGCGGAAATGGGTGATGTCGCGCACATTGGCGATCACATTGAGCAGTGCGCCTTTGGCGTCGGTCAGCGCCGCGTAGGTGATGCCGACGCTGAGCGAAGACCCGTCCAGCCGCTCCAGGTCGCCCTCCACGTAGAGTGTGTCCGGCGCGCCCTGCCCGGCGCGCGGGCCGGGCCACCCTTGCTGAATCGCCTCGGTCAGGTTCGGGCCGATTTCGCGGCGACGCCAGCGGATCACATCGTCGTGGAAGCGCCCGGTGGCCTGGTTCGCCCTCCAGCCGGTCATGGTGCTGAGGGCGCGATTCCACCCCTCGATGCGGAGGTGGGCGTCGAGGATCATCACGCCGTCGGCGCTGTGCTCCAGGATGGCGGCCAATCGCTGGCGTTCCTGGTTGGCGACGGCGTACATACGCGCGTTGTGCACAGCGATGGCGGCCTGGTCGGCAAAGCTCTGGAGCAGCCCGTAGTCGTTCTGGGTGGGCGTGCCGGCGTAGCTGCGGAAGATGAAGATGATGCCCAGCATGTCGTCGGCCACCGACATGGGCAGGGCGACCACCTGACGGAGGGTGGGGTCCATGCGCCGGGCGATGCTGCGCATCCTGGCGTGAAACTGTTGGACATCCTCCTCGTTGCGGGCGGGCAGGGCCGGCAACTCCTCCAGCAGCACGTCGAAGAGCGGTGCCTGTTCCGGCTCGAAGCCGATGATGGCTCGTGTGTGGAAGGCCCCGTTTTCGCGCAGGGCAATGATGCCCACCTCGGCGCTGAGCATGGAGGTGGCCGCTTGCAGCACCATGCGCAGCACCTCACCCAGATCGAGCTGGGCAGTGATGGCCCGGCTGATGTTGAGCAGGTAGTCGCGCTGGCGGACGCGGTAATCGGGTAGCAGGAACATACTTTGTATTGTAGCAGGCGGCTCGCCCGGCAGTAAGGTGGCGGCGGATTTTCTTATGAGGATATTGTGCCGATCTTGTGCGTTTCTAATGCGATGGGGAATCGGAGGGGAGGGACAGCGCCGGCGGTCAGCGCACTGGCCCGTTGAACGACCAGTCCGGCAATGGCTCGCGGCTCTCGCGCCAGGGTGCGGGGATGGCCTCTGCGCCCGTAGCCATGACCACCACTGCCCCGGTGATGGCGCAGGTAGTGTCGGTGTCGCCCATGCCGCTGGCGACCAGCCAGAGCGCCTCGCAGAAATCGTCCAGGTGGTGGGCGGCGCACCACAGAGCGAAGGGCACCGTGTCCTGGGCGGTGACCCGGCTGCCATTGCCCAGTTCGGCGACGGCCTCTTCAACCGTCGTCGCGGCGGGGAGGTCGCGGGCGCGACGAATCCCTTCGCGCACTTTGCTGGGCGGGACGAGCAGCATCAGGTGGTTGAGGAACTGCTCGCGCGCGGGGCGGGAAGCGTTGGCTCGCCCCTGCCAGGCCAGGGCTGCCGCCACCGCCACCGCCGCAGCACCAGCGGTTGCTTCGGGGTGGCTGTGGGTGACTTCGGCGGAGGCGCGCGCGTGCTCGACGGCGGCGGGCAGATCGTCGGCGAAGTAGGCCCCCACCAGGGCGGCGCGCACGGCGGCTCCGCTGCCATAGGACCCCTTGCGTCCGAACAGCGTCGGGGCCAGCTTGCGCCACGACGCCCCCTGGCGCAGCGCGGGCAGCAGGCTGCGCATAGCCAGGCTGTAGCCCCGCGCGCGGTCGTAATGCTCGGCCAGGCTGCGCGCCAGGCGATCCTGGTCAATGCCCGCGTGCCGGCTGAGCACGTGGTAGACGGACAGCGCCATGTTGGTGTCGTCGGTGAAATACCAGGGCGGGGCTGGCAGCTTGCGCGTGGCGATGATGTGCTGCAAGACCACCGGGGGCACGAACAGGCTCTGCCCGAACGCATCGCCGACCGACAGCCCTTCCAGGGCGCACTGCGCACGGGCGAGTCGTTCGGCATGGCGAGAGGACATAGCGGCCCCTTCAGGGCGGTCAGGCTAGGCCGGGCGGACTGGGTGGCGGATGGTGCGTCTTCGTAGGGGCGTATGGCCATACGCCCCTACGGACAGCCTCCTGTGTGCCGTGCGGGGTATTCGCGCCAATTCGCTAAATCGCGTCAATGCGCCCCTACGTACCCTCAGCCCCGCCTGGCGTCAAGCAGGTCACCGGACAGGCTCCGCACGCACCCGCTAGAGCGTGTTATGAACTCCACGCGCCTGGCGCAGCCGGAAGCGCGCAACGCCAGGTGCGGCGCATTGACCCCACCCTACGCCCCCCCCGCCAGCGGGGAGGGGCAAATCGCTCCCCTTTCCCTGCTTGCGGGGAAAGGGGCTGGGGGATAGGGGTCGAAAGTGCATAACAGGCTCTAGAGCAGGTCTTCTTCGGCGCGAGCAATGGCGCGCTCGAAGATGATCATCGCTTCGTCAATGATCTCTGGCTCGACAGTGAGCGCTGGGATGACGCGGATGGTGTTGGGGCCACAGCCGAGCAGCAGCAGCCTGTCCTCAAAGGCATGGTTGACTACGGCATCGCGGATGTCCGGCGCGCGCTTGCGCGTGGCGCGGTCGCGCACGAACTCGACGCCCATCATCAGCCCCCGCCCGCGCACATCGCCAATGCTGGGGTGCCGCGAGGCGATGTCGCACAGCTTGCCCTCCAGGTAAGCGCCCATGCGCGCCGCGTTGTCAATCAACCCGTTTTGCAGCAGGTCAAAGGTGGCGATGGCCGCCGCACAACTCACCGGGTTGCCGCCGAAGGTGCTGGCGTGCGCGCCCGGCGCCCATTCGTTCATGATCTCCTTGCGGGCGATGGTGGCGCTGAGCGGCATCCCGCTGGCGATCCCCTTCGCCGAGCAGACCACATCCGGCTGCACGTTCCAGTGATTCACGCCCCACCACTTACCGGTGCGGCCCATGCCCGTCTGCACCTCGTCCACGATGAAGAGGATGCCATAGCGGTCGCACAACTCGCGCAGGCCCTGCAAGAAACCGTCGGGCGGCACGACATAGCCGCCTTCGCCCTGGATTGGCTCGACCAGGATGCCCGCCACTTCGTCCGGCGGGACGAGCGTTTTGAAGATCGTGTTCTCAAGGTAATCGAGCACGGCCTCACCCTGGTTGGCGAACCCGTCATCGCGCAGCACGGGATGGTAGGGGTCGGGGTAGGGCACATGCGTGACGCCCGACACCAGCGGCGAGAAGCCCTGGCGCTGCACGTATTTGCTGGCGGTGAAGCTCAGCGCTCCCAACGTGCGCCCGTGAAAGCTGCGCAGGAAGCCGATGAACAACTGGCGTCCGGTGTAGAAGCGGGCCAGCTTGATCGCCGCTTCGACAGCCTCTGCGCCGCTGTTGCCGAAGAAAACCATTGCGTCGTCGTCGAAGGGGGCGATGGAGGCCAGACGTTCGGCCAGCTCAATCTGCGGCAGGTAGTAGAAGTCCGTGCCCGACATGTGGATGAACTTGGCGGCCTGTTCCTGGATGGCCTTGACCACCGCCGGGTGCGCGTGACCGGTGGCAGTCACGGCAATGCCGGTCGTGAAGTCAATATAACGCTCTCCGTCCACATCCCAGACCCACGAGCCTTCACCGCGCGCGATGACGAACGGGTAGCCGCGCGTGTACGACGGCGACACAACGGCTGCGTCGCGCTCGATGAGCGCCTTCGCGTTGGGGCCAGGCAGGACCCTATTCAAAGTAGCCATTACTACATACTCCTGAGGCAAAGAGACTCTTGACAGCAACGCCCGCAAACCCCACCGGCGCGAGCGTTCTGGACTGTGTGTACTGGCCGGTGGTGGGCCGCAGACCGCTCGGCCAGCTACCGGGCAGCGCCGCATGGCGGCGCCAGCAGTGATTATCCCTTTCTGGCGGGGACTCCGCAAGGTGCCGTTTGGCACCACTTCGGCGGCAGGACTACGGCGGGCGCATTCCAGAATTGGGGTGAGTCTGATGTGCGCAGGGGTGCTGCTCTGTGTCGCCCGCAGCAGGGGCGTACTGCGATACGCCCCGCCTCACCTCCTCAATCCTCCTCTCCAGCCGAGCTAGCGAGGGGGACTGTGACCACTGGTTGGGGCGTTTTCCCCCTCCCTGGCTTGGCCGGGGAGGGGCATTGTGCCCATACCACGCACCCGGAAGCCTTCGCTTGACGCGCAGGGGGCGTATGGCGATACGCCCCTACGGACAAGGTTCCACAGAAGCGGGATGCGCCCGACTACGGCGGCGGAGGTGTTGGTGTGGCGGTCAGGGGTGGGTCTCGAAGCGATAGCCGATGCCCAGTTCGTTGATGATGTACCTCGGCTCTTTGGGGTCTGGCTCCAGCTTGCGGCGCAGGTGCCAGATATAGACGCGCAGGTAGTCTATGTCGTCAATGTACTCGAAGCCCCACACCTGTTCGAGCAGGTCGCGGTAGGGCACGATGCGCGGCGCGTTGTCCACAAGCTGCATCAGCAGGTTGAACTCGGTCGGCGTCAGCTTGACTGGCTGGCCGTTGGCCGTCACACGGTGCTCCTGCACGTTGATGGTCAGGTAGTCGTCGCTGTAGGCGATGTCGTGGTCGAAGACGGTCGGCTCGCTGGCCGCGCGGCGCAGGTTGGCCCGCACACGCGCCAGCAGAATCGCCGGATCGGTGGGCTTGAGGATGTAGTCGTCCGCGCCCATCTCCAGCCCTTTGACGATCTCTTCCGGGGCGGATTGGGCAGTCAGCATCAGGATGGGCACATTGCTGATCTCGCGCACGCGCTGGCAGACGACCCAGCCATCCATCAGCGGCATGTTGATGTCGAGGATGATCAGGTCGGGGCGGTGCTCGTGTACTTTGCGCAGCCCCTCCTGGCCGTCGTAAGCGGTGAAGACGGTGTAGTGGTTGGCGCTGAGCATGGCGGCGATCATACCGGTCAGCGCACGATCATCATCAATAATCAGGATAGCAGGTTGGCTTGTCATGGCAGTGTTCTTCCCAGGCGGCGCCCCTGACTCTAGATGTGTATGCGGAAATCCCTTACCCCTGCACCCCTCTCCTTCAATGGGGTGAGGGGAAACTGCGCGTTTTGCTCCCCTTCTCTCCGCTTGCGAGGGAGAAGAGGCCGAGGAATGAGGGGAACAAAACCAGCATACCTCACGCGCCCTGCGTGCGCTGCGCACCCGGCTCTATAAGAAACTCCCGCCGCGCGTTGCCACCAGCGCCGCCGCGCCGATCAGGGCCACATTGTCGCCCAGGGCCGCCTGGACAATCGGCACCTTTTCGCAGTAGGCTGGGTCGAGCACGTGCGCGGCCACCGCCTTGCGCAGCGGCGCGAAGAGCAGCTCGCCGGCGTTGCTCACCCCGCCGCCTATGACCACGATCTGCGGGTTGAACACGTGCAGCAGGCTGGCTACGGCCAGCCCGACCATGAAGCCCGCCCGCTCGATCAGTTCCAGGGCCAGCGGGTCGCCCTCGGCGGCGGCCTGGCCGACGATCTTGGCCGTCACGCTGTCCAGGTCGTCGCTCACTCTGGCGCGGATGGCCGAAGGCTCGCCGGCGCGCAGGCGGGCAATGGCCTGGCGGGCGATGGCCGTGCCAGACGCCACCCCCTCAATGTCCAGCACCTCGCCGTCCACGACCATGAGCATGTGTCCGGCTTCGGCCCCCAGGCCCTGCGCGCCGACCAGCAGCCGCCCGTCGTCAATGATGCCGGAGCCGATCCCTGTGCTCACGGTCAGGTAGAGCACATAGCGGTAGCCTTTGGCCGCGCCGCGCGTCGCTTCGGCCAGCGCCGCAACATTGGCATCGTTGCCCAGGTAGGTGGGGCAGCCAAAGCGTTCCTGGATCAGCTTGCGGATGGGCACGTTGTGCCAGCCGGGGAGGTTGGGCGGCTTAACGACCGTCCCTTCGTGCGGGTTAATCGGGCCGGGGACGGAGATGCCGATGCCGTTGAGCGACGCGGCATCGTCCGGCACCACCCGCGCGATGAGGTTCAGCAGCCGGGCGATCACCCGGTCGCGGCCTTCGCGGGCTTTGGTCGGCTCGGCCAGCCGCTCCTCAATGGCGAGTTGGGCGTCGAAGCGGGCCACACGCATTTGCGTGCCGCCCAGGTCAACGCCGATGATAGCGTGAGTCACTCTCTATCACTCCGTTTGGACGCAATCCGTTTGCCCTACACCCGCCTGACGCTGGCGCGCCGCAACACGGCGGGGCGGAGGGTGAGGCCGAGCCTGGGCGCAGCAGAGCAGCGCGCGCTGCCTGACGGGTTCTGCTCGCACTTTGCCGCCTGGTTGTCGGCGTGCGGCCCGCCTGCTAGAATACGGCGCGCGGCCTACACCGTCGCCGGACGCGCGCAGTTGCTCCCTGCCGCAATCATAGCCCAAAACCGGGATTGTTGAAACTCCCATGACCAAGCTCACGCCCTCCCGCCAGCAGTATCTTGACTTCAAAAAGCAGTTCCCGGACTCGATTGTCATGTTCCGCCTGGGCGACTTCTACGAGATGTTCGACGACGATGCGCAGATCGCCGCGCGCGAGCTAGACCTGGTGCTCACCAGCCGCCCGGTCTCCAAAGGAGAGCGCGTGCCGATGTGCGGCGTGCCGCATCACGCCGTCGAGAGCTACATCGCCCGGCTGGTCGAGCGCGGCTATCACGTGGCAGTCGTCGAGCAGGTGGGCAACGAGCCGGTCAACGGGCTGACGCCGCGTGAAGTGTCGCGGGTGATCACGCCGGGCACGCTCATGGAGCCGGGGATGCTGCCGGAGGCCCGCCACAACTACCTGCTGGCCCTGGTTCCAGAGCCGGATCGCAGCGGCGAAAGCTGGGCGGGCGTGGGGCTGGCCTACGCCGACATCAGCACCGGCGAGTTCGCGGCCACGCAGGTCACTGGCGAGGGCGCGACGCTCACCGTCGTCGAGGAACTGGCCCGGCTGGAGCCGCGCGAAGTGCTGCTGCCTGCGTCCTGGGCCGAGCGCGGCGTGACGCTGCCGCCCGGCGCGCACGTCACCCCGCTGCCCGACTACCGTTTCGGCCCTGCCTTCACGCGCGATGCGCTGATCGAGCACTTCGAGGTGACCACGCTCGACGGGTTTGGCCTGCAGAACAAGCCGCTGGCGATGCGCGCGGCAGGGGCCATCCTCGATTATGTCATCGAGACACAGCGCAGCGTGCTCGAACAGTTCACCGATCTGCACACCTACAGCACGTCCGGCTTCATGACGCTCGACCCGGCCACCCGGCGCAACCTGGAACTGACGGCGACCATCCGCGACGGGAGCAAGCGCGGCTCGCTGCTCGACGTGCTCGACCGCACCGTGACGCCGATGGGCGCGCGCTTGCTGCGCACGTGGATCGGGCAGCCGCTGCTCGACGTGCAGCGCCTGGAAGCGCGGCTTGACGCGGTGGAGGCGCTGTACGCTTCGGGGACGGCGCGCGCTGCCGTGCGCGACGCGCTGCGCCAGGTGGCTGACCTGGAGCGGCTGGTCAACCGGCTACTGGTGGGCCGGGCTGGGCCGCGCGACTTGCAGGCGCTGACGAGCAGCCTGGAGGCGGTGCCCGCGCTGCGCGAGCTGATCGCGCCCGCCGAGGCACTGCGCGCCATTCATGAGGCGCTCGACCCGTGCCCCGAGGTGGTGACGCTGATCGGCGAGGCGCTGGTGGACGATCCCCCGGCTACGCTGAGCGCGCCTGGTGTCTTCCGGCGCGGCTATTCGCCGGAACTGGATCAGGTGGTTGATGCCAGCCGCGACGCCAAAGCATGGGTGGCCGGGCTGGAGGAGATCGAGCGCGAGCGCACGGGCATCAAGAGTCTGAAGGTCGGCTTCAACAAGGTCTTCGGCTACTACATCGAGGTCAGCAAGGCCAACGCTGAACGGGTGCCCGACCACTACATCCGCAAGCAGACGCTGGTCAACGCTGAACGCTACATCACCCCCGACCTGAAGGAATACGAGTCGCTGATCCTCAACGCCGAGGAGCGCCTGCTGGAGATCGAGCAGCGCCTGTTCGCCGAATTGTGCAGCAGCGTGCGGTCGCGCGCCGAAACGCTGCTGCGCACCGCGCGGGCGCTGGCCCATTTGGACGCTTTCGCTTCGCTGGCCGAAGTCGCGGCGCGCGAGAAGTACGTGCGCCCGACGCTGACCAAGAAAGATGTGTTGAGCATCTGTGACGGGCGGCACCCGGTCGTCGAGAAGACGCTGCGCGGCGAGCGCTTCGTCCCCAATGACACGTTCTTCGACGAGGGCGAGCGGCTGCACATCATCACCGGGCCGAACATGGCCGGCAAGAGCACGATCATCCGCCAGGTGGCGCTGATCGTGCTGATGGCCCAGATCGGCAGCTTCGTCCCGGCGCGCGAGGCGACCATCGGGCTGGCCGACCGTATCTTCACGCGCATTGGCGCGCAGGACGAAATCTACGCCGGGCAGTCCACCTTCATGGTCGAGATGGTCGAACTGGCGCTGATCCTGACCCACGCCACGCGGCGCAGCCTGATCATCCTCGACGAGATCGGGCGCGGCACAAGTACGTATGACGGCATGGCCATCGCCCGCGCGGTGGTTGAATTCATCCACAACAACCCGCGCCTGGGCGCGCGCACGCTCTTCGCCACGCACTACCACGAACTGACCGAGCTGGCGAACCTGCTGCCCGGCGTGGCCAACTACAACGTCGCCGTGGCCGAAGAAGGCGACTCGATTGTCTTCCTGCACCGGTTGCTGCCTGGTGGCACCGACCGCTCGTATGGCATTCACGTGGCGCAGTTGGCCGGGGTTCCGCGCGCGGTGATCAACCGGGCGACGGAGATTCTCAAGGAACTGGAGGCGGCGGGCGGCGACTTCGTGATTCAGCCACGCCAGAAAGCCGATGGGCCGGTGCAGTTGTCGTTCTTGCAGACAGACCCGGACCCGATCATCAGGTTCGTCCGCGACCTGAACGTGGACGAGCTTTCGCCGCTGGACGCGATCACCAAGCTGTACGAACTCAAGCGGCTGGCGGGGGAATAAGGGGCGCTTGAGCGCGATCACGCCTGCCTGACAACTGGTGCCCGGTGCCGGGCGAAAGACAGGGTATCGAACGGAAAGGACACACCGCCCGTGATCCGAGAGTGTGGTGGAGCCGGATAGTAAGTTAGAATCAGGCTAAGGGTCGGTGATGGAGGTGAGCGATGGCTGTACAGGAAAGACGTTACACGGTGGCTGAGTTTGAACAGTTTATCGAACTGCCGGAAAACGCCGACAGGTTGTTTGAATACATCGGGGGGAAGATTGTCGAAGTGGTCTCGAATACTTATGCATCGGCGGTTGCGGCGCGGGTAAACTATTGGATCAGCCACTACGTGATACAGCACGAAAGTGGGCATGTCACCGGCGCTGACGGCGGTTACGTGGTGGCAGGGGAGCGCTATATTCCTGATGTGGCGTTTGTTTCTAAAGCCCGCCAGCCTCAACTTGACCGTCCCTACTGCCCGATCCCGCCCGATCTGGCCGTTGAAGTCCTATCCCCTTCCAACAATCCTCGCGCCATGCGCCTCAAGATCGCTAACTATCTGGTTGCTGGCACCGTGGTGTGGGTCGTTGACCCTGACCGAAAGATGGTAGAGGTCTACACGCCTGGCCAGGCAGCCAGAACGATAGGGATTGACGAGACACTGGACGGGGGTGAGGTGCTGCCAGGGTTCACGGTGGCGGTGAAGGAGATCTTCCCCGTTTGAACTCATAACGTCCTGAATTCGACTGAGACTGAGAGACCATGCGGAAACCTCACCCCCCGGCCCCTCTCCGCGT
>Ga0334888_1004668_pt1 | contig 12213 bp, 12 predicted proteins | sample GraSluR1_MG_FD_207227 | JGI IMG/M metagenome (GOLD analysis project Ga0334888, IMG submission 207227) | Sludge microbial communities from methane-producing bioreactor in Wageningen University, Netherlands - Granular Sludge_3_08-R1 | ecosystem: Engineered > Bioreactor > Anaerobic > Unclassified ...
TTTTAATCTACAGTTAATTATTACAAAAGGTGCAGCTGTACAGAAAAAGGAACCTTTGTGTAGGGAAATGGCGTGCTCAGCAAATATCTGTTAAAGGTTCCAAGAAGAAAATTTGCGTTACAATTAAGGGCATACAGTTGATTCATAAGGTTGAATATGCGGAATTACAAATCCCCTCAAAGTATTATTGACACATACAAGCGCCGCCAAAGGCGGTTGCCGTTGGTGATCGGCATTTTATCCGGCCTGTTGGTTTTGGGCGGCGTTACCCTGATCGTGTTGTCTTTTACGGGTGGTTCTGGTTCCCTGCCTTCGATCGGGTTTCTGTCAACCAAAACCCTGACACCGACCTTGACTTTAACTCAAACGCCTATCCCGCCCACATTGACCCCGACACTAACAACAACGCCGACACTGACACCGACGGTGACGATCACCCCAACTGCCAATGCGCCTTTTGAATACACAGTGCAGGAAGGCGATAACTGTTGGGCTATCGCTGTTGACTTTGAGGTTTCGTTGGCTGTTTTGCAGGCAATCAACAATTTCGGAACCGGGTGTCCGATCAATCCCGGTGATGTGATCCTTATTCCGCCTCCCGGCGCTACGCTGCCCACAATGACGCCGATTCCAGAGGACTTGCCTCGCGGTACTGAAATTGAGTATATTGTGCAAGCCAATGATAGTTTGAGTGGCATTGCCGAGAAATTCAACAGCCTGATTTCGGTGATCATGGAGTTGAATGACCTTGAAGACATTAATTCAATCTTCATTGGACAAATATTAATTATTCCGGTGAATCTGCCGACAGCGACCCCCGAACCTTAAGCTTTTGGGTGAAGTTAATGCAGTTTCTGGTTTAGCTGGTTGTGAATCGATTGAGCCAATGCTTTGAGGTACGGGTCTGTTTCTTGTTCTATGAATTGGCTGAGGGTGGATACATCGCTAAGGTTTGCTTGATTTCCGATAGCAGTGAGTAAATTGCGCAGTAGGCCGTTGCGTTTGGTTCTGGCGATGGGCGTATCTCCAAATCGTTGTTTGAACGTTTGCTGATCCAAAGTCAGGAGTTCTTCATGTTGTATTACCTGCAAGGAACGTTGGGAATCAAACAATGGCTGCGGGTTAGCGTTGGCTGCTTTTTCGTTCCAGGGACAAACCAATTGACAGATGTCGCAGCCAAAAATGGAATCGCCAATTAGTAGAGATTCGTCATGAGAGAAGTCTCCGCGTTTCTCAATGGTCAAGTAGGAGCGGCAGCGACGGGCATCTATGGCGCGATTAGGCAGGATGCACCGGGTGGGGCAGGCTTCAATACATTTGCGGCAGTTGCCGCAAAAATCTGTAGAAAAAGGCTCATCGGGTGTCAATGCAACATTCACAAATATTTCGGCCAGCAGGAAGAAAGAACCATACATTGGATTGATGATCAGGTTATTCTTACCACGCCAGCCAATCCCAGCCCGAATTGCCAGTTCCTGTTCAAGAATGGGTGCAGAATCTGTGAAAATGGCATGATGGACATCCTGTTGAAGATACTCACAAAGCCAGACTACAAATGATGCTAATCTCTCAGGTATTAACCGGTGATAATCGGGTCCCTGGGCATAGGATGCGATGATTTTCACATCCGGTGGCAGATTTACTGGACGAAAGGGTGTGTAGGGGATGCCGACAACGATGATGGATTTTGCATCAGGCAGCATCATGGCTGGATTGGCACGTTTATCCAGTGTGTCAGGCCGGGCGAGATAAACCATACTGGCATGATAACCGGCCTCAATCCATTGTTGATAAAGAGAAAAATTCTCGATCGGTTCAGGTGTGGTTATTCCGCTGAGCACAAAACCGAGATTGGCAAGTGTGGTCTTGATGCTTTTTCCTGTATCTTCTCCAAACAGTTGAGTCATTGCTGCACAATGATCTGGAAGGACACGATGTAAAAGCACTGCGGCGGCAAACCCTGTTCTTCGCGATTGTTGTAAAAACACCAATTGCTAATATAAGTGCCCGGCTCTGCTGGGGCAGTCATCGCGGGGATAGCGATGGCAACCTCTTCACCCGGGGCAACCATGGTCTGTGATCCGTAGGATTCAAGGGTGTATTTCCTTGCGGCAGCAAACGAATTGCCGCTAAGGAAGCGCATCGAATAGCCGTTGTTCCACACATTAGGTCCTACGTTACGAAAACCTACCTGGGCTTCGAATGTTCCCCCCGGTGAATAGATTTGGTCAATCGGCGGAGTGTACAAGACAAGTTGGGCTTGATCAATCAGTTCATTGGGATCACTGTCGGTTGGGGTTGGTTCAATTACGGCTATTGACGTTACAGTAGGTTCTGGTGTAGGGGTTGGGGTGATGGTCGCAGGAGCAAGCGTGGCTGGAACAGTGGTGAACGTTGGTAGTTCTGTTGGTATTGGTGTAATGGTCGGTGCATCTTTGGTTAGTTGTACAAACACGGTTTGGGCTGCTTTGGTGTATCGAAAGATGGGATCTTCATACAGTGTTAATTCACTGGCGACACAAGCTGGTAGCAAAACCAACAAACCAATGACAATGGTTAATCCATACCTTACAAAGGGATTCTTTTCGTTTCTCATGAAGATGATTATACCGAAAAAGATCAGGGTGCAGTGAAGGTGTGTGCATCGCCTGGTGGTGTGAAGGTAAAGCCTGCGTTTGGTTGAAACTGGAAAAAGCTGACCACACCCGGATTGATCTCAATAACCTGCACGTAGTTTTGATCTTCGAAGGTAAAATAGACCTGGTAGTCACCAGCCGGTAAATCACCAATCACAAAGTTTTCCTGGTAATAGGGGTCACTTTTTATGCCTAACATTGTGTAGGTATAGTTGCGCCAGGTTCTGCGGGAATCGAGACTATTGACAGTTACTTCCAATTTTTCAATCGGCCCATTACGCTCATTCAATATACGACCTGCCAATATACCCCATCCTTGGGGCGGTGCAATCCACAATTCCGGGTTGCGGGTTTGAAAGAAATTGTTCAGCCCAACACGAATCTCGAAATGAAGGTGAGGCCCCGTCGTGAATCCTGTGTCGCCTACGATGCCGATGGGGTCATGTGTATCCAGTTCATCGCCAAGGGCAACATCGATACGGTCCATATGGCCATAGACAGTGTAGAGTTGTGAACCTTCATAACCAAAATCGTGTTCAATCACCACTGACAATCCATAAGGATCATTGGGATTGTAGATGCCAAAGTACAATCCTGTGCCTGCCCACACCACCCGGCCAGCCCCTGCCGCCAGAACAGGAGTGCCGCGTGGCGCGGCGATATCTATGCCAGAGTGAACGATATCAGGGCCAAAAAAAGTGACACCATAGCGGTAATTGGGCAGCGGCCAATTGACGGTATTCACAGCGATCGGGCGATAGAAATAAAAATGATCATGTGGTCCGGGTGCCCAGGGAATTTCATACAGAGGGGGTCGCCAAGCAAGATCGTCTGTCGGCAATGGGGTTGGAAATGTCACCGAAAGCGGATCTGATTTGTTCTCAATTGGCACAGCAGTTTGTGAAGGCAGCGTGGCGATGATGTCTTCTACGGAAAGTATGTAGGTTGGGGTTTGCGTTGGCTGCGGGGTGTCGGTAGGTTCCTTTTGTGTTGGTTGCGCCTTTTCAGACGGATAGGTTGACGTTATGGCTGCAGTAATAGCTGAATCTATTTGTTGGGCGCAGCCAACGGCGATTGTCAGCGATAAAAACAAAAAAAAGGCAACGTAACAGAAGTACCTTCTCATGATAACCCGTTCACTCTGTGTCTTCTTCAGCTGGAGTGGGGGTCAGGCGGATGGGTACAACGGAATTGGTGGCTGGCGGCAGCAATGCTTCGGGGGGATACAAATCAAGCAAGGCACTGTCCAGATCCAAAAGCGCCTGGTTGACAAAGACGGTATGTTGGGTGCCAGGGTAGTAGGTGCGCCAGTTGTTTAAGGCAGGCATGCGTACCCAGTCGTATTGCGCTGCCAGTTCGGTGAAATCTACCCAGTAACCAGAAGGAATGTCAGGAGAGTATGAGCCGCCTTGTTCATACGCCTCAGGGCTTCCCATCGAACGCTGGTCAAAGCTCCAGACACGTTCTTGTAATTGCCTTCCGACCGCGCCACTCTGGTTTACAGGGCGCAGGTAGATGCGCCAAAAGACTTTGCCGTCAATATCTTCTCTGGTTATTACCAACCAATCTATGCTTGAAGGGGCGGGGTCTATTTCGAAGGCTCTGCCAGTATAAAACCAATTTTCAATGATATGCGGAGATGAAGGATCGGTGATTGGCATGTAGGCATTATTGAGCGTGGCAAGGAAATCCCAACCAATCAAATCAATAACAGCTTGCTTTAACGCCAAAAAACTACCACTTACATCGTTATGCATGTAAGGATAGGGGGCGTTTATCGCCTGCAGCTGAATCAATCCACTGCGACCATAAGGTATATTCATAGTGTTAACAGTTTGATCGCTCCATTCTGCCGGCGCCATGGGTAGGGTTGCCTGGTTTAGCAAAGGCAATAGGAGATCAAGGTTGTGGGCACCCCAACTGATGCCTGAAATCCGACCAGGCATCAGTTGGTAAGGAAACCACATTGTGCGCGTGTTCCTGTCTGCTATGCCCAATTCAGAACCTGAGCGATTATGTTTAACCATCGCGATATAATAGCTGGTTGGCGAGTGGCTGCCAAAAGAACCTGGCATGAAAGTTAGAGCCTGCGATGCATCCATTGGTGATACTGATACGAGGTTCTGGCCTGCTCCTTGATTGTTGTACCAATATAGTTCACCTTCTCTCGACCAAAAAGGATGAGAGTTGACAACCGCAGGCGCCTGGCTGATATTCATATAACGACCTTCAACTTTATCGAGGTCAGCGACCCAGATTTGTTGCGTACCGCTTTCGAGCGAGGCATAGGCGATTTTGCGGCCATCAGGTGACCAGGCTGGAAGAAATTCATTGGCCTGGTTAAGCGTTAGTTGCAGTGGTTGCTGATCCAAATTCTTAATTGATTGAAGGAAGATGTCGCGATTTCCATTACGGTCACTGTCGAATACCAGCCATTGATCATCTGGCGACCAACCAGGATTCATATCGTACGCATTAGAGTTCGTGATATTGGTCAACTCATAGGTTTGCAAATCAAGGATATAGATGTCCCATCGCCCGTTTTGATTGGAGGCATAAGCCAGTTTCGATCCATCATTGCTGAATGCCGGGGCAACATCATCCCAGTTTCCATTGGTCAGACGGGTGAGGGGGAAGAAATGGGGGTGGTATATGAATAAATTATGATATACGCCATCCATCATGGATATAGCCAACACACCGATATCATCTAACTCCTGGTCGATTTCCTGGCCCATCTCAATCGGAATAAAAGAAAAGGTTGGGGTGCTTTGCTGTGGTTCTTCTACCGCCGGTTGTTCCTTGGCGAGTGAAATTTCTGGTTCAGGTGTGGATTGGACATCCTCTTGCATTTGCAGGAGGCCATCTGGTACCGGCGTAATGACGGGCCTTTTTTGTGATGTCTCCTGCCAGAGGATGAAGGACAGCAGGCAAACTGCAATGCCGGCAATGAAAAAAAGGAATGACCGAAGTGACGAAGATTCGGTTTTGTGTGTGGTTTTTTTCATGCCAAGCCTGCGTTCACACTAAAATAATTTACGGCATTCCAGGTAATATCTTTTTTCGTGGGCTTCTCCCATTGAAAAGGTCTTACGAGGCAATGCGCCATCCAATATGACAGTTGTGAATAATTCACTTTTCTTCATGGCTGGTAAATAAAAACCGAGATTACCAGATTTTTGCGACAATTTGTCCAGCACATCATCGCCATGGATGTAGTCGATGGTGTCAAATCCGCCTTGCTCTTTCCAATGATCCAAAAAATTCTGCAAGGTGCCAACTGCGAGATTTTTGGTGGGCGCTTGAATTTCGATGCCTATATATTCATGGTTTGACAGGAACCCAAACCTCTGTCTATTGTCTGCTGTTTCTCTCTTGACATATTCGATCAACGATTCATAGGTTTTGAATGGTGTTTGTGTGTGTGGGGTGAATGATTGGAAGGCAGTAAGGAAATTTGTACGCGGTTCGCTGACCAGGCGATGAATAGCTTCAAATGTCAGGGCAGGACTGTGAATGTTCTCAATTTCTACCAGGGCATAACGCGCAGGATGCTGCATACCAACGGAGGGTTTGAGTTCTTCCCAAATGGCTTTGGCGGTAGCTAAGGAGTGGTTGCCATCTCCCATCGCGTATAACAAGACCTTGTGAAGTTCAGGTTCTACAGGATATTTGGCGTAGAAAGAATCAGGAGAAGCAAGTTCTCCCAGCGCGTGAGCGACTTGCTGCTGGTGAATGGGCCGGTCAAGCAGATAACCGGAAATATGGCCGCCGTTTTTATTCAAATCAAAATCATACAATCGTGAAAGATGTTGTTTGATGGCTGCGAATGGTTCTATGACAGTCATGTGGGGATCGTCTATTAACACCAGAATATGAGGGAGTTCCAACGGAGCACCGCGGCGGATATTCATGCGGGGCGGTAAACGATCGAGTATGGTGCCTTCGGTGGCGCGTATTAAGGACTGTGAACCTGGTGAATAATCATATTGTTCAAGATCGAGTGCTACGATGAAGCCATATCTGGCAGGATTAGCATCCTCCGCTCCAGTGGAGGGCAGCCGCCTTTCTACCAGTAGAAAACCCCCGTGTTCAACAAATATATCTGCTTCAAGATACTCCTTCATCTTCTTTTGGGTTTGCAGGATGCGCTCTTGGATATCTTCTTCCTCCAGATATACTTCTGGCAGGATCATGCGCAACGTTGAGGGAGCATCACCGACCAGGTTATCCAGCGATTCCCAATACTGTTTTTCGGACGTGTATTGATCACAAGCAACCACCGACCATCTGGTCATATCGACACGTTGTTTGGGGAGAAGAATGGTGGGAACTTGTAGACCGATTTTTGCCATAGAATTCATACATTCACCTTGTACACAAAAGTCTTTTCTGTCCTGGTGGCCAATTAAATTCATTATACTTGACCTCAAAAATAGTACCTATTGCCAAGGCGTACTGGAAGGGATGATGAGAAAAGTGTCATACACTCCCTTGACGCAAAGCCATATCCATCATACAATGCATGCTGCGAAACTCTTGAGAGCTTCGTCTGGTTTAATGTTAAGGAATGTGACAAATTGTTTGAAAATTTATCAGGACGATTAGATCAAATTTTCACCAGCCTGCGCCGAAAGGGAAAACTTTCTGAGCAGGATGTTGATTTTGCTTTGCGAGAGATCCGTTTGGCGTTGCTTGAAGCAGATGTACATTACAACGTTGTCAAACAATTTACCACAAGAATTAAAGAACGCACCGTTGGGCAGACCATATCGAATGCCCTGAATCCAGCCCAACAAATCTTCCGCATTGTGCATGATGAGTTGGTTGCCATGTTGGGTGAACCCGCACCATTGGCTTTCAGCGGTCCGAAACCTCATGTTCTGATGATGGTGGGCTTACAAGGTTCCGGTAAGACGACCGCGGCCGCCAAAATCGCAAAAAGACTGCGCCTCTCAGGTGAGCGCGTGTTATTGGTGGCAGCCGATATCTACCGACCGGCAGCGGTTAAGCAATTGCAGACATTGGGTGAACAAGTCGGCGTGCCTGTCTATAGTGATGAAACCAAAAAACCACCCGCAATTGTGAAGGATGCGTATGATCTGGCAAAGAAGAATGGCACCAGTCTGGTGATTGTAGATACCGCTGGGCGTTCCCAATTGGACGATATGCTCATGGAAGAGCTGGCCAATATCAATAAAAAGGTGCCGGTGAATGAAACGCTGCTGGTGCTTGACGCTATGATTGGGCAGGAAGCATTGCCGATTGCTGAAGGATTTCGTGATTCTATCGCGCTCACAGGCCTAATGCTGACAAAAATGGATGGTGATGCGCGTGGCGGTGCATCCATTTCCATCCGCAGTGTGACTGGTGTTCCCATTAAATTCTTGGGTACGGGCGAAGGCATTGACGCGATCGAGCAATATGATTCATCACGCCTGGCTTCCAGAATCTTGGGGATGGGTGACGTGATTGGCTTGATCGAAAAAGTGGAAACCACTTTTGAAGCAGATGAGGCGGAGATCAATGCGGAGCGCCTGCTAAAGGGCGAATTCAACCTGGAGGATTTTGCTGAACAGTTGCGTCAGGTGAGGAAAATGGGGCCTTTTTCGCAAATATTGAGCATGCTTCCCGGTGTGAACCAGCAGATGATGTCCCAAATTGACGGTCAACAAGCAGAGAAAGAACTATCCAAAACAGAAGCTATCATCAATTCAATGACGAAGAAAGAAAGGCAGAATCCGGTATTATTAAATGCCAGCCGAAGGCGACGCATTGCGAGTGGATCTGGCACAACTGTACAGGATGTGAACCGGTTGATGAAACAATTCCGTGAGTCGCAGAAATTGATGAAACGATTGAAAAAAACAGGTGGACGCGGTATGATTCCGAAAGACCTGTTCCAATGAACATGTCAGCAATAAGCAAGCAGGTTTGTGCGGCCTTCTCCGCAACCTCCAAAACTGCCGGGTTTGCGCAGATATGAAAAGATGAAGCATAAATATACAGGAGATTTATAAAGAAATGGTACGAATTCGTTTACGACGTGTTGGGGCAACAAATCAACCCTCTTATCGCATTGTGGTGGCTGACAAAGAAAGCCCTCGTGATGGGAAGTTCCTTGAAATTCTGGGGCATTACAATCCTCGTACTGAGCCATTCACTTTTGAAGTGCAGGAAGATCGTGTCTATGATTGGATGCTGAAAGGTGCACAACCCAGCGACTCTGTGGCGCAACTGTTCACCAGTGTGGGCTTGATGGAACGTTATCAGCGTGTCAAAGATGGCGAGGATGCTGAACAAGTGTTGAAAGAAGCCGAAGAGTTTTACGCCAATCGCCAGGTGTCACCAAAAACAAGGCATGATTAGCCTTCTCGATCAAAGTAAGGGGGAATTTGATGGTGACAATTTTGGATTGAGGAAGGTATATTGTGAAAGAACTAATTGATTATATCGCCAGGTCTCTGACTGATGAACCTGAGCGAGTGAAGGTAACGCAGAAGCGCGCCGGCAATCGTGCGCGCATCGAGTTGCAGGTTGACAAACAGGATATGGGACGCGTCATTGGCAAAGGCGGCAAGGTAGCAAATTCCATGCGTGTCTTGCTTCGTGTCGCTGCAGCGCGCGAAGGCGCTCAGGCATCTTTGTTTGTTGTTGAACCTGAGTTATGAAGCGGCAAAGCACCGGTTCAGTGCGGAAATCAAAACAATCAGCAGGCTTAGCATCGATTGACAAGCCTGCTTCTCCTTTTGAACGGGGATATGTGGCGATTGGCAAATTTCGCCGCAGCCATGGTGTGCAGGGAGACATTGTTTTTGAGATTTTCACTGATTTTCCAGAACGCATAGAACCAGGCCTGCAGGTGTTTGTTGGCGAGGAGTTAACAGCCAAAACAGTTACCACGCTCAGGCCGCATCAGAATGGCTTAATCCTGCACCTGGATGGGTACACCAATCCTGAAGAAGCAGCAGCCCTTACGAACATGGTTGTTTTTCTGCCGATTGACCAGTTACCACCGCTCCCAGATGATGAGTTTTATCATCACGAGTTGTTAGGACTGACGGTGGTTGATGTTGACGGTGCAGAACTGGGGGTTTTGGAAGAGATTCTGGAAACCGGGGCGAATGATGTTTTTCTGATTCGTGACCGGTTCGGCAAAGAATTGCTGCTGCCAGATATTGATTCTGTTGTTCTCAAGATTCAACCGAAGCAAAGGAAAATTGTCGTTCAGCCACCGGAATGGTATTGAAAAATAGGTGATAGGCGGGGACATGGACAATAGAGCCTATTGGGTAGCATTTAACACAGTGAAAGGCATTGGCGCTGTCAGACTGAGGCTGTTGTTGGACCACTTCGGCGATCTTTCTCTTGCCTGGCAAGCACCCCAAGAGGCTTTTGTCGCAGCCGGGATCAATAACACGGTGTCTGATGCGATACTGCAAAGGCGCAGTTCTCTGAATGTGGAAGAATATTGGGAAAAAATCCAGGCGGCCGGTATCAATATCCTGACCTGGGATGACGAAGGCTATCCCAACCGCTTACGCGAAATTGATCAACCACCACCGGTACTGTATTATCGGGGAAGCCTCGTTTTTGAGGATGAATGGTCGGTCGCTATTGTTGGCACCCGCAGACTCACCTCGTATGGCCGCCAGGTAACGGAAGAATTGGCCGCCTCTTTGGCACGAAATGGCATCACCGTTATCAGCGGTATGGCCCGCGGGGTAGATTCAGTAGCGCATCAGGCGGCGTTGGATAATGGCGGGCGCACGATTGCTGTATTGGGTTGCGGTGTAGAAACCATCTACCCGCCAGAGAATCGTCAACTTGCTGAAAAGATTATGTCAGCAGGCTGTTTGTTGTCGGATTATGCGCCGGGAACGCCGCCAGACGCAAAGAACTTTCCCCCGCGCAACCGGATTATTTCTGGATTAGGCTTGGCAACCGTGGTGGTGGAGGCTGGCGAGCGCAGCGGTGCTTTGATCACCGCTTCCTTTGCGGTTGACCAGGGGCGTGAGGTGTATGCAGTGCCAGGTCCCATTTATGCACCACAAAGTAAAGGCACCAACAAATTAATCATGCAAGGAGCTCAACCATACATTTCACCAGAAGACCTGTTGTCTCTGTTGAACCTGGAAATGGTGGAAGAGCAAAAAACTGTGCGAACCACGTTTGAGATTGATCCGTTCGAACGAGATATTATCAAAATCATCATGAACGAACCTTTGCACATCGATGATATTTGTGCAAAGAGTAACCAAAGCATTAACATCGTCTCTGCGGCGTTGGTGATGATGGAATTGAAGGGACTGGTGCGGCAGGATGGCAATATGAATTACCAGGCCATTATGGAATCAAGACCTTTGTATGACGATTCAGACGGAAAGTGAGGAAATTGGTGATGAGAAAACCGGATTTTTACGCAGTTATCATGGCGGGCGGTGGCGGCACCCGACTTTGGCCCTTATCGAGGCAGAATCGGCCCAAACAAATGCTTTCGCTGGACGGTAAGCGCACCCTTTTTCAACATTCCGTCGACCGGCTGAAAAGCGTCTTTGATCCTGACCATATCTACATTGTTACTGTGCAGGATCAGGTTGAAGAATTGCAGCGGGAGTGCCCGCAAATTCCACAAGAGAATTACCTGATCGAACCAATGCCGCGCGGGACAGCTTCGGTGGTAGGATATGCTTGTGTTGTGATTAAGAAAAGGGATCCGAATGCAGTCATGGCTGTGTTGACCGCAGATCACTATATTGAGAATCGCTCGCTGTTCCTCAAGTTATTGCAACAGGCTTACGAGCTTGCCCGGCAAAATTACCTGGTTACGTTGGGGATAGAACCGACCTATCCAGCAACGGGGTATGGTTATCTTCAGCAGGGAGAGGAAATCAATGGGTTGAATGGTTCGAAGGCCTTTATGGTCAAACGTTTCCGCGAAAAACCTGATCTGGAGACCGCCCAAGAATATGTTGATTCCGGGTTATTTTATTGGAATTCTGGTATGTTTGTGTGGCATGTAGAAGAAATCTGGCGCCAATTCTCTCTGCATATGCCGCAGCTAAGGCGCTTGCTGCAGTGGATCTCAGATGGCCTGGGAACTGATGAGGAAAAAGCCGTTATCGGCCAATTGTGGCCCACCATCAATCCGGAAACGATCGACTATGGCATCATGGAAGAAGCGGACAATGTTGTCATGATCCAGACAGCCAATTTGGGATGGAATGACATTGGCAGCTGGGATTCTCTGGATGCGGTCTTGAAAAAAGATGAAAATAGTAATATCCTAATAGCCGCGTCTCACATAGGCTTTGATACAGAAGATTCTGTCATCTGCAGCGACGGAACTGGCCGACTGATCGTCACGATCGGTACGGATGAGATCATTATTGTGGATACAAAAGACGCATTATTGGTTTGTAAGAAAGATGATGCACAAAAAGTAAAAGATATGGTACAGCATCTAAAACGTTTGGGTTTGGAGCAGTATCTGTAAGTAGAGGAGTTTTATTGGTGGAAACGTATTGTGTAAAATGCCATGAAAAGCAAGAAATGTTGAATCCGGAACCGGCTTTTA
>Ga0334888_1004670_pt1 | contig 12204 bp, 9 predicted proteins | sample GraSluR1_MG_FD_207227 | JGI IMG/M metagenome (GOLD analysis project Ga0334888, IMG submission 207227) | Sludge microbial communities from methane-producing bioreactor in Wageningen University, Netherlands - Granular Sludge_3_08-R1 | ecosystem: Engineered > Bioreactor > Anaerobic > Unclassified ...
TCATCACCCACAACCAGGTTCAACGAAATCTCTAAAAATGTACTACACTTATGGTTAACGACAAAGTAACTCCTGGTTGTCATCGACACACTCTCGAAGGAAATCGCCCATGAAACCCAATATCCTGTACATACACTCGCATGATACCGGCCGCTACATCCAGCCCTATGGACACAACATCCCCACACCGCACATGCAGAAACTGGCGGAGGAAGGCGTCCTCTTTCGCAAAGCCTTTTGCGCTGCCCCTACCTGTTCACCCAGCCGCGCCGCCCTGTTAACCGGGCAATCTGCCCATTCCTCCGGTATGCTAGGGCTGGCCCACCGCGGTTTTTCACTGAACGATTACGCTCAGCATCTTGCCAATTATCTGAGAAAACAAGGGTACGCTACAGCGCTGGCAGGCATGCAGCACGTAGCAAAAAAAGCCGAAACCATTGGGTACGACCATATTCTTTGTCCAGTGAACAACGAGTTCTCTGCTTATTACCAACTTCCCTTCGTAGAAAACTACCTGAAGGAAAAAAGTACCGCTCAAATGCAGCCATTCTTCCTCTCGGTCGGGTTTGAAGAAACCCATCGCGAATTCCGCCAGCCAACCGTGCTTGAAGATGAACGTTATTGCCTGCCGCCTGCCCCGCTGCCCGACACCCCCCAGACCCGCCGTGACATGGCAGAATTCAAAGCCTCCACTCGCGTGTGTGATGACGCTGTCGGAGAATTACTTTCCATGCTGGACACCTATGGTTTGGCGGAAAATACCCTCGTCATCCTCACCACCGATCATGGCATTGCCTTCCCCAGTATGAAGTGCAACCTCACCGACCATGGCATCGGGGTGCTGTTGATCATGCGCGGACCGGGCGGTTTCAGTGGAGGCAAGGTTGTTGACGGCATGGTGTCGCACATCGACATCTTTCCAACCATCTGCGAATTACTGAAAAGCGAACCGCCTGAATGGCTTCAGGGACACTCCGTAATACCCCTGATCAGTGGACAGCAAACAGAAATTCACGATGCCATATTTTCCGAAGTGACTTATCATGCCGCTTACGAGCCCCAACGAGCTATCCGCACCTTGCGGTATAAGTATATCCACCGCTTTGGCGATCGCACCTCTCGGGTTCTGCCCAACTGCGATGACAGTTATTCCAAGGAGGTACTGCTATCCGCCGGCTGGGGTGAACTCGATGTCGCGCAAGAGCAATTGTTTGATCTGCTGCTAGATCCCAATGAGGCCCACAATCTTGCTGGTGATCCCTCCCTGCATCCAGTGTTGGCGGAAATGCGGGACCGTTTACATCAATGGATGGTACAGACCGATGACCCCATTCTGCAAGGCCTGCCTGTGCCTGCACCTACAGGAGCTATTCTCAACCTGCCAGACCAGGCCTCTCCCAACGATCCAACCGTTACGGTTGACTGAAAGAACTTAATCGTACACAGACAACCAGAAAGTTACCATCAGCAGAAACCCTGCGATATAATACATAGGACAACCCATTAGAACGAGGTGAAGAGTGGCCCGACAACTGCCAAGGTTTGCGGTTTTACAATTATCAGGTTGTGCTGGCTGTGAAGTCTCCCTGTTGAATTCAACAGAGTGGCTGTATAATTTTGAACTTGTGTACATGCCATTGGTGATCTCAGCTTCGAATGTTCCCAGCGTGGATGTCCTGCTGGTCAGCGGCGGTGTACAAACATCTGAAGACCTGTACAAATTACTGCGCGCAGTCAACTCAGCCAAAGAAATAGTCGCAGTCGGCACCTGTGCCATCTCAGGCGGCATTACCAACCTTGGCAACCGTGACGATGTCCGCCAGATGTTTCTCTCAGAAGCGGAACGCTTCCACCTGCCGCGCATGCTGCCCAAATGCCATCCCATTGATGACTATGTTGAAGTCAATCGCTATCTCTCAGGCTGCCCGCCCACGCCAGAACTTTTCATGCAGTTACTGGTGCCCGATCCAGAATATGTGCCCAAACGCAATGTCTGCCAGGAGTGCGGCCGCAAGAAGCTCAAAGACATGAAACCCGATCACTTCTTCTATTCGCAGCGCGGTTCACCCGATCCTGATATCTGCCTCATCAACCAGGGCTATCCCTGCGTCGGCACTTCTACCCGCGCCGGCTGTAACGCCCTGTGCACCAAGCCCGGCCATCCCTGTGTGGGCTGCCGCGGACCCTCTGATGCCTTTATCGACAAAAACGCACAAGGCTGGTTTGACAGCATCGGCAAAGTATTCGAAAAAATGACCGATGTACCCACAGAAGAAATCCAGGCCATCTTGCGTTCACCCCAGTTGTCATTGTTCCTGTTCCAATTTGCTGACTATGACCATGTCAATAAAAAACCCAGGCCAAAGGATAAAATCGTCTGATGACCCAATTAACTTTTCCTATCAGCAGAATTGAAGGACACGCCCAGGTAGTCATCGAGGTAGAGGATGGCAAAGTCTTATCCTCACACTTCGAAGCCACCGAAATGCGCGGATTCAGCAACTTTGTCAAAGGCACACCGGCTGTGCAAATGCCCGTAATCACCCCCCGCATCTGCGGCGTCTGTTCAACCGCGCACCACGTCGCATCAGTCAAAGCACTTGAAGATATATTTGGCGTCGAACCACCGCCGCTCGCCAAGAAGATCCGCGAATTGTTGTTGCTGGGTCAATTGATCCAGAACCAGGCAACTTCGCTTTTCATCTTTACGATGCCAGACCGGCTGGATGTTCCCTCCATTTTTCATTCGTTGGAAACCAGCAATATCTCCGTCAAAGGGGTGTGCGACAATATCGCCCGCTGCTCCTTGCGCATCCGCAAAGCTGGCACAGACATCATCTCGCTGGCTGGCGGACAGTTCATCCATCCCATCAAAACCATCATTGGCGGCGTTTCCAGTGGCATCACCCCCGAAAAAGCAGAATTGATGAAAAAAGAGCTCAACACCATCATTCCTGTGGTGCGCATTCTCTTCAATCACTACTGGCAGCTCTCCATCAGCCTCAAAGACCGCATCGGCACCTGGGGCGATGATGAGCCAACCTATTACCTTACCTCAACCACACCCATAAAGCCCAGCTTTGATTCCTCGCACATCCGCATCCTGTCGCCGGATGGTGTAGAAATGGAAACCTTCACAGCCAGTGAATTTCGTAATTATCTGGTGTTTACAGAGAATGAATATAGTTATGCCGGTCAGACCAGTTACAAAGGCAACATCATGCGCGCCAACAGCCTGGCACGCATCAACATGACCGAAACCATGGGTACCCCCATTGCCGATAGCTATATGAGCCGTCTCGAACGTGCTTTTGGCCTGCCCACCCACCCCATTCTATTGTTCGACCTGTGCCGCGGCATCGAGTTGATCTATGCCATCGAACGCGCCATCGAGATTCTCAGTGAACCCTTGAACCACGATATCACCAGTGTTGCCTATACGCCCAGCGACGGTGAAGGTTATGGGTTGGTCGAAGCGCCGCGCGGGCCACTCATCCATCGTTACAATGTGCTCGATGGAAAGATCACCGAAGCTGAGTTCGTCATTCCCACTGTGCACAACATGCTGGCCATTGAACGCGCATTAACCGTTGCTGCCAACCGTTATATCAAGAGCGGACAGATCAATTTGGAGTTGGAAAAAGCCGTCGGTCGCGTTGTACGCGCTTTCGATCCATGCATTGCCTGCGCCACAAAATAAAAAACTGGCGGATATCACCATAGCATCCGCCAGTTTTCGTTTACCTGTTATATTATCCGCAGCTATCGCAACTGCCGCCACAGCTGGCACATCCACCCATATCCACACGGCCGACTGACAGCTCGATTTCGGTCGCCTCTCGAATATCGGAGATCGATACTTCAAAGGTCAATGATTTTCCTGCCAACGGATGGTTGAAATCCAACACAACCACATCATCTTTCACTTCACTGATCGTCGCGCTCATAATGCGTCCATCACCAGTATTTAGGCGCAATGGCCGCCCGATATTGAATTCGAAATTCTCAGGGAATTTGCTTTTTTCCATATCCATAAAGGCTGAATCGTCCAATACACCGTAGGCATTTTCGGGGTCAACGGTCACAGTTTTTCCTTCGCCGACCTGCATGCCTTCCAATTGATCTTCCAACCCCTTAATCAAATTATTGTGTCCGTGCAGATAAGGCAGCGGTTCGCGTCCAGCTGTGCTGTCAGCGATCTCACCCTCTACAGTCAATACATAATCAAGGTGCACTACCTTGTCCTGGCCCACAACTATTTTTTCTGATTCCATTGAATTACCTCTTATTTTATATATTTTATTCGAACAAATTGTATCACCTTTTTTGCATCTTACAGGAGATAGCCCTTGAATTTTATAAATATCTAATCCACATCTCCGCTATAATGAAGGCACAATAGGATTAGCGATATGGCACAGCCTACAAAAGCATTAACCGAATTTCTGAGCAACCTCTACCCCATTGACCAACTGCCTCCTGACATGTTGTCGCAGTTTATTGATGAACTTATGTTGATGAAAGTTAGCAAAGGCGATACTCTCTATGATGTAGGCGGCTCCGCCAACCGTTTCTATTTGGTAATGGACGGCCATGTAGAGTTATTGCGTTTGAACCAGAACAACCAGTTCGCTACCTTTGCCGTGGTTGATAGTGGTGACTTCTTTGGCTTTGAAGCCGTTCACACTGAAAACCATTATGAAATCCGCGCCATCGCCCAAACTGATGCCACTTTATTAGCCATTGACCCTGAGACTCTGCTCTCCTTTGCCCGTGAAAATGACCAGTTAGCACGCTTCCTTAATACCATGGCACGCAGTTATTACCAGTTGATCGATATGCGTCTCTCCTGGCGTCGTGAAGAAGAATATGTCTATTGGACCGCACGGAGGCATCCGCTTTTCTTGTGGCTGAAGTTATTAATACCGCTGGGCGTCGCAACCGCTGCCGTCATCACCCTGATTATTACCAGTGTTTTATATGGACTGCTTGGTAATGTGCTCATTTCTGTTATTTTGCTGGTTTTAATTATGCTGGCAGGCTTACCTTCTCTTTATATTTACATTAATTGGCGCGATGATTTCTATATCATCACCGATCGGCGCGTGATTACTCGACACCGTGAGATTCTTCTATACGAGACCAAAAAAGAAGTGCCCTTTGAAGCATTGTTATCTGTCAACAAGAATATACACAATATCATTGGCGCAACCCTCCTGATTGGCGATGTAGATATCCGTACATTTACTGGGGTCATCCCCATCCACGGTATTGCCGACCCTGATGTGATCGCCTCATTTATCGATGACATCAAGCATCGCCGCGAAAGCACCAAAGGCAAACAAGACCGACAGGAGAAAATGCGTGATATGCGTATCCGCCTCGGACTGGAACAAGATAACCTGCAGGAAGATAGCCAGGGCAAAGAATCACAGGAAGAACTTGATCTCAGCGAAGACAGCCTCTTTTTCCGTATTGATGCTTTCATCCAGCGATTGTTCAAGCTGCGCATTGAACAGGGAGATGAAGTCACCTACCGCAAACACTGGTTTATTCTGCTCAAACATGCAAAAATACCGTTCTTAATTGGCTTTCTCCTGTTGATTTCAGCCCTCATCCCGCTTTTCACCAACCTCTACTACCTTGCACCGATTATTTTTTGGATTTTTGGTTTTCTGTTTTTTGCGAATTTCCTGGTTTTCCTCTACATTTTTTTAGACTGGCAAAATGATCGATACGTGTTGAACAACCGCCAGATCATGGACCTTGACAAAAAGCCGTTCGGCAAAGAAAACCGCCGTACCGCCCCGCTTAACACAATTCAGTCAGTTGAATACAAACGTGAAGGCTTAGCCGGCATCATTCTAAATTACGGCACTGTCTATGTCCGCGTAGGTGACACCCGCTTCACCTTCGATGATGTGCCGCGTCCCTACGACGTTCAGCAAGAGGTCACCGAACGCCAGCAAACGGCCAAAGAGAGAGAAGCCCGTGACAAAAGTAGGAACGAACGCGAAGTGATCCTGGATTGGATAGAGATATACCACCATGTGGCTCACAAAAATGGCGCAAAGGACACTGTTACCGACGGTCAAAAACCGCAGGTCGACAATCCGCTCAATACTGATTACAATTAAGCCCATCAACAAAGGAAAGTAGCTATGCCAGTATTAGATATTGTAACTGTTCCTGCCAAGGTGCTAAGAACCAAGGCGGATACCATAAAAAAAGTAGATGACCGCATCAAACAATTGATCGACGACATGGTCGAAACCATGCGTGAGGCGCCCGGTGTTGGCCTTGCCGCCCCGCAAGTGGGAGAACTGGCACGTGTTGTCGTAGTAGAGTGGGGCGATGACGAAGACGAAGAAGCACCAAAAAAACTCTATACGATCATCAATCCCCAGATTGTTAAAAAATCCCAGGAAACGGTTCTGGGCATTGAAGGCTGTCTCTCCATTCCAAAATTTGTCGGCGAGGTCGAACGAGCAGAAACCATCACGGTCAAAGGACTTAACCGCAATGGTCAGCCCATAAAAATCAACGCGACCGGCTGGTTGGCAAGGATCTTCCAGCACGAAATTGACCACCTTGACGGTATCCTGTTCACTGATCGCGCAACTGCTTTGTCTTTGCTGCAGGATAACGAGAATCCGGAAGAAATCGAAGCACAGGCGATTGTCACATCCAAACCAGAACCCGCAGATAGCAGCACAGATAGTTAATGGCATGCATCTGAAGTACCTCGCCTTAAAAAATTTCCGTCTGTTCGCTGATCTTGAACTGCAAATCCCTGACCGGGTTATCCTCATCTCCGGCGCAAATGCGCAAGGGAAAACAACGATATTAGAGGCTATTTACTACCTGGCGACTTTTTCTTCATTTCATGCCAGCAGTGACCGCCAATTGATCCAATTTTCGCAGCGTGAGCAGCACCCGGCGGAAATTCATGCGATCTTTGAGAGCAACAAGAATCATCACATCGACGTCATCTTGCTGCTCGATTCAGACATCAACAACGTGCCCCGCTTCCGAAAAGCGGTGAAAATAGATGCGCAGGCTACCCCGATCACCGAAGCCATCGGTAGATTTAATGCGGTATTATTTCTTCCTGAAATGACCCAGATCATTGATTCCTCCCCTGAATACCGCCGTAAATATATCAATCTGGTGATTGCCCAATCCAACGCCCGTTATCTACAGGTACTGAGCGAGTACAACGCAGCCATTCAACAACGCAACGCCCTGCTAAAAATGATTTTCGAGCATAAAGCCCAGACTGACACTCTCGAAGAATGGGACGGAAAAATTGTCAAAGCCGGCGCTTATCTGATAAAAACGCGCAACGAAGTCTTACAGCAATTAGAGATCGAAAGCCACACCATCCATTACCAGATGTCTAACCAACATGAGAGCCTCGCCATCCGTTATGCGCCTTCCTTCAACCCTTCTTCGTCTCTGAACAATGGACAATCAGAACTACAACTGCTTACAGAAGGCGGCAGTGAATTTTCGTCGTTTGACCACCTGTCATTGGAAGAGATGGAAACCGCCTATCAAGAAGCTCTCTGGCAATCTCGTCGCACCGATATCCAGCGCGGCGTAACTACCATCGGGCCGCACCGCGACGATATCCGTTTCCTGAGCAACAATACTGATCTGGGGTATTATGGCTCACGTGGTCAGATTCGCACCGCCCTCATCTCGCTGAAAATGGCTGAGGCGGTCTGGTTAGAGCAGGCAACCGGCAGCAAACCGGTGTTATTGTTCGATGAAGTGCTGGCTGAGTTAGACAATGACCGGCGTGCCGATTTTCTTAAACAGCTGATTGCAGGACATCAGGTTTTCTTGACCACGACAGACGCCAATCTGTTTCCAGATGCCTACCAGGAAAAATACGAAACCTGGCAAATCACCGGCGGAATCGTTCGCCAGAATCAATAAAAAGCGGATTCACCGCAACGGCCGCTTTGAAGGTATCCCCACCCTGCGCGGATACTGCTCCGGCGTGGACGCTATCTTCTCTATCTCGATCAAATACCGTTCTTCCACCACCCCCGGCAAGGTGACTTGATGAACAAACCTGACCTTGCCTCCCAGCAGTTGAATCGCATTTTGAGCTGTATGTGTTTCAGCAGGCCCTTTTTCGCCTTTTTGCGCCACCATGATGCCGCCCCGTCTCACAAAAGGCAGCAAATATTCACTCAAAATCGACAATTCTGCCACAGCGCGAGCGATAGCCACATCGTATTTTTCTCGATGTTCAAGTGTTTGCCCCAGTTCTTCTGCGCGTGCTTTCGTCACAGTCACCTTGCTCATGCCCAATTCCTGGGCGACAAACTCACAAAATTGCACCTTTTTTCCGATGGATTCCACCAAAGTCAGCCGGATATCGGGTAACAAAATCTTCATCACCATACCGGGAAAACCTGCCCCCGTGCCGATGTCAATCACTGAATGGATTGCCAGTTTGCGCAGCACCGTCATTACAGAGATTGAATCCAAAAAATGTTTTTGCCTGATGCCATCTGTGTCACTAATAGCAGTTAAATTAATGTCCTGATTCCAGGTTTGCAAATGGCGTTCATAAAGGCTGAATTGACCTAATTGTTTGTCGCTAAGGTGTACGCCAAACAGAGTAAACGCGGTATCCTGGAACTGTTTCATATCCATAAAATGATTATACTCGTGATTGTTTTTCTTTTATTGCGTTAATAAAGTACACGTATAATGAACTCAGAATGAATAAAAATACGAAATTGACAGAAGACATAGAAAACAGGCACACAGCATTATGATGAAATTTGATGGTTTTACGGAAAGAGCAGAGGAGGCGGCTCAACGAGCTGCCGACATTATCCAACGCTACGGACACAATCAGATTGACACCGAGCATATCCTGTTGGCGCTGATTGAACAGCCCGAAGGTACGGTGTCTGAAATTTTGTCCTACCTGAAAGTCGATCCCAACATTCTCTCAGACCGGCTGGACTACATCTTGCGCCTGACCCCCAAGGCAAATATCTTTGGCGGTGCCGGCGGAATGGGCCAGGTGTTTATCACACCTCGCGTAAAACGGGTCATTGAAGTTGCTCGTAATGAGTCTGAGCGTCTCGGTGACAAATACATCTCCACCGAACACCTGTTCCTCGCGATTATGGCAGAGAAAGACACCAATGTCAGCCGTGTATTAGAACGCTCCGGTGTTACCCGATTGCGTGTTGATGAGGCCATTACCGCCATCCGCGGCGGTCAGAAGGCTGATGACCGCGGCTCAGAGAAACGTTACCGCACGCTTGAAAAATACTCGCGCGACCTCACCCAGATGGCACGTGAAGGCAAATTGGATCCAGTCATTGGACGTGATGACGAGATCCTGCGCCTGATGCAGGTGCTCTCTCGCCGCACCAAAAACAACCCGGTGCTGATTGGTGAAGCAGGTGTTGGCAAGACTGCCATCGTAGAAGGCCTTGCCCAAAAGATCATCTCCAACGATGTGCCTGAAATTCTTCTGGGACGCAAGGTGATCTCCCTCGACCTGAGCGCAATGATCGCAGGTTCACGTTTCCGCGGCGAGTTCGAAGAACGACTCAAAGCCGCCATCAACGAAGTGATCAGTTCTGACAACGAAATTATTCTGTTCATCGACGAACTGCATACCATGGTTGGGGCAGGCGCTGCTCAAGGTGCCATGGACGCTTCTAACATGTTAAAACCAGCGTTGGCACGTGGTGAATTGCAATGCGTTGGCGCTACCACCATTGATGAATACCAGAAACATATCGAAAAAGATGCAGCACTTGAACGACGATTTGCGCCGGTATATGTCGATGAACCCAGCGTAGAAGAAACAATCGCCATGCTGCAAGGATTGCGTACTCGCTATGAAATGCATCACAATGTGCATTTTTCCGATGCCGCCATCAAAGCAGCCGCCCAGTTATCTGCACGCTATGTGACGGATCGCCACCTGCCTGATAAGGCCATTGACCTGATTGATGAAGCAGCAGCACGTCTCCGTGTCGCGCTTTATTCGCTCCCGCCTGATCTGAAAGACTTGAAGAACCGCATCGATACCATGCGTGAAGAGGAAGAACAGGCTGGCCTTGAGCGCGACTATGAAAAGGCAGCCAATGCCAAACACGAACGCCTGTTGTTGCAAGAAGAATATCAGCAGAAAAAAGAAGTCTGGGAACAAGAACAACGCCTGGATGAAATCGTTGATGTACAGGATATCGCCACCATTATCAATCAATGGACCGGCATTCCGGTCACACAGATGATGGAAACCGAAGCCGAACGCTTGCTCCACATGGAAGACAACCTGCATACCAAAGTGATTGGACAGGATTATGCCATCTCCGTGATCTCAGACGCCATTCGGCGTGCACGCTCCGGGTTGAAAGACCCGCGCCGCCCAATCGGTTCTTTCATCTTTATCGGCCCGTCAGGTGTCGGCAAAACCGAGCTTGCCAAAGCGCTGGCAGAATTCATGTTCGGCGACATAGATGCCCTGGTCAGGGTTGACATGAGTGAATACCGCGAACAGCATTCGGTCTCACGTTTGTTCGGGGCCCCTCCGGGCTATGTCGGCTACGAAGAAGGCGGCCAACTTACCGAACTGGTTCGCAAACGCCCTTACCGAGTTATCTTGTTTGATGAGATCGAGAAGGCGCACCCCGAAGTGTGGAATTCACTCCTGCAAATTTTGGATGACGGCCGCCTGACCGATGGTCAGGGCCGCACCGTTGACTTCCGCAACACTGTCATTCTGATGACCAGCAACCTGGGCACAGAATATATTGATAAATCCAAGCGGTTTGGCTTTATAACCCAGCAAGAAGCTGACGACAAAACGCGTGAGGCCAAAGAAAAGATCGAGGATTCCCTGAAATCAGCTTTCCGGCCAGAATTCTTGAACCGCATTGATGAAGTGGTCATCTTCAGCCCGCTTACACACGAGCAAATGCTGCCCATCGTCGATCTCCAAATGACTGAGATCAAAGAGCGGCTGGCAGAACATGACCTTGATGTCGAGTTGACGTCAGAAGCCCGCCAGTGGTTCGCCGATGAAGGCTACAACCCGGACTTTGGTGCCCGTCCGCTGCGCAGAGTTTTACAGGCGAAGATTGAAGGGCCGCTGGCCAAAAAGATTCTCAGTGGCGAATTTAAGCACGGTGACACCATCATCATTGACATTGAAGCCGTCGATGAAAAGAAAAAAGAAGTGGTCTTCCGAAAGTCGGCTATTTTGACAACTGTGGATTCGTAAGATTTTTGGAGAAGCAACCCGCACCGGGCGGGTGCTTTTCTTGTTAAGAGATCTTTCGGCAAAGGATATAGCATGAAGATTAAAATAATCACTGACAGCTCATGTGATCTTGCACCGGGTGTAAAAGAGCAATTGGATATTGGTGTCATCCCCCTGTATATCAACATTGGCGACAAAAGTTATATCGATGGGGTTGATATCACCCGGGAGGAATTCTACACCAACCTCACCCGCTATGAACACTATCCCAAAACAGCCGCACCAAGCCCGGAAACCTTCAAAGAATACTACCATCAGGCAGCAGAAGACGGTTACGAAGCAGTCTTTTCCATCCATGTATCAGGCAGGCTAAGTGCCACCATCAATAGTGCCCATATGGCCGCCAAAGAATTCCATGAAATTCCCGTGCATGTCATTGACTCACAAAACCTCAGCGCTGGCGCTGGCTATGTTGTGCAACAGGCCGCCCGAACCGCCCTTGCCGGCAAGACCGAAAAAGAAGTGGTAGCCGCCATTGAAGATATTATGCCGCGCATTTACACCTTTGCCATCATTGATAATCTTGACCACCTCAAGCACAGCGGGCGCATCGCTCAATTTGTCACCACCCTGTCATCTGCATTGAAGATCCGCCTCATGCTCAAGATGAACCGTGGTCAGCCAGGCGCTGAGCAGTTCCGCACCATGCTGAAGGGCATGCATCGTCTGGAAGAATTGGCGGAGAAACTACAGCCATTCCAGGAATTCGTTTACCTGCACACCAACAATCCGCAAGCCATAGAGCAATTATCTATCAAGGTCAACACCATCCTGGATGAATCTGTGACTACCCTGTTATTACCTGTGAATCCGGTGCTCGGCTCTCATCTTGGCGATACAGCTTATGGATTCAGCTGTGTGACAGTGGAACAACCCCAGCCATCAGTATTCGT
>Ga0334888_1004674_pt1 | contig 12196 bp, 7 predicted proteins | sample GraSluR1_MG_FD_207227 | JGI IMG/M metagenome (GOLD analysis project Ga0334888, IMG submission 207227) | Sludge microbial communities from methane-producing bioreactor in Wageningen University, Netherlands - Granular Sludge_3_08-R1 | ecosystem: Engineered > Bioreactor > Anaerobic > Unclassified ...
ATCTGGTATTTGTAATGCAAAATGCACCTATTGTCCAACGGGAAGTGGCGCCACTAAAGGAAGGCTGGCTCGTTTTATTCCCCCTGAGGAATTTTCGCGTGGGTTGAACAGGTTATATGAACTTGATCTATTAAACAATGATATTTTCTTTGGATTGTATAACTGGGGTGATCCGCTTTTACACCCCCAACTTAATGAGATCCTGCATATATTAAATGAAGCAGATCAATCATTTGCCTTATCTACGAATGGGTCGATTATCCCAAAAAATCTAAATTCATCGTTGTTAGAGAATCTTTCTTATATTCGAATTTCGCTTCCTGGATTTAGTCAAAAATCGTATGACAAAATTCACCAGTTGAATTTCGAAAAAGTTTTACAAAATATTAGTATTTTAAATGAGCTAGTTCCACCCAATACTCTCGAAGTATTACTATTTGCATATAAATTTAACATTGAGGAGGTGTCCAGAACATTTGAGTATTTCAATAATAAAAATATTCGATTTCGGGTTGAATTGCCGCATATAATGGATTATGAAACTGCTGTGGGTTATTTGGCAGATAAAATCAGTCCCCCTATAAAACAAAAAATTGAAGAAGATTTATTTACTGATCATATCAAACCAATGTTATTGCACAGGGTGGAGAAGAAATCTTGTCCACATTTGCAAAACCATCTTATTATTGATGAATATAATAATGTTCTCACCTGCTGCGTCCTCTCAAAAAACAATGAAGATCAAACCGTCGGATCATTGTTTGAATTGACAAAGGATGAAATATTTGATGTTAAAACCAATGGCCAATCTATTTGTCACCAGTGTTTGTCTGTTGGTGTTTCTTACTACTACCAGTTCAATGGCAGATACTTACCGAGTGTCCTACAGGCATTTAATATGCAGACGAGTTGCTATGTCAATACTGGAAAAGGATTTTCAGAAAAGCAAAAAGTATCCCTTAATATTTTTTCAAAAGCACTGAAGAGACCATTCCATTTTTTATTTGATTTGAGACGATATAATGATATCAAAGCTTTACGCTGGGACCCAGTCGAAGGGGAACTTTGTCATATTTCTATTGATAGAATACATGTGGAGATGAAAAATGGGGATTTCCATCTTGTTAATCCGGATAATCTGGATACAAACGGTGATCGCATCACGGATAATGAATTCCGCTTTAATACAATAGATCCCTGGATTATCATCCCGATTAAAGGTTTGATCAATAATATTGTTATTACAGGGAGTTGGCTTGTCAAGGACATTGAGAATACAATTCCCTGCCTAAGCAAAGAGATTAGCCAATATAAGGCAGAAATTCAATATCTGAAACAGGCTCTAAATGCGAAGACACAGCAGGAAACCCTGTTGATGCAGCAAAGTATTGTATGGAAGTTACTAATGAAATACCATAATGTTATTGAGTACCTTTTACCACAAAAAACAAAAAGAAGACACATATATGATCTCATATTATCTGGCGGGAAAATCCTTATTAATGAAGGTTTTTCAGAATTTTTAAAATCTTTTACTCATTTTCTCTATAGTAGCAATAAATCAGATCAATATAAGGTATGGATGAAATACAATGAACCTACTAATAAAGAAATAACACATTTGAAAGAATTATCTCAAATTTTTTTTTATCTTCCTAAAATCAGTATCATTACTCCAGTATGGAATACAGATGAAAAATTTCTTCGCCTCGCAGTCGATTCTGTGATAAATCAAGTGTACGACAACTGGGAATTATGCATTGTGGATGGCGGTTCAACAAGAGGACACGTGAGTCAAGTCTTGAACGAATATGCAAAAATGGATGGTCGCATCAAAGTAAAATTTTTAACGAAGAACAAAGGCATTGCTGGTAATTCCAATGAAGCACTCTCACTTGCCACTGGGGAATTTGTTGGTTTTCTTGATCATGACGACGAGCTTGCTCCGTTTGCACTCTATGAAATTATAAAATTACTGAACCAGAACCAGAATTATCAATTTATCTATTCTGATGAGGACAAAATTGATGAAAAAGACAAACGAAAAGATCCCTTTTTTAAACCAGACTGGTCGCCGGATCAATTCTTATCACAGAATTATCTCTGTCATTTTTCTGTCATACAAAGAACACTGGTTGTTTCTGTGGGGGGATTTCGCCTAGGATTTGATGGATCACAGGATTATGATCTATTTCTGCGTTGCACCGAAAAAATCTCTCCTGATCAAATAGGACATATACCAAAGATACTCTACCACTGGAGGATGAATCAAGGATCAGCTGCGAATAATCCGTCAGCAAAGCCATATGCATTTACTTCTGCGAAGAATGCATTAATGGAAGCACTGACAAGAAATGGAATAAGAGGGGAAATTACTGATGGATTGTTTCTGGGTTCTTATCGGGTTCGCTATGCAATCAAGGGTGATCCAAAGGTATCAATTATTATTCCTACGAAAGAGAATTTTCAAACACTAAAAATATGTATCGATTCGATCCTTAATAAAACGAATTATCAAAATTTTGAGATAGTAATTGTCGATAATCAAAGCATAGAACAGGAAACCTTTCATTATTATAATGAAATCAGGAATAATCCGAAAATCAGAATTCTCTATTACAACAACCCGTTTAATTATTCCGCAATCAATAATTATGCCGTCTCCCAGTTGAGCTCTCAATATATACTTTTTTTAAATAATGATACAGAAGTGATATCCGAAGACTGGCTTTCTGCAATGTTGGAGCATGCACAACGAAATGATGTAGGGGCAGTTGGGGGAAAGCTCTTATATCCGAACGGAACAGTTCAGCATGCGGGAATAATTATTGGAATAATTGGGGATCCTCCAATAGCTGCGCATTCACACCGATATTTCGCTGATGACCATCCAGGATATTTCGGTCGTTTGAGTCTTATTCAGAATGTAAGTGCTGTGACTGGTGCATGTTTATTAACCCAAAAAGAAATTTTTGAATCTGTAGGAGGATTTGATGAAAACATTGCAGTTGCGTTTAATGATGTTGATCTCTGTCTGAAAATCCGGGAGAAAGGGTATCTGATTATCTATACCCCGTATGCAAAGCTTTTCCATCATGAATCCTTGACCAGGGGGTATGAGGACACGCCTGAGAAAAAGAGACGGTTTAACGAGGAAGCTTATTATGTTCGAAAAAGATGGGGAGATATTATTGATAAAGGAGATCCCTACTATAACGAGAATCTGACAAAAGATAAAACAGATTTTTCAATAAGGTATCGTTAAATGATTTCGTCTATTATTCCCCCCAAAAAAATATCTCCATGGTATATCATCACATTAATTTCAATCCCAATATTATTTAGTTTCAACCTTTTTTTAATTCAAAAAGGTAGTGCTTTTACTGGTTATAGAGATATGCTATTCTTTATGGGATATGGCGAGTTTTCACCTATTATCCCGTTTCTTATTTTTATATTCATTTTTGTATTAATCAGCTGGGCAATATATAATGATTTATTTGACAATATAATTGCTACACATTGGAAAGGTAAGTTTTTCATTTCATTAATTCTCCTTGCGGTTCTCTCTCAATTTTTCTTTTTTTGTATTCCCGAAACAAATCCTGATTTCATTCGCTATATCCAATATGCCAATATTTTTAAAAATCAGGGAATATTTTATTATTTTGAACAGTGGGGTACAGGATTTGCAACTCATGTAGATCTCCCAACTGGTAGTCTTCATTATGGAATTTTATTTTCAATATTTGGAGAGAAAAGGATAATTATTCAAATATTTTCTCTCATTATTACAATCGCAACCGGATTTTTCATTTTTCTCCTTGGAATGAAAATACATTCAAAAAAAACTGGCATAATCGCATCATTTCTATTTTTAACTTTTCCATTTCTCTTAACGCAAATTCCGTTGATGCTAATTGATATCATATCAATTTTCTATATTACAATATTTGCGTATTTTTCTTATAGTTATATAAACGATGGAAAATTGTTTAATATGATAATATCCGCAATATTTTTCTTTTTAGCAGTTTTCTCAAAAATTTTAGCGCCCATTTTTTTAGTGGGTATTTTTGTTGGATTTTTAATAAACATAGTAATTCAAGAGAATAGAATTCAATTCTATCGAAGATTAACTAATCTATTATTAACTTCATGTATTCCGTGTTTAATATATTTTTTATATTTGTCCCCAATTTTTTCGGGACGTATTCTTGAATTTACCAATGAATTCTATCATATTTCTTTAAACTGGACAGTACTATGCATTGGATTCATAATTGGGTTACTAATACTGATTCTATCACCTCTAATGTTATATCAACTAAAAGTGTTAGTAATAAAATCAAACTTATACAAACGTCTCATTTTAATTCTTCAATCCCAATTCAAAAGCGAGTCTATTCGGAATGATATAATTGTAATATTCATTTTCTTGGCACCATTGTTGTTGCTATCAATTTTTAATTTTGGGAAATCTTTTTTTTATTTGCGATCACTCCCAATTGCATTAGGAATTATCCCTGCCATTCTCGCTATAATGTCTATTCTGTATTGTGTAATAAAAAAACAATACAATATTATTCCAATTATTTTCTGGATGATAATTCCAATAATTTTTATCCCTCATACAATGTATAAATATTATTTACCAGCTTATCCTGCCATTGCTCTTCTTGGATCAGTAACAATCGTTTGCATAAAAGATACAATGATACAAAAAACCATCATTGCCGGTGTAATAATATCTGGAGTAGTAATTGGATTGTGTGTTTTTTTTCCGATGTGTATAACAGATTCTCAAATTAATGTTAAGGAGGGTGCAGAATATTTAAGTAATCAAGGTATTACAAAGGAGGATATCCAAGTATTGTATGTTCCAACAACTGAACGATATTTGGAGAAGCAGAGAATTTATATGTTTGCCAAAATTTTTTACCCATTTGGCTAAATTATTATGAAAAATTAGATAATAATTACTTTGTCACAACAGTGACTAATGAAACTGAATTAGCAGGAAAAATTAGCATGGAAAATAGTTCATATATAATGATTATTACAGATTCATCTTTAATTGATAATCGCATTATATTGCCTCCAATTCTTAATTCATATTCAATAGTAAAGGTGTTTAATCGAGGCTATCATGATGCATATTGGTTTAATACACAACAAGTAGTGGTATTAAGAGATAATTATCACATAAATTCAAAGATTAATTTTCAAGACAAGGGAATTCTAGATGATAAAGTACATTTATACACTTTCTCACTTAAAGATTCAGCATTACTAAATTTTCAAGGACCATTGATGGTAATGCTCGAATTTGATGATAAATTCTCTAACAAATTTTTAATTTATGAGTTTTACGATAATTCATTTCATAGGTCAGAGAATATTTACTATACAGCTCCAAATTCAACTCTAGTCCAGTATACATTGTCTAAACCAACAGATCATATTATTATACATTTTCATGAACTGAATAAGCAACCCTTGAAAATTAAAAAAATATCAATTATTAATCAAACGAAATTAATTTTATTGCAGGAATTTTAATCTAGGTGCTATATTTCGCGGTCTCCTTTCGAAAATGATATCTTTCATAGGGCGGCCCCAGCAAACCAGGAATTTTTATCAAATCTCCGTATAGATTAGATATTTTGGCTATCCGTTTTAGTAGTGTGCAAATAAATCTGTGAAAATTGAAGAGTCCCTGTATCCACTCTAAATTGGGAAAATGGAGGAATACAGGGCAATGAATAGTAAAGACCTCGTAATAGAATACCTTACCGATAATGAAGAGGGCATGAAGAATGTCATCACCTGGTTTTTGAACGATGTGATGCAGAGAGAAACAGATGAACTGGCGGGGCTGGGAAGTAAGAGAGAACAGGATCGAGACGCACCTATCGGAACGGGACCAGGTCAAGATTTCTGAAGACGCGATATGGTTCAGTCTCGCTCGATAAGCCGCTGATGCGAGATATTCCGTTCCAGACTCAGGTATTTGAACGCTATTCGCGAGTGGAAAAAGCCCTCGAAAATGCAATCCTCGAGTCGTACCTCCAGGGAGTATCCACAAGAAAGATTCAGAACGTGATTTCAACACTTGGAGTGGATAAGATCTCACCCTCATATGTATCGAGTATCGCCAAAGAACTTGATTCAAAGGTCATGGTGTTTCTTTCACGCCCCATCGACACATATATCCCCTATATCTTCGTGGATGCCTCGTATTTCAAGGTTAGAGAGGGAATTAGGTATGCTAATGAGGCATTACTCATCGTTGCCGGTATCCGGAGTGACGGGATTCGTGACGATATTTATCTGGGTAAGCAAGATAATACCCTCTGCAGATCGTGGACTGAAATTACAGCTTAATTATAGTACGGAAAGAAAATTAGTCATATATATTTGGCATCGATACTAATTATTGCAAAATCATATGAAATAATCCAGGTTGAATTTTTATGAAACTCGTTATTACCATCCCTGCCTACAATGAAGAAGACTCAATAGGAAAAGTTATCAAGGAGATACCACGGGGAATACCAGGTATCGATGAAATCCAAATTCTGGTTATTGATGATGGTTCCACTGACAACACTGCAGAAGTAGCCAGACAATCAGGTGCTGATCAAATACTCAGGCACAAGCAAAATCTTGGCCTAGCACAGACGTTTCGTGATGGATTGAATGAAGCACTGGAACTGGGTGCGGACATTATTGTCAATACCGATGCCGATTTTCAATACAATGGGTGTGAAATTCCCAATCTTATAACACCAATTATTGAGGGGAGAGCAGATATTGTTCTTGGCGACAGGCAAGTTGATATTTTGGACCATATGCCACGGGGTAATTTATGGGGAAATAAATTCGCTACCCAGGTTATACGTTGGACAACACGTCTTCCTATTAAAGACGCCCAAACCGGATTTCGGGCCTTTTCCCGCGAAGCAGCTTTGAGAATGAATCTTACCGGCGATTATACCTATACCCAGGAAACCATCATACAGGCAGCAAATAAAAATCTTAAAATCGAACAGACCCCTGTAGAATTCAGGAGAAGAGAGGGAAAATCCCGGTTAATTTCCAATATTTTTCGTTATGCACGATCAGCGGGCATAACTATATTTCGGAGTTTAAGCGCTTATCATCCTTTCATAATATTTTCTACAATCGGCTTAATTTGTTTTATATTAGGGCTAATAATTGGATTCAGGGTCATCATCCATTTCTTATTAACCGGAATGGTTACACCATATTTACCATCTGCACTACTTACCACTGTGCTGGTTATTATAGGCAGTCTGGCAATATTATTTGGTTTGCTGGCTGATATGGTACGTACTCAGCGGATGTTAGCGGAAGAGATATTATACAGGCTGAAAAAATGAAAAAATTTTCCATCATCAAAATTGTTTTAACAATACTTCTTTTTGCTGTGTTATTTGTAAAAATAAATTTGTTCGACGTTGCCAACATAATTCTCTCTCTAAAGTGTATATATCTTCTGGGGGCATTCATTCTTCTTCCGATTTTATATAGTATACGGACTATTAGGTGGAATATTTTCCTTCGTTTTTTCGGTATAAATCTTCGTTTTATAAAATTGTTTAAAATAATGATTATAGGCATTTTTTATGGATTGATTACCCCCGGTAAAGTGGGAGAACTAGGGAGAGCATACCATGTGACAGAAAAAAAAATGATTACTCTTCCAACAATAATAATGGAAAAAATCATTGATATTGCTACATTAATTGGATTATCCCTCGTCACAGTCTTGGTATATTTTCCAAATGACACAATTATGCTATTAATTATTGTTTCACTCATCATTGTATTGGTTTTGGGAGTTTTTTTCCTATTAAATTCCAAATTAATCTATAAATTAGTGAAAATATTAGGTATTCAAGACAATGAATGTGATAAATTTACACATCATTTTCGTAAAATGTTAGGTAATTACTCAATAATGGCTAAATCCTTCTCATTATCATTTTTATATTATATCATATGTTACTTCATTTGTTATTTTATTAGTTTAGCCGCTAAATTCAATCCAATTGTTGTTATTACATTCCCAATTATAATATTGATGGGTAATATACCCGTAACCATATCCGGCCTTGGTCTTCGCGAGTCGGTTGGATCACTTTTATTCACTTATCTTGGAGAACCTCCAGCGAACGGATTTGTTTTCGCATTTCTGATTTTTATCGTCATTACAGTGATACCTGGAATCGTTGGATATTTTTTGTTATTAAGGGAGTAACAGAAAAAGTATTGTAATTGTAAATAACTATCTGAATGAAATAATTACATTAATTTCATTATTAATACATATTGGGGATATAGAATGTCTGAACCTATCGATCATATATCATCAATTGATGAACGTAAAAAATCCAATGGATTGTCCGAAATCCGTCATATTATAACAAACCGAAGAAGTATCCGACGATTTGATTCAATGCGTCCTGATAACGAGTTAATATTGGATATTTTAGATGTTGGGCAATGGGCACCCACTCATTGCAATACTCAGGACGTTTACTTCCTCGTTATAGATGATAATAAAATTAAGCAGCAGATTGTAGATATGGGAGGATCTATAATCATAAAATCTGCTCCAGTTGGTGTTTTGGTGTTATACAAAAATTCTTCGGATAATCTGGAATATTTGGATTATATCCAAAGTGGTGCGGCCGTGATTCAAAATATTTTATTATATGCTCATGCAATAGGACTCGGCACTTGCTGGATTGCGCATCTGCCTAGAAAAGACGACCTTCGAAAATTGCTAAATATCCCAACTAGTTATGATCCTATCGCCTATATCTTGATGGGTTACCCTTTAAAAGAGCCCCCGAATGTCCCCCGGAAGCACTTAATTTCAGAGATAGTATCGTATAATTCGATTGAAATGGAACACTTCCAACCTGATACCAGTAATCAGAAAAAATTTCGGAGATCTTTTCGTAAGTTGTATTATAAATCTCCCACTTTTATTAAGAAGATTATCAATCCAATTGTTGATAAGTTGTTTGTAAAAAAATTTGGAGATTAAAGAACAATATGAATAAACAGCGGGCACTATCTGAAAGAATTAATCATTTGTACAATCCTTATTGTCCGATAATATTACATCTTATCCCAAGAATTCTTACAAATCTTGACAGGGATAAAGATTCTCCCACCTATGGATGTTATGATAGAAATTTTTGGCATTATAAAGTTCATGACTATTCGAGTGCAATTTTACAGCAATGCAGTTTGACATTGGCTCTTGTATATTTGAATCAATTTTGCGGGAATATTTACTATAACAATAAGATGATACGGCAATATTCCATTGCTGGGATCAATTTTTGTTATAAAATACAAAATCGAGACGGATCCTTCGCTGAGTACTGGAAGGGTGAATCAAGCATACCCTCAACTGCTTTTACATTGTATTCTCTCTGTGAAACATGTGATTTGCTTGGATTAAAACCTGATGCTGAATGTTTGAATAAAGCAGTTCACTTTTTAATAAAACACAAAGAAAATGAAGTTTTAAACCAGGAAATGGCTGCAATCGCTGCAATCAGATATGCTGGAAAATTACTTGATAACAAGGAATATGAAAGCATTTCCACACAAAGATTCAATGAATTTTTAAAGATGGAGAAAAAGGAGGGATGGTTTTCGGAATATGGGGGGATGGATATCTCATACCTCACCGTCAATCTCGATTTCTTGATTCGCTATTACGAGTTAACAGGAAATAATAATGCACTTGAGGCTGCAAAACAGGTAATAGGATATATCCAGTATTTCATTCATCCAGATGGGAGTCTGGGTGGAGAATACGGGACAAGAAACACCGAGTATTTTGCACCATATGGGATTGAGTACTTAAAAGGACATTGTCCTATCTCTAGTTGGATTATTAACAGTGTTCTTGGATACATCAGCCAAGATGGATATTTAAATTTAAATTGTGACGAAAGATATTATCTGCATTATTTAAGCCACTCGTTTATGAAATCCTTGATCATTTATTCCAAGAATAATTGTTTTCTGAGTTTACCTCACAATTTTTCCTTTGAAAAATATTTCAAAGAATCAAAAATCTTCATTAAAAGCACACCAAACTATTATTTTATTTCCAATCTTTCGAAAGGCGGTGTTTTCAAAGCAATGAACAAACATACATATCAGATGAGTACAGACTGTGGTTATCGGTTAATCCTGTCAAAGAATATGTATGTGACAGAGTTACCTCAATTAAATGAATATTCTTTTCGTGAAGATCAAATTGAGGTTACATGTAATTTTGTTAAGTTAAATTTTGTAAAACAATCAACATTAAAATTATTGCTATTGCGAGCACTGTCGTTAATATTGGGCTCTCGAACCAATCATTTGTTAAAAAAAGTAATGATTTTTGGAAAAAACAGTAACAACGATATGAAGCTGAATCGGATTATCGCATTTGAAGATGATAAGATACATGTTTCTGATAATATTCAGATTGGAAAAAGATCAGGTAATATAAAATTATCAAACGGCTTATCAGTAAGGCATACTGCATCTTCAAGATTTTTTCAATTGAATACATTAAATAATCCTGTTCAACCTGAGGAATTTCAGATCAATGGTTCATTAACTAACACAAGAACAATCTTCTTCAATCCACCGATTTTTGATCAATCCAATCCATGCGAAGAGAGATGACTCAAATCAATTCATGATATATTTAGGTATCTTCTTCTGTATATTCTAACCCAAACTCCTCATACATTAGGGAATATATGAAGAAGATTGAGGTCTTCAGCGGTTTTCCGCACCTGTTTTGGAACCTCGGTGATCTGCGTATCGCTGTCAGAGATTACCGAATACACTTTAGAGAGTTTCAGGAGCAGGCTCTGTGGCGAGAGGTGAGCGGATAACCCTGCACTCTTGATCCGGTTCAGAATCCTGCAATAAAGATAAAGACAGAGAAACCCGACAAACACATGACCAAAGACCGCCATATCGTCGCGAAGATAGATTTTATCAGCCTGGACCAGACTTTTGAACGCAGCGAAATGAGTTTCGACCAGGTTACGTGACTTGTACAGCTCATATATCTCCTGCGGATTAGCAGAGATCGAGGAAAGGATCAGGATCCTGCCAGCCCGTTTCAGTCTCTGGTTCAGCGTCTCACGATCGATCTCCCCCTTTTCCATCAGCCTGTAGAGTGTTTTTTTCTCTTCTACCTCAAGATCAGCGTCTTCATAAAGATAGAGTACCAGACCGTCGACCTCGCGGCTGCCGGCATGGATGAGTCTTTTATGGTAAAAGAAGTGGTCAGTGAGATGAATTCGTGTGTTATACCGTGTGCTGTTGCGGCGTTGAGGAAGCACAAATGGTATATTCGCCTCTTGGAGCAGAACCTCATTTTTCTCAGATACGAATCCTCGGTCGAGGACCAGTACAGATCCGGACGTATCAATCTCTGAAAGAGATCCAATAAGTGTGGCGACATCCCTGACAGATCCGGGAACTGCACGGATCATGACAGGAAGTCCGGTATCCATTGCACTGAAAAGTGCAATGTTGACCTGCGGCAGCCAGGCACCCTCTGCATTGTATCCAAACTCTGCAAGATTCACCGTATCGGAATAGGAATAGATGAACGAGAGGTCGTAGATGAGCTGGCGTGACTGAGAGGAGAGGTACTGGAATACTTTCTGCTGGGCACTGCGATCACCGCCGACTACGACGAGTGTCTTAGAGAGGTTCCGGGGATCGCAGGACGGTGAGATCTTGAGAACATTGTCGAGTTTCTCCCAGACATCCTTGACCCGGGAGAGCGGTGTATACCCAGATATGCGGGTGAATGTAAGGGCGATGAGCTCCTGCCAGCAGGCCGGGAACGCTTCCTGGAGGATTGGGACCAGCTCTTCAAACTCCTCTGCCAGAAGAGCCGCGTTTCCATATTCATGGATTGTGCGGGGTTGTGTGGTGATAGTGTCTCTTCGTGAATGTTTGGGAATGAGACCGTGTTCTTTTGTAAGCCTTCCCAGATACTTGCTCTTCTTCCTGGGTGATTTCGTTGCTTTGTCGTAGACACTCGTCGAGCGGTAAACATAGGGCTTGTCCTGGATGTACTTAATCTCAAGGCATTTCTCACCCTTCTTGCGTTGATCTTCCA
>Ga0334888_1004676_pt1 | contig 12194 bp, 12 predicted proteins | sample GraSluR1_MG_FD_207227 | JGI IMG/M metagenome (GOLD analysis project Ga0334888, IMG submission 207227) | Sludge microbial communities from methane-producing bioreactor in Wageningen University, Netherlands - Granular Sludge_3_08-R1 | ecosystem: Engineered > Bioreactor > Anaerobic > Unclassified ...
AGTTCGGCTACGTTCATGTTGTGTGGCGGTGCCATCTTTTTAAGAATTGCTTCTTTACGCTCTGGTGAATAACGGGCCATGATTGTCCTCTGAAATATTCAGGCGACAACTAGGCTGACACATAGGGGAGTTGTGGAAAGGGAAACTATTGCGCGAATTTGGTGGAGCTCTGGGCGGGCAATATCCGAACCTCAAAAAAGACCACGGCATTGATTGCAGTCTTGGCTACGAATGCTCTGCAAGGTATTTGAATGCCGGGATCAATGAGATGTACGCTGAAGGGATGCGAGAGGTTTGGGATAAAAACGGCTTGAAAGATGTTCTTGCGAAGTAGAGCCCTGCAACCAGGACGGAATTGAAATACTTGGCCAGGTGTTGGCGCTGCGGGCTGATTGACAGGGCTGCAAGGAGGTGGGGGGATGGGAAAGTGAAAAAATCCTGAAAAAAGCAAAGATACTGAAGAGATAAACGAAAAGTGAGAAGTACTAAAAAGGAGGAATAACAATGAGACGTGCCAAATGATTCCACTAGAGCCCAAACAATATTGGCTTGATATCCTGAGTTCGTATGATGGGGATCACCAGAAGGTAAAAGGAGTCATCCTTAACGACAGGGCGTCGCTCGGTGTAGTTGCTGCATTGTTGCTCGCAACAAATGTTTCTGCAATCATTTGTGTACAAAAAACAATCTTATACAACTGGCAGTTTATATCAGTTTTATTCCATACAATTAGCGGGATGTTATCGTTATCATGTGTATGGATATCTTTGCAGCAATACTTAAAAATAAACATGCTCACGCCAAAAAAAGCCATTGAGTATAAACTGTTAATGAGATGGTACGATGAGCCTGTAATGTCTTTAACCGCATCGATAATGACACTTCCGATCGCTCTGTATGCAACGATATACATCGCATATGGACTCCAAGTCGCAATATACGCACTTTTTATAATATTAATCGTTTCAACCTATTCTTGCTTTATTGTTTATAAATCAGCTTCAGCTTATCATAAGGTAAATAGAATAGATCAGTAAATTGCGCCATTGCCAATTCCTGCTGCCTGTTTGACAGGACGCACGGCACCGCGATGGCGGTAGGCATTGCCTTGTGCCTGTCAATGAAATTGGGGATCACCCGTCGAGATGGCCGACAAAGAGTGGCGCATCGTAGGCCGCGCATTGGAAAAGACAAAGAGGTGTTAATTATTCCGGCCTGCTTGGCAGGGCTGCAAGGAGGTAGGAGTCAAGACCTTCAAAACGAACGTGGGGTGAAGGCGTATAACAAGGGGGATTACGAAACAGCTTTAAGTGAAATTCTCCCCATCGCCAAAAAAGGTCACGCTGCCGCCCAATACAACATGGGGATACTGTGGGAGGAGGGGCGGACTGATAAAACCCCGCAAGACGACTTCGAGGCGTCCAATTGGTATGCGTTGTCCGCACAACAAGGGCGTCTTTCGGCAATGGTGAGGCTTGCCAATATACAAATGAAGCATGGCTATAAAGACAATGCAATCTCTTGGTATGTTTTGGCAGCACGGCATGGCAATCAAGATGCCGTAAACGCGCTCATAAAAATTGATCACAGAGTGCCGTCGCTAGACATATTAATTGCTGCAGAACAAAAAGAGGCATTGCGCCGCCTGCACCTGGTAGGGTCTGAGTTGACCATGAAAAGTATACCCACAGGGGGGAAGCATCAGGCGTCGGTCGTCTACCACCACCCCGCCATACTGTTCGGCCATGTGCATGACGGTACGGGCCGCGCCACGTGGCAGCACCAAGGCCCCACCCTCCAGCCGCCAGAAGTACAGGAACCGGTCAGCCAGGTCGAATCGGCGGCCCATGCGTTCAGCCTCCAGAGCTTTCGGGTTCTCCAGGGTGAACAGCCTGGCCAGCTTCGTGTGCAGTGCGGGCGGATAACCGGACAGCCGGATTTCGTTGGACACTTCAAGGCGCATTTTCAATCTTTCCTTCCTCTGGCGGGTGGCCGCCAGAAGGGGTATTCCCAGGGGAGATATTTTCAACTGTCGAGAAGATATCTCCCCCTATAGGGGGGACAGTTGAGACAGTTGGAAGTCATTGTTTTTCCGTTGTTTTTAACTGTCGAAAATCAGGCCAGACAGTTGACCCTTTAGACAGTTGGAAGTCGTTGATTTTTCGTTCTTTTTAACTGTCGAACAGCTTTTCCTGACAGTTGCCGACAGTTGAGCTTTCGACAGTTGAAACCATTGATTTTGCTTTTATCAGGGTGGCTTTGTTGTTGGATCTGGAAGCCCCGTTAATCACCTCTTCCAGCCTGAGCGCATCAAGGCCGAACCTGATGACTTCCGGCCAATCACCCTTTTCGAGACCGCTGTCCTCAAGGCATCGGTCGCGGATGTCTTTAGCATCAACGCCCTTACTGCCTCGCAGATCACGCCCGTTCAATCCCTCTGGGTATTCCTTCTGAAGGATGCTCCGTAGACGTTCAACCGCCTCGCCGAGGCGCTCACCGCGCACTTGCGCCAAATCAAGGGGAAATAGCACCCCCTTGGGGCCGCGACGGAAAATTGCCGGTTCCGCTGGTCGTGAATAGCTTGGCTTTGCATGGACGAGCCTGACAAAATCCCCGGCTTTACCGCCGTATTGCCTTGCTTCGTCTTCCCTGACGCCAGTTAGTGACAGTACGAAGCGGGCATTGTCCACCAGGGCGCTTGCACCTCGTGCTGCGTGCTGGCCGGTGTCGCCTGTGGCCACCGAGGATTTTGAGTTGTGCGACACAACCATGATGGACAGTGTCGGGTGATTCGCAACCAACCTCTCCAGGGCAGACAGCCATTGTGCAGCATGATCGTTGCTGTTTTCATCCAATCCAAAAAGTCTGGATTTCGTATCCAAAACCAGCAGATCAGGCTGGTAGCGGGCAACTTGCTCCTGCAACCAGGTGAATGAGGCGCTTGCTTGCGGGTTGCGCCGTTCGTCCAGTTGCATGAGTGGGGCAAGTTTCCCTCTGGCAGGCAGGATGCACAGGTTTTGCTTCAACAGTTGCTGCTCTTCAAACGACAGGAAAAAGGCGTCAACAATCGGCCCCAGCCGCCAGTGGAGGTCGCCTGGATCATCCTCAACATTTAGTATCAGCGCTCGCGCTGGCTGCCCGATCTCGAACGGCCCGAAAGAGCGCCCACAGGCTAAGGCCACGCAGAGTTGCAAGGACAAAAACGATTTACCTACAGCCCCGGTGCCGCTTAGCACCCCGACGCAACCTGACGGGATATGCGGGCGTGCGTGAAACCTCTTCTCCGGTGCTGGATTCCGCAGACACCAGGCTATGTCAAGCGGCTCGATGTCGAACGTTGGCCCGTCATCGGCCTCCGGCTTGTAGCGTGTGCTGTTTGCTTGTAGCCAGTTCGCAGCCCTTTCCGGCGTCCAGCCTTCCGCCAGGGCGTCGGCCAAATCCCAGCCACTAGTTACCCCTTCTGGAGGCACCACCACATGAACGTCGGCGGCCCCAGCCGCCAGGGCTGCAACGCATACCGTCTGTGCCGCTCTGTGCCCTGGCTCGTCGGCATCGGGCCACACATAAACCGTCCGGCCTTGAAGCGGGCTGAAATCGGCTTTGCTTGCCGATTCCGCGCCATGCGCCCAGGTAGTGGCAGCCATGTCTGGGAACAGCTTCTGCGCTGCGGCAGCGGCCGGCTCGCCTTCCGCTACCAAGACCGGCGCGTCCGGGTGGGCGGCCAGCCGACTCAAACCGTAAAGAGGTCGTGGCTCCGCCCAACCCTTCCATTGCCAAGCAATGTCGCCGTTGGCGTTGCGCGAGGGGGTGTATGGCCGGATGGTCTTCCCGCCACCCGGATGATCCCACCGGCACACCAGGCCGAGCACGCGGCCTTGCTGGTCGTGGTACAACCAAAAGGCAGCAGGTTGACCGAGTGTCGGGTGGACAATCTTGTCTGGCACCTTGTCTGTAGAGACTGAGGTTTGCTTGGCTGCGTGCCTTGGAGCGCAAACGCTGCGTTGGCCTTTCGCTGCATCCGGTAAGCCAAGCTGCGTAGCAAGCAGGCGGGCCGCTTCACTTTGACTGCACCCATGCACCGCCGCCCACAGACTGACCGGGTCACTGCCGCTGTCGCCACGAGCGAAGTCGCGCCACACGCCCCGGTCCAAATTGATGCTCAAGGAACGTCCAGCCTTGCCGCCTAGGTCGCCGCAAACAAACTCCCGGCCCTGCACCTTGCCACCCGGCAGGATCGCGCTTAGCAGGTCGGGGAAGGCGCCTAGTGCTGCCTGGTTGACCTTGTCAAAGGACATGGTGCACCCCCTGCAGCGATGCCGCTACCGCCCACGCCACCCATTCCGCAAGCGGGGGATTGACTTGAAAATAGAGATGCGCGAGTGTACAATGGCTGGTGCTGAGATTGCGCTTGCCCCGCCGATCCTGGCCGATCGCGCGGGGTGTTTTTGTGTCGCTCATCCCGATACCTCCTTCACGGAAGCGGCAATAAACGATTCTACATCGTCCAAGCGATAGCGGACGGTCCGACCTAGCTTCACATAGGGTAATTTGTACCGTTTGGCGCACCGCCAGACGGCCAGGGTTTGGGGTTTAACGCCAAGAATTTCTGCTGTCTCCTCTGCGGTCAGCAGGACGGGCGCGCGCCTGGCACGGCGGCTGATGTCTCTTTGGTTTTTTTCCGAATAAGGGTGGTTTTGCTGCATGTTTTTCCTCCGTGATCTTTTGTGATGGACGGAGATTACACGACAGCTTGTCGCAAATAGGGGGTTTGCGGTGCCGGAATTATATTTGCGGCAACAAAAATGAAGGGTTTTTGCGGTTTTGGGGCTAAGCGATGGGGTATTGCTTGCGCAATCTGCTTAGAATTTTGGACACTGCGGACTTTTCGTAACCTTCTGGTTTCTCATTCTTTTTTGCGTATTTTCCGCCATCATTAGGCGGGTCTTGAACATAGACTCGCCACTCGCCGTGCAGCTTTTTTACCCTAAAAATATGCTCCGCAATTTTGTCGCAATCCTCGTACTCCAGCCGAAGCTGCTCAACAAAGGCGTCGATCCTTCCACACTGGAGTATGTCCGTCTGCCCTTCGTCGAGTTTTTTCAGGTAAAATGCTTCCAGCCCAAGGGAGAGTTGTTTTCGCGACCGGCCTGGTTTTTTCCCTGTTTGGCCCTTAGAGCTTGGGTACTCTTTAATTTTCTCCATGCGGGCAATTTCTCGTCGCAGCTCCTTGCACCGCGCTTCCTTCTGCATAAACCCCTCAGCGCTAACGGCGCTTATTGCTTCCAACCCTGACAACTCGTCCTCCAACTTTTCGAGCTGTACAAAGTGATCCCACCAGAACTTACGCTCCGGTTCTGTGGCCGGATCATTCCAGTAATCCGATTGGCGTGCCGATTCACGCCGCTGGTTGGCAGATAAAATATCCCACGGCGGCCAATGGCCAATTTCCGCATCAACCCGTTGCCGCAGGTCTTCAGGCAGCTCTTCCAGCTTCTTGTCAAACCAGCCTTCAAGGGCCTGGGTAAGGCTTTCAAACTCTTTTTTGCTGGGGTGTGATGCCGCCGCTTCAAGCTTCCTTACCTTAACCAGGTTTTCAAGCTCTTCTGGAAAGGCGATGCCTTCACTTCCTGTTTGAGCGATATATCGATCCAGCCAGCGTAGAAAGTTTTCAGCTTCAACGAAGTTGCACCCGTCACGGCTATACTTTTTTGGCAGTTCAATGTTCAGGCGAGCATCCTTAGCTGCGCCGATCAGCTCCCGCTCGTTCACCCTGGCAAGATCATCGGGAGGCTGTAATGCAACTTCCATTGCCCGGTTATCGTAAACTGGCAAGAACCCGGCTCCAAGGCGGACAGCGTCCCGCCAGAGCCACCAGATATTGCCATCTTCAAAAACCCGTAAAAAGGATGTGTAATCTACAGCATGTCCTTGCATCGACTTTCCCCCTGCAGAAAGTAATGGCCCCTTGGTGTGAAAGTTCAGGGCGAAGACGGCAAGGGAACCGCTTTTCGGGAGCTACCCTATCACCCTGAATTTTATGTTTAATTCTTCCTTGCTCTATAAGAACACCCTGTAATCTGTGCCCAGCGCCGCTGCCAGCTTTCTGGCATTCTCCTTACCGATGGGGCGCTTGCCATTTTCCATCTCAGAAATATGACGCTGGGGAATGCCGCTTTTTTCGGCAAGCTGCCGTTGGGTCAACCCCTCCCGGTGCCGTGCTCCAGCAAGGTAAGTACCAGGTTCATTCTCCTGCAGATCAGGGAATGCTGAACGCCAAGCTGGTGCAGCATCCTGAACAACAAAGCCCATGCCTTCCAGGGCGGTGATGGCTTCCTGGCGCTTATGCTCCGGCCCCCTGAAGCTGATTTCTATTTCAGTAGGGCGCTTTTTCGTGGGTTCCAACATAAGTAATCTCCACCAGCCTGATTTCCTTGTCCCTGAGCAACCACACCGCAACATAGGTGGGCTGCCCCTTTTTCAAATGGCAGTGGTACATGTCCTTGCCCAACTTGCCATAGTTTGGCCAATTTCCCCGTGCTGGGCCGTTCAACTCGATTTCCCGAAGGAGGAGGGCCAGGGTCTGTTGCACCCGCTTGGGTAAAGCCGGAATCTTCTTTATCACCTTGGGGTGCAGGGTTATCTGCCATGTCTTCATATTATACTATTTTTTAGTATCGAGACAAGGTGTTACTTGGTGTTATTAGCAACGCGCTTGATGGGGATCACCTTTTCTTTCACTGGCTGGCGGGATGCTTCAAGCATGGCTTCTGCAGCCCGCTCCATACTGGTGCGTACGGGGTCAAGATCAAGGCGGGCATAGATGCTGGTGGTGGATGCGCTCTGATGGTTCAAGCTCCGCCCGATTATCGGCAGGCTCGCGCCGGTCTTTGCCTGCCAGGAGCCACAAGTACGGCGCAGGTCGTGGATGCGCACATCCTCAAGGCCTGCTGCCTTGCAGATCCGCGCCCAGGCCTTTTTCGGCTCCACCAGGTGGCCGGTAACGCCACTGCCAGGAAAAACAAACAGGCTCTTGGTACTTGCCTTCCGATACCGCAGCATTTCGACAACAGCGGGCACAAGTGGCACGGTTTGCGGCGTACCATTTTTGGTTATGGGAATACGCCAAAGGCCCGCGTCCAGGTCGATGTCGCTCCAGCGCATGGCCAGCACGTTTGCCCGCCGTGCACCGGTAAACAGGCTGGCTATGAAGTAATCGCGGGCAGTGTCGTTCGGCTCCATTTCAAGCGCCTGGAAGAACCGGGCCAGTTCATCTGCACTCAAAAAACGGTCCCTGCTTTGTTCCCTGAACTTCTTGATGCCCTGGCAAGGGTTTGCCCCTTCCCACAGACCAAACTCAATTGCACGACCAAATACGGAAGAAATAAGGGCAAGAATACGGTTGGCGGTGGTTGGGGTATCTTTACCCAGCCTGGAATGAATGGCGGCAATGTCCCGGCGTGAGATAGCAGACAGTTTTTTGCGACCAAGGTTAGTGAGGTGTCGCTTGTAAGCCTCCAGATCAGCCTGCCAGGAACGTTTTTTCAATTTGGCGTGCCGCTCCATATAAGCCTGAAACAGGTCTGCAAAAGTTGCTTCTTCTCGCATCTGGCGGAGGGTGTCGTTGGGATTCGCGCCATTGGCCATGGCTGCGTTTATCTGCGTCGCCTTCTTGCGGATTTGTTCAATGGTCAGGTCTGGCCATACACAAATGGTCACGCGAACTGGCCGCCCCTGGTGCCAGCGGTACACCTGAAACGTCTTCCGGCCAGATGCCGCCACCCGAACGAGCAAGCCAGCTACCTTGGTGTCATAGTACACTGCACGCTTCCCATCACTGGAGGGCTGCAAGCCTTCTATGGCTGCCTTAGTGAAGTTGATCTCCAACCGTGCTCCCTTGCTCTTGTTGCGCTGTTCCACGACCCATTGACTCCGGTTCTGGGGCTATGTATGGGCTATGTCTGGGCTATGTATGGGCTATGTTTTAGGTCAACTTCCAGACATATCTGTCATATTCTGTTAATCAGAGTATGTTTTTAAATGTATGTTTTGTCAAGGATAAAACATCATAGTTAATCTTGGTCAATCAAACGACCCAGAGACTCTTAATCAATTGGTCTGGGGTTCGAATCCCTAACGGCCCACCAGTAAAATCAAGGACTTGCGACACATCGTTGCAAGTCCTTTTTTGTTGTCTTGCAGAGGATTGCCAAGACTGTGCCAATATTAAAAATTACGAGTAGTGACGTTGTGGGGTAGCGTTTAACCACCCTGTCCAGGCAATGGATAGACGGCTCAGTTTTTTAATGTCAGGTGGTTGAGGCTCTATGTTTTGCATAGCTCAGTCCAAAGCTGGATTGGGCTGACTTCAGAAATGCAGATACCAGCTCTACTTTCTCAGGGCAAGACTATGAGCTTGTCCTTGCCCAATGGGGAGCCAGGTGGTCAGTGAGTCCCATTTTGGGCTCATTGGCCGCAAAGCGTCGGGAGTTTGAACAGTCCCTTCCGTACTTCTGGGCTATATCTTTTGTTGAGCATTTTTCCACCTCAACCATCCCTGTAATTGCTTTGGCGAGTTCAAATCACGTCGTCTGCCTTGAGTTGTGCCTGGATTTTTCCATCAAGGCCAATGCTCGTCAGTATTTCGGCTGTATGTTCACCCAGTTCCGGGGCATGGCGAGTGATGTTGCCAGGTGTCAGTGATAGTTTGGGGGCAATGCCAAGCTGACGGTACGCGCCCCAGCTTTCATGGATCAGGTTCACCACCATGTTTCGTTGCCGCACCTGTTCGTCGCGCATAACCTCGTCTAGGGTAAGTACAGGTTCGCAGCAGCAGTCGATGGGTGCGAACACGCGTATCCATTCGTCCAGGTTTTTTTCCCGGAACAAATCCGCTACCTGTTGCCGCAGTTCGTCTTGATGCGGGCCTGGCTCGAAATAACTGGGTTGATTCCACTCGGGATGCCCTACCGTGTCGCAGAAAAGTTTCCAGAATTGGGGTTCCAGGGCGCCAAGCGACATGTACCGGTTGTCTCGTGTTTGGTAGAGATTGTAACAGGCAAAACCAAGGTTGAGAAAGGCATCGCCTGTGCCCGGGATGGTACCATCAGCCACATATTGCCCCCAGCGGAGGCAGTTCCAGGTGAGGGCGCCATCGGCCATGGCCAGGTCGATGTATTGTCCGGCGGCCAATCGTTCCCGGGCAAAGAGGGCAGTGGCTATGCTGAAGGCTGCGTATAGGGCACCACCACCCAAATCCGCAATTTGCACCCCTGGAAGCGTGGGGGGGCCCGCCGGGCCGCTATGCGAGAGCACCCCGTTGAGCGCAAGATAATTGATGTCATGGCCTGCCCGCTGCGCCCTCGGCCCATTCGTCCCATAACCGGTGATGGCGCAATAGATCAGGCGGGGATTGACTGCCTTGAGCGCAGCATAGCCCAGACCGAGTCGCTCCATCACGCCGGGGCGGAATCCTTCCAAAACCACGTCGGCCTTGGCAGCCAGTTGCAGGAAAATTTCCTTGCCTTCCGGTTTTTTCAAGTTCAGGGTAAGGGATCGCTTGTTTCTGTTCAGAACGATATGGAATCCACTGTTTTTTCCCAGCAGCGGCGGCCACCAGCGGATATAGTCGCCACCATGCGGATCTTCCACCTTGATCACATCCGCGCCAAAGTCTGCGAGCAGCATGGAGCAAAAAGGACCTGGAAGAAGACGTGACAAGTCCAACACCTTCACACCATCGAATGCAGTTTCCATGGGAACCTCAAATGGTTGGGGGGGGACAGGGATGGTCGAAAAGTTTTACTGTTTGTTAGATAGTGGCGGATGGGCAAGAAATGTATAATGTGCAGTAGTTACAACTTGATCTGACAGTTACCAGTTTTTTCCTGGTGTCTGTCAGGTCAGATTTGATTCAAGTTTTTATCCTGCCACAGCTTCTTGCCGTCTTCAAGGGTTTCCTTGGGTGTTCTGCCACGGCATATTGTTCCCAATGTGTCCCTGTTGTCTTGTAAAGGACAAATCAAACATCCAGCTTGGCTTGGTTTGTTCTTCAATATTGGAATGGTTCATCTTGGTATAGTGGAGAATTCTTCCGCCAGATGGAGCAATCCTATCTTGTGTTTTACGATTCGTTCATTACCATGCGGCATGGGAGATATCCCTATGTTTTGCCTGCCGGTGCGACCATGATCAAAACTGGTAACTTTCAGGCTGACAACTGAGGTATCTGATCACGAAGAAACTATCTCAGCCTATGAAGCAAGTAATATATCAGACTTTTTGTTTCACAAAACCCAATCACAACGGCGAAGCCAAGGCATGAACGCGCTCCTTGTCACAGAATATATCGGCATTGCCTCGGCTGCGCTCAGCGGCTTTCTCTTTGGCGTCAAAAAGGGATGCGACTGGCTGGGCATCTTCATTGCCGCGCTTCTAACCGCACTTGGCGGAGGTATCCTGCGCGATATGTTGGTGGGCAGGCCGGTCTACTCCTTTACTCACTACATGCCGGTTTCCATAGTCCTGCTCATGTTCGTGCTGGCCATTGTCTTAAAACTCCACACCCGCCGGGAGAAACTGGAAAGCACCTTTCTCTTCATCACAACCGATGCCATCGATGTCATCAGCTTTTCCATTGTCGGCTCAATGATTGCCCTGCAGTTTGACTACAACATCTACGGGGTGATCCTGCTCGCCTTCTGTAATGGTGTGGGCGGCGGTATCCTTAGGGATGTGCTCCTCAACGAGGTGCCCTGGTTTTTCACAACCGGCCTCTACGGCACCATCAGCATGGGTGTTGGCCTGGTGTATTTTTTCATGGCCCTGGCAGGCATAACTCATATTATCTGGATTATGACCCTGTTTACCCTGGGCGTTGCCTTTCGCCTGCTGGCCTATTATCGGCAGTGGCATCTGCCGAAACTGGAATAATATGCAAGGCATTCGCAGCAAACGGCTGCCGGTTGTTGAGACGACCTTATTCTTGCTACTGTCCTCTGGTTTTGTCATAATGCCTAGCATGATCGAGGAACGGTAAAAAAAGGAGATAGCCCATGGAATTACAGGAAGCCATCTTGAAAAGGCGTGCGGTGAGAAGATTCACTGAAGACGCAGTAACAAACGAGGAACTGGCACAGCTCTTTGAGGCAGTACGCTGGTCACCCTCCTGGTCCAATACCCAGGTCTGGGAATTTGTGGTGGCGCGGGACCGGGAACTGATTCAAAAACTGACCGAGACCTACCAGATGCCCAAGGGGCTCAACCCGGCCACCAAGTGTTCGCAGGCAGCCTCGGCGCTCATCGTGCTCTGCGCCAAGACCGGGGTTTCTGGTTGCTATGAAGGCAAGGAAAGTACCAAACATGCCAACTGGTACATGTTTGATCTGGGCATAGCCACGCAGACCCTATGCCTCAAGGCCCATGAAATGGGACTGGGCACGGTGGTGGTCGGCCTTTTCGATCATGATGCTTGCAACAAACTGGTTGCCCTGCCGGAGGGTTATGAATCGGTGGCCATTATCCCCATAGGCCGTCCTGCTGTGCACGCAAAGGAAGGGCCTGCACGTAAAGCTGTGAGCGATATGGTGCATCTCGATGCCTTTGGCCGGAAATTGTTCTGAAATTGTTCAGAATTGTGGAAAGGCATTGTGTGCCCACGCCAATGCGTGCAACCATTATGATCTGCTACTGATAACAGACAAAGGGCCAAGGATCATTGGTGCAACCCGGATAAAATAACCCGTTGCTCTTTCCCGAACTCCTCCACAAAACAACAACCAAATTTTGTGGAGGAGTTCAGATGCCGCATCAATACCCAGTAGTTCTGCCTGATTACCGCTCCACTACTGCGGCAATGCCCATGCCGCCACCGATGCACAAGGTGGCCAGGCCTGTTTTTGCATCTCGTTTGACCATTTCGTGGAGCAAGGACACCAAGATGCGCGCGCCGGAAGCGCCGATCGGATGCCCCAGGGCAATGGCGCCGCCATTGACATTCACCTTGTCCATATTAAAGCCAAGATCCTTGGCAACTGCTACACTCTGCGAGGCAAAGGCCTCGTTGGCTTCAATCAGGTCAATCTCTTCCAGCTTCTTGCCTGCCTTGGCCAGGGCCTTGGGCGAGGCGGCCGCAGGACCGATGCCCATGATCTCTGGCTTGACCCCGGCAGAGGCATAACCAATTAGTTTGGCCATGG
>Ga0334888_1004684_pt1 | contig 12176 bp, 10 predicted proteins | sample GraSluR1_MG_FD_207227 | JGI IMG/M metagenome (GOLD analysis project Ga0334888, IMG submission 207227) | Sludge microbial communities from methane-producing bioreactor in Wageningen University, Netherlands - Granular Sludge_3_08-R1 | ecosystem: Engineered > Bioreactor > Anaerobic > Unclassified ...
GGAGGCCGCTGGACCCCGATGTGTACTGATACGGGCTCCCGGAACCGATCGAGTAGGCCTGGAGGCCGCTGGACCCCGATGTGTACTGATACGGGCTCCCGGAACCGATCGAGTAGGCCTGGAGGCCCTTTGATCCTATCGAGTACTGGTAGGGCGTTCCCGATCCTATGGTGTAAGATGGAGTTGCTGAGCTGCAGATGGTATATGCCATCACTGGCGATAACGTGATGGCGGCCACCAGCAGCGCCGCCGAAACCGCCAAGAATCCTCTATTCATCTAATCCTTCCTCCGATACCTCTCTAAACTTATTCACATACTGAGCTTAAATATTCTCCCCTCTGACAAGAACCGCCCTGCTGACCGGCTCTCAAGGAACTGAGTATTCTTCACATATAAAGACTTTCGTGGCCGTATTACGTCAGAAAACGCTTCCGCAGACTTCTATTTTGAACTTGGGGAGATCTTCGGCTAGGAGGGTCGGGACCGCCCCGGAAGGACGACGACCGCACCCCGCATCAGGCCGGCGAGGGCGGCAATTTAACGGTGGGGCTCCTGATCCTGGGAGGAGGAGTTTCCTTCCGCCGGGAACCGAGATACCTCCGCGTCCCCGGAACTCATCTCGCCGGGGATGTACAATCCGTCAAGATCGCGGATCCATGCCCCACCAAACCCCCGATCCAGAGACCGTCGGAGGAACTCCTCCGCCCTCTGGCCATCTCCAATCACCTCCTCCTCCGCCAGGAATATCCTGGACGATAAGGGCCTTCCTTCCACCCCCTTCAGAGCCTTGGCCAGGAGACCCCTCCTCTCCTCATAGCCTCTCTGGAGGAGATCCCCGCCGTTCAGGTAGAGAAGATCCGACGCCGCGAGAGACGGCATCGCCCCGCCCCGGGACCTCTCCCGGAGGTTGATCCTTCCCACCGTCTCCGACCTCGGGGATATCCTTCCCCCTCGGACCAGGATCAACTCCCCCTCCATCACGAACTCTCCTCCGGCCATCGCCACCTCCTCCGCCAGATCGCGAAGGGGCCGGGTGACATTTCGAAGCTGGCTGGTATAGATGTACACCCGGTCGTTGAACTTGTGGACCTGGACCCTCAGACCCCCATACCTGACGACGTAGGCCCTCGGACCTCCCCCGGCCATCAACTCCCGGGGGTCCTTCACCCGTCGGAACGACATCATCCTCGCGGGATTAGAAGGTGCGAGCCTCATATCGTATATGTCCCCCTGGCGGGCGTTGAGGGCCACCATCCCGAGATCCGGAAGGTAGGAGTACGCCCTCTTCACCAGGGAATAATCGACGTCGAAGGCCTTCCCTATCGCAGCCGAGATCAGCGAGGGGCCCAGCCCCGCCGTCGTCCTCCCCAGGACAGCCCTGGCCAGGTACTTCGCCTCCAGGGGGGATGCGGCTAGAAGGAGGCCCTTGAGGATGGCTCTTCTCCGGGATAAGGAGCCCGGTCCCCTCTGGGCCGAGATCTGGCGGAGAGATTCATAGACGTGCAGAGAGTCCATCGTCGACGGCGCGAGGGTCCTCTGAGACCGGCCTCGGACCATCCTCTCCGCCCGATCCCCGGGGTCAGCCGCCCTCTCCTCGGAGGAGGGGACCCGGCCGGAGATCTCTTCGAGGACCGCATCCAGGGTCTCGGGGCCGATCCCAAGCTCCCGGGGCTCCCAGGGGGGCCAGGGCCGGCCCGAGATGAGCCTGACGGTGGGGCGGAGCATCTCGGCGGGGAGGGGCTTGATAAGAGCCGCCAACCTTTCGGCCTTGGCCCCTCGCCGTTCCTCTCTGGAGACCGCCTCCAGAGACCTTGCGATCTCTAGGTAAGGGAGCATCGGAAGCTACCGCTCGAGCTTTATCTCCTTGAGACCCCGGACCATCTCCTGCAGCCCGTCGATGGCGATGTCCAGATCTCGGAGGAAGGCCTCCGTCCGCTCCGTGGTGACGGCCCCCGGGGCGGAGGCGGCGATGAGCCCCTCCTGCTCCAAGACCCGGAGGGAGTAGCGGACTTTGTGGCTGGGGATCCCCGTCTCTTCGGCCAGCTTTAGGATGCCGATCGGCTCATTCTCCATGACGTGTTTCAGGATTATAAGGTGCCTTTTTAGCATCTCAAGCTCTCGCTTCACCTTATCAGTCACCATATTCTCACATCCAGCGTCAGCCATCATAACAATATTTATTAAGCAATCGCTATACCTTATAACCCCATCGATTGACATGGTGCATGTTATCATTTGCGGCCAGGACGAAAGCTCTCCGATGGGTCCGCTCCGAGGAGGGGGCTACCCATCCGAGAAGCCTCCAGGGGTCATCTTTGTCGAAGACTGCCCCGCGGGGCGTCGCGATCCGTACCGACCTCATATCGTCTTATTTTTTTGTCTACGAGATGGAGGGCAGCCAGCCTGCGCCAAGGGGGATCCATCATGCCAAGCTGTAGCATGCCCTTCAGCTCAGGGAGGGGTCTATCCCCAGTTATTTTTAATCAACAGATTCAAATACGATAGGACCATTGCTAGTATTGTAAAATCAGAAAGAGTTGGCCAGCGTATGGAGCTTCCACCCTTGGGCTTTCTGATGGAGATCTTCGCGGTGATCTGAATATGATGCGGATCTTGAACTCGGAGTTCGACCTGGCGCGGCTTTTACCCTCCGACGAGGAGCTGGCAATCGCCTTCGTCCCCACAAACCGGGAAATCTACAGAATGCTCCAGGCCTGTCATAAGCTCAAGACCGTTTACATTCACCCTGACACCTTCAAAGAGTTCCCCTGTGTCGGCCAGACCCTCCTTTATATGCAGAAGGTGGAGCTGGTGGTGGACGGAGACGTCCCGAAGGTCTCATCCGCCGGGGGAGGGGAGGCGAGCAAGAATCAGGACGCAAACCCACCCCATCCTGTAGCCCCCGTCATGGCGGGCCGCTGACCCGGGCGGTTCGCTTCCGCGGGCGACGGCATTGGCCCTGGGATCCTTTTCGTCGAGGTGCCCGGGCATTTGGCCTCAGATATCGGCCCTCCTTCTCCGGAGGAAGTCTATCCCGTGCTTGGAGACGATCCGCCCCTCCTTTGGGTCCTCTCTTCCCAGGATCTGAGGAGACGATACACCGGTGACCACCAACATCGTCCTGATGCCGTTTTCGAGGTTCGGGTCGATCTGAGCCCCCCAGATGATCCTCGCCTCGGGGTTGATCCTCTCGTAGACCTCTTCCACCACCGTCTCGGCGTCGGAGATCGTCATGTTGGGGCCGCCAACTACGTTGACCAGGGCCGACGTCGCCCCCGAGATATCCACGTCCAGGAGGGGGCTTCTGAGGGCCTTTATCACCGAGTCCTTGCTCTTCATCTCCCCTTGGGCCTCTCCGAGGCCGATCATGGCGACCCCACCGTTGGACATGATCGTCCTGACGTCGGCGAAGTCCAGATTTATCAGGCCTGGCCTGGTGATCAGCTCGGTGATCCCCTTGACCGAACGCATCAATACCTCGTCTGCCACCTTGAAGGCGGCCTGGAGGGGTAGGTCGGGGACGACCTCCAGGAGCCGGTCGTTGGGGACGACGATGACGGTGTCTGAGACATCGCGGAGCCGCTTCAGCCCCACGTCGGCGTTGGCCATCCTTATCGCCCCCTCCGCGGCGAAGGGGAGGGTCACCACCGATATGGTGAGGGCTCCCATCTCCCTCGCCACCTCCGCCACCACGGGAGCGGCTCCGGTTCCCGTCCCGCCGCCGAGGCCACAGGTGATGAAGACCATATCCGCCCCCTCCACCGCGGCCCTGATCTCGTCGATGCTCTCCCTCGCCGCCTCCTCCCCGATGGAGGGAAGGCTCCCCGCCCCCAGCCCCCGGGTCGTCCTCCGGCCGATGAGGACTCTCCGGTCCGCGCTTATGTGAAGAAGGTGCTGGGCGTCGGTGTTCATGGCGAAGAGCTCGGCCCCCTCGATCCCAGTCTCGGCGAGCCGCTCGATGGTGTTGGACCCGCCCCCGCCGCAGCCGACTACCCGAATGACCGTCGTGAGCTGCTCCAGAACCGCCGCCAGATCGTCGTCGTTCTCCTTGGCCCTCGTCCGAACTCTCCGATCTTCGAGATCGTCGTCGTTCTCCATGGCCCCCGGCGGAGCTGTTCGGCCCTCGAGCTCAGCTCGGTTAAGAGCCTCATCTATAATCGACTTCAAGTCCATCACCTGGGCTTCTCCATCCTTGATTTAGACGCGTATTGGTATATGGATTTTTTCATAGTAAGCTCGAAATAGCTCTCTCTCGCCCCAGATCCCCTCCCCGATCCGTCCATCCCCGAAGATGGGATCCCAAAAGAGACCAAAAGTTCCCGCGGAGGGCGGCATCTCCGAGAGCCTCCGACCTGATCCCGGGTAGCAGATCCTCTCCCCGGGTCCGACGGGCTCCACGGCCATCCCGTCTGGCGGGTCCGCCCTTCAACGGTAATATCAGGAGCGGTCATCCCCTCCTCCGGCTTTCGTTCAGGGCGGTCGCCGCTGCTCCGAACCCCAGGCCGATGGAGATCAGCTCCATCAAGGATCCAGCGTAGGGTATCAGGAAGAGGAGGCTCAGAACCAGGTAGCCGATGACGAAGGCTGAAAGGTCGGCGAGATCCCGGTTCAGGGCCGAGACGATCCACCTCCCCAGGCTGAAGGAGACGAACAGGTTGGCCGCGAGGAGGGCGGCCGCCGCGAGGGCCAGGAGGAGGAGGGCCAGGGGGATCCCCACGACGGAGAGGGCCGAGACTATCACGAGGATCGTCGCCGCCACCATCAGCCCGAGGCCGAGGAGGGCCCTGGCCGCCGGAGATCGCCTCACCTCCCCATCGACGGCGGAGAACACCCCCGGAAATAGCCGGAGGGAGACGAGGCCGACGATCAGAAAGCCGAGGATCATCAGGAGGCTGAAGGTAGAGATGAGGGTCCGGGGGCCCTCCGCCCCCTCCTCCTCGACGATCCGGAACTTCAGATCCCCAACGTCGCCGGTGTTGACGAAGTTCGCCGCGCTGACCCAGAGGGTCCCCGCCACGTTACCGCCATTTTGGACTTCGGTCCCGGTGAGGGCGGCGTCCATCCCGATATTCGAGGTGGGAAGGACCTTGACGGTGCCGCCTGCCATAACCACGTTCCTCTCGACGTCGCCCCGGAGGTTTATGGTCCCCCCTGCAGCCAGGATCTTTCCGCCCACGTCGGAGTTTATATCGACCGTCCCCCCGGCGACGAGGAGGTCGCCTCTTATCGGGGCGTCAATGAGGACGTCGCCTCCGACGATGACGGCGCTGTCGACGGGGGCCAGGACTTTGACGGTGCTGGCGCCGGCGAAGATGTCGTCGGCCACGGGGGAGTCGATGACTACGGGGTCGCCGCTAAAAAACTCCAGAGCATGAGCCGGAGCCGACGAGACTATGGACGCCAGGAGGATAATGGTAAGCCATCTCATTTCATCACAGTTCCCTGATGGATTTTGTAGAATAAGTAAATTATGTTTCAGAAGTACCTGAGCAGCAGAGATTCGGCCCTGCGGAATTTAATAAAAATAAATAATAGAAAGCCTCCGCGGTGGATGGGGATGATCCGCGACGCCCCATCACGGAGAGACCCGATAAGTGACGAAGACCTGAGATATGACCTCCATCATCCCCGGCTCTGCGGAAGAGGCCGTCTCGAAGGGATCGACAGCAACGGGCCACGAGAGGTCGAAGAGGTCCGTCATCCTCATCCCCAGGGGGTCGAAGGCGTAAGAGGGCTCCCGGATCAGAGGGCTCGACCTCTCGAAGATCTCTAGCCTCTCTCCGAGTTTGAGCCCCGCGGCGGAGGCGAGAGCCCCGGCCTCCGCCTCGGCGTTCTGGATCGCCTTCTCCCTAGCCTCGGCGATGGCGGCTCTTCTGTCCACCAGGGCGTAACCGGCGATGCCGGCCTCGGCGCCCTCGGACCTGGCCACCTCAAAGCTCCTGTTGATGAGAGCCTCCTCACGGGCATCGAACCTGATCGTCACCTCCTCTCTGACCAGGTTCACCGCCCCGTCGGAGACGACGACGCAGGTCGAGTTGTTGCACACCCTGCTCGCAGTCTGGATCGTGGAGACGGATCGGCCCCGGCCGGCGGTGAAGGCCCCCTCATCGACGCCAGCTTCTATGAGGGCCTCTATAGTACGGTTCAACGCCTCGGAACTCTCCGACGAGGCGACGGTGAGGTTCTCATCCTGGACCGTCGCGGTGATAGATACGTAGACGACGTCGGCCGGCACGAGAACGACCCCTTCACCGACGACGGTCAGCGTCGGAGCCTCCCCGGCTGCCCCCAAAAGGGTGATAGCGGATAGAGACAATAAAATTGCCAAAGCCTTCATGGCATTCCCCCAAATCGGCATCGTCGTATGAGATAATAAAGGGAACGGTCGGCTCTGAGGAGGCCGAGATCTGGGGCCCATCCCCTTTGACCCCGGACGGATCGGCCCCACCCCTACGGGCAGCCGATCCACTCCGCCTCCGAGAGGTTGGTGGGGCCCTTCGATCCGAGCTTTATCGTCATATCGATGGAGAATACCCCCACCAGGTCCGTCACCCTCCGGCCGTACTCGGCGGGGCGGCCATGGCCGCCGCCCCGGAGGCCGCGTGAGGCCCACCCGATATGGGCGCCGCCGAGGCCTCCGCCGTAGACCCCCCACCCCTCCGTGGAGGCTGGGGCGGACCGCCTCAGATCCGATCCCCCGCCTCCACCCCCTGGGAGGTGGCTGCTGGCCTCTTCCCCCGCCGAATCGGTCAGGTTCCTCCAGGATCCTGGGGGGTTGAGGGAAAAGCCCGTCCCCGGGGACCAGTCTATGACCACAGCCCCGTCCTCGATCCTGAAGAGCCCGCTCGACGGCTCGCCTCCGTCGGTGGCCGCCCCCGCAGGTAATAAGGCAGAAAGGAGGATGCACAAGGCTCCCTGGGACCAAAGCGAGATCGATATCAAGATAGATCTCCCCGGCGATCTGGGGCGCTCTGAGGATAAAGCCCTTCCCAAGTCGCGAGGGCGGATGATCTCCCACGCCACTAAGGCCTACCGCGCCCCTTCTTCGATCAGGTTGCGGTAGGCCTCCCCGGCCAGGTCCGTCACCTCCGCCCCCACCTCCTTCGCCACCAGGAGGGCGACGGCGTCCAGGTTCACGAGGCCCATCAGGGAATCCTGCCTCTCGTTGACCATGGATATCACCTCCTTCCTCCCCATCCCTGTGGTGGAGACGACCAGCCGGAGGGCCTTCTCGAAAAGGTCCTCCTCCTTCTGGGGTTTGAATCCGACGGGGACCTCGGCCTGGCTATCGTCGAAGGCGGCGTGGACGTAATCCCCCTCGATCCGGACGAGCCCTTCATCCGCCGCCTCCTGGAGGAGGGCCCTCACCTTCTCGGGGGGGCCCCATTTCAGGTCCAGAGATAGGGCGAATACGAAGTCGCTGATCTTCAGGCTCCTCTTGTCCCTCTTCTTGAAGGGGGTGGCCACCAGATACGCCCTTTCCTTATCCAAAGGCCTCACCGCAACCCCAGGCCGCTTTCGCCATGGGAGTCCCTCTCATCCGCTCCAGAAATAGATGTCGATAGGCGAAAGATGGGGGCGGAGGATAGATCGAGATCCGCCTCCCGGGTCATCGGCCCCTCCCCCCACCTCCCCCCATCACCAGACGTAGACCCAGATCGGGTTGCTCCATCCTGAGCGGCTTCCCCATACAGCGATCTGGTGCCAGCCTTTGGCATCAGCCCCGAACCAGGCGTGACGGTAGCCCGGATACCAGTATCCCCAGTACTGCCACGCCTCATAACCGCTCGGGTATCTCTCGAAAGACCAGATCATCTGATACTGATCATTTCTTATGACGGTGTTAGTCTGCTGGCCATACCATAGGGCTGCGGGGCCGTAGGTCCACCTCCCGCAGTAGTAGATCCAATGCTGCAGGCCGCCGCTGTATCTCCGGAAAGCCTGGGTTCCTCCGTAATAGCCCTGGAAGACCTCCGGCCTCCCCGAAGCCACCGGCGAGCCTGAGCCCCCAGGGGCGAGGAGGCTCCAACCGCCGGGAAGGCTGCTCACCTCCTGCTCTGATAGGGAGATGCCATCGGCGAGGTGGGATATCGGCGACCCCGTCGAGGCGGATGGCGCACTGGAAGGCTGATAGCCGCTGGGCCTGGTAGCAGTGGGCGCTCCATCCGAGGAGACCCCCGACGACCCCCAGGTCCACGGGTTCTCCTCCGCCGTCCAGAAGGGATCCTCCGACTGGTATGGCCAGCCGTACCCCGTCATGGGCGACCAGCTACCGTCCCAAGAGCCAGGCCAGGGGTCCATCGACGACCAGGGATCGTATCCCGGATACTGATAGGGCTCTGAGAATATCGGCTGTGCCGCCGATGTCGGTGCCATCGAGATGATGACAGCAAAGGCGAAGACGAATCCAGCTGCTGTAAATTTATCCAATCGTTCCACCTCACGATCTGCCCATGGGCCCTGGGGACTGCCCATCTCCCTAGAAGGTGAAACCCCTCTTCATAAGCGCCCATAGCCCATTTTTGGTTGACAATATTAGTATTATGCGCCGTCCATTTATAACTTGTCATGGCCGTCCCGGAGTTGGGACGGCTTTGGAATCAGAATTTCGCGACCCTCGCCCCCGACTGGAGCCCCTAAGGCGGCGGCGAAAAGGCCGAACCCAGGGCAGGAAGTTGGCCGCAAAGCTTATTCATCCATAGTTCGTCTAAATAACCTGCGCATATAATTGATTTGTATCTGAAATCGGAATCGTCGAGGTCGTCCAACCTAAGGCGCGTAAGACCAGTGAGCTCTCACCGGCGTTCCCGGCCCGGCACCCGCCGGACCCTATCCGCAGATGGCGCCGATCAGGACCACAATCCAGTCTCACTCTGGAGAGGGGGTTTTTCAGCCCCTCCCCAGGCCGATGGGACGAAGGCGGTATCGTGAGAGATCCCACCGATCCGCGATGACCCGAGTGAGGTGCCCAGATGAAGCTTATAAGCCTGCTCGCCATCCCGTTGCTGCTGGTCGCCGTTTCTGCGGCCGAGCTGGCAGCAGAGATAGACCGGTTCGAAGTTGAACTCCATCCCGGTGAGATTACGGAAAGGACCCTGATCCTCAAGAACTCCGGAAACCAGCCCATCTTCGGGATCACCACGATGCCCGTGGCCGGCAAGGCGAAAGAGCTGGTGGTGATGGAGATCTCGAAGTTCGAGATCCTCGCCCCGGGGGAGGAGGTCAAGGTAAAGATAAAGTTCTCGACGCCGCCGGAGATCAGCCCTGGAACGTATCCTGGTTTCGCCTACTTCTTCGACGATGCATCTTCCCTGCCTCTTCTGGTGGAGTTCGAGGTGGCGGTGATCGAGGAGGAGAGCTATGGGGTGAGCCTCAGCATAGACGATGCCAGATCATCCTCCGCGACCGCAGACCCGGATGAGCCCGCTGAGTTTGAGATCTTCGTCAGGAACGCTGGCCGCTTCAAGGACGTGATATCCTTGGACGTCCCCCACCTGCCACCCCGATGGACGGCGACCCTCTTCGACGGGACCGAGACGGTGGAGATGCCCTACAACCTCACCCTCTCATCGGGGGTGAGCCGGGTCCTCGGCCTGGAGATCGTGGGCGAGAGGCCTGGAGATACCCGGACGATCGGGATCCAGGCGACCTCCCTCGGCGACCCCCTGAAGAACGCCACGGTGACGGCGATGATCGAGCTGAACCAGGAGGTCCGGCAATATGAGGCGATCGTCGACCTCCCAGCGGTGGTGGTGACCAACAGGACCCACATCGGGTCGATCGGAATTAAGCTGAACGTCGACGAGAGGATATCGATCCAGGTGGTGGCGCCTCCCGAGGTCCTGGTGATGCCAAAAAGCCAGGTGATATCCGTCGGAGAGGAGAAGTCCGGGATAGGCGAGTTCACTCTTCTGGCCACCAAGCCCGGACGGTACAGGATAGAGTTCCTCCTCCACGACTCCTACAACATACCCCTGCCGACGGAGAGGGCGGAGTTTCTGGCGGTGGAATCCGCCAGGTTCGCCATCGTCACCGGGGAAGGCCTCCTATACCGGGCCATCGCGCTTGCCTACGCCGAGGGGCTGGCAAACGATACGGTCCCCGTCATAACCCTCCGGGGTGGCGATCTATCGGAGGACGACCTCCAGCTGCTGGAGGAGCTGCCCCTCGCGAAGGTGGTGATCCTGGGCAACGAGTCCGTCGTCTCCTCCGAGGTGGAGAGGACCATATCGGGGATGATGCCGACGGAGAGGATCGCGGGGGACGAGATCTGCGAGACGTCGTGGCTCTTCGCCTCGGCCTTCTCGCCGGCGGGGACGGAGGCGGTGGTGATCGCCGGAGCCGACGAGATGGAGGCCTTCGCCGCGTACGAGGAGGCGAAGAGGATCGGGGCACCCCTGATAATCTGCGGCACTCCCCTGACCGAGGCGAGCGCCGCGGCCCTGGAAGAGATGGTGGGTTCGGGCCTCGCCAGGGCCCTCATCTGGGGGACGGGGGCTGATACCGCCACCATCGAGGCGCTGAGGGGGGCGGGGCTGACCATCGAGGAGGTGGGATGAATGAGAGGCTTTTTGACGGTCATGACGTTGTTTGCGATCCTGGCGATCGCCGCCGACGGCCAGATGGAGAGGGGGACGAAATCGGATTCCCTGGAGGAGATCATCCTGGTGGGGGCTGACGACTGGCGCGCCGCCGTCGCCGCGACGCCCCTGGCCGTATGGTCGGAGGAGGGCGACGTCGTGACGAGGCCCCTCCTCGTCATGCCGCGGGAGATCCAGGCTAAGGATAGGATCGGATGGATCGACAGGGCTGACCTCGATAGGTACGGTCCGACCTCCGCCCTCCATGCAATGGCGGCGGCGAACATCTCGGCCCTGGTGATCGACGCCGAGGGGGAGCTCGCCAAGAGCCTGGTGAAGGCAGCCCAGAAGGAGGGGATCGAGGCCTACGTCACCGCCACCCTGGAGGTCCCTGAGGAGGCCAAGGCGGGCATCTCCGAGGAGGAGGTCCTGGCGGCGCAGGAGAGAGGGGCGGCCCTCAGCCTCCTGGGGAAGATGCTTCTGGGGGACCAGGAGACGAAGGGAGCTGGCTTATCCGGCCCGATCCCTCCGCAGTACAGAGACCTTTACCCCGACTCGGCCCAGATCGCGGTCCTATCCCAGGGGGTCGTCGTCGCCGATAGGCTCTGTCCCATAGATCCCGATGCGAGAGATCACCTCTACGACCGGGTCGAGGAGGTGATCGATGATTACGCCGCCGACGGAGTCGTCCTCTACAACTTCGGGTTCCTGGACGAGAACCATTGTTTCTGCGACGTATGCAAAGAGGAGTTCTACAACGATACCGGCGTCGACCTCTCCAGGGTAGGGTCCAGCAGCTACAACCGCCAGCTATGGAGCCGGTGGAAGGAGGAGCAGGTCCTGGAGGTCGTCGACGAGGTTAGACGGATGGCCGGGGAGCTCGGCCCCGCGAAGCTGGGGGTGGCCATCGGCGACCCCTTTGACCGGAGCGAGGGGTACAACCTGGCGGAGATATCGGACCGGGCCGACTTCGTGGTGGTGAGCCCCGTCGAGCCGGCGGATATGAAGGTGGCATCGTCGATGGCGGCGGCTCCCGTCTTCGTCAGGCTCAGCGACGACTACATCGAGTACACCATATCCACCCAGAACGTGGAAGGGACCGTCCGCCGGATCGAAGATCTGGCGAAGGAGGGGGCTGCCGGGATGGTCTTCGAGTACGACGTCGTCTACACCCCCCTCTGGTCGGAGCTCCAGCCCCCCTCCGCCTCGGTCCAGTGGCTGATGGACCGGCTCCAGGGTCGGACCCTGGGGATTGGGGACGTCTTCTGGGACCCCGACGGCGTCATCGAGTACAACGACAGCATCGAGATGGCCTCGAAGGTCGCAGCGAAGTGGGATGAGTCGCCGGGAGCGGTCCTGATCGGCGACAACTACAGCGCAGGCCTCACCGCAGCCGCCATCGCATCCTACCTCAACTGGCCCGTCCTCTTCGTCGGGGACTCCCTCTCGAACTCCACCGAAGACGACTTGGCCCGGCTCGGATCGACGACGGTCGTATCAGCGGGCCCCATATCCGAAGGCGTCAGGTCCCGCCTCGCCGAGATGAACCTGACGGTCATCGATGGGGATAACGAGCTTCTGATCCGGGAGATGAG
>Ga0334888_1004685_pt1 | contig 12175 bp, 10 predicted proteins | sample GraSluR1_MG_FD_207227 | JGI IMG/M metagenome (GOLD analysis project Ga0334888, IMG submission 207227) | Sludge microbial communities from methane-producing bioreactor in Wageningen University, Netherlands - Granular Sludge_3_08-R1 | ecosystem: Engineered > Bioreactor > Anaerobic > Unclassified ...
CTCCCGCTTCAACACCCTCTTCAATATGAAAAAGGATGCCACCGGCAACCAGCTAGATTACTACCGAAAGCAGATGCCCAACGAACCCTGGTTCACCTTCAACAGTACAGCGCAGTACACCCTCTTCGACCTCCTGCAAAAGCGATCGCAACTCCACATTCATTACAGCTTCCGGTTCGTGGAGAGCTTTCAGACCACCTGGCTCGATATCGAGGATTTCAGGGTGCCCCGCCAGTTCATCCAGGATGCCGGACTCAGCTATCTCTTCCCGGGAAAGAAATTTGTGGTCAGCTTCGATGTCAGGAACCTCTTCGACCGACAGGTATACGACAATTTTGCCGTGCAGAAACCGGGAAGGGGCCTCTACCTGAAGCTGAACTACACCCTCAATCACTTCAACATATAAATCCACGCATTATGAGTAAAAAACTATTCCGAACGACACTGATCACTGCGATAACAGCCCTCCTGCTGAGCGGCTGTGAGAATGAGACGTTACCCGCCGACGAAGGAACACCACCCGATACTGAACGCTGGATCACGGTAGCCGGTGCCCTGATGGGGGAAAACCCCGGCGACGGAAACGGGGGTACCATGGTTTATGCGGTCAGCTACGAGGACGCCAGGGACCCGAACATCTCCATCAACGTTTTTGAGGAGGGCTTCGGCGTGAAGTCCAACCGTACCGCCCGCCTGCAATCCTCCGAAGATGGCAACACCCTCTTCAACATCGCCTACACGGGTGAAAACGGGGGTGAGTTCTCCCGCTACAAAGTGAACGGGGGCAAGCAGTTCATCCAGGAGGATGTATCGGTGAGCATCGCACAGTATGCGGGCAGCTCACCCCGCTGGGCCAAACTGTTCGACGGGGATAGGACCGGCATCGCCGTCAACGTGACCAACATCACCGCCAACAATGCGGTGGCCGGCTCCAGCGAACCTTTCCGCTACTACCGGGGCAGCGCCACCGTGCTGGCACTCGACCTGCAAAAAGTGGAGATCTCCGGATACAAACAGTATCAGATACCCCTCACCGAGGAGGAGGAGCTGCAGGGACACACCCTCTTCCGTCTCGATGCCCCGGTGCTGAACAAAGCGGGCAACAAGGTAATCATCGGTACCTGGATGCAGAAAAGAAACCCGCTGACAGGTGAAACAGAAAGCAATTTTGAACGGCTCGGCACCAAGTCGGTGGTGGTCGATTACCCCTCACTCGAAAACCCGCGGATGATCACCTCCACGGTATCCGACGGCGACTGCAGCGGATACCGCAGTTTCAACAGCTTCCTGGCAGACGACGGTAACATCTACCAGGCGACACAGCGGGGCAGCAATGGCTCCTGGATCCTGCGGATCAACAGCAACAACCAGTATGACAACAGCTACCGGTTCAGCCTCGATGAGGCTCTTGGCATCACCCACTCCTACATTGAGAGCTGGCGCTATGCCGGCAACGGCATTGCCTACGTGATGTACAGCCACGATGGCTCCGCCTTCTCTACCTTCAATGCCGAAGAACGTCAGAGCTACCTGGCACGGGTAGATCTCACTGCCAGAACAGCCCGTCAGGTGGAACTGCCGTACGAACCGGATCTCTACTTTTTCCAGTACCAGGGCTTCCTGGTGAATGGCGATGAGGTCTATGTCGCCGTCACCCCGGTGGGCAAGGATGGTCACATCTACATCCTCAACAGCCGCACCGCTGCCGTGACCAAGGGTGCCCGACTTCTCAACAAAGCGGGAAACCATTACATCGGAATCTATTGAATCACCCGGTTGATCCCACCTGCGGGACACATCTCCGGGAGGTACAACCCAAAAACATCATCCCAATCATATGAAAAATTTACAACTTCCCATCATCACTCTATTCACCGTGCTCCTGATCACCTCCTGCCAGGGCAATGGAAAACAGTCAGAACAGAGCTCCGCGGTTACAGAACAGAGCGACACCGTGAGCGCGAACCAATCGCACCGCCGCCGGGGCCCCGACTACCAGGCACTCAAGCAGGAGTTGCAACTGACTGCCGGCCAGGAAAAGCAGTATGACGCGCTGCTGGAAAAATACCGACTGATCCAGGAGGCCAGTCGCGCTGCCTGGACAGGAGCCGACGGCAAGGTAGACAGAATGACGATGTTCGAAAAGATGGATGAACTGCGCAAACAACAATCCGCCGAAATGGCAATGATCCTGAACGAAGAGCAGCTGAAGCAGTACGAATCCTTCACGGCACAAAACAGCCGTCGCCGGCCGGGTTATCCGGAAAAACTGATCAACCGTATCGAAAGTGAGCTCCAGCTCGATGCATCGCAGTCTCAGATGCTGGAGGCGGTGAACAGGGCATTTGAGAAGTCCTATCACGATGCGCACGACTTCTACCATGGCAACGGGGAGCTGGCTGCGGAGTACTGGAAAAAATACGACGAAGAGCGGAAAAAAGCACTGAAGCAGGTTTTCACGCAAACACAATACGAACAGTACCTGGAGATCGTCAAGGATATTACGCCGCAGGGCGGTCATTGATATGCGATTGCTTAAGTCCCTCTTCCGGAAAAAGGGACGAAGTGAGTCCCTTTTCCGGTATCTGGTGTCACTCTCCCACCTTTGGCTGGGACTGCTCTCTGCCCTCGTAATCTTTATCGTCTGCCTGGCGGGCAGCCTCTATGCCTTCCGCACCCCCTGGCAGCAGTTCCAGAACCGCGAACTGCTCAATGCGGCAGTTCCTAAAGGAGGCGGATTGATGCAGGCTGAAGAGATAGAGTCGTTGTTTCACGACAGGGGACTCGTGATTGAGTCAATCCTGCTCCCTTCCGGCAAAAAGAAAAACCTGTTCGTCTCCTACCGAGAAAGAGAAAACAACCTGAGTGCCACCGGTTACTTCAACCCCTACACCGGTGAAGAGGTAAAGGGGCAATTCGACAGCAGCTCCGAGCCATTCTTCCAGATGCTGCTCAACCTCCACCGCAACCTGCTGCTGGGATCGACAGGGAAGCAGATCGTGGGAATCTCGGTGATCATCTTCGTGATCCTGCTTTTCTCGGGCCTGATCCTCTGGTGGCCCAAGTCGCGACGGTGGCGCACCATCAGGGCCTCACTACAGGTGAGGTGGAAAGCCAACAGTTTCCAACTGAACTATAGCCTGCATCGTGTACTGGGTCTCTACGCATTCCCACTGCTGCTCTTTATCGCCCTCACCGGACTCTATATTGCCTACCCCTGGATGAAGAACACGTTGATCGTCACCCTGGGAGGGGAACCGATCCTGCAGAAGGAGGCACCGGCAGGTGAGGAGGTGTCCGATGCCTTTGCGGCCCTGATGCAGGAGATGCTGGAAAAAGAACAGGAGAAAATGAGAGAGGATCAGTCAGCACGTCTGTCACTCTCGGAGCTGCAGGCAATGGCGGAGAGGTATCTCGCATACGAAGGGACAACCACCATTGTAATGGCCAGTGCGGAAAATCCCCGCTACCGGATCAGCAAGGTGAACACCCACAACCTGTTTGGAGCCAAAGTGACCGACGGGGTCACCTTCGACAGGCAGGGAGAGATGCGTTCCCTGGAGCGTTTCAGCGATCTGCCGCTACACCGCCAATTCATCGCGATCTCCCTGCCACTGCATACCGGTGAGATCATCGGTCTGCCGGGTATCCTCCTCTATGCGTTGGTCTCGCTGATCGGTTGCTCGCTGCCGGTGACTGGCTTCCTCATCTGGTGGAAGAAAGCTGTGCGATCCGGCCGATAGCCTCCGCGGTACGTTCCGCATTGTTGAAGGCGGTGAGCCGGAAATATCCCTCCCCTGAAGAACCAAAACCAGCCCCCGGGGTACCCACCACGTGGCACACCTCCAGCAGTCGGTCGAAAAACTGCCAGGAGTCAAGCCCATCCGGGCACTTCAGCCAGATATAGGGCGAATGCTCCCCCCCGAAAAATGTGAAACCGCTTTCCGACAACCCTTGTCTGATCAACGCGGCATTCTGCATGTAGCTGTCGATCATTGCCTGCATCTCCTGCTGTCCCTGTGGGGAATAGACCGCCTCGGCAGCTCGCTGGATGACATAGGGGGTGCCGTTGAACTTGGTGGACTGGCGGCGGTTCCAGAGATGGTGAAGGGATACTTCAACCCCGTTGGCAGTGGCAACCCTCAGTTCATGTGGCACCACCGTGTAGCTGCACCTCAGGCCGGTGAAGCCGGCACTCTTGGAGAAGGAGCGGAACTCAATGGCACACCCCCTGGCTCCCTCGATCTCGTAGATGCTACGTGGTATGCTCTCATCACGGATAAATGCCTCATAGGCGGCATCGAACAGGATCAGGCTCTCATTCTCCAGTGCCCAGTCGACCCACCATGTAAGCTGCTCCCTGGTCATCACCGTACCAGTGGGGTTGTTGGGGTAACAGAGATAGACAATATCTACTCTCTCTTGCGGTAACTCAGGCAGGAAACCGTTCTCCTCCGAACAGCACAACAATCGTATCTTATCTGTTTTACCGATGCGCATCAGGGTGGTATCGAGGTAAACCGGATAGACCGGGTCGGTGATGGCCACCACATTCCCCTCCCCCAGGATATCACCGATGTTGCCTGTGTCGCTCTTGGATCCGTCGCTCACGAAGATCTCTGCGGGTGAGATGCCGATGCCCCGCTTTTGGAAGTCGATCTCGGCAATCGCCTCCCGCAGGAAAGCATACCCCTGCTCGGGGCCGTAACCACGAAAGTGCTCTTTCACCCCCATCTCATCCACCGAACGGTGCAATGCACTGATCACGACAGGTGAGATTGGCAGTGTCACATCACCGATGCCGAGCCGGATGATGTCGACCCCGGGATGAGAGGCACTGAACTGCTCCACTTTTCGGGCAATGGTGCTAAACAGATAGCTTTCGCCGAGCTGAAGATAGTTTTCGTTGATCTGAAACATATGATGTTGGGGTTGTTGAGGTGATGATTTGAAGAAATGCCAATCAGCTGATCATTTCACTTCTCCTTGAAAGACGAAATGGGCATCACCGGTCAGGAAGAGCCTATTTTGCTGACGCTCCCACTCCACCAGCAGGTCGCCGCCACGAAGGTGAACCCAAGCTTTGGGGTCGGCGCGACCAGTCAGCACGGCAGCTGCTAGCACGGCGCAAGCGCCGCTGCCACAAGCGAGGGTCTCGCCACTGCCTCTCTCCCAGACGCGCATTCGCAACTCACCACGGTTAATAACCTCCACAAATTCCACATTGGTCCGCTGCGGGAAGAGCATGTGATGCTCAATGGGGGGACCAATCTTTGGCAAGTCGAGAGCATCAATGCCATCGGTGAAGATCACCACGTGGGGATTGCCCATTGAGACAAAGGTTACCGTCCATATGCCCCCTTCCACCTCAAAGGGGTACTCCAATATCTCCGGCAGGAGTGCCTGTGGTGGTTGCAAGGCACTTCCATCTCTCCTTGCAGGCCCCATGTCCACACGCACCCGGATCACACGGTCCTCCACGGGATCGACCGTCAACTGTAGCTGCTTGATACCCGAGAGGGTCTGCAGGGCAATATTTTGCTTATTGGTTAGCCCCCGTTCATAGAGGTACCTGCCCACACAGCGGGCAGCATTGCCGCACATCAGCCCCTCACTGCCATCAGCATTGAACATGCGCATGGAGAAGTCCCCCTGTTCAGCAGGGCCGATCAGCACCACACCGTCCCCCCCCACTCCGAAATGACGGTCACTCAACTTCCGCGAGAGGGTTGCAGGATCCTCTATCCGCTCTTCAAAAAGGTTGATGTAAATATAATCGTTGCCAGCGGCATGCATTTTTTCAAATTTCATCATTCTTCATATTTTATAGAACCCATCTCCTAAAAAGAATAAAAAGCTGCCTGATTTCCATGGGACCCGGACAGCTTGATAAATGGTTTATAACTGAAAGGGGCCTTTTGTCGACATTTTGCTCATTTATCGACAAAAATACAACTTTTTGCTTGATTTTACGCAAAAATCACAACAAAATTTATTTATAGCGAACCCATTTGAACATCTCCTTGAGTGAGGGCTTCTTCCCGTACATCAGGATCCCCACACGATAGATTTTGGCCGCAAACACTGAGATCAGGATAAAGGTGCCGTAGAGCAGCACAATGGAGAGGATCTTTTCCCAAAGCGGGATACCGAACGGGATGCGCACCATCATCACGATGGGCGAACTAAAAGGTATCATTGACGCCCAGAATGCAAGCGGCCCGTCGGGGTTGTTGACGCTGTAGAAGCCGGCAAAGAAAGCAAACATGATCAGAAGGGTTACCGGGGTAAGGAACTGGCCGGTATCCTCTTCGCTGTCGACCGCCGAGGCAAACATGGCAAAGATAGAGGCGTAGAGGACATACCCTCCGATGAAAAAAAGCAGGAAGAAAAGCAGTATCTCCAACCAGTTGATACTGAGGATGGAGCCCATGATACCATTCAACTCCATTCCTCCCATATTGCCCATGGCGTTCAAATCGGCCATCCCCCCCATCCCCTCACTCATCGACGCAACCTGTTCCGGCGCAACAACAAAGAGGGAGAGGAGACTGAAAAGACCTCCCGCCAGAAGGGTCCAGATGGCCAGCTGGGTGATACCCACCAGCCCGATACCCACGATTTTGCCGATGAGCAGGTTAACGGGTTTCACCGAGGAGACCATCACTTCCACGATACGGCTTTTTTTCTCCTCCAGTACTGCCTGCATCACCATGTTACCGTACATCAGGATAAACATATAGATCAGGATGGTGAACACCATGCCGATGATGGTGGACAGTTCGGTCGATGACTCGGAGACGCTGCCATCACCACCCATACGCAGTGTCTGTATGGCAACGGAAGGCCTGTTATCGAGTATCTCCCGCACCTGTGCGATAGCCTCCTCGTCGACATTGCCTCCTTGTGAGAGCTGATCCAAGCGCTGTTGCGTCACCTTCTCCCGCAGGGTCTGCCGGATGAGCGACTGCAGCTCCTGGGGCGATTGTTTCTCGGAGGTAAGCGATACCGCATTGGGGTTCTCACTCAGGTCTCCGGTAATCTGAAGGATCGCAAACAGCTCCTTTCCCACCTTTGCAGCAGCATCGGGCTGCTGCTTCTCGCCCACGATCTCGAACCGATAGCTATCGGTAGACTGGAGCAGCGGTGCGTAGATACCGGTCTGGTCGATCACGGCGATCTGTTTCACCTCTCCGTCGTTGAGGGTAGAGAGCCAAAGGGGAAGAAAGGAAAGCCCCACCATCAGCAGAGGCATCAGCAGTGTGAGGATGATAAATGACCTTTTGCGAACCCTGGTGATGTATTCCCGTTGGATGACTAAACTAAGTTTGTTCATATATGTTTGCGATTGATGTGGATTGAATGATAGCAAGATTTTCGATCCGTAAGTGCGGTTCTCAGGTGACGGTACGGATAAAAACATCGTGCATGGTGGGCAGCTCCTCGTCATAGCTCACCACCTCATAGTGGTCGAAGATCAGCCGGGCCAGCTCGTTGCTGCTGACACCCTCCGCCTTGCGGATGCGCAGGTCGATGAACTCATGGTAGGGCTCTTTCGAGAGCAGGGTGAAAGAGGGGTGGTCAAGATCAAACCCGTTCCCATAGAGCCGAAAACGGAAGATGCCGGGACGATGGTCCTTACGGATGTCGAAGACGCGTCCCTGCAGCACTACCTCCGACTTGTGGATCAGGGCAATGTTATCGCACAGCGCCTCCACCGACTCCATGTTGTGGGTGGAGAGGATGATGGTCTTCCCTTCCTCTTTCAGTCGCAACATCTCATTCTTCACAATGTCGGCATTCACCGGGTCGAAACCGCTGAAAGGTTCGTCGAAGATCAGCAGGTCGGGGTTATGGATCACGGTGGAGATGAACTGCACCTTCTGCTGCATCCCCTTGGAGAGCTCCTCCACCTTGCGGTTGTACCAGCTCATGATATCGAACCGCCTGAACCATCTCATCAATTCCCGGTGGGCATCCTGCTTCGTCATGCCCCTTAGCTGTGCCAGGTACATCGCCTGTTCACCCACCCTCATTTTCTTGTAGAGGCCCCGTTCTTCGGGGAGGTAACCGATGCGGTAGACATCCTCAGCACGCGAAGGTCTACCCTCAATTATCACCTCTCCACTGTCGGGTGCTGTGATGCGCGTGATGATGCGGATCAAGGTGGTCTTTCCGGCACCGTTGGGACCCAGCAGGCCAAAGACACTGCCCTTCGGTACGGTAATGCTCACCTTGTTGAGCGCCAGATGATGGGCATACTGTTTGACAACATCTTTTGTTTCCAGATACATATGCGACGGTTATTCGATTGTTATTTTTTGGCTCCTACACAGCAATGAAACTACTTTCAATATTTCAGGATAATCCGTTCCCCCAGTTCCTTTGCCAGCAACTTTTTAATCATCTGCATCTCTTGCAGCTGGATGATCAGCCCGGTCTCCTCCTCCGGAGAGGCCTTTTTCAATGCTCTCTTGATCTCCTCGATTTTCTGCAGCACATAAGCATTCTTCAGCTCGGTGGTGGCACGTGGCACGTAGCTGCTGAGCAGGTTCTGCTCCAACAGGCGCGAACTCTGGTCGCCCTCTTCCTCACCCAGTATGCGGGAGTGGATCTTGCTCAGCTGGTAACGGTCGCTCATCAGCTCGGAGGCAAGCCGACTGATTTCCGGGTCAGCATGTGAAATGAAATAGCGGCCGGAATCAAAAGTACTGTTCTCCTGATGCTCCAGGGCCTCCTCAAAGATGCGGCGGTAGAGCTCGTTGGTGAAGATAATGTTGTCACGTTCCAGGTCAAACAGTACAAATTCGGTCACTCCCGGTCCCTCTTCCACCAGGATATCCACCTCTATCACCCTCTTTCCCTCTTTCCGCTTTTGCTTCTCGAATCTGCGGTAGATGGGTGTGTTGCCATAGCGGATCACGTAGCGGATCAGTTCGCGCTCGAATCGTTCGTAAGGAGCTGCAGAAGATATGGATTTCCCGGGTTTCTTGTCGGTAGATGCGAGAACAGTTCCTGCCTCTATCCGGGTAGCCTCAGTCGTCTCCTCCCGCTCTTTTTGATCCCTCTTCCGTTCGAAATTGCGTCGCCTGATACGATTGATTTCAGCAATCAGCACCCGTTCCTGTATCTGCAGCATCTGCGAGCACTCCTGTATATAAACCGAACGGGTGATGGAGTTGGGTATCAGCGAAATGCTCTCTACCACGTTAGCGATAAGCCCTGCCCTCTTGACAGGATCATCACCTGTCTCCTCCAGTAGCAACTGCGTCTTGAACCGGATAAAGTCAATCTCATTCTCTGCGATGAAACGGTTGAACTGCTCCGCATTCTGTCTGCGAGCGAACGAGTCGGGGTCCTCCCCCTCGGGCAGCAGCACCACCTTGACGTTCATACCATCTTCCAGTAGCAGATCAATCCCCCTCAGAGCAGCCTTGATGCCGGCCGCATCGCCGTCGTAGAGTACCGTGATGTTCTCCGAGAAGCGGTGGATCATGCGGATCTGTCCATGTGTGAGAGCCGTGCCTGAAGAGGCCACCACATTCTCGATGCCAGCCTGGTGCATGGAGATCACATCGGTATATCCCTCCACCAGGAAGCATTTATCCTGTTTCACAATGGCACTTTTGGCGAAATAGATGCCATAGAGCTCACGGCTCTTTGAATAGATCTCGCTTTCGGGTGAGTTGACATACTTACCGGTATTCGCCACCTTCTTCAGGATGCGGCCACCGAAGGCGACCACCTTCCCCGAGAGGGTATGCACCGGAAAAAGCACCCTTCCCCGGAAACGGTCCACCAGCGGCCTGTTATCATCTCCCCCTGTGGAGAGACCGGTCTTCAGCAGGTAGTCCTTCCGGTAGCCTGCATGCTGCGCTTCGGTGGAAAAAGCATCGCGCTGCTCCAGGCTGTAACCCAGCTGGAACTTCTTCACAACATCGTCGCGAAAACCCCTCTCCCGGAAATAGCTCAACCCTACTGCCTTCCCCTCGGGGTGGGAGTGGAGGATCTTCACGAAGTAGTCACGCGCATATTCGTTGAGGATGAACATGCTCTCACGGTCGCTCTGTGCCTGCTTCTCCTCATCGGTATACTCCTTCTCCACCACCTCGATGCCATACTTGCGGGCAAGGTACTTGAGTGCTTCGTAGTAGGAGAGTTGCTCATGCTTCATCACGAAATGGATGGGTGACCCTCCCTCACCACAGGCAAAGCACTTGCAGATATTCTTGGAGGGTGAGACATAAAAGGAGGGAGTGCGGTCGTCGTGGAAAGGGCACAGGCCCACATAGTTTACCCCCCTGCGGCGGAGGGTAACGAAGTCGGAGACCACATCTACGATCTGCGCGGCATCCTGAATGCGTCCTATGGTGAGATGATCGATCATTGAGGATACGAAAGTAATGATTTATATGGTGAAAAAACCGTAATTCAAAAATTATCTCTACTTTTGTAGGAGACAAATCTGATTCTGATAGACGTTACTTATTGCAAGATGGAGAAGATCGATTGGACGAACATATCGTTCGGCTATATGAAGACGGACTACAACGTACGCTGCTACTACCGCGATGGAAAATGGAGCGCTCCGCAACTGGAGACCTCCGAAGAGCTCACCCTCCACATGGCGGCCACCTGCCTGCACTACGGACAGGAGGCTTTCGAGGGGCTGAAGGCTTTCCGGGGAAAGGATGGCAGGGTACGTATCTTTCGTATGCGGGACAATGCCGAGCGGCTGCAATCCTCCTGCCGCGGCATCATGATGGCAGAGCTCCCGGTGGAGCTGTTCGAAGAGATGGTATTGCTGGTGGTGAAAAAAAACGAGCGATTCGTACCTCCCTACGAAAGCGGTGCATCCCTCTATATCCGTCCACTGCTGATCGGAACCAGTGCACAGGTGGGGGTAAAACCGTCGAAGGAGTACACCTTTCTGATCTTCGTCACCCCGGTAGGTCCCTATTTCAAGGAGGGAGGCAACTATGCCGCCAGCCTGCGTTCGGGTGAGAAAGCACATGAGATGGGTTACTCCGCGGTGCTCTACCTCGACGCCAGAGAGAAAAAATATATCGATGAATGTGGCCCGGCGAACTTTTTCGGCATCAAGGAGAACACCTATATCACCCCCAAATCAACCTCTATCCTGCCCTCCATTACCAACAAAAGTCTGATGCAGTTGGCGGAAGAGATGGGACTGCGTGTGGAGCGTCGCCCCATACCGGAAGAGGAACTGGCCACCTTCGAGGAGGCTGGTGCCTGCGGCACGGCTGCGGTGATCAGCCCCATTCTCCGTATCGACGATATCAGCGAAAACCGGACATATCACTTTTCAAAAGATGGGAAAGCGGGGCCCGTCAGTGAACAACTGTACCACAAGCTGCGGGCCATCCAGTATGGCGATGAGCCGGACAAATATGGCTGGGTGACCCTCGTGGATTAAAACGGCTCTTTCCACTCCCCATAGGGGTGAGTGGAGAGATAGGCGTTATAATAGCGAACGTTGCCGGTAACCTCAGGTCCAAGCCAGTCCGGTCTCTCGTAGGTTTCCTCCTCACTTGCCAGCTCCAGCTCTGCAATCTGCAGTCCTTCGTTTGCACCCCGGAATTCATCCACTTCAAAGGTGTGCTCCCCTACCCTGACCAGGTATCGGATCTTCTCTATTACAGCATCCTCACACAGAAGCAACATCTCTTCGGCATCCACGAGCGGAACCTCATATTCCCACTCCCGACGGGTAATACCACCCTCGGTTACTGCACCTTTAATGGTGATATATCCTTTCTCTCCCCTTACGCGCACCCTTACCACGCTGACACCTGACAGGGAAAGGTACCCCTGTTTCATCACATAGCGATCATATGCGGATGATTTGAAATCACCCCTGACCAGGAATTTTCGTTCAATCTCGTAGCCCATGACAATTGTTTCTCGGGGTATAACAAACGAAATCGATAAAGTGTTGGGGGTTTAAAAAAAGAATAAAAATAACTATGTTTTTAAGATCGCGTAATCACTACGAAAAAATAAAAACATAGTTAAGATTTTGGTTGGAATGAATAACCCCGAGGCAAGCCTCGAGGTATCCTGTTAGTCGAACAATGAAAGTTGCCCATCATATAATTTCTTATATTTCTTTTCATTTCCTTGATTTGAAACGTAAGCCATTATTACATCTCGA